>Ga0209515_10000064_pt1 | contig 185769 bp, 170 predicted proteins | sample Subgroupgradi54m_FD_187454 | JGI IMG/M metagenome (GOLD analysis project Ga0209515, IMG submission 187454) | Subsurface groundwater microbial communities from S. Glens Falls, New York, USA - GMW60B uncontaminated upgradient, 5.4 m (SPAdes)... ...
CGTGGTACATCGGCTGGGGGCCCAATCGCATCGCCACCTTGGCCACCCCGATGTTGCTGGACTGGGTGATCACCTCGCGGAACGTCAACGTCCCGTGCGGTTGGTGATCGTGCAGGATCCGCCCCGCCAGAGCGTAGCTGCCATTCTCGCAAAAGAAGGTGTCCTCCGGCCGCACCGAGCGCGTTCCCAACGCGACGGCCGCGGTGACAATCTTGAAGACCGAGCCCGGCTCGAACGTGTCGGTCACCGCCCGGTCGCGCCGCTCCTCCGCTGTCACTTGGGAAAATCGGTTCGGATCAAAGGAGGGACGGTTGGCAAGGGCCAGGATCTCCCCGGTGGAGGGATCCGACACCACGATGCAGGCCGCCTTGGCCCCGCACTGGCGCCAGCCCTCCTCCAACGCCCGCTCCGCGATGTACTGGATGGTCGTGTCGAGCGTCAGGACCAGCTCCAGCCCGTCCCGAGGCGGGGCCGTCGCCGCCTCCCACGCCCCCACGCTGCGCTGACGGGCGTCCCGCGCCAGCCACCGCCATCCCGGTTGCCCTTTCAGCACGCGGTTGTAGGCCATCTCCAGACCTTCCAACCCCTGCGCGTCCATCCCCGTGAAACCGAGCACTTGGGCCGCGAGGTAGCCGTGAGGATAGAAGCGCTGGGCCTCCATCACCAGATAAACAGCCGGCAGGCGCATGGCCCGGATCCGGGCCGCAGCCTGATTCGGCACCTTGCGCGCCAACCAGGTAAACCCGCGATCCTTCCGGGAAAGCTCCTCCCGCAGTTTCTGTTCCGGGCGGTTCAAGAGAGGCGCCAGCCGGCGCGCGGTCGCAGCGGGATCCTTAATATGGCGCGGATCGGCGAAGACGGACGTCAGACGGAGCGAGACGGCAAGGGGCTTACCCTGACGATCCAGGATGGAGCCGCGCAGCGCGGGCAGTTCCAGCACCTGAACATGCTGCCGGCGCGCGATGGAGACCCAATGATCGGGATGGAGCACCTGCAGCCAGAGGAGACGCCCCCACAGCGCGGCCGCGATCATGAGAAAGATCATGATCGCCAGCGCCATGCGGGTCTTCTGCGCGGCGGTCAGCACGCTGGATCCAGCTTATTGCTCTTCCCTCGCAGGCTCGGCGATGGCCTGTCGCCCGTTCTCGAGCCACCGCGTCCCTTCCTTGAAAGCCTGCTTCCACCAGGAGGGCTCGGGTTGAGGCAGCCCATTCAGAGTCGGTCTCGGAGTGTGTACACCTAACCTCGGAGGTAGGATTTCGATGGTCTTCGGCGGAGTCAACTGAACGTCCCGTTGCGCCAGCCGCTCGTCGAGAATGACCGGCGACTGCAGCGTTAATACATTGTAATGGAGCACCCGATGCTGGTCAAGGAGGTCGTCCCGCAGCGAGCTCGTTTTCTCGACCTGATAGCCCAGCGTGATCAGCCAAATCCGCTGCTGAACGACCCCCAGGGCCAACACCGTGGCCAGCAGAAGAGCGGCGAAGAACCGCTTCACGGCGCGCGCTCCGCGATCCTCAGGCAGGCCGACCGGGAGCGGGAATTCTCGACCGCCTCCTCCGGAGAAGGCCGGAGCGGCTTGCGCGTGATCAGCCTTAAGATCCCGGCGCGCGCCTGCTCCCGGAAACAAACCTTGACGATCCGGTCCTCCAGGGAATGGTAGGCAAGCACCGCGACCCTTCCGGAAGGTTTCAATCGTTCGATCGCCTGCGAGAGACCGGAGGACAGCTCTTCGAGCTCCTGATTGACGGCGATGCGCAGCGCTTGGAACGTGCGCGTGGCCGGATCGATCCTACCGTGGCGGGCGCCCGGGGGGACTGCCCCGCGGATTGTTTCCGCGAGGCCGGTGGTGGTCGAGAAAGGCCTGCCTTGCACGATGGCTCGCGCGATCCGCCCGGCCCAGCGTTCTTCGCCGTGGGAGCGGATGATCTCTTCGATCTCTCGCTGCGAGGTCCGGTTGACGAGGTCTGCCGCGGTGGTCTCCTCGCCGGAGTCCATCCGCATGTCCAAGGGGCCTTCCCGCGCGAAACTGAAGCCGCGGTCCGCCTTCTCCAACTGCAGAGAAGAGACCCCCAGGTCAAACAACGCGGCGTCCACGGCTCCGAACCCCGCTTGGTCCAAGATGTTTTCCAACTCCCCGAAACGGCCGTGAAAGGCGATCACTTGCTCTCCAAAGCTTGAGAGCCTGCCGCGGGCAAGCTCCAGCGCTTCCCTGTCGCGATCGATCCCGATCAAACGCCCCTGCGGCCCGACCGCCCGCAACATCTGCTCCGCATGCCCACCCAACCCAACCGTTGCATCCAAGACCACCGCCCCCGGCTTGAGCGCCAGTCCCTCAATAACCTCCCGAACCAGAACCGGGTGGTGGACAAACGTCAAGGCACGCTGTTGTCGCTCGAACGGGCCGCCAGCGCCTCCGGCGACGTACCCCGGGGCACCTGCGAGACATCCGGGGTGTCACTCGGGGAGCAGTTTTTCGGCGACCTGCTCGTAACTTTCCTTGAACTGCTCATAGAATTTCTTCCACTCATCTTTGTCCCAGACCTCGATCCGGTTGGACACCCCCACCAGCACCACATCCCGCTTGATGCCCGCGTATTCCTTGAGGTAAGCCGGGACCAACACACGCCCCTGCCGGTCGCAGGCCAGCTCCGCCGCCCCGGAAAAATAAAATCGGTTGAAGTGGCGCGCCTCTTGCTTCGTGAATGAAAGGGCGCGGAACTTCGCTTCCTGCGTGCGCCATTCGTCCTCGGGGAAAAGGAAGAGGCATCGATCGAGACCTCGGGTGGCGACGAAGCGTTCGGTGTAATGCTCCTTCATCACCTCACGGAACCGGGAGGGAATGATCAGCCGTCCCTTCCGATCGATCGTATGCTCATGCTCTCCGTAGAACACTTAAAGCCCCCCGAAAAAGGGGAAGGGGCAGCTTCTCGTTTCCGATCGACTGCCCCCTCCCGCCAAGAAGGTTGTGGATGCTCCTATGCCTCTCCCCCGTAGGGGGCTCCCCGATAAAGGCAAACCCGACGGCACCCACAACCAAGTCCGTTACTAAGCTCTCTACTTTCCTCCACTTTGCTCCACACAGTTCCAAAGTCTACAATCCCAGTGGGATGTTGTCAAGGGGAAAAGAGGCGCTGGAAACAAAAAGGCCAAGCCGATCAGAAGATCAAGCTTGGCCTTGAACAGGAGAGCGTTGTTATCGTGGGATGATTATGAAGCTCCCGCCACCGACTCGTCGGAAAAGCGCTTCACGAGCCACCGGAAACCGCGCTTAACCTTCTGCTGCTGCGTCTTGAAGCTGAAGAATTCCTTCCAGCTGCCCAGCAGATAAGTCCCGGACCACAGCAGATCTGCCGTCGCCACATCCTGGACCTGCATGTGGATCACGGTCCCTCGCGCATCGTCCACAGATCCGGAGACCACCGCGTCGGCCTGATATTCTTTTCCGATCCTCTTGAGATCCCATGCCCCGCTGCCGACCGGGCTTTCCAAAGGAACCTCAACCACCTCGACGCGCCCGCCTGACCTCAGCTCCTCGGCAAACATCTGCGTGGTCAGCGAACGGTCCACCGGGTTCTCAGACGGGATAGCAAACGGCAGAACCGCTACTTTCTTGACCACTCCCCAGGGAGCTGCCGGTTTCGAATAGGTCGTTATGGACGAACAACCGGACGCAAGGAATCCGATCAGGACAAGGTTCGACAATAGCGTTTTCTTCTGCAACGGGAACACCTCCTTTAAGGACCGGCGTTCAAGAATCGGAGAGGAGACCTGTAAGCCGGATTCTGTCCTCCTTTCGGAGGGACGGTCATTCCTCTATGCAACCTACCCTCCCCGCTTCAGCCTATTCGGCCGATCTGGACGGGCCGCCCAGTGGGACTCGAAACCCCAAGCAAGGTCTATTCGGTCTTGCTCCGCGGAGAGATTACCCCGTTTCACCCTCCGGCTTACGCCGGAGACTCGTCTCTGTGGCTCTGATCCGCCCCTCGCGGGGGATGGGTGTTACCCACTCCGCTGCCCTATGGAGTCCGGACTTTCCTCCCGGCAACATGCGTTGCGGGCGACCGTCCGGTCTTCTCTCCGAGGCGCTATTATACCATCAATTAGAAAAGAGGGTCATCTGCCCTCTCAAACCCTCGTTCACCGCCCGGTTGGCGAGACGGTCGGCCAGGCGATTCTCCTCCCTCGGCACGTGGCGGATCTCGAACCGGTCGAACGCGGCCGTGAGGTTCCGGATCAGGGCGTGCAGCCATTGAAGCTGCTTATCCTTGACCCGGTAGACTCCCGTCACTTGGCGGGCCAGCAACTCGCTGTCGGTGAAGACGCTCACCCGGCGGCCGCCCAGATGCAGCGCTTCCTGCAGGGCCAGGATGAGGGCGCAGGATTCCGCGACGTTGTTGGTGGCCTCACCCAGGTAAACGGCCAACTCCTTCACGCGCTTTCCGCGGGAATCGGACAGGACCGCCCCCGCCCCTGCCGGACCGGGGTTTCCGCGGGCGGCACCGTCAATCTGGATTTTCAACGACAGCGGAACAGAAGCGCGGACGGACTTACGAAGAGGACTCAATGTACAGGATGCGGGCGCAGGATTCGCAGGGAATCAGCCGCGTGTTCATCATAACCTCGTTAATGGCCTGGGGCGGAAGGATCATGTTGCATCCGCTGCAGCTATTTTCGCGGACCGGCACCAGAGCGTTTCCTTCCTTCCGCTCCAAGATCCGCTCGTACTGGCTGAGGACCCGAGAGTCCACTTGGGGCGTCAGTTCGGTGCGCGCCCCCTGGAGCTGTTCGATGGAGACCTTGATCTTCTGCCCTTCCTGGTCGATCAGCCCGAGGCGGCTGTTGAGGCTGGCCTCCTCCATTTTCAGGCGATCACGCTCGGAGGCTACCTGAGCTTTGACGCGGTCCGCCTCCTCCATGAGCTTGAGGATCTCCTCCTCCAGAACGGATTTGTCCGCCTTGAGGCCCTCGATCTCCAGCTGCAGCGCGGAATATTCCTTGTTGGTCTTGACCTGGTACATCTGGACCTGAAACTTTTTGACCTGCTGCTCTTTCAGGCCGAGCTCCGTCTCCAGTTGGTTCCGCTTGACCTCTGCGGACTTGTACCGGGTTTCCGCGGCCTGAAGCCCCTGCGCCAGTTTGGAGTGCTCCTCCTTCAGGCGGGCAGCTTCCACCGGCTTGGCGCCCAACTCCCGGCGAAGCCGATAGATCTCCCCGTCGAGCTTCTGCAGCTCGATCAAGACCTTCAGCTGATCCGCAATGGAGACAGTGGACATAAGTTTATGCAACACGTGGGCGGTACAGGACTCGAACCTGTGACCTCATGCATGTGAGGCATGCGCTCTAACCGACTGAGCTAACCGCCCGGGACAAAATTCTATTCTACGGGAAGGCTGTGAGAAAGGAAAGGAGGAAGAGGGTGATACGCTGGCTGGGAAAACCGGCTAAAATGGGTAGGCGGGCCCGTAGCTCAGCGGTTAGAGCAGGTCACTCATAATGACTTGGTCCCTGGTTCGAATCCAGGCGGGCCCAAAAACTTCAGATCCAACCGCCCTCATCACCCAGGGCGCCCATCTCCAGGAAAGACTTGAGGCGCCGGGACCGGGTGGGATGCCGCAGTTTCCGGAGCGCCTTTGCCTCGATCTGCCGGACGCGCTCCCGCGTGACGTTGAAGATAGCCCCAACCTCCTCGAGCGTCCGGGGGTAGCCGTCGCCGATCCCGAAGCGCAGGCGCAGCACCTGCGCCTCCCGCTCCGTCAGGGTGTAGAGCACGGTCTCCATTTGCTCCTTCAGCATCGAATAAGCGGTCGCGTTGGCGGGAGAGACCGCCCGTTTGTCCTCGATGAAGTCCCCGAAGTGGGTATCGCCGTCGTCGCCGATCGGCGTCTGCAGTGAGATCGGCTCCTGGGCGATCTTGAGGATCCCGCGGACCTTCTCCACCGGCATCCGCATCTCGGAGGCAATCTCCTCCGGCGAAGGCTCTTTTCCGTTTTCCTGGACCAGCTGCCGGGAGACTCGGATCAGCTTGTTGATCGTCTCCGTCATGTGCACGGGAATCCGGATCGTCCGGGCTTGGTCCGCGATCGCGCGCGTGATCGCCTGCCGGATCCACCAGGTGGCGTAAGTGGAGAACTTGTACCCCCGCTCGTACTCGAATTTGTCCACCGCTTTCATGAGGCCGATGTTCCCCTCCTGGATGAGGTCCAGGAAGGAGAGCCCTCGGTTGGTGTACTTCTTGGCAATGGAGACCACCAGCCGCAGGTTCGCCTCCACGAGCGCCTTCTTGGCGCGGGTGTAGACCACCTCCCGCCGCTTGAGCTGAACCATCAGCTCCTCCAGCTCCTTCCGCGGCTGGTCCAGGGTCCGCTCGGCGGCCCGGAACTTCTTCTTGAGCTCGATCAGTTTGGTGCGCCATCCGGTCTTCTTTCCGGCGCGGAGGCGCTCCATCTCCCGCTCCAGGCGGGAGAGGTCCCCGATGTGGCCCTTCAGCTTCTTGGTGATCTCCTCCACCACCGGACTCATCAACCGCATCTGCAGGATGTGCTGGATTCTCTTCCCGTCCGAGCGGGTCGTCCGCAGCTTGTCGACGAGCCGGATCATCTTCGGCAGTAGGCGTTCCTTCCGGCGAAAATCCTCGGTGACGTACTCCTCCGGGTTGACCTTCTTGGTGCGCATCCGGTCCACGAGATTGAAAAGCTCCTGGCGGGCAAAGCCGGCCGAGAAGACCACCTCACGGAAACGGGCTTCGGCCTCCTTGATCTCTTTGGCCAGGCGAAGCTCGTTCTCCCGGGACAACAGCGGGATCTGCCCCATCTGCCGCAGGTACATCCGCACGGGATCGTCCACCGGTTCCGAGCGAACCACTGCCTCTTCGGCTTCTTCCTCTTTTTCCTCGGCCCGCTCCTCGGCGCGCTCCTCCTGCCCATCGGCAGACTCCGCCTCATCACCCTCTTTATCCTTGGGGGCGTCCGCCTTCTCGTCCTCGGCATCCACGATCTCGATGTTCTCGTTGCCCAGGATCGTGAGGATCTCATCGATCTCGTCAGAAGAGGTCACCGACTCCGGCAGCATGTCGTTCACCTGCTCGTAGGTCAGCTTCCCCTTCTCTTTGCCGAGGGCGATCAGCTTCTTCAGTTCATCCAGTCTTTTGACCGTCTTGATCTTCTTCAATTAAGCCTGCCTCGCTGCTTGAACTTTCACCAACCGGTTAATCTCCGCAATCAGCCGATTTGATTCCGGTTCGTTACCCAGCTCTTCCGCCTGCCGCAGTGAAACGCGCAGGCCCTCCACTGATTCCTGGTGCCGGCTCGCGTGGATCCGGGCCACCAGCTCATCCATCGCCCGCTCTTTATCCTCGATGGAGTCGGCCTCCGCCAACCACCGAGCCATCCGGCCTTCCCAGGCTCCCTCTCCGGACCCGGGAGGAGGCTGCTTCCAAAACTCCCGCGGGTTGTCCGGAAGATTCCCTTCGCGCAGGCCCTCCAACAGCCGCTCGATCACCCGCCGGACTTCCGGGTCGCGGCAATCCTCCAACTCGATCCGGCCCTCCACTTGCCCTATCCGGCTCGGATCTTCCAACAAAAGACCGGCCAACACTTCCTCCGGGCTGAGCGGAGCCAACCTGGGCAGGGCCGGCATCTTAAGCATCGCGGACGGCTTCCAATCCGCCGTCTGAAGCTTCACGCGCTCCAACTCCTTCCAGAGCAACCCTTCCGGGATCCCCAAAATCTCCGCCAGGCGCCGGATGTACTCCCCGCGCTGGATCGCGTTCGGGACCCGCTTGATGGTCGGCAGCATCTCCTGGCAAATGCCGATGCGGCCTTCCAACTCTTTCGGGTTCCACTGCCGGGTGAGCCCGCCCAGTTTGTAATCAAAGAGCTCCTTGCACTCCTTCAAGACCCCGGCGAACGCTTCAACGCCCTGCTTCCGGATCAGCGAATCCGGGTCGGTCCCCGCCGGCAGGACCGCCACCCTCACTCTCATCTCCGCCTGCAGGAACAGGTCGAGCCCCCGCAGCGTGGCCGCCTGCCCGGCGGAATCCCCGTCGTACACGATCACGACATTCCGCGTGAGGCGGCGAATCAGTTTCACCTGCGCTTCCGTGAGCGCGGTCCCCATCGAGGCCACCACGTTGCGAAACCCACGGCTGGTGGGGGTAACCCAGTCCATGTTCCCCTCCACCACGATGCAGAAATCCTGTTCCCGGATCTGGGGCGCGGCCAGGTGCAGGCCGTAAAGCACTTTCCCTTTGACGTACAGCTCCGTCTCGGGAGAGTTCATGTACTTCGGGCTTTTCGGGTCGTCCTCGATCAGGCGCCCGCTGAAGGCAATCACCCGCCCCCGCGCGTCCCAGATCGGGAAGATCACCCGGTTCCGGAACCGGTCGTAGCTGCCGCCCCCTTCCTTGCGGATCGACAGCCCCGCCTGCTCCAGCAGCCCCGGATTGAACCCTTCCTTCTCCGCGCCGCGGGAGAGGTGATCCCACCGGTCCGGCGCGTAGCCCAACTGGAACGTTTCCCAGGTGGCCGGATCCAGGCCCCGCTTCTCCAGGTAAGCCCGGGCCTCTTTCGCCTCAGGCGATTGGATCAACAGCTCGTGGTAGAGCCGGGCCGCCCACTCATGCACTCGGTACAGACCACCACTCGCCTCGGAGGAAGCGGAGCGCCCGCCGAACCGAGGAGCCTCCACGCCCGCTTTCCGGGCCAGCAACTCCACCGCCTCCGGGAACTCCAGATGCTCATGCTTCATCACGAAGGTGATGAGGTCGCCCCCCACCCCGCAGCCGTAGCAGATGAAGAACTGCTTGTCCGGGTAGACCACGAACGACGGCGTCTTCTCCGGGTGAAACGGGCAGAGCCCCTTGAAATTCCGGCCCGCCTTTTTCAAGGAGAGATAACCGCCGATCAGATCCACGATGCTCAGGCGGTCCTGAATCTCCTGCAGCGCCGGATGAGAAATCATTTGGAGCTGAGCTTGGCCAGCATGCGCCGCGGCAATTCTCTGAGCCGATCGTAAACCGCCGGCGCCACCTGTGAGACCATCCGGCCGCTCATCGAATGCTGCTGGATCGACTCCTGCAGGGCCGGCGCGGGCAGCTGCTGACAGGCAACCAGCGCCACGCTGGCAATCAGCAACCCGCGGACCAACCCCGCCACCAGGCCGCCCACTTGGTTCAGTTTCTTCTCAAAATTAATTTGAACCAGCTTCTCCAACAACCGCATGATCCGCGTCACCACGAAGTAAACCACCGCCACGATCAATATCATCGTGAGCATGGAGGCCCATTCCGTGGAGAGGAACGTCTTCCGGGCGAGGAAGTCCCCGGCTTCTTGATAATACCGGAAGCCCACAACGAACCCGGCGATCAGTCCTGCCAACTTGACAAGCTCAGCACCCAAACCCAAACGGAGACCGATGTAACCCATTCTAACTAAAAGGATTACAGCGAGGACATCTACCCAGTTAATTCGGCTGAAAGGAGTCTCTGCCACCATGAGGTAGGAACTTTAACTAAGTATACCCTGCAAAAAGTCAGGGTGTCAAGGGAGGGTGAAAATTCTTTTGCTGAGATCAGCCCAGTCTTCGTCTGAGATCTGCTGAGCAAAATGCATGTAATCCCTTCGGGTCTGCGAAAGGATTGCCAGGTACCTCTCGGTCCCCTCGGAGAGCTTGGCCTGGATCTCCGCCAGGGCAGTGGGCTTTCCGTAGATCCTCTTCTGGCAATCGGAGGCGCAGGCATAATACTGCTTGATCCTCACCAACTGCGGCTTCTCCTCCTGCCAGAGCCGGTGGAATAACCCTAAGGAGACCAGCAGATCATCGGCGTTGACCTTGTAGATCCGGTACATCTGAACGCGGTCCGGCATCGCCCGATCAATCGCCTGATGCACATCCAAATCGTACTTGGAGAGGAATTCCGAAACCCCCTGCAGGTAACGGGGATCGATGTAGGAAACCAGCACTCCGCCGAGATACGCGTTCACATCTTCGTCGTACAGATCGGAGTCGGCACCCATCTGGAGATCCAGCCGGGCCTTCAGCAGCATCTCCAGGATGGCGCCGAAGGTCCCTTCCGGCTGGAAGCCGGGGAGGACGTAATAGGGTGTACTCAAGCGAAATGCCATCGCTGTCACCGTTATTTTACGCCAGATTGCTCCTCACGCGAAAGTGAGCCGGCTTGGGGGCAGGCAGAGAACGCAGCACCTCTTCCTGCCTCGGCCCGCTCATCTTCCCCGAGAGATCCGCCTGGGACCTCATCTCCACCAGGCCCATCCTCCAATTCATCCAAAGGATCCCGAGGGTTACTCCCAATCCCAGGGTGATCCACGGCAGAGCTATCCCAAGCAGGCCCTGCCGGGGAGTCAGGACCTCGTGCTTTGGAAATCTCCACGGTTCCGCCGGGTTCCACCCACCCGTCGGAACCGGGAAATTGTCACCGTATTCGAGAGGAGGCCTCACGGCTTCCCTCGATCAGCTCGGACACCAGCTTTTTTGCCTCGGAAGTCCCGCCGGTCAGCTTCTGCAGCAGCCTCTGCTCCAAATCCAGGTCGCTCCGGAGTCCCTCGCCGCTGACGTTCGTCTTCCTCAGCAAGTCGATCAGGGCCGAGATGACCCGCGTCCTCGGAAACTTGACGCCCGTCGAGAAGAGGGCGTCCTTACCCATCTTGTCCAGATAATCCACCTGGGAACGGTCCAGGAAGGTCACCACACGGTGAACCTGCTTCGCCTGCACCGGCGATTCCACGGGTTGGGTCGAAGTTTTCATCGGTTGCCTCCTCATTTTTCTCTTTAATTTGCCCATAAAAACACGCCTGAAGGTTGCCAGTGCAACAACCTCCAGGCGTGTTTCGGTCCCTTTGGCAGCCCAGCCGTCCCATCCTCCAGCGTCCTCGTGCTGGTGTGGGATCTGTAGCTTTGCGCCCTACCGTCGCCGGTAGTTAGCCCCCCGCCTCAACTTCCGCTCACCTGCGCGGGGCCCGGTTCAACACCGGGTTTGTCACTGGCACCTCTTCCAAATTGTCCTTACAATCCAAGGTTGGCACAGGATGGTGCAATTTGTCAAGAGCACCAGGGAAAATTTTGCCCCGAAGCCCCTGCGGAGTCAGTCCGGTAATCTCCACCGGAAGCAGCTCCCCGGTCGTTCCCCCGCCCCCCTCCAGCCGGACGCGAAGAAACTGGGCCGTCGTTCCATCGGTTCTCCGTTCCAGAAGCAGCTCCTGGCGCGTTCCCACGAAACGCTCCCGGAACCGGGCGGAAACCTCAGCAGCGGTCTGCCGGAGGAGGCGAGCCCGCTCCCGGACAACGGAAGCAGCTAGAGTCCCCTTGAAGACCGCGGCGCTGGTACCCCGGCGTCTGCTGTACGGGAAGACGTGCACCTTGGCAAATTCCATCGCGCGGCAGAAGCTCAGCGTCTGCTGAAACTGCTCCTGGGTCTCCTCAGGAAACCCGGCGATCAGATCGGTGGTCAGCCCCAGATCGGGCCAAAAACGGCGCACGGCGGCCACCCGGAGGGCATATTCCGCCGCGGTATGCCCCCGATTCATCCGCTGAAGGACGGGGTCCGAACCGCTCTGGAGGGAAAGATGCAGGTGATGGCACACTTTGGAAGAGGCTTCCAGGGCCCGGATCAGCCGGTCGTCCAAATCCCTCGGATCCAGTGAGCTGAGGCGGACCCTAAACCTCCCGGACAGCTGATCCACCGCCGCCAGAAGCTCCGCCAGGGAAGCTCCGGCTCCGAGATCCCTGCCCCAAAGGCCGATGGCCACCCCTGTCAGGACAATCTCCCGGTACCCACGCTCCGCCAGGCGCTTGACTTCCTCTATAACCTCCGCCAGGGGCCGGCTCCGGGAACGGCCGCGCACCAGAGGGATCTTGCAGAAAGAGCAGGCCCGGTCGCAGCCGTCCTGAACCTTCACAAAGGCTTTGTCCCACCCTTCAAAACGAGAGATGCGGAGACCTCCATACACGCGCGAAATTTCCAATTCAATCCTGGGAGGAAAACCCGTACCAGGACCCTCCGGTACCAGGTACGGTCCGAGCTCCGCTCGGACAAATTCGCCGATCCGGTGCTTTTGACCGGTGCCGACCAGCAAGCGCACCCCGGCTAGAGGTTTCAGCCGCTCGGCGTCCCTCTGGACGAGACACCCGGTGACGATCAGGCGAGCGTTGGGATTCTTGCGGTTCAGCTTCCGCAGCTGCGAGAAGCACTCACGGTCCGCCTCCTCCGTGACCGTGCAGCTGTTGACCACGATGACGTCGGCAGTCTCCTCTTCTCTTGCCTCGACCAGGCCTATGGCCTCTAACTGTTCTCGGATCGCTTGGGTCTCGTACTGGTTGACCCGGCAGCCGAAGGTGACGCACCGAAAGGTATGGGCTGGTCGTGGCACGCTACGAAATCTCCTCGCGAAGAAGGTAGCCCAAGATGCTGAGGGCGGAGATCACGGCCGTCTCGCAGCGCAAGACCAGCGGGCCTAAGCTGACCAGGCGGGCTCCTGCCCCGGAAGCCTGCCGGATCTCTGTCGGTGAAAAATCCCCCTCCGGGCCGATCAAGAGAAGGTACGACGTACCGATGGCCCTTTCGGTACGTCGTACCGATTGAGAAAGGGCTGCCCTCCAATCTTCATGCGGGCCCTCCACGGCCGCTATCAAGACCCGATCGTACTGGGCAAAGGCGGCAAGAAGCTGCCGCCATGGGGTCAGCGGCAGGATCTCCGGGAGGCGGCCCGCTCCCGATTGCTTGGCCGCCTCAATGGAGATCTGCTGCAGGTGGGCCTGTTTGCGGTCAAACCGGTCCGGCGTGAACTGGACGACGGTCCGTTCGGTCAAGAGAGGGAGGATCCGGTGGACGCCGAGCTGCGTGGCGGAATTCACGATCTCATCCAGCTTGCCCTGCCCGGGAACAGAAACGCCTAAGCTGATGAGCCAAGGGGAGGCAGGAATCTGCCGCGTGAGACCCATCTTCAGAAGGGTCCCTTGGGGCGTGATCTCCTGAACAACGGCCTCTGCTTCCCTGCCGCAGCCGTCGAAGCAGATCACGATGTCCCCCTTCCGGACCCGGAGAACGCGCGTCAGGTGGTGGGCTTCCCGGCCCCGTGAGATAACGGTTTCACCACTCTCACGGGGCCAGGCCCCGGATGAAAGAAAACAGCGGGTGCGCACTACTTCTGTTCAGGCGAGGAAGGTTCTTCCGTGCTCCAGCGGGTCAGGTTGTTCCCCTCGAAGAACAGGTGCTTGGTCCGGGAGACATACTCGTAATCGATCGGGAGGCTCTGTATGCGTCCATAATAGATCCACTCCTCCCGGACATTGCCCAATTCATCCGCGCCGTGCGGGATGACGACATCCGGTTTTCCCCAGTCCTGCAGAACCTGCGCCTTCAGTGTCCCCCGCGAGAACGGGGCCGCGGTCCCCAAGGGATGCGTGAGGACCTCGCCGGGCGTGGGGGTCTTGATTTCACTGCAACCGCACAACAGAAGCGCCGGGATCAAACAGAGAAGGGCTGATCGGCTCAACGGTTTTTCTCCTCTAAAAGTACAGCCCCCGCCAAGGTCATTGGCGGGGGCTGTCGGTGCATCCCACGCGTCAGGTTATGACGCTTCGGAACAGTTAGAACTTGACGGATCCGCCTCCACCGACTGTCCAGGCGAGGTCGTGACCGCGGACGTTCGACTCGGGCTCAGCATAGTAGTGGCCCGGGAAGAACCAACCGCCGAAAACGTTCAGCTGGACATCTTCGGTGTAATCATACAGCGCCTTGACGTCCACCTCGTCGCCGGCGTGATGGCTGCGGCCGGGACGGGGCGCCTTGTCGAACCGGGCGTGCGTGTAGCGAGCCCAAAGCGTGACATCCTTCATCGGGCTCAGCTTCGCGTCGCCGTAGATCAGGTGCCGGTTCGTGGACGCGCTGGTGTCGTTGGCATCGAACGTGGTGTACAGGTTCGCCGGTGCGTCCGCGCCACTCAGGAAGTCCTGAATGTACGTGGTGAACGAACCTCGATAAACCGGATCCCAGGCCGTGAACGTTTGGTTCCGGTCGAGACCATCCCCTGCGAAGCGGGACCCCCTGGGGGCATTTCCGGAGTAGAACGTCCAACCCACTCCGGTGGCCGGCGTCCAGGGAACCTGCGCCCAGGTGTAATTCGCGTAGACATTGGCAGCCCAGGCAGACCGGTTCCTCGATCTCCACGCCGCACCGGCGCTGGTATCTATCAGGGTTCCGAACTGATGCGCACCCTCTCCCGAGAGCTTCAGATTCTCAACCGGAGAGCCGGTCATCCGCAGACCGACGGTGTGAACCCGGTTGACCTCATAGGTCCGGGCAGCACCGGCGGACGTGGCGTCGTTGACCGTCACCACCTTGGCGCCTGACTCGTCGTCCTTGTAGAACCAGTACGGTTCTACTTGGGCATTCCAGCGATCCAACTTGTAGGTGCCGTAAATGCCGTAGAGCGTCTCGTCGGAAGTAGCGACACCGGTCTTGTTGACCTTCGCGAACACGGCCTCAACGGTCAGGGGGGAGAAATCAAGAATCGCCCGGACCGCATCAAACGCGTTGAACGCGCTGTACTCCCGACCGGCGGGCTGCAATCCGGTCGACGACGTGATGGGAAACGCCACGTTCGGATCCGCCAGCAACCCGTCACCCACGATAAACTGGCTGCCGTAATGCAGGTTCTGGCGGCCAACAACGAGCGTCAAAGGAGAATAGAGGAACTCCTTCAACGTCACGTAGGCGTTGTCGATCGTGATCTGATCAGGAGCCGAAGTGAACACACCCCACTTCCGCTGATTGAGGAGACGGACGGAGGTGGAAACATTGTCCGTCAGATCAGCATCCACGTTGATGTGGAGCGTGGAGAGCGCGAAATCTTCATCGTCATCGTTGGTGATCGGCCCCACGGCTATATTACCCGACTCGTTCTTCTGCTTGAACTTCAGGTCATAGTTGTGGTGGCTGACCCCTTCCATAGCAAGGTCACCACTGACCTTGATGTTCTGAACTGCGGCGTAGGCGGTCCCAGTCAGAGCGACGGCAAACGCCAGAAGTCCCACGAGTATTAATCGTTTCATCGTGTTGTAACCCTCCCTCCTGTTTTTGTGTTGGTGAAACCTTAATGGCCAAAAGCCAGGGGAGCTGTCGACTTCCTGTTCACCGTTGCCCCGGTTGTTCGTCGGGTTACATACGGCCTGTGGTGCTTGTAACCTTCCTCTCCCCCATCGGCCAGTCCCCCTAACGAAAAACCCAGGGCTGCCGTGAAACTTGTCAAAGCATAAACGATAAGGGGTTGCGTGTCAAGAAATTTTTCTAAAGCCAGATACCCGCTCGACCAGGCGCCTGGCGTTAAGGTAGATACGCTCCACCTCTCTGGCCTTCAGACCCGCCCCCAGCGCCACCTTCCGCGCTTCGGCGATGGTCAGCAAGTCCTCCGGCCCGTGGGCGTCCGTGTTCAGCACCAGATGGGCGCCGGTCTCCTGCGCCATCCGAACCACGTGGCCGTTGGAGAGGCTGTGCCCCCTCCGGGCCGACAATTCCAGACAAATCCCCCGCTTGGCGGCCAGGGCCGCTTCCTCCCGCGTGATCAAGCCCGGGTGGGCCAGGACGTCGATCTCCAACTGCAGGGCCGCCCGGTTGGTGCCGGGAGCAACCGGCTCCACCGTGGTCTCCCCATGCACCACCACCATCTGGGCCCCCGCTGCCCGGGCCGAGGCCACCACCGCTTCCAGATCAGAGGGAGGCACATGCGTGATCTCCACGCCCGGCACCACCACCACCTTCTGGTGCTCGTTCAGCCGCTGGCAGACCTGGACCAGCTGAGGGACGAGGGTCTCCACGTTGGAGGCGTCCACGTGGTCGGTGATGGCGATGGCCCGGTATCCCTTGACCCGAGCCCGACGGACCAACTCGGACGGGATCAAAACCCCGTCGCTCAAGAAGGTATGTGTGTGCAGATCAATCATCTTCTTTATTCACGCGCCTGGGCCGATTCGAACGGCCGGCCCCCTCCTTAGGAGTGAGGTGCTCTATCCATCTGAGCTACAGGCGCAAGAGTCTCCTCTATATCAGGGCTGCGCATACTTGATCAGGGAAAAGAGATCAACCCCCAGCTTTTCCAGGCGCTGGCGACCCTTCAAAAACTCCAGCTCCACCAGGAAAGAAAGACCGATGATCTTCCCCTTCAGCTCCCGAACCAGATGCACCGCCGCCTCTGCCGTACCGCCGGTAGCCAGCAGGTCGTCCACGATCAGGACCCGAGCCCCGGCCGGGAAGGCGTCGGAATGCAGTTCCGTGGTCGCCTGGCCGTACTCGAGAGAATAGGAGGCCCGCACCGTTTTCCAGGGGAGCTTCCCTTCCTTGCGGATCGGGACGAGCCCGGTCCCCAGGGAGTACGCCAGCGAGGAGCCGATGATGAGGCCGCGGGATTCGATGCCGGCGATCACCTCCACCCGAGCCGACCGGTACGGCTCGGCCAGTTGGTCCACCATGGAGCGGAAAGCGGCCGGGTCTTTCCAGATCGGCGTCAGATCTTTGAACAGTATCCCTTTTTTTGGAAAATCGGGAACATCCCGGACGAACCCCTTCAGATCCACGCCCGGCTCACTGGGAGATCGCATTGATCTTCTCCTGTGAAGCCAAGAAGGTGTGCAGCTTCTTCTCGGCGGAGTTCTGGATCTGCCGGACCCGCTCCCGGGTGATCCCCAGGTGCTTGGCCGTCTCTCCCAACGTGTAGGTGACTCCGTCCTTCAGGCCGTACCGGAAACTCAAGACCTGCCGCTCCCGGTCGGTCAGCCGGCTGAGCAGGTCTTCCACCTGCTCGTGCGTTAAAAAAGCCGCCAACGTGTCCTTGGCGGAACCGGCCTGGGATTGCTCGATCAGGTCGATGAACTCGGTGCTCCCTTCTTCCCCGAGCGGGGCGTCGAGCGAAGCCGGCTGCAGCGTCATCCGCTCGATCTCATGGACCTTCTTGACCGGCAGCTTCAGCGCGTGGGCCAGCTCGCCGGGGGCCGGGCGCCGGCCCAGCTTCTGGGTGAGCCGTTCGTTTGCCTTCCGGTAGCGGGAGATGATGTCCACCATGTAGACCGGGATCCGGATCGTCTTGCCCTGGTTGGCGATGGACCGCAGCACGTACTGCTTGATCCACCAGGCGGCATAGGTGGAGAAGCGGAATCCCTTGCCGGGGTTAAACTTCTCCACCGCCCGCATGAGGCCGAGATTCCCTTCCTCAATGAGGTCGGAGAGCGGGAGCCCAAGGTTGCTGTACCGCTTGGCGATGGAGATGACCAGGCGAAGGTTCGATTGGATCATCTGGCGCCGGGCCGCCTCATCCCCTTTCTTGATCCGCTTGGCCAGGGAGATCTCTTCCTCCGGCTTGAGCAGCGGGATGTCCTTGATGTCTTTGAGATATATCTTCAGAGCGTCAGCCATTCTTCTCCTTTAGGACTGCCTGGGCCGCCGCCAGCCGGGCGATCGGGACCCGGAACGGGGAGCAGCTCACGTAATCCAGACCGATCCGGTGGCAGAACTCCACGCTGGACGGGTCGCCTCCATGTTCGCCGCAGATGCCTATTTTAAGCTTGTTCCGAACCTTCCGGCCCTCCTCGATCGCCAGCTTCATCAGTTTGCCCACGCCAGCCTGGTCCACCGAGGCAAACGGGTTCGCCTTGAAGATCTCGTGCTCCATGTAGGCCGGTAGGAAGGAGCCGCTGTCATCCCGGCTCATGCCGAGAACCGTCTGCGTGAGATCGTTTGTTCCAAAGCTGAAGAACTCGGCATCGGCGGCGATCTCATCCGCTACCAGCGCCGCGCGCGGGATCTCGATCATGGTGCCGACCAGGTAGTCGATTTTCTGTTTGGTCTTGGCCTGAACCTCGCCTGCTACCCGCCGAACGATCTCCAGCTGGAGCTGCAGCTCCTTGGAGAAACCGACCAGCGGGATCATGATCTCGGGATGAACCTTGATCCCCTCCTTCTGAATCGCCGAGGCCGCCTCGAAGATGGCCCGCACCTGCATCTCGGTGATCTCCGGGAAGGAGATGCCGAGCCGGCAGCCGCGGTGGCCGAGCATCGGGTTGGCCTCGTGCAGCTGCGCCACGCGGGTAGCAACCTTCTCGAACGGCTGGCCCAGCTTCTCCGCCAGGTCCCGGATCTGCTCGCTCTCATGCGGAAGGAACTCGTGCAGCGGCGGGTCGAGCGTCCGGATCGTCACGGGCAACCCCCTCATCTCCCGGAAGATCCCGGCGAAATCCTCCCGCTGGTACGGTAGCAGTTTGGCCAGCGCGGCCGCGCGGGCCTGCGGGGTCTCGGCGATGATCATCTCCCGCACCGCGTCAATCCGGTCGCCGCCGAAGAACATGTGCTCCGTGCGGCAGAGGCCGATCCCCTCGGCGCCGAACGCCACCGCATTGGCCGCCTGGTCCGGCTGATCGGCGTTGGTGCGAATCCCGAGCCGCCGAACCTTGTCCGCCCATCCCATTAAGGAAGCGAATTGCCGGTAAGTGAGGCTCTTCTTCGGATCCAGAGATTTCTCGACGAGCACCTGCACCACCTCGCTCGGGGAGGTCTTGACCTGGCCGAGGAAGACCTCGCCGCTGGTCCCGTCAATGGAGAGGAAGTCCCCTTCCTTAACCGTCTGCCCCTTCACTCGCATTTGGCGGCCGGCGGTGTCCACATGGATCTCCTGGGCTCCGCAGACGCAGACCTTCCCCATCTGCCGGGCCACGAGCGCCGCGTGGGAGCTGACCCCGCCGCGGGCCGTGAGGATTCCCTCCGCCGCGATCATCCCGCGCAGGTCCTCGGGCGTCGTCTCGACCCGGACCAGCAGTACCTTCTCATCTTTTTGCGCGAGAGCCACCGCATCCTCGGCGTTGAAGACCACCTTGCCGCTGGCGGCACCCGGCCCGGCGGCAAGTCCCTTGCAGAGCAGGCGGCCGGCGTTTTCCGCCTGCTGCCGGTCCTTCCGGTCGAAGATCGGGGCCAGCACGTGCGCCAGCGAATCGGCCGGAACGCGCAGCAGCGCCGTCTTCCAGTCGATCAGCTTCTCTTCCACCATCTCCGCGGCGATCCGCACGGCGGCCAAGCCGGTCCGCTTGGCCGTACGGGTCTGCAGCATGTAGAGAGTGTTGTCTTCCACCGTAAACTCGAAATCCTGCATATCCTTGAAATGCTTCTCCAGGGTCCGACGCACTTTCTCCAGCTCCGCGTGCGCTTTCGGCATCTCTTTCGCCAGGTCGGCAATCGGCCGCGGCGTCCGAGTGCCGGCCACCACGTCCTCCCCCTGGGCGTTGATCAGATACTCGCCGTAGAACTCCTTTTTGCCGCGGGCGGGGTCCCGCGTGAAGGCAACGCCGGTGGCGCTGGTGTCCCCTAAGTTGCCGAAGACCATCGTCTGCACGTTGACCGCGGTTCCCCACTCATGCGGGATCTGGTACTTGCGCCGGTAGACCACCGCCCGGTCATTTCCCCAAGAAAGAAAGACCGCGCCGATGGCGCCCCACATCTGCTCCTTCGGATCCTGGGGAAATTGCTCGCCGGTCTTCTTCTTGATCAGCTCCTTGTACCGGCGCACCAGCTCCTGCAGATCGCGGGCGGAGAGATCCGTGTCCTTCTCGACGCGGATCCCCTTCTTGAGGGCGGCCATCACCTCTTCGAACGGCTCCTGCTCGTCCCGGCCGTGCGCCTGCACCCCCATCACGACGTCGCCGTACATCTGCACGAACCGGCGGTAGCTGTCCCAGGCGAAGCGAGGGTTCCCCGACCGCTTGGCCAGCGCCTCCACCGTATGGTCGTTGAGGCCCAGGTTCAGGATGGTGTCCATCATGCCGGGCATGGAATCGCGGGCGCCCGAGCGGACGCTGACCAGCAGCGGGTTCTTCGCGTCGCCGAACTTCTTGCCGGTCAACTTCTCCAGCCGAGCCAGCGCGGTCTCCACCTGCGCCTTCAAAACTTTGGGATAACTCTTCCGGTTGGCATAGTAGGTGGTGCAGACCTCGGTGGTGATGGTGAAGCCGGGCGGCACCGGCAGCCCGATCCGGGTCATCTCGGCGAGGTTCGCCCCCTTGCCGCCTAAGAGTGAGCGCATCTTGGCGTTTCCGTCCGCCTTGCCGGCGCCGAAGAAGTAGACGACCTTCAATTTCCCAGCGTTCCCGGCAGGGGCAGACGGCCCAGATCGGCGAAGGTGAGCGCCAGCGAGCCGTGGATCTGCTTGAGGAGCGCCAGCCGGTTTCGCCGCAGCCTCTCGTCCTCGGCCATCACGAACACCTTCTCGAAGTAGGTGTGCACCGCGGGATAGAGGGCGCTGTAGATCTTCGTCGCTTCCTCGTATTGCCGCCGTTCCAGGTGTTCCTTGACTTGGGGCGCTATGCGGTTCCACGTTTCCCACAACTCCTTCTCTTCGGGTTCCTTCAAGATCGCGGGATCAACGGCATCGGGCAGCTGCAGGTCCTTGACGCTTTTGACGATGCGGCCGGTGCGCTCCGCCACCTTCGCCGCCGCTTCCAGGGTCTTCCGTTTCCCGTCACCGGAGCCGGCCCAAAGGCGCCGCAGCAACTGCAGCCGCTCCCAGGCGCCGGCCAGGTCGTCGTCACCGGCCGCCAGCACCGCGGCCACCAGCGGCAGATCGTGGTGAACACCCTGCAACACAAGCCATTGAAACCGCTCACGCAGGAACGCCCGGAGCTCTTTCTTGAGCGTTCCCCGCTCGGCAGTGATGCGAGTGCCCCATGATTGTATGCTCTCGTCGAAGAGTCTGTCAATTGACAGCCCGACGAAGGAAACACCCTTCGGCGGCTCCAGGAGGATACGGACCAATCCCAGCGCCTGCCGCCGCAGGCTGTACGGATCGGCCGATCCGGTCGGTTTCAGCCCCGCCCCGAAGGTGCCGGCCAACGTGTCGGCCCGGTCGGCTAGGCTGAGGAGGGCTCCGAGAGCAGTGGTTGGAACCGGATCGCCGGCCGTGCGCGGCCAGTACTGCTGAGCGATCGCAGTGGCCACGTTTTCCGGTTCCCCATCGTGGCGGGCGTAATGCCCGCTGATCGTCCCCTGCAGCGAGGGGAACTCCCGAACCATCTGCGTCACCAGGTCCGCCTTGCAGAGACGGGCGGCTTTCTCGCAATCAGAAGCTTCCACGCGCAATCCCGCTTGATCGGCAATGGACCGCATCAATCCGGCCAAATGGCGGGTCCGCTCCGCCACCGTGCCCAGCTTTTCATGGAAAGCGACCTTCGCCAGTTCCGGGACCTTCGCCTCCAAGCGGCTCTTGGTGTCCTCCCGGTAGAAGAAGCGGGCGTCGGTGAAGCGGGCCTCAATGATCCGGTCGACGTTGGCCATCACCTTGGCCGGATTGAGCGGTTTCCCTTCGAGGACGGCCAGGAATTTCGGCAGCAACTTCTCCCCGGACTTTTCGCGGATGCTGAACAGCTTTAAGTGCTTGGCCATCGAGGTGGTCAGCACTTCCGGCGGCAGCTCCAGATACTCCGGGCGGAAGGAGCCCACGGCCACCACCGGATTCTCCGCCAGGAAGGTGACGGTGTTGAGCAGCCATTCGAACTCTTCGGTGGTTTCATCCGGGAGGCGGCCCTGAAGCTTGCCCGCGGCTGCTTGCAACTGCTTGCGAAGAGTTTCCCTCTTACCGGCCGCGGGTCCTGCCACCTGCGGGTACTCCCTCCGTCCTCGCTTACGCTGCGGGCGGCGGGTCCTCCCTCCGGCGTCACCCGCGGCCGACTGCAGCTGAACTCTCAGTTTAGGAAGCAGCGAGAAGTATCCCGAGGCGCTCTTGACCGCAACTGCCTTATCGCCAAGTCGACGGTTCGGATAGGTCTGCCGCCCGGTCTTCAACAACCCAAAGGTCACGGGTATCCCCTGGGCACCATAAAGAGCAAGGAGCCAGCGGACCGGCCGGGCAAAACGGACGCCGGAGGCATCCCATCGCATCGTCTTGGGAAAGTGGATCCCCTGAATGATCTGGGGGACCGCCGCCGCCAGGATCTTTGTGACCGGCAGATCGTACTCGGCGAAGAGGACCTCTCCCTTGGGAGTCTGCTCGCGCGCCAGTTGCGACACCTTCAGGCCGTGCTTTTGCGCGAACGCCTCCGCGGCGCGCGTGGGCTTGCCCGCTGGATCAAACGCCACCTGCGCCGGTGGACCCTTCTCTTTCTTTTTCACGACCGGCTCAACAACCTTCAGGTGAAGGACCAGGCGGCGGGGCGTGACATAAACGAGAGTCTCTTTCCATTTCACGCCGGCGCCGTTCAAGACTGCCGTGGCGGATTTGGACAAGCCTTCGGTCTCCGTCCAATCGAGGACGGACGGCAGGTAGTCCGCGGGAAGCTCCTCGCAGCCGATCTCGAGGAGAAAATCTTGGGGAGATTGCTTCGTCGCTGCGCTCCTCGCAATGACCTTCTTAGGCATTATCCTCTACTCTTTTCAGATAGGCTTCGGCGCAGCGCTTGGCGGAGTTGCGGATGCCGGCGATCAGCGCGGGGCGCTCGTTTTGGCTCACCGCGCCGCGGGCGTCGAGCAGGTTGAACGCGTGGGAGGTTTTGAGGAGCTGCTCGTACGCCGGCAGGATGAGCCCAGCTTCTAGAAGTTGTTTGGATTTCGCGGCGGCCTTGTCGAACGACTGGCGCTGGAACTCGATGTCGGCATGCTCGAAGTTGTAGGTGGAGCTTTCGATCTCATCCCGGCGGTGGACGTCGCCATAGGTGTGAGTCTCGTTCCATAGAAGCGCGTAGAGGTCGAGCTTGCCCTGCAGGAACATTGCGATCCGCTCCAGGCCGTAGGTGATCTCCGCCGAGATGGGTTGAAGGTCGATCCCGCCCACCTGCTGGAAATAGGTGAACTGCGTCACCTCCAACCCGTCCAGCCAGACCTCCCAGCCCAGGCCCCAAGCGCCGAGCGTGGGGGACTCCCAATCGTCCTGCACGAAACGGACATCGTGCGCCTCCAGATCAATCCCCATCGCCTTCAAACTTTTAAGGTAGAGGGCCTGCACGTCGGCCGGCGAGGGCTTCAGGATCACCTGGTACTGATAGTAGCGCTGCGCCCGCAGCGGGTTCTCCGCGTACCGGCCGTCGGTCGGGCGGCGGGAGGGCTGCACGAAGGCCGCCTTCCACGGATCTGGGCCCAACGCCTTGAAGAAGGTGAGCGGGTGGAACGTGCCGGCGCCGACCTCCATGTCGTACGGCTGCGCGATCAGGCAGCCGTAGTCCGCCCAGAACCGCTGTAAGCGGAGGATGAGCTCCTGAAAGGTGATGACGGCGTTAGGCCGCTTCATGGATCTCTTGCAGGAAGCTTCGGCTGCGCAGGTCACGTTCCAGCGCGCGCTGGACCAAGCCCTGCAGGATCCGGCGCAGCGCCGGTTCGCTCTCGGGCCTCAAGCGCAGCGCGGGTGCCTGCGCGAACGGGGCATTCAAGATTTTCCGGAACTCTTCCTTGGCCTGAAGAGGGAGAGCAAGCGCTTCGACTTTGGGAAGCAGGCCGCAGGCCCGGAGCATGTGGATCTCCAGGAAGCGGGCGAGCGAAGAGGGATCGGCCTTCGGTGATTCGAGGCCCCGCAGGAACGACAGCAGCAGCTCGAAGATCTCCGGATGGGCGTCCCCCACCCCGGTCATCCCGTCCACCAGATCCAGCCCGTAGGTCGCGGTCGCGGTGCGGGTGAGATCATGCCGGATCGGCTCGAACGCGTCGAGCAGGTCGCAAGCACTCACCAGCACCCACGGAGAGCGGCGGCGCTCGTACAACACCACCGACTGCAGCGTGAGCGGCTCCAGATACCACGGCACCGCCGCCCGGCCGCCCCGCACCCCTTTGACCAGCCCCTGGAATTTTCCAAGATGCCGGCTGAAGGCGGTCAGCATGAGGCTGGTCTCCCGCACCTCCTGCCGCCGGAGGATGATTGCTTCGGTTTTCTGGATCGCCATCAGGCCTTCCTCTCCGGGAGCTTCACCGCCGGGCCGGACACCCCCGCGGAGATCACCAATCGCATCCCTTCCTCCACCGAGATGTCCAGCGGGACCAGCGACTCGCGCGGCACCAGGATCAAGAACCCGGAGGCGGGAGTCGGCGCGTGCGGCACGAAAACTTTGACCAAGTCCCCCTCCTTCTCGGAGGTGACGAACCCGACCGCGTACATCCCCTTCCCGGGCCATTCCAGCAGGACCACGCGGTGGAACAGGCCGCGCCGCTGGCCGGCAACGGTGTCGGCGATCTCCCGCATCGTCCCATAGATCGGGCCGACCATCGGGACCCGCCGCAGCACCGTCTCGCCCAACCCGAAGAGCCGCCGAAGCAACAGCAGGCGCGTGGCGAACCCGATCACGGTGATCATCACGACAAACCCGGCCGAGATGATGACATGCACCATGATGGAGGCCTCGTCCCGTGAGAGGGCGAAGGCCACCAGCTGCGCCGCCGGGTCGATAATCAGGTGATAGATCCAGCCGAAGAGGATCTGCAGGATCGAGACCGTGAAGAAGGCGGGCGCCACCACCAGCAGACCGGTGAGGAAGCTCCGCCAGAACCACCCGCGCTTGCGCATCAGAAAAGATTCCGGACGATCGCCCAGAGGCGCGGGCCGAATAGGAGCAGCCCAACCAGCACCGACCCGGCCACCGTCAGGAACACCCCGCCGGCCGCGATGTCCTTCGCCGTGCGGACCACCGGATGGTGGCGGGTCTCCAACAGATTCAGGACGAACTCGATCGAGGTATTGAGCAGCTCCCCCAGGATAACCAGGGTCACCGTCAGAAGGGTCAGGATGAACTCCACGCGGCTGAACCGAAGCCCCACCGCCGCCGCGATGACCAGGACGGCGGCCAGGAGATGAACGCGGAAGTTCCGCTGAGAGTGGATTGCATACTGGATCCCCCGGCAGGCATGGCCGCAACTGGCCCAGAAACCGTGAAGGCCTTCCAATCTCTTCATGTTCACGCCGCCTCCATCCGGTTCCGGAGCAGGTGGGCTTGGCGGTTCATCCGGAGACGCTGCGCCTTAGCGCGATGGTCGTATCCCACCAGATGCAGCAGGCCGTGCACTAGGTAGCGCAGCACTTCGCCCGCCGGATCCTTCGGACGGCGCCGCGCCGCCGTCTCCGCGGAGATCACGATGTCCCCCAGGATGCCGGCCTCGCTCATCGGAAAGCTCATCACGTCCGTCGGCCCCTCCTCCCGCATCCAGCGCTCGTGCAGCCGCGCCATCCGCCGGTCGTCCGTCAGCAGAATGCTCAAGACCTCCTCCGGCCGGCCCACCTCTTCCAGCAGCCGTTCGGCTTGGCGTTTCAGCCGCCGCGCGTTGAGCGGAACGGCTCGCTGCTCGTTCCTCAGATCCACCGGCATCACGACGGAACCTTGCCGTTGGCGCGATCGTAGGCCTTGATGATTTTCTGCACCAGCTCGTGGCGCACGACATCGCCGTCGTTGAACTCGACGAAGCCGATCCCCTCCACTCCTTTCAGGACGTCGCGCGCCTGCGCGAGCCCCGAGATCTTTCCCTGCGGTAGGTCCGACTGCGTGACGTCGCCGGTGATCACCGTCTTGGAATCGAACCCGAGCCGGGTCAGGAACATCTTCATCTGCTCCGGGGTGCAGTTCTGCGCCTCATCCAGGATCACGAAGGAATCGTTGAGCGTCCGCCCCCGCATGTAGGCCAGCGGCGCCACCTCCAGGATCCCCTTCTCCAGGCTGCGCTGGATCTTGTCCACATCCATCATCTCGTAGAGAGCGTCGTAGAGGGGACGCAGATACGGGTTGACCTTTTCCTCAAAGGTGCCCGGCAGGAAACCGAGCGATTCCCCCGCCTCCACGGCCGGGCGGGTCAGGATGATCCGGGAGACCTCCTGTCGTTTGAGGGCGTTGACCGCCATCGCCACAGCCAAATACGACTTGCCCGTCCCCGCCACGCCGATCGCGAAGACGATGTCGTGGCGGCGGATCGCATCCACGTACGCCTTTTGCCCCGCAGTCTTCGGCGTGATGAACTGCCGCTTGGAGAGGACCTCGATCCGGTCGGTATAGATGGGGCTCAAGTCCACGCCGCTGTCCTTCTCCATCGCCCGGATCGCGTAGACCACCTCGTGCCGGCGCAGGTACTGCCCGGAACGGATGAGGCCCAGCAACTGATCCAGCAGGCGGCCGACTTTTTCCACGGCCGGCTCCAGCCCGGAGACGGTCAGCTGGTGGCCGCGGGAAATCGTCTTGACGCCGAATTCCGCCTCGATCAACCTCAGATGCTCATCGTGCAGGCCGAACAACGTGGCGGCTTCGTGGTCGGAAAGGAGATCGAAGACCTTCTCCATCCGTCTATTTGTACTCTTCGTGGTGCCTGGAGCGGTGATGCCCGGCCTCCGGCTGCTGCTTCTCCGCGGGAGGGATGACCAGTTTCTGCCCGGGGCGGATCCGGTCCGGGGCCTTGAGGGTCTCTTTGTTGGCCTTGTAGATCTGGTACCACTTTTTGGTGCTGCCGTAGAACTTCTGGGCGATCTTTTGCAGCGTGTCGCCCTTCTGCACGACGTACGGGGTGCCGGCCTCAGGCGCGGAAACGGAAACCGATTCGGACTCCGGCGACTCCACAATCGGAGGAATGGATTCCGCCGGCTCCATCGGTTCCTGCGCCCTCGAAGCGCGTGTCACCGCCGGCGCGGACTCCTTGGGGTGCTTCCGCCACGGGTTCAGCTCCTCCCCCGTCGGGAGCTCGATGTTGGTCTCCAGGATCTGCCGCGTCGACGAGCGGGGACCACTCTCCGGCCCGGAGCCTTTAAGGTACCCGCGGTTTCCCTTAATCTCCTGATCCACCCGCGGTTTCTCCACCACCTTCGTCTGAATCCGGGCGCAGCCCGCGAAAGAAAGGGCCGCAGTACCCGCCGTCACCCACACCAAAATCCGCTTCATCGTCTTCTCCTTTTGTTATTTCTTAATACTGATACCCAATTCTTTCAACTGATTCGGAGAAACCTCCGCCGGAGCGCTGACCATCAGATCCACCGCCTTCTGCGTCTTCGGGAAGGCGATCACCTCCCGGATGGAAGAAGCGCCGGTGATGAGCGCGATCAGGCGGTCCACGCCGGGCGCGATCCCGCCGTGGGGCGGAGCCCCGTAGCGGAACGCGTCCAGCAAGAAACCGAACCGATCCTTCACCTCCTGCTCGGGTAACCCCAAGATCCTAAAGATCGTCTCCTGCGTGGCCCGGTCGTGGATCCGGATGGAGCCGGATCCCAGCTCGATCCCATTGAGAATCAGATCGTAGGACCGGGAGCGGACCTTCCCCGGGTCCGATTCCAACCGCCCTCGGTCCTCCTCCATCGGCGCCGTGAATGGGTGATGCTCCGATTCCCAGCGCTTCACCTCCGCGTTGTACTTGAACAGCGGGAAGTCGGTGACCCAGGCGAAGGCAAACTTGCCCGGCGGAATGAGACTGAGCTGCTGAGCCAGATGGTTTCTCAGACTGCTGAGGATCTGCCCCGCCCGTTCCGGCGAATCGGCCACAAGCAGGATGAGATCACCCACCTTCGCTTTGGAATCCGCCGCGATCCGGCGGAGCGTCTCTTCCCCGAGGTGCTTAGCCACCGGTGAGATCAGCGCATCTGCGGTCACCTTGATTGTGACGAGCCCGAGCGCGCCCGCCTGCTTCGCTACCTCGGTGAGGCCGTCCACCTGTTTGCCGGTCATGGAGGCGGCGCCGGCCGCCACGAGCCCCTTGACCACGCTTCCCTTGGCGATCGCATCCCGGAACCGCTCGAAGCCGGTGGCTTCGAAAGAGCGGGTCAACTCCACCAGCTCCATCCCGAACCGCAGGTCCGGCTTATCGCTGCCGAACCGCCGCGTGCACTCGGCGTGGGTCATCCGGGGAAACGGGACCGGCAGATCCTTGCCCAATGCCTCCCGCCAGATCGCCGCGAAGATCTTTTCGATCAGCGCGAAGATCATCTCTTCGTCCACGAACGACATCTCGATGTCCAGCTGCGTGAACTCCGGCTGACGGTCGGCCCGCAGATCCTCGTCCCGGAAGCAGCGGGCGATCTGGTAATAACGGTCGAAACCGGCCACCATCAGCAGCTGCTTGTACAACTGCGGCGATTGGGGGAGCGCGAAGAACATCCCGGGGTTCAAGCGGCTTGGGACCAAGTAATCCCGCGCCCCCTCCGGCGTGGACTTGGTCAGGACCGGCGTCTCCACATCCACGAACTGCTCCTCGTCCAGCACCCGGCGGATCACCTTCAAAACTTTGTGGCGCAGCAGCAGCCGATCCCGCAGCTCCTCCCGGCGCAGGTCCAGGTAGCGGTAGGTGTAGCGTAGATCCTCCGACACCTCGATCTCGCCGGCGATCTCGAACGGCGGGGTGGCGCTCGCGTTGAGCAGATCCATCTGGGCCACCGACACCTCGACTTCCCCGGTCGGCAGCTTCGGGTTCTCCGTGCCGGCCGGCCGCTTCTGCACCGCCCCTTCCACGGAAATGCAGAATTCCGAACGAAGCTCCTTGGCCCGCGCGTGGAGATCGTGGCCCTCGGCCGGGTTGAAAACCACCTGAGTCAGCCCCCAGCGGTCCCGCAGATCAAAGAAGATCAGCCCACCGTGATCCCGGCGGCGGTGCACCCAGCCGCAGAGCCGCACGGATTTTCCGACATCGCCCGCGCGCAGCACCCCGCAGTTGTGCGTGCGCCGGAAGTTCACCGCGATCCCCCGCCCGACTGCTGGATTTCCTTCACCACGTCGGATCTGGAGACCTTTTTCTGTTCGCCCGTCGCCAGGTTCTTGACGGTGTAGACACCCTGCGCCAATTCTTCCTCCCCCAAGATCAACACGATGCCGGACGGATCCAGCTTGGAAAACTGCTCCATCTGACGCTTGAGAGGCCGGTCTTCCATGTTGGCAGCCGAGGCGATACCGCTGCTTCGGAGAAATTCCGCCAGCTCAAACCCCGCCGGAATCTGCGCCGGCGTCACCGTGGCGACAAACGCCTTCGATGCTCGGGCGAGCGGCAGCATCTTCCCCTCTCCCAGCGCCAGAAGCACCCGCTCCAACCCCACGGCGAAACCAATCGCCGGCACCGCGGTCCCGCCCATCAATCGGACCAGGTCGTCGTACCGGCCGCCGCCGCCCAGCGCGTCCTGCGCGCCGAGATCGGAGTGCACCACCTCAAACGCGGTCCGGGTGTAGTAATCCAGCCCGCGCACCAGATGGGGATCCCGCTCGAACGGAAGCTGCAGGGCCTTCAGCCCCTCGGTCACTTTGCCGAAATGTTCCTTGCAAGCGGCACAGGCCGCCTCAAAAACGTCGATCCCTTCGCTTAAGCGGCGGCATCCCTCTTCCTTACAGTCGAGGATCCGCAGCGGGTTCTTCTCCAGCCGCACGCGGCAGTCTTCACATAACTGCGCGGCATAAGGGGCCAGCTTCTGCCGGACATGCTCCACCATTTTGGGCCGGTCCTCCCGGCAGCCGAGCGAGTTGAGCTTGAGCACCCACCCCTTCAACCCCCACTCCTCCAACAGCCGGCGCAGCAGGCAAAGCACCTCGACGTCCTGATACGGACCGGCCGGCCCGAACACCTCGACGCCGATCTGATGGAACTGCCGGCGCCTGCCCCTCTGCGGCCGCTCCGCCCGGAACATGGGACCGCCGTAGTAGAAACGGGAGGCCGAAGCGGTCTTGTCCAAACCATGCTCGATAAAGGCTCGCACCACCGACGCGGTCCCCTCCGGCCGCAGAGCCACCGACCGGCCGCCCCGGTCCTCGAACAGGTACATCTGCTTGGTAACGATCTCCGCCGCTTCCCCGAGGGAACTGGTGAAAACCGCCGCCTCTTCGATCAGAGGGGTGCGGATCTCCTGGTAACCGTAAAGATGGAAAACCCGGCGGGCCTTCTCTTCCAACTGCTGCCACGCACGGGCCTCTTCCGGTAGGATGTCGCTGGTGCCGCCGAGTGCTTTGAGAGGAGTCAAACCACGAACCTGATGGCTAGCGGATATCCCTCTTCATGATCAGACCAGGCTTGAATGTCACCACGCGCTTCGGGGGGACCGGGACTTTCTCGCCGGTCCTTGGGTTTCGGCCGGTCCGGCCCTTGCGTGATTTCACCTTGAAGATGCCGAAGTTCCTCAACTCCACCGTCTCCCCTTTGGAGAGGGATTCCACAATCGCATCGAGGCTGCGCTGGACGATCTTCTTAGCGTCCAACTGCTTCAACCCCGTCTCTGAGGCCACTTTAAGTACGATGTCTTTCTTCGTCATCGGCAGAGAAACCCTCCGGCTTATGATCGTAACGCTAAGGAAGGAAAAATGATACGACAATTGATTGTCGGATAACGCCGGAGGGAAGTCAAGATTGCTTCAAGCGGCCAGAAGCTGGGCCAAGGTTCCCAGGGCTTCCGGATCAAACCGGTCTACTTCTTTTTCTGGAATAAAAGCCGACAGGATCGCTTTAATCTGCGCCCCGATCTTAAGGTGGACAATCCTTATTGAGGCGGGCAGCACGCTCGCCAGCGCCCGGGTAAGCGTACCCGCTTCCTCAAGAACAGTGACGCGATCCGCCTCCTCCATCGCAAGGAGAGTCAGCACCAAACCGTTGAAATCGTTTTCATCAATGACCCGAACTCCGTGTTCCCGCCATTGCGCAAGCTGGACGGTCCGCGCCACGGCGGCAAAGACAACCATCCTTTTGGCAAACTCGGGATGCCGGGTAAGCTTGAGCAATTCAGGATGTTCCTCCAGTCCGGATCGGGTGATCACCATGACTCCGGTGTTGCCCTCAGCCGCCTCAGCAAACTGGTCCACCGTCCCACGCTCCGTTTCCTCTTCCAATCCGGAGGCGAACTTCCGCCGCGCTTCACTTGCGCGCTGGCTGAATTGGCTCAACAATTCCCTGGTTTTTTCCTGGCCCAATTGGGCCAGGACTTCGAATCCGGACCTCAGCGGATTGATATGATATTTATCTTTGATCTCTCCCGGATCGAAAATTTGATAATCCACTTTAATTCCGGCATTCCGGAGCCTGTCTCCATGTTTGACGCCGCCGGCATCTGGTTCTTCGAGGTAATGAGCGCCCTTGCCCGAAACGTAGACAATCTGCTGGGTCGAAGGGTCCACAACACCGGCGACTGCTCTCTGGATGATTTCCGTCAATAAGGCTCCTTTCCGGAGCTTATCGGAGACTTTTCCCATCTGGGTATCTTTGACAAGGACCACTTTCGTCAATCCCATCGCTTTGACGACGTAGCGGGTAATTGCTTCGTTCAACGCGCTCAGGGAGGTCCATTCCCGCCGATAAAGCTCTTCCAAGAAAGGCGCGTACTCTTTGTAAAAAGGATAGCCGGAGAGCGCTTCTCTAATCTGTTCCAGATGTTTCCTTCTCCAGTTGGAAGCATTGTCAATGGCCTTCTCGCCAATAGCGTCACCGAGATGGCCTCTTACCATAGGAACAGTCAACCATTTGCCCTCTTTCCCAATCCTCTGCCGGTTCATCCATTCCGAGCGCACAAATTGCATGTCGTCAGCCAGCACAAAAATGTCGCTCTCCGCCATCTTTTCAAGGATGCCCAGATACCGATGATAACCTCCCTGGTGTACGCCGACCGTAACGACACTTTTATCCTTCAATTTCCTGCGCGCGGCTTCTTGCCAAGCCAACGTTCTCGTTCCCGTAGGCAGATTGCCCTGGACACCGGAGAATACTTCCAACTCCACAGGCATGGACGATGGATTCGCAGCGAGATCCAAAAGGGCCTGAGAGCTATCGGCTACGAGTGCCTCCACCAACGCCCGCACTATCCTCGCCAGATCATCGCCCGCACGGTCGCCATCAATGACAACCGACATCACTCCCGATCCAGCAAGATAAGCGGCAACCTCGTCCGAGGCGCGTTGGGCAATGAAACCGCTCGTTCCTTTGGTTTCGAAGAGGATGTTGTGGTCCAGCACAAACAACCTCAGAAGCCTTTCTTCGCTGGCAGGGATGGCTTCCAACTCTCTCAAGATCGTTTTTGCCGAGTCTTCTGCGGCGGAAGTTTTCACGGAGTCATAGACGCTCTTGCCGTCTTGTCCCACAAGCTGGGCGCTTAACAAACCTTCGGCGTAAGGGTACTGATCCGCGCCTCCGTCCAGATAGGATGCCGCCGTCTGAGCATCACGGGCCTCCGCGTCTTTTCCATAAGAGGGCCGCCTTGCCAACTGAGATGAGTAGAGTGCTATCAGGCTCTGTTTTGCTTCCTGTTCAGCAGCTCCAAACGAGCTCAAAATATTGGGCTTAAGTCCATAAGCGGTAAAAGGATCCTTCCCCGGGTCCGTGCCGATATAAAAATAGATCTCGATCGGGCTCTTGCCTTTCATGGCGCGGCGCTTGTTGACCTCATGAGCGGCATTCAAAAAAAGCCGCGGCACATCCCGATGAGCCTGGTGAAAAGCAACCCGCGGGAGACCGATGATCAGAGTGTCGGCTTCCTGTTCTTCAATGATCTTCACTGCTTTCCTATAAACGGCCGGGCTGAAAGACTGCCACTTGGATAAGTAGGAAAGAAATTTCCCGGTTTTGTCATGAACAGGTTCGACGACTGGATAATCCGCCTTCATGGAGATATACGTGAAAACGCCCATCCGCTGCGCGGCGCGCTTGCCCTCATTCTCCCGGATACCCTTTTTCACGAGATCGATATCGGCTGCCACCGGTATCCCCTTGGAGCTCCGGACAGCTTCGGCATATTCATCGGCAACACCTAAAGGATCCGACGTAGCGGTGATAAGCGTTACATGATGAGCGTTTGGCACAATATCGCGCATCATCAGATTGCCCATGTACAAGGCGGCGTCATCATGGTGTTCTTCGACAACCAATACTCGTTTTCCTCTAAACACACCGGCAACTTCTTTTGGATCGCGAACGACTTTATCATTGGGAACGATGTTCACCGTGGTACCGTCCTCCATCCCAAAACCACTCAGCACATCCGTCGCAATACCGAAGTGAAAGTTCAGGAGCGCAAGCAATCGCTCGGCTTCGGCAGAGGAAGAGGCCCTGCCGGCCAGCGACACGCTGAAACGCTTCAGAAATTCCACGACCAGCGGATCAAAGCTAAAATTGCCGAGCATAGAATGCCGGTTGAGGATCCCCGTGATCGCGTTCAAAACCATGTCCGACAGATTGGCTTGCTGCGCCACCCAGGCAGAAAGCGCCGCGTCATAAAAGAATCTCCCCTCAGACATCAGGATGAGGTACTCGATGTCCCACGGCACCCCTTTCTCCTTGATCGCCGCAAGCACCTTTTCAACCTCTCCCCTGTCGGAGAAAGAAAGCCTTCTGGCGGCCAGAAACTCGCCGGAAGGCAAATCGGCATTATGCTCAAAATTGGAGTTATAGACTCCGACCAAATATTCAGAGAGCTGCCAGATCTGCTGAACTTTATCCTGATGGCCTAATCCTTGAAGAAGAGCGGAAAGATAAGTCAGGCCGGGGATCGGCTGGGGCGGATAACGGAAATTCCAACCCTGGATGTTCGAGAACCCGGCTAAAACTTGATTGGCCTTGTCTTCGATATCGACCGCAACGGCCCGTATTCGATCATCCGATGGCAAAACATCCTGCAGGATTTCAAGGGAAGGCCGGCCCCCTTCCGCTTCAACCTTTAATGTCCTGACATGCAAGTTTGCTAACCCCTGGGGAGTCACCATCGGGGCGCCGGGATAAACCTCGACGAGGGGCTGCATGCTCACCCTCGCGCCCCGTCTGACGTAGTCCATGATTTTTTCGGCCGTGATCAGAATGTCTTCTTCCGTGGTTTCGGGAGGCATCAGGAGGATGTTGATCAGGGGGATTATCCCGGCCGCAAAGAGGCCGTTCAGAGCGGCCTCCGAGACCTGAGTGGGCGTTTTCTTGTTGATGGAAGGCTGTTTGGATAAGCGATCGGAAAAGGTTTCAACCCCTATCGCCACAAGAGCAAATCCCGCCTCCTTCATCAGGTCCAGAAGCTCCATGTCCGGCTCAAAATCCTGCCCGTATTTGCGTTTGACCGTGATGGATCGGGCCCTGGTCTGCGTATAGAATTTGAACCCCTCGGGAATCTCGCCTCGGGCTTTCATCTGTTTCACCAAGCGGCTAAACTGCTTGATCCGCTCCCGTCCGGCCTCGCCTCCGATGACAAAATCATCATCGTTGAAATAGATGGCATCCGCATGGTGTGCATCCACGACCTTCTTTACAAGCGTTGCGATCTCTTCAGCGGTCAGGCGAAGGACCGCAACCTGGGAACCTCCCCCCGCACTGGCAAGCAGCATTTGCGATGAACAAAAACCGCATCCGTTGGGACAATGGCTGGAGGTGAAAAGCCGGGCCGTTCTCAAGGTGGCACCCCGCGCCCGCAGCGTTTCTTCCGGGTAGATCGCTCGATTGGCATCCCAGTACGCTTCATAAGGAATAACCGCCACCGGGTCGGAATCGTAAGCAACTTCTCGGAAGAAATCAGCCGTCACGGCGGGGCTGTGCTTGACGCGCTCCTTATCTCCCTGCATATAGACGACACCAGCCACATCATCGAAACGCGCGAGCGGGCCTTCCGGAGTCCGGTTGTAGGCCGCAACAACGTTTCCCAAGACACCTTCGCCGTACCCTAGGATAGCCAGATCCAAGGGGCTGTTCCGAAGCCACTGCCCGTGGTTTTCCGTGATCTCGGACCCTCCCCCGACCAGTAAAGGGGATCTCTTATACCCGGGCAATGATGCGGCCGTCTTTTTGACAAAATCGACAATCGCCATATCGCCCCTCATGTTGATGTGCGTCGGGCCGAACCCAACGATGTCGTAAGATTTGCTTCCGAGAGCGACCGATAGGGCTTCGTACATCCCCTCCGGGTACAGATTCGGATCAAAAACATCCACATGGGCAAGCCCCTTCCTTTCGAGGTACATCTTGATGCGATAAATACCGAAGGGAGGCGCGACAAACACGCCGAGTTTTCTGTCCTTGTCAAGGAGGGTCCGGTCCCGCACATCCGATGGAATAAGCAGGATGCGGGTCGTTGGGGAGTTACCCGAGGCTCCATTCGTCAGAACATTCAGCGGGATTGGAACATTGGCCGGAGGGGATGGTGCCGCTTCCCATTCCTCCAGCCCGGCATTCACAGTGAAAGGGAGCGGTTCCAGATATCGCGATGGATTAAGGCGGGTGAAGGCCGCTTCAGGATTTCTAAGGGCTTCCTCCAGACCGGCCTGTTGTCTACCGGTTTCAGGCTGGCCTTGACGAAGAGCCCAGGCTGGGGGAGCGGCAAGGGCTAATACCACCCAAAACGCTATAAACCGATGCAGGGGAGGGCTCATAGTCAGACTCTAAATCAAGTCTAGTCTAAAAAACGAATAAAAACAAGATTAATCTAAATTTAATTATCTCTTAATGGAGAGCGCTTCCTGGCCGATCAGGTTGACGAGGGTCTGAAGGAGAGCGGGGGTGGGGTTTATCTGCAGGGTCGGCCCAACCGCGATCCGGACGCCGCCGTTGTGGCCGTTTCCAAACGAGAGCTCCACCGGCACCTGGCCGGGGTTCTTCTTGAGCGTCTCCTTCAAATCCTCCAGGACCCGCCGCTCGGTCGCCTGGGCCAGCCGGATTTTGAGCCCGATCACCTGCCGGCTCCAGGCCTCCTCCAGCGGGACGATCTGGTCCGCCAGCAGTTTCGGCCGGTCGTCGCGCACGGACAATTTTCCCCGGACTAGAACGACGGCATCCTCTTTCAGGTTGGACTCCATGAGCGGGAATGCCTTCGGAAAAACGAGAACCTCGATACTGCCGGAAAAATCTTCGAACGTGATGATCGCCATCCGCTCGTTGTTTCTCTTCGTGGTCGTGACCTTAAGGCGGGAGATGACGCCGCCGAGCGTCACGTCGGCGCCGTCCTTCATCGAAGCAAGATCCGCGGTAGTGGCGGGAGCCAGCAATTTCAGGATCGGCTCGTAGGCCTTCAGCGGGTGCCCCGTCAGGTAGAAGCCGAGCAGCTGTTTCTCGAACGCCAGCAGCTGCTCCTGCGGCCACTCCTCCAGGTTCGGCACCTCGGCTGCCTGCGCCCGCGGCGCGGAAGATCCGAAGACGTCGAAGAAAGAAAGCTGCCCTGCACCTTTCTCCTTCTGCCGCTGGCCTCCCAGATCCATCGCCCGCTCGAGCAGGGAGAGGAGCTGCGAACGGCGCAGCTTCAGGCTGTCCAACGCGCCGCACTTGATCAGCGACTCCAACACCTTCTTGTTGACCGCGCGGGTATCCACCCGCTCGCAGAGCTGCTCGATCGAGGCGCAGGGCCCCTTTTCCTCCCGCGCCTGAACGATCACATCGATCGCCTTCTCGCCGACGTTCTTCACCCCCAGCAAGCCGTAGCGGATGGCGCCGTTGTCCACGGTGAACCGGGCGAAGCTGCGGTTCACGTCGGGCGGCAGGATGGAGATCTCCATCCGCCGGGCCTCCTCCACGTACTGCGCGATCTTCTCGGTGTTATCCCGCTCGCTGGTGAGCAGCGCCGTCATGAACTCCACGGGGAAGTTCGCCTTGAGGTAGGCGGTCCGGTAGGCGATCAGCGCGTAGGCGGCGCTGTGCGATCGGTTGAAGGCGTACCCCGCGAAATACTCGATCTTGTCGAAGATCGTCTCCGCGGTCTCCCGGTTCATACCGTGCTTCACGCAGCCGTTCACGAAATCTTGCCGCGCCTTTTTCATTACTTCGGGAGTCTTCTTGCCCATCGCTTTGCGCAGGATGTCGGCCTGTCCCATCGTGAACCCGGCCACTTCGTGCGCGATCCGCATTACCTCCTCTTGATACAAAATCGTTCCGTAGGTGTCTTTGAGGATCGGCTCCAGCTTCGGGTGGTCGTACTTGACTTGGAGTTCTCCGTGCCGGCGGCGGATGAAGTCGTCCACCATGCCGGAGCCGAGCGGCCCCGGCCGGAACAACGCCACCAGCGCGATCAGGTCCTGGAATCTCTCGGGCTTGAGCTTCCGGACCAACTCCCGCATCCCGCTGGACTCCAGCTGGAAAACGCCGGAACATTCCCCCTGCGTCAGCATCGCGTAGGTCTTGGGGTCGTCCATCGGGATCGTCTCGATGTTGAACGGGGTCTTCCTCTCCTGACGAATCAGCTTGGCGCTTTCGTCCAACACCGTGAGCGTGCGCAGACCCAGGAAATCCATCTTGAGCAGCCCGATCTTTTCCACCGCTTCCATCGCGTAGCCGGTGGAGACCTGCCCCTCCGAGGTCCTCACCAAAGGCACGTAATCGGTCAAATCCCCGTCGGCGATCACCACCCCGGCCGCGTGCGTGGAGGCGTGCCGCGTCAGCCCCTCCAGCGACATCGAGGTGTCCAGCAGCTGGCGGACGCGCGGGTCCTCCTTGTACAAAGTTTTCAAATCCGGCACCAGCTCCATCGCTTTCTTGAGCGTCATGCCCAGCTCGAACGGGATCATCTTGGCGATCCGGTCCGCCTCCGGGTAGGAGAAGTTCATCGCCCGGGCCACATCCCGCACCACCGCCTTCGCCTGCATCGTGCCGAACGTGATCACCTGCGCCACGTTCCCCTCGCCGTACTTCTTCACGACGTAATCAATCACTTCGCCCCGCCGTTCGTAGCAGAAATCAATGTCGATATCCGGCATCGAGATCCGGTCCGGGTTGAGGAACCGCTCGAAGATCAGGTCATGCTCCAGCGGGTCCAGGTCCGTGATGCCGAGGCAGTAACTCACCACCGAGCCGGCGGCCGACCCGCGGCCCGGCCCCACCGGGATCTCCTTCGACCGAGCGTAGCGGACAAAATCCCAGGTGATCAGGAAATAGCTGGTAAACCCGGTTTTTGAGATGATCCCCAGCTCATGCTCGACCCGCTCCTTCACCTTCCCGGCGGCGCCGGGATACCGCCGGGCGACCCCTTCCTCCACCAGCTCCCGCAGGTAAGCCAGCTGGGTCTTTCCCTCGGGCGGATCGAACTGCGGCAAGTGCAGCTTCCCGAACTCCAGCTCCACGTTCGCCTTCTCCGCCACTTCGCGCGTGTTCAGGACGGTTTGCTTCACCTCCTTGAAAATCTCGGCCATTTCCTCCGCCGACTTGAAGTAGAACTCGTCCGTCTCGAAATGGAACCGCTTGGGGTCGTCCAGGTTAGTGGCGGTTTGGATGCAGAGCAGCGCCTCATGGGCGCGGGCTTGGGATTTCTCCAAATAATGCAGGTCGTTCGTGGCCACCACCGGCAGTTTCAGATCCTTGCCCAGCGAGAGGATCTCCGGGATGATCTTCCTCTGGTCGGCGATCCCGTGGTCCTGGATCTCAAGATAGTAATCCCCGTTCGGGAAGATCTCGGCGTACTCCCCCGCCGCCTTCACCGCCTTGGCCCGCTCGCCCCGGTTCAGCCAGTAGCTCACCTCCCCCGCGAGACAGCTCGACAGACACATGAGCCCCTTCGAGTGCTTGGCCAGCACCTCCTTATCAATCCGGGGCCGGTAGTAGAACCCTTCCAGGTTGGCGATCGAGATGAGCTTGAGCAGGTTCTTGTAGCCGTCGAGGTCTTTGGCCAGAAGGATCAAATGGTAGGAGGCGTCGGAGATCCCCTTCGCCTCCTTTTCGAGGCGGGAGCCGGGGGCCACGTAAGTTTCCACGCCGAGGATCGGCTTCACGCCGGCCTTCTGGCAAGCCTCGTAGAACTCGATCAGCCCGAACAAGTTTCCATGGTCGGTGATCGCCAGCGCCGGCATATTGTTCCGCTTGGCGGCCTCAACGAGGCCGTCAATCTTGCAAGCCCCATCCAGCAAGGAGTACTGGCTGTGGACGTGTAGGTGTACGTAATCGGAAGTTTTATCCATCGAAATTAATCATCTCATCCACCCGTTCACCCTGAGCCTGTCGAAGGGCCGGCCGTGCCGCCCTCGCTCCGGTGATGCCGTCTGCGCACCGCTCGCGATTCCCCAGCGAGGAATCGCTCGCTCAGCGTCCGGCCTCGCTCGTCCCGTTTTCTAAACCAAACCTCAAAGGAAACGGGACACCATGCCCGCTCGGCCTCCCGATGTGCGCTGCCGGCCATCCCCGGATCGGGGCTTGGCCCGGCAACCCCAATCTTTCATGGATGTCCCCTCGGAACCCGGTACCATTATTCACGCTTGGGCATGTGACAAGGCATCAAACTGCGCGTTTATGAAAGCTGCTGTGTTCTCATGTTTAGCCTTTGCATCAGACGCTAAACTCCTATAAGGTCCTAAAAACAACTCGAAAGGTTCATAATACTCTTCCACTGACAAAGGTGGGTGTTTGGAAAAACCTTCCCGAAAAATCACAGGCCAATTAACAACCCATGATGTCCTACTCCCCCCTACTTTGAGCGGGACATTCCACTGAATAATCGTTGGAATGTTTTTGCCCGTAGTAAGAGGCCCGCCCGGGTGACTGAGAAAACGCTCAGCTACAATCTGATCCAGAGTAATGCCATACCATTGAGCCCGCTCTCCTAACTCATATGCTTTTACGAAAGGAACTCCACAATATAGCTGGAGATCGGAATCCACGAAGAAATCGCCATGAGAAATTCCTCCTCTCAAAGGAATACAGCGAGCCAAAGCATCGGAGAATAGCTGGGACGTTAGCAATAACATCGCCGTAAGGTCATCATCTTCATCGCCTAATGTAAAAACAAGAATCGTGTCAGAGAAAATTCTGGTTTCTAAGCGACGTGAAATAACCCTTTTTGGTTTCATATGTTGAAGCGTATATGTTGGCATTCTATCCATACACAGACGCAGATTCCGCAAAGCATTCCACGCTAAACTCGAATTTCTAAGAGTAGCACTCTTGAAACCCAACATGTCGAAATGAGCAACATATCTCCTATGAAGAACCCCTGGCCTAGCCACTTGTTCTATACCTATTCATGAGATCATTTCCGCAGGTGCCGGGTTCGGGACCCGGAACTCCCGGAAACGGTACCGCTTATTTACAGGATGCCTACTATTTTTCCTATGTGCTATAGACAGGATATGTTTTCCCTGGAATCTGTACCGGACTCATGCGGTTAGTGAGTCGCAGGTCCTCGGTCACATAAATCTTGACTAAATCTATCAGGAACCCCTCAGCTTCTGAAATTCGATGTAGATCATCCCAACTATTTGGGTCGAGGGGTGTCCTGGTGTGGGAACTGCGCGTCACGTGAGCCACCGCATCGCGGCATTCCTCGTTCAGATAGAAACCGAGGCTACCATATTGCTGATGTTTCTCTTGTGCCTGCTGAAGGGAAGTTAGCTTGCTTGGAGATCGCTGGAACGTATCGTTGATCCACTGAATGACATCAGGAGCCAACTTCCCAGGAATGCTTAGAATGTTCCACAGACAGAGAAATCGATAAAACACGCTCCCGTTGCCCATCCCCTCTCGGTACAGGCCTAATGCGGTCTCGTGATCTGGAGATTCCGGCGCAGGCAACCCTCTAAGCTGTAGCAGTCTGGGTTTCGGTGGCCACCACCGTCCTCCGTGCTTGACACGATCCGCCTCAAGAATCGTGTCAGCAGTGGGCCCGCCACCTCCAAATTCTGGCACGAACGGCGTATGATGCTCCCAAGCCAAACAGGCTAGGAAGAGCATCGCATCTCGCTGGGCCGCCCGAATATCTGGCTTCTCTGTCGTAGCTGGAAAACTGAGTAGGCAATCCCGATCGTCAGGATGACCGCTTAATAATTTGAATTCCCGGCCATGGAACTCAAAAATGAACGGATTCTCCTGCAGGGTACACCAAGTTTCAAACTCAAATTGCATTACATATCGCATGATAAGAAAAAAATTAAACGTTCAAATTGTTAGGCACCATTTCCGCGGGTGCCGGGTTTGGGATCCGGAACTCCCGGAAACAATATCGATTAAAACTGGTTACCTGCTGCCCCCGGCATCGTCACACCCAACTTCAGACTTAGCTGTTCGGAGCATTTCCCTTCTTATGCTTTCCGAGTAAAAAATCAATGTAGTTCTGGGTCTCAACTGCTTCCGAGAAGATCTCCATGAGAAATTTCCCACGCTCATCGGGACGAGAAAGAAAAAAATGAAAATCCCTCTTAGGGTCAATCCCTAAGGTTGACAACATGGAAAGGAAGAGTTCCTTGTTGGCCGGCCTCACAGAAATCGCTTCTGTTTCCAACACATTGGCAGCTCGACTTTTACAAAATCTGCATCTTTTTATGTGCGCTACCGTCTGTAAAATGTAATCGGCAGAGGTCGACGCCTCACTAGCATGATCCCTTTTTAACGAAAGCAACTGCTTCAGTCGTCCCAAGGTGCAACAATTCTTTGTGAAGAATCGTCGCATCAGCGGCGCAATGATGAACTCCGCCAGGTCTTCTCTCATTCCCACATAGAGACCCCCCCACAACCATAATGGCACATCCGCTTCTTACTCCATGTTGATTGGGGACGCTTCATTTGGGGGCACATCATAATTGTTAGGTACCATTTCCGCAGGTGCCGTCCATGAAAAACCCCTGTCTGTCAACAGCGAATGACTGAAAGGTTATCCATTCATCCATTCGTGGTCCATTCAGGCCACACGATCGTATTCGATCCCAGGCGTCCCAATCAGGTTAACGAGCTCAAGGCTCAGGCACTTCGTCGGGCTTACCTGGGTGATTGGGGACGCTTCATTGGGGGACATGTTACTCACCTCAAGGTTAAGAATATTGTACGCCACTCAGGGGCCGGCCGGACTCACCGGAGCGGAGGGCAGCACGTTACGTATTGCTCGGTACCATTTCCGAAGGTGCCGTCCATGAAAAATCCCTGTCTGTGCTCTTTGGTACCGGGTTCCAAAGGGACACGTTACTCACCTCGATTATCTGAGCCGGCCGTAGACAGAGCGCCGATGATCCACGCCGTACAGGGTGATTGTCTGCGCTCTGTGATCGATCCAGAACAAGACTCGATAATCACCGATTCGAAATTTGTGGAGTCCCTTCAAATCAGGGGGGAGGTGCTTCATCGGAGTGCCCACCTGATCAGGATGGTCCGCTAACCAGTGCAGGCGGTCGAGGATTCTTTGGCGGACAGCGGGGTCTAGGCGCTTAAAATCCCGTTCAAACGAAGCAACGGTTTGGAGATGGAACCGGGTCACGATCAGGCAGCTAAGAAGTCCTGCAGGGAGCGGGTCTTGCCCAGCCGATGCGCTTTCCGGGCAGCGCGTATCTTCTTGAGAAAAGAGGGGTCTTTTGCCAGCAGAAAATCCTCCAGCTCATCGGAGAATGCCCGAAAAGCTCGCTCTGTCTCAGCAATCCGTTTCAGCAGTTTTCTTGGAATTTCGACCATCTGCACCATCTTTCACCTCCACCTTCAAGTTTATTCCAGACTTTAGTATACCATCGGCAAGCCGCTCGCCCTTCGACAGGTTCAGGGCGAGCGGCGGCCGACAAACTCAGTATGACCGGCAGATACCAGTTACTGGACTTCGTAGCCGCTTGGTACCGGGTTCCGAAGGGACACGTTACTCATCCGAGGGTTGCGAGCCGCCAGCGCCGAAGAGGAATGGCACGCTTACCTGCTTTCCTTGTCTCTTTTCTCAAACAGAGGTTTAATAGGCCCCTCGAGGATAAAAAGGGCCTGGGATCGGACTTCGGCGTTGGGATACTCAAGCGCCGCCTTCTGCAAATAAGGCCTCGTGTCCTCGCCCAGGAAGTTGATCGCCTCGCCAAAACCATTGGGCATAAAGCGCAGGCGGTCCCTTTTTACACCCGACTCAAGAATGGGAACAACCGCCTCCGTCACCTTGAGGGCTCCTAGAACGAGCGCCGCCCGCTCGGAAATCCTGTCGTTATCTCCTTGGCCCTCTTCGCTGAGCTCTTCCCACTTCATGTCCCATTCGTCGCCGAGAAACTGAAGCGCGATCGGAACGGCCTTTTCGCCCAGAGCAGTCCGGAACCGGGCCAGCGTCTCCTCTCCACCCTGGAACCATTCATCCCTGAAAAGCAGGATCTTCGTTCGCGGCAGGACTTCCAGGGCCAAACCGCGGCCGGCATAGCGCCTCACGACGCTGTCCTTCTCTTCCAGCAGGGAGCGAAAATCCCGCAGCTCCTCCGCTTGCCCCGTCGCGGGGTCCACCCGGAATATCCTGGTCTGCTGGAGCCCTTCGAGGACAACGATCAGGTGGCTGCCATCGTCCGCTGGAAACAAAAGCCCGAGTGTGTTCCTTGGCTCCTTCCATTCCCTGAGCACCCTCTCCCCGGACACTAAGCGGCAGGTGGATCCCAATCCTTTCCGCCCGGATCCGTCGGTGCGGGTAAACTCGGCAACCCGGTACTTGCCAATCAGCTGAAATGGAGTCCCGCTAATTGACACCGGGTCGGAACGCTGGGCAAACTCCTTGTACTCTACGTCGCATGGAATCCCCGTACCCCACACAAAGAACGCGCTGGGATAAAGACCTGCGACGCTCACCAGAAGGAATATCCCAGTCCAGAGGATGAGAGCCGGCCGGCTGCGGACGCGAAGCGTCAGAAAGCCACCCAGCAAGACCCAGAAGAAGGGGTTGAAATAGAACCAGAAAAGCCAATGGTATGCCCCGCCGAGGAAAAGCAAGTCCCTGGCCGTGAGGGGAGGGATGATCAGTCCCAGCACCCCACCCGCCAAAGCTCCGAGAAGAAAAAATACCAGGCGCCGCACGTTGCTACTCCCTCCTTTTGAGATCAGTACCGGGTTCCGAAGGGACACGTTACTTACCTCAAGTTCTGCGGCGGGCTCTCAGCTGGCGGCCGGACAAGTAGACCACCTTCCCGTCCTTCCAGATCGCGGCGGGAACACCCGCCGCGGCATGCTGTGCGAGAGCTTTTGCAACCGCCCTTTTTAAGGCCTTAAAAGCATCTGCATGAAGTTTCTCGACACTTTTTGTTCCGATTTTTCTCATTTTCCCTCCACGCACGCTATGGCCTTGTCATACAATTCTCGATCGAGAATTTTCAACTCCCCCGCCTTTTCTTTAGCAACGAGATACGGGGCGTTCCCTGAGTTATCGAATAACGACCATGAGTCGAGGACTTGCCGGTAATGTTTAAAGAAATTGCCGATCCCCTTGTGAAACCGCCGCCGGACGACTTTTTCGTCAATGTCATGACCACCCATTTTGACCCGGTTCGCCACCCGGGCCAGAGAGAGCTTAACGTCGGGGATCCACAAAAAGAACATATGAATCGCATAGCCTTCTTTTTTCAGATCTTTAAAACGGGAGAGGTACGTCATCCCGGACAGGGTGGTTTCAAAAGCGAAATCGATCTTTTTTGAAGCGTACGTTTCGATCTGCTCAAGCAAAATCCTGCCGGCTTTCAACGCGACCGCATCGGGAGAAAAACCGGACAATCCGCGAGCAATCGTGTCGGCATTAATAAAAGTTCGGCATTCGGTAAAATTCGGAAGAAACTCCGTGGCGAAGGTTGTTTTCCCCGAGCCGTTCGGCCCGGCAATAATATAAACCTGCGGCGTTTTACTCATTCCTCTTATTGTACGCCTATCCGCGTGTTGCGAGCCGCCAGCGGCGGACCGCTACGACGGACCAGATTGCTTCGACCAGACCGAAGGGCCAGGCGCCCTGAAGGAAGCCATACACCGACCCCAGCGCGCAGGACCCGGCAAAGGCCAGGATGAACCACGGGCTGCGTTTCTCGAGCGCGTAACAAACCAGCATGGCTGTGACGGCAAACAATCCGAAAAGTGTCAGCGGGTCCATTAATCCGATTACTGAAATGTTAAAAGCCGGCTGCCCCTCCAGACCCACCGGAAGGGCAGCCGGGGCCTTATGAACTCTGCTACTGGGCGGGTTGCGAGGGCGCCGATTTTCCGGTGAAGGGACACGACATCGTGCCGGCTGGACAGTAGCCCTTCGCGCGGGCGAATGAGATCGCGTGACAGGCAACACTAACCATGCTGACCAGGATGATGATCAACGCCAGCAGCCGCCCCACCTTCTTCACCTGACCCTTTTCCTTCTCCGACGCGGTGAGGACCCAGTACCCAACGGCCGACGTGATCAACAGACCACTGACTCCATGTCCCATCATCATCGCTTTCCCTCCCCTGTTAGCCGGTTATGACCCTGAAGTGCATCAGCAGCAACGTCACCGTCTGCACAAATCCGACGCAGAACACCCAGTAGATGAGGATCCACCAGATCCGCAACGACCAGTCTTGAAACTGATGCCAGACCAAGCGCACGCAAACCCAACCCAACAAACCGTAAAAGATGGAGAAGAGAGCCCGGTGGGCATGGGCCAACCCTCCATGGATCGGGCCCGGCCAACGGTCCACCAGCGGAGGGGAGAAGAACTGCAGGAATCGCACGTGGGGGACCACCACCCACCGGTCCACCTGCTCCGCGCCTAGCAGACCCACCCAGGCCGGAAGGATGAACCAGGCGACCGAGACGAACCAAAACAGGCGATATGTCCACGGATTTTCGATTGCGTTAAAATCTAACTTCATGCCGGTCTCCTCACTCCCATTCAATGGTGCCGGGCGGCTTGGAGGTGACATCGTACACCACCCGGTTGATGCCGCGCACCTCGTTGACGATCCGGTTGGCCGCCCGTTCCAGCAGGTCCTGCGGCAGGCGCGCCCAGTCGGCGGTCATGCCGTCGGTGCTGACCACCGCCCGCAGGGCCACCACGTTCTCGTAGGTCCGCTCGTCCCCCATCACGCCGACGGATCGGACCGGCAGGAGAACCGCGAACGCCTGCCAGACCTTAGAATACCATCCGGAGGAGCGCAGCTCCCCGATGAAACGGGAGTCCGCTTCCCTCAGCAGATCCAGCCGCTGTTTCGTGACGGATCCCAGGATCCGGATCGCCAACCCCGGCCCGGGAAACGGGTGCCGGCCGAGCATCTGCTCCGGCAGGCCCAGCTGGCGGCCAATCTCCCGCACCTCGTCTTTGAACAGAAACTTGAGCGGCTCGACCAGCTTGAATTTCATCCTCTTCGGCAGGCCGCCCACGTTGTGGTGCGTCTTGATGACGGCGGAGGGACCTCCCAACGGGGAGACCGATTCAATCACGTCCGGGTAGAGGGTCCCCTGCGCGAGGAAGCCGACTTCCCTGTGGCGCTTTGCCTCCTCCTCGAAGCAGGCGATGAACAGCCGGCCGATCCGCCGGCGCTTCTCCTCCGGATCCTCGATCCCTTTGAGTGCTTTCAAGAACCGGGCCTCCGCGTTCACGACCACGAGCGGCATCTTGAAATGGCCCTTGAAGGTCCGGACCACCTCGTCTCTCTCTCCCTTCCGGAGAAGGCCGGTGTCCACGAAGATCGGGACCAGCCGCTTGCCGACCGCGCGGTGGACGAGCAGTGCCGCGACCGAGGAGTCCACGCCGCCCGACAGCCCCAGCACAATCCCGGATCTCCCGACCGTCTTCCGGATCTCCCGGACGGAACCCTTGATGAAATGCCGGGGCGACCAATCTCCCCGGCAACGGCAGATGCCGTACAGGAAGTTGCGGATCATCTCCTTGCCCCGCTCGGTGTGCATCACCTCGGGATGGAACTGGACGCCGAACTTTTTCTTGGCGGGCGATCCCATGGCGGCGATCGGCGTGTTGGCGGTGCGGGCGATCGCCGTGAAGCCGGGAGGCAGGCGGTTGACGTAATCCCCATGGCTCATCCAGCAGGTGAGCCCGGTCGGCAGTCCCTTGAAGAGGGAATCCGGTTCCTTGATCCGGAGCTTGGCCTTTCCGAATTCCCGGTGCGCGGCCTTGGAAACTCCGCCGCCGAGCATCCGGCCCATGAGCTGCATCCCGTAGCAGATGCCCAGCACCGGGGTGTCCGTGCGGAAGATGGCCGGGTCCGGCTTCGGCGCCCCCTTGGCCCAAACCGAGGCCGGGCCGCCGGAGAGGATGATCCCCTTGGGGTTTTCCCGGGCGATCTCTCTCGGAGAAACGTTGAATGGGACGATCTTGCAGAAGACGTTGAGCTCGCGGACGCGGCGGGCGATCAGTTGGGCATACTGGGAGCCGAAATCAAGGATGAGCACCGTTTCCTGCCGCGGATTTGCCATCGGGGTACGCCTATTCTACCGCCGTTGGCGTCTCATGTCGTAAACGTAATTGGCCGCAGGCCCCCTCGATATCCAAACCGCGGGACGTGCGCAGGGTGCAGGCGATCCCCTTCAGCCGGAGGATCTTCTCGAACGCCAGCATGCGGGTCTGCGGCGGGCGGCCCCACGGCGCGCCGGGGATCGGGTGGCAGGGAATCAGGTTCACTTTGCAGAAGAGCCCCTTGAGCCGCTTGGCCAGCTCCTCCGCGTGCTCCGGCTGGTCGTTCACGCCGTCGATCAGGATGTATTCGAAGGTGATCAGCCGCTTGGTCGCCTTGACGTACGCGCGGCAGGCCGCCAGCAGCCGGACCATCGGGTACCTTCGGTTGACCGGCATCAGCTTCCCCCGCACCTGATCGTTCGGCGCATGCAGCGAGATCGCCAGCTCTATCTGAAGTCCCTCTTTCGCCAGCCTCTCCATCATCGGCACCAGGCCGACCGTTGAAATGGTGATCTTGCGGGCGCCGATTTTCAGACCATCCGGGGAATTGAGGATCCGGATCGCCCGGATCACGTTGTCGTAGTTGGAGAGGGGCTCCCCCATCCCCATGAAAACGATGTTGCCGACCCGGCCGGGGCGCAGAGAACGGTCCACCTGGACCACCTGCTGGACGATCTCGCCGGCAGTCAGGTCTCGGAGGAACCCTTTCATTCCGCTGGCGCAGAAAGCACACCGGTAGGCGCAACCGACCTGCGTGGAGACGCAGACGGTCCGGCGGGATTCGGCCGCGGGAATCAGAACGGTTTCGAGAAGTTGGCCGTCATGGAGTTTCCAAAGCCACTTGGCCGTTCCGTCGGACGATTCCTGCTTTTGCACCAGCGAGAAGGGGGACTCCGGGAATTCGCGCGAGAGCTGGTCGCGCAGGGATTTGGGGATCACGGTCCAGGAAGAGGGATCCCCCTGGTCTTTCTGGTAGAGCGCTTCGAGGATCTGGTGGGCCCGGTACGGAGATTGGCCCTGCTGAACGACCCAGGCTTCCAACTGCGAGGGCGTCAGGTCGTAGAGACTACTTCCCCATCCCGACGTGCTGTGTGCGCTGGGCAAGTTTGCCCTCCGTCTGAATGGATGGAGCAATGATGATCTCCGTAAGCTGGAACTCTTTCATGTCCCTCGCTCCCACCGAGCCCATCGCGGTGGTGAGCGCCCCCATCAGGTTCTGCGTGCCGTCGTCCGTGCGGGCGGGGCCGAAGAGGATCTCCTCCAGCGTCCCGGTCACGCCGACGTGGATGCGGGTGCCGCGCGGCAGGTTCGCGTGCGGGGTGGCCATGCCCCAATGGAACCCCTTGCCCGGCGCCTCTTTGGCGCGCGCGAACGGGGAGCCGAGCATCACGGCGTCGGCGCCGCAGGCGAACGCCTTGCAGACGTCGCCGCCGGTCCTCATGCCGCCGTCGGTGATGACCGGCACGTAACGGCGGGTCTGCTTGAAGTAGAAATCCCGCGCGGCCGAGCAGTCCACGGTGGCGGTCACCTGCGGGACGCCGATCCCCAACACGCCGCGCGTGGTGCAGGCGGCGCCCGGCCCGAGGCCCACCAGGATCGCCGAGGCGCCCGACTCCATCAGCTCCAGCGCTATCGGGTAGGTGACGCAGTTGCCCACAACGACCGGGATCTTCATCGATTTGCAGAATTTCTTGATGTCGAGCGACTTGTACTCGGAAGAGATGTGCCGGACGGTGGAGATGGTGGACTGGACCACGAAGACGTCAGCGCCGGCCTCCTGCGCGATGGGCCCGAATTCTGAAGCCCGCTGCGGGATCGCGGAGACGGCGGCGGGAACCTTGGCTTTCTTGATCTCCTGGATCCGTTTCGCGATCAGCTTTTCCTTGATCGGCTCCCGGTAGGCCTTCTGGATGAACTCGGTGGCCTTGTCTCCCTGCTGGGACTTGACGATCCGGGCCAAGATCTCATCCGCGTTCTCGTAGCGGGTCTGGACACCTTCCAGGTTGAGGACCGCGAGGCCGCCAAGCTTGCCGAAGGCGATCGCGAACTTGACGTCCACCACGCCGTCCATCGCGCTGGCCAGGATCGGGACGTGGTAGCGCTGCCCGTCCAGGGGCCAGGAGGGGTCCACCTCATTGGGATTGAGCGTGACCGTGCCGGGGACTAACGCGATTTCATCGAAGCCGTAACAGCGGCGGGCCTTGCGCCCCCGCCCTATGAACTCACCCATATTCAGTATTTAACACAAAGACCTCCGGGGAGTCAACCCCGGAGGCCCGTGCAAAAATTTAGAAACGTCGAGTTACTTAATGACGGCCAGGACGTCGTCCTGATTGATGATCAGGTACTCTTTCCCGTCCAGCTTCACCTCGTTGCCGGTGTACTTGCCGAAGAGAACGGTGTCGCCGTTCTTGAGCTCCGGCGGGACCACCTTCCCGTTGCCGAGGACCTTGCCCGACCCGACCGCCAGGACCTTCGCCTCTTGCGGCTTCTCCTGGGCGCTGTCCGGGAGGATGATCCCCCCGCGGGTCTTGTCCTTGGCCCCGAACACCTCGACGATCACCTTATCTCCGAGAGGCTTGAGATTCATTAATAGTCCATGCCTCCCATGCCGCCGCCGTGACCACCGGCCGGACCGGGCGCCCCCGACCCCTTCTCAGGAATGTCGGTCACCAAGGCTTCGGTGGTCAGCAGAAGGGCCGCGATGGAAGCGGCGTTCTGAAGCGCCAGCCGAGCGACCTTGGTCGGGTCGATGATCCCGGCCTGGATCATGTCGACGTACTCCATCTTGTCGACGTTGTACCCGTCGTTCCCGCTCTTCTCCTTGAGCCGCTGGGCCACCACGGATCCCTCTCCGCCCGCGTTCTCGATCAGCTGGCGGATCGGCTCTTCCAGGGAGCGGCGGACAATCTCCACACCGACCGACTCATCATGATCGGGCGTCTTCATCTTGTCCAACGTCGAGACGGCGCGCAGGTAAGCCACGCCGCCGCCCGGCACGATCCCTTCTTCAACCGCGGCGCGGGTGGCGTGCAGGGCATCCTCCACGCGGGCCTTCCTCTCCTTCATCTCCGTCTCAGTCGCGGCACCCACCTTGATCACCGCCACGCCGCCGGAGAGCTTGGCCAACCGTTCCTGCAGCTTCTCTTTGTCGTAATCGGAATCGGTCTTCTCGATCTGAGCCTTGATCTGGCCGATCCGCCCGTTGATCGCGGCGGTCTTGCCGGCCCCTTCCACGAGCGTCGTGTTCTCCCGGTCCACCACAACGCGCTTGGCGCGGCCGAGATCCTCGATCCCGATGGACTCCAGCTTGATGCCGAGGTCCTCGGTGATCGCGCGGCCGCCGGTGAGCGTCGCGATATCTTCCAACATCGCCTTGCGCCGGTCGCCGTAGCCGGGCGCCTTGACGGCCGCCCCGGACAGCGTGCCCCGCAGCTTGTTCACCACGAGGGTCGCGAGAGCCTCACCTTCCACTTCCTCCGCGATGATGAGGAAAGGTTTGCCGGTCCTGGCGATCTTCTCTAGGAGCGGCAGGAGGTCCTTCATGACCGAGATCTTCTTCTCGTGGATCAGGATGTACGGATCCTCGAGAGCGCACTCCATCCGCTCCGCGTCGGTGACGAAGTACGGGGAGAGGTAACCCTGGTCGAACTGCATCCCCTCCACAACCTCCAGGGTGGTCTCGATCCCCTTCGCTTCCTCAACCGTGATCACGCCGTCCTTGCCGACCTTTTCCATCGCCTCGGCGATCAGATCGCCGATCTTGGAATCGTTGTTGGCGGAGATGGTGGCGACCTGCGCGATCTCTTTCTTGCCCTTGATCGGCTTGGAGAGCTTCTCTTTCAGGTACTCCACGACCGCCTCAACCGCCTGGTCGATCCCACGCTTGATGCCCATCGGGTTGGCGCCGGCGGTGACGTTCTTCAAGCCCTCACGGAAGATCGCCTCGGCGAGGACCGTCGCGGTGGTAGTTCCGTCTCCCGCGGTGTCCGACGTCTTGGAGGCCACTTCCTTCACCATCTCGGCTCCCATGTTCTCATAGGGATCTTCCAGCTCGATCTCCTTGGCCACCGTGACGCCGTCCTTCGTGATGGTGGGGGAGCCGAACTTTTTGTCCAAAATCACGTTCCGGCCCTTCGGTCCCAGCGTCACCTTGACCGCCCTGGCCAGAGTCTCCACGCCGCGCAGGATCGCGCGCCGGGCTTCATCGTTGAAAAGTAATTGCTTAGCCATTGCTCACAACCTCCTTAAATGGATTCTTACTTCTTCGCGTCCTTGAGAACCGCCAGAACATCATCTTCCCGAAGAATCAGGAACTCCTTCTCCTCGTGGTTCACTTCGGTGCCGGAGTACTTGGCAAAAAGGACCGTGTCCCCCACCTTGATCTCCAGGGGCTTGACGGTCCCATCCTCCAGCAGGCGGCCCTTTCCGACCGCGACTACCTTTCCCTCCTGGGGCTTCTCCTTGGCCATGTCCGGCAGGATGATGCCCCCGGGGGATTTTTCCTCACCTTCCAACAACTTGATCAAAATTCGGTCGCCGAGCGGTTGAATAGCCATCGAAACCTTTACCTCCTCAGATTCAGATCGGATTACTTCACAAACGAAGAGTTTGGATTAGCAGCCGATGCTGTAGAGTGCTAAATCTGAGAACTATTCTACCTGGACGGTAAGAATTGTCAAGGCTTTTTTGGGAGCTTTTCGAAGATGAACCGCAGACCCCTCAGCGTAAGGTCGGGATCCACGATCTGGATGGTTCGGCAGTAGGGGGCAATCAACCGGCAGTGGCCGCCGGTAGCGATCACCTTCGCGCTCGGAGCGTAACGGGCTTTCATCCGGCTGACCAGGCCGTCACACAGAGCGCCGTAACCGTAGAACAGGCCGGCCCGCATGCTCTGCCGGGTGTCCTTACCGAGGAACTCCCGCGGCGGAGAGAGCTCGATCTCCGGCAGCAGAGCCGCCCGGGAGACCAGGGCCTCCAGCGCCACCCCCACCCCGGGAATGATCAAGCCGCCCCGATATTCCTGGCGGGCCGAGACCAGATCGATGGTGACAGCGGTGCCGAAATCAACGATGATCGCAGGTCCCCCATAGAGGAAGAAAGCCGCCGCCGCATTGACCAGCCGGTCTTGGCCTACCTGCGAAGGGATTCGGTAACAGTTCTTGATGGGAGCCCGGACCGTTTCGCCAAGGATCAGGGGTTTCGGCCGGACAAGCCCCTTGAGGACCCGCTTGAGGGAGAGGGTCGCTCTGGGGACAACGCTGGAAAGGATAACCCCATCCACAGCCTTGGGCGGCACCTTCATCCGGCTCAGCAAGGCACGTAGAGACCCCTCGGTGGGCATTCTTCCCCGCCGGACTAGACGGCCGGCGCGGAAGACCCCCACTGTGACGTTGGTGTTTCCGACGTCAATGGCGAGCAGCATTATGAATCTCTTGCTCGGGACCGGTGCCAGGTCGCCAGCCCCCAGACGACGAGGTATCCCACCACCGCCAGCCCCAACGCCATGACCAGGTTGCCGGCCAGTGTTCTCAATAAAATCCGGGCGATCTTATGCTCGACCACCCGGTCCCCCAGCAGCCACCGTCCCAGGAAATAACTGCCCCCGTAAACCAAAGGGGCTGTGAGCGGATTGACCACCATGGCGCCGGCCACCGCCAGGGGCAGGTTCAGACGGAGAACCGTGGCCACGCCGGCGGCCGCCACCGCGCCGGTCCCGGGAAGAATCCCGAGAAGGACTCCCATCCCAAAGGCCAACGCCAGCTTGTGCGGACTCCCATCCTTCAGGGAAAGGGACATCCTCAGAGCAGGCGCGGCAGCAAGCCGAGGCTGAACCAACCCAGGAAGAGGATGACGGCATGAAGCTGAACCGACCTCTTGTGCAGCCGGGCAAAGCAGATGCGCAGTTTCTCCAGGTGGGCGGTGCCGGCGAACTTGGAATCCGCGATCCAGCGCCGCAGGTCCGTGATCTGCGGATGAAGCACCAGCCCGGCGTGGAGGGTCAGTAAGTACATCACGGCTACCGGCAACTCCAAAGCCAGAGAGCGAAGCAGGAAATGCCGGTTGAAGAAAATCAGGTAGAGCGCTCCGCAAGACACCCCGCCCCAGAACATCCCCCAACGGTCCATGGGTGAGGAAGAAGTGTCGCCTCGCCAATAGCCGAAGCTTAAGCCCCCCACCCACAGGCCCAGCGCGATCGAGGCGCAGTTGGAGAAGATCATTTCTTCACGATCCCCAAGAAGAAAGCGGCCGTCAGGAGTGCTGCCGCCCCGATGGTGCTCCAGGGAAGTTTGAACGGCGCGATCCGAATCCCCGGGAATAGGGACGCGGAGCCTAGCAGGAAGGAGAAGACACCCACCACCGCCAGAACCCCATAGGCCGGCCGCTTGACGGTCGCGACGAAGAAGAGAAACGACAGCCCGATGAGAGCGACGCCGCCCCAGTGGACCTCCAGCGTCTCGAGGGCCACCAGCGCCAGCACCAGGAAAAAGGCCCCCAGGATTCCCGGGAAGATCGCGCGGGGCTTGGCCAGCTCATAGATCAATCCATAGAGACCCAGCAGCAGGAGGCCGTAGGCCAGGTTCGGACGGGCTAGCCGGTGCAGGATCTTTTCGATCGAGGAAGCGGGAAGCGCCTGCCGCGGCCTGCCCTGAAGGGAAAGCGTGGTCACGCCAAAGATGGTCTTCACCTGGCGTCCCTCCGCCTGGCTCAGCAGTTCCTCCAGGTTTTTCACCTCTGGCGCGGCCCCAGCCACATGCGCCGATTTTGCGATCAGGGCGCCGCCGGCGGCGCCGGAAAGGGAAACATAAGCGATGACCGGAACCGGGGAATCGAGGATTTCTTGCGTGATCTTCCGCATGGAGCCGTCCAGCCCGCCGGGGGTGTCCAGCTCCAGGACCAGCGCGGAAGCCTGCGCCTGGCGCGCCTCCTCAAGCCCGCGCCTCACGTAGCGGGCCATCGCCGGATCAACGGCGCCCTTAATCTGGAGGATTAATACCGGATGCGTCTCCTCCGCAAACAGCGGAGGACCGGCAATAACAACCAGGCTTGCAAAAACCGTCATGGCGAGGAATTTATTCATTATCGAACCACCAGCACCTCTCCGGCTGAGACCGATTCTACCAGGCCGGTGTCGGTGCGAACAAGCAGCGCGCCGCTCGCGTCCACATCCACCGCCTGGCCATCGAGCGTGCGGCCCTCCAGCGCCACCCGGACCCGCCGGCCCAGGAACCCGGCGAACCGGCGCCAGTCTTCCAGGATTGGGGCGATCCCATCCTGCAAAAATTGCGCGTAGGTCCGGTCCAGGTGCGACAGCAGCGCGCGGGCCAGCTCGAGCCGGTCCACCTTTTTCTCCAACTCCTCCGCCAGCGAGGTCCCGTGCGCGGGGAGCTTATCCGCCGGCGTATTCACGTTGAGCCCGATCCCCACCACTACGTAGTTGATTCGGTTAAGCTCGGCGTTGAGCTCGGTGAGGATGCCGGCAATCTTCTTGCCGCCGATCAGCAGGTCATTCGGCCATTTAATCTCCGGTTTCAGGCCGGTCACCGACTCCACGGCCTGAGCCACCGCCACCGCCGCCACCAGAGTGATCTTCGGGATCTCCATCAGCTGAAGGTCGGGACGCAAAATCACGGAGAGATAGATCCCCTTGCCCTTCGGAGAGATCCACGTCCGCCCCATCCGGCCGCGGCCTTTGCCCTGCGCCTCGGCCACCACGACCGAACCCTCCGGCTCACCGGCTGATGCCAGCCGCTGCGCCACATCCATCGTGGAATCGGTTGTTTCGTAGGCGTGGATCCGGCGGCCGATCTTCTTGGTCGCCAGGTTCCATGAGAGCTCCTGCGCAGTCAGCCGGTCCGGGATGCTCACCAATTGATAACCGCTGTGCGGCTGCGCAAGGATCTTGTATCCTTCCGCGCGCAGCTTCTCGATCTCCTTCCAGATCGCCGTGCGTGAAACGCCGATCAGGCGACTGAGCTCCTCGCCGGAGACGAACGCCCCCGGCCTGTTCTTCAACGCGTTGAGTATCGGTTCTTCGGTCATCGGCGCTTCCAACGTTTTACCGGGCGGCGGCGGAACGGGGCCGGCTCGGCGCCGGCCAAGCTGGCGATCCCTTTTTTGCGCAGGTCGGCGATCTGGTCGCGCAGCGCGGCGGCACGCTCGAAGTGGAGATTGCGGGCCGCCAGCTCCATCTCTTCTTCCAGCTCCGCCACCACCTCCTCCACGTCAAACTGCTCCGCGTTGAAACCGGCCGCCTCCCGCACAACCTCTTCCGCTTCACCCTTTGAGACCCCTTCAATCCCCTCGCGGATCGCTTTCTCGACGGAGCGGGGAGTGATCTTGTTCTTTTCGTTGTGCTCCAGCTGGATATTGCGCCGTCGCTCGGTCTCCTGCAGCGCCTGGCGCATCGAGTTGGTGACCTGGTCCGCGTAGAGAATCACCCGGCCGTTCAAGTGTCGCGCGGCACGGCCTGCCACCTGGATGAGCGCGGTCGCGGAGCGGAGGAACCCTTCCTTATCCGCGTCCAGCACGCAGACGAGCGACACCTCCGGCAGGTCCAGCCCTTCCCGCAGCAGGTTGATGCCGACCACGCAGTCCACGTTGCCGAGCCGCAGGTTCCGCAGCACTTCCACTCGCTCGAAGGCGTCCAGATCGGAGTGGATGTAGGTTACCCGGATGCCGGCCTCCTTCAAGTAGGCCGAGAGGTCCTCCGCCATCCGCTTGGTGAGCGTGGTGACCAGCGTCCGCTCCCCCTTCTTCGCCCGCTCCCGGACTTCGTGGATCAGGTCGTCCACTTGGGCCGCGATCGGGCGGACCTCCATCTCCGGGTCCACCAACCCGGTCGGCCGGATCACCTGCTGGATGATCCGCTCCTGCGAGGCCCGCATCTCGTACGGCCCGGGTGTCGCCGAGACGAAGACGGTCTGGCCGATCAGCTTCTCGAACTCCTCGAACCGCAGCGGCCGGTTGTCCAAGCAGGAGGGAAGCCGAAACCCGAAATTCACCAGCACCTGTTTCCGGGCCTTGTCCCCCTCGAACATCCCCCGCACCTGCGGGACACTCACGTGCGATTCATCAATCACCGTGAGGAACCCTTTCGGGAAGTAATCCAGCAGGCACCAGGGCCGCGAGCCGGGCGGACGGCCGGACAGGTGCCGGGAGTAGTTCTCGATCCCGTGGCACATGCCCACTTCCCGCAGCATCTCCATGTCGTAATGGGTGCGGGACTCCAGCCGCTGCGCCTCCAGCAGCTTCCCTTTTTCCTTGAGCTCTTTGAGCCGTTCCCGCAGCTCCTCCTCGATCTTCCCCAACGCGGACTCGATCCGGTCTCCGGTGATGACGAAATGCTTGGCCGGGTAGAGGGCGAACTTCTCCGGCTTCTGCAGTGTCTCGCCGCTGACCGGGTTGACCACCGAGATCTTCTCGATGCGGTCCCCGAACATCTCGAGGCGAACGGCGGTCTCCTCGTACGCGGGGAAGATCTCCACCGTCTCGCCGCGCACCCGGAACTTGCCGCGCGCGAACTCCACGTCATTGCGCTCGTACAGCAGCACCACCAGCCGGCGCAAGAGGTCCTGCCGGGGGATCTCCTGGCCCACCTCGAGGAAGAGCAGCAGCGACTTGTAATCCTCCGGGTCGCCGAGGTTGTAGATGCAGGAGACTGAGGAGACGATGATCACGTCCTCGCGCGACTGCAGCGCCGTGGTGGCCGCCAGCCGCAGCCGGTCCAACCGGTCGTTAATAGCGGAGTCCTTCTCAATGTAGGTGTCGGTCTGCGGGATGTACGCCTCAGGCTGGTAGTAATCGTAGTAGCTGACGAAATACTCGACTGCGTTGTGCGGGAAGAAGCTTTTGAGCTCGCTGTAGAGCTGAGCGGCCAGCGTTTTATTGTGGGAGATCACCAGCGTCGGGCGCTGGACATGTTCTATGACGTGACCAACACTGAAAGTTTTTCCCGTACCCGTGGCTCCCAGCAATGTTTGGAAACGATCTCCCCGCCGGAGCCCTTCGACAAGCTGGCGGATTGCCTCCGGCTGATCCCCCTTCGGGGTCATCTCGCTGACCAGTTTGAATCCGGGCATCAGAGGATTTCCAGCGCGAGGTTGAGGGCCGGAGCGGAATGGGTCAGGGCGCCGACGGAAATCCGGTCCACGCCGGTCAAGGCGATCGGGCGGACGTTCTCCAGTGTGACACCGCCGGAAACCTCCAAAAGCGGCCTGTAGCGGGCGACCGAGGCGGCACCTTCCTTGCTGCCGAGGAAGTGCCGCGGCGCAGGAGCGCCGCGGCCGACCGCGTTGCGCAGGCGGACTGCCTCTTGGATCTCAGCCAGCTTCATGTTGTCCAGCAGGATCAGGTCCGCCCGGGCGCTCAGCGCCTGGCGGAATTCTTGGAGATTGGAGACTTCCACTTCGATCGGCGTCTGCTTCTGAACGGTTGAGCGGACCTGCGCCACCGCATGTTCCACAGCAGAACGCTCAGGGACAGTCCCCTTCGGGGACAGTCCCTTCGCTATGAGCCGAAGATGGTTGTCCTTGATCAGCACGCCGTCGTAGAGGCCCATCCGGTGGTTGATTCCCCATCCCATCCGGACGGCGTACTTTTCGAGGACCCGAAGGCCCGGCGTGGTCTTGCGGGTATCCAGGATCTTCGCGGAGGTGCCGCGGGCTTTCTCGACGAAAGCCCGTGTGAGCGTGGCGACGCCGGACAGATGGCCCAGGAAATTCAGCGCCACCCGCTCGCCGGCCAGGATGCCGCGGGTCGGGCCTTCAAGGAAAGCCACCGCCTTGTCCGGATAAACCTTCTGCCCGTCCTTCACCATCGGTTTGAACTTGATCTTGGGGTCGGTCAGCCCAAAGACCCATTCGGCCACCTGCAGGCCGGCCAGGATCCCTTCCTGGCGAACAACGATCTCCGCCTCGGCAACCTGCCCTTTGGGAATCAGCGCGGCGGAGGTTAGGTCGCGGGAACCGACATCCTCCTTCAGCGCGGCGGTGAGCAGCGGCAGGATACTCGTGCGGTCTATTGCAGCTGCTTGAGACTCTCGGCCCATTTGGCCAGCTCCCTTTCCAGCTCTTTGAGTGACTCTTCCTCTTCCTCCACCACGTCGGAGGGGGCCCTGCTGCGGAATGTCGGGTCCTCCAACCGGCCCCGCTTCGAGCGGACGCGGCCCTCGATGTCCGCAATCTCTTTCTGGATCCGCTGCCGCTCGATGGCGAGATCCACCAAACCGGCCAGCGGAACGATCAGGTCCCAGGCGTCGGACTCCATGCCAGCCGGCAGATGGGAGACGACTGCGCCGGAGGGACGTTCCGCTTTCTCGGAGACGGTCATCTTATCCACACCCCCCAGCCGCCGCAGGATCGCCTCGTGCTGGGAGAGGATCTCCGTTCCCTTCACAGCCCGGATGGTCAAGTTTACTTTATCTTTCGGCGGGATCCGGAACGTGGCCCGGATGTTCCGGACCTCGGTGATCACCGCTTGCAGACGGCTGAACGTCTCCTCTGCCTTAGGGTTGGCCCACATTTCCTCCGGTTCCGGCCACGCAGCGGTGAGAATCGTCCCCTGCCCCCCGATCTTCTGCCAAAGCTCCTCGGTGATGAACGGCATGACCGGATGGAGGAGGCGCAGCGTCACCTCCAGAACGTAATGGAGGACCGCCTCGGTCGCCTGAGCGGAAGCTTTGCTCTCTTCCCTCTGCAGCTTGGCGATCTCCAGGTACCAGTCGCACAGGTCATGCCAGATAAACTGGTAGAGGATCCGGGCCATCTCGTTGAAATGATACTGCTCCAGAGCCTCCGTGACGTCCCGGACGGTTTCCTGCAGGCGGGCCAAGATCCAACGGTCCGGCAGGCTCAAGGCGCGCGGATTAAAAGGATGCACCTGGCCCGAAACCTGGCCGCCCCCCTCCAGGATGAGCCGGGCGGCGTTCCAGAGTTTGTTCGCGAAATTTCGGCCGAGCAGGAACTTGTTCTCCGAGAGATAGAGGTCCTGGCCCTCGGAAGCCATGTGGGCGATCGAGAAGCGCAGGCCGTCCGCTCCCATCCGCTCGATGATCTCGAGCGGGTCAATGATGTTGCCGAGGGATTTGGACATCTTCTTGCCCCCCTCCACCCGGATGATCCCGTGGATGTAGACGTCCTTGAACGGGATCTTCTTCATGAAGAACTTGCCGGCCATCACCATCCGGGCCACCCAGAAGAAGATGATGTCCTGCGCGGTGACCAGCACCGAGGTGGGGTAAAAGGTGGCGAGGTCCTTCGTCTGCTCCGGCCAGCCGAGCGTGGAGAAAGGCCACAACCAAGAAGAGAACCAGGTGTCCAGCACGTCCTCATCCTGCATGAAATTGCTGCCACCACATCGACGGCAACGGTCCGGCTGCTGAGCACTAACGTGGATACCAGCGTGCTCCTCGTCCATTACAAGGGTTCCTGAGAGCGTACCGCGCTGTTGTTGGTGCGCGTAATCGGGGTAACAGCGGGTGCAGTACCAGGCAGGAATCCGATGCCCCCACCAGATTTGTCGAGAAATGCACCAGTCTCGTATGTTGTTCAGCCAATCCAGATAAACCTTGGTCCAGCGCTCCGGAACGAAGCGCATACCATCTTCCTCAACTGCTTCAATTCCGAGTTTTGCAAGCGGCTTCATTTTTACAAACCATTGTGGCGAAAGCATCGGCTCAATAATCGTCTTGCAACGGTAACAGTGACCAACCGATGCTTTGTGATCCTCAACCTTTTCAAGTAAGTTTTGTGATTTCAAATCCGCTACGATTCGGTTGCGGCACTCAAATCGGTCAAGTCCAGCATAAGGACCTGCTTGGTCGTTCATATCCCCATTGGGACGCATTACTCGAATTGCTTCCAAACCGTGTTTTTGTCCTAGCAGGAAGTCGGCCGGATCATGCGCTGGCGTTACTTTGACCGCACCTGTGCCGAATTCTCTATCAACGGTTGGATCTTGGATGAGTTGGATTCGCCGCCAGAGAAGGGGTAATTCTATTTCTTGGTTCTTGTACTTTTTGTAACGCTCATCGTCTGGATGGACCGCAACAGCTACATCGCCCAACATCGTCTCGGGGCGTGTTGTCGCAACAATAATTTCCCCACCTAATGCCAAGCGATACCGAATGTACCAGAGATGCCCTTTCACCTCTTCGTGCACCACCTCCTCATCCGAGAGGGCGGTCTGGCAACGGGGGCACCAGTTGACGAGGTAGTAGCCGCGGTAGATCAGGCCCGCCTTGTGCAGCTCCAGGAAACAGGTTTGCACCGCCTTCGAAAGCCCTTCGTCCATCGTGAAGCGCTCGTGCGACCAATCACAGGAGGAGCCGAGCCGCCGCAGCTGTTTGACGATCGTGGAGCCGTACTGCTCCTTCCACTCCCACACTTTTTGGACAAACTTCTCGCGGCCGAGTTGGTGGCGGGTGATCTTTTCCAGGCCAAGCTGGCGCTCCACGACGTTCTGTGTGGCGATGCCGGCGTGGTCGGTACCCGGCACCCAGAGGACGGAGTACCCCTGCATCCTCTTCCACCGGATCAGGATATCCTGCAGGGTGTTGTTGAGGGCGTGCCCCATGTGCAGGATGCCGGTGACGTTCGGGGGCGGGATCACGATGGAGAACGGCCCCTGCGGGGCGTTCAGGTTGGGCTTGAAATAACCTTGGGACTCCCACTCCGCGTAGAGGCGGGCTTCGATGTCGGAAGGATTGTAGGTAGAAGGATTCAAATTTACTGGCTTTGGGGAGACGCCGCAGGGGGAGTCAGATTGATCTTCTCCAAATGAGTGCCATCCAAGTGGACGCTCATCAGTTCATACTCAGGGCGCTGGCTTGGCCAGTTCAGAGCGTGCGCAAACAAAATTCTGCGCTGATGATGAAAAAATTTTGGCTTAGAGACGTAGCTGCCCAAAAAAGTCAATTGCGTTCTTCGTTTACTCTCCATATCCACTAGGAAGAGCTCGTATTCGTAGCCTCTTCCTGTGTAGAGAGGTTTCTCGCTGACCGCAATGGAGGCGACAAATTTATTGTCCGGCGAAACTCGATACTCCCATCCCTGCTGTTCTCCTAATGCGACACGGGGCATCTGGTTCGTATCATCCAAGGATACCGCTCTTAAAGTGTTCCCCGGCCCGTCATCTAGCGTCAAATAGAGTATTTTCCCATCGGAAGAAACGTCGAGGTCCGACATTCCATATGCCTTATAATTCGTCAGATTCTTTCTTCCGGTGCCGTCGGCATTGATTGAAAAAGCGTCCACCTCATGAGGCCCCGGACGACCCACAAACGAATAGTTCCCATAAAACCCTGATCGGAGGAAGTAAATTTTCGCACCGTCGGCCGAGAAAATGGCTTCTAGAATATATCCTTCCTCGAAAGTAACCCGCCGCAGATCACTTCCATCGGCATTCATCACGTAGATATGATTAAGAGGTTTTTGAGCTTTTCTTGGATACGACACAAATAAGATCTTCGAGCCATCCGGCGAAAACACAGGCCCTATATGACCATCGGCTCGCGGTGACGTGAGCTGCTTGATTTCCGTTCCATCCGTCTTCGCAATAAAGATGGCGCGGTTGTACGAGTAAGCGATGTACCGGTCATCGGGAGAGATGGAAACAATGGGATATAGACCAGCTCCACTCGAACCATCCCACCTGTAAAGCGCTGCAATCCCCGCGGCCAAAAGGGCCCCTACCAGGGCAATGACGATACCCTTTTTCATCTGTTTTCTTTTCCGCTCCGGTCTTTGAGAAGCTTGTACTCGACGGAGTCCACGAGCGCCTGCCAGCTGGCCTCGATGACGTTCTCGCTGACCCCCATCGTCCACCAGCTGTCCTGGGGGTCCTGGGACTGGATCAGCACCCGCACGCGGGCGGCGGTCCCCCGCTGGGAATCCAGCACCCGAACCTTGAAATCCACCAGGTGCATCTCTCCGACGGTCGGGTAGAACTCGGCGAGCGCCTTGCGCAGCGCCTTGTCCAGCGCGTTCACCGGGCCGTCCCCCTCCGCGACCGTGTGCTGGGTCTTGCCGTCCACCTTCACCTTGATGGTGGCCTGCGAGGTGAGGGTGCCGTCGGTCTCCTTCTCAACGATGACGCTGAACTTTTGCAGGTCGAACGAGTTCTTAAAATGCTTGTAGGTCCGCCGCATCAGCAGCTCAAGCGACCCCTCTGCCGCCTCGAAATGATATCCCTTGCTCTCCAGCTCCTGCACGGTTTTGAGGAATGCTTTGGCCTTCTCCGGATCGGCCTCCGGATCCAGATTGAGCATCTTGGCGCGGGACTGGATCGTGGTCTTGCCCCCCATCTCGGAGATCAGCAGCCGCTGCCGGTTGCCCACCAACGCCGGATCCACATGCTCGTACGTTTGGCTGTTCTTGAGCACCGCGTGGATATGCACGCCACCCTTGTGCGCGAAGGCAGAACCACCCACGAACGGCTGGTGGTCGTCCGGCCGCATGTTGCAGACCTCGGCCACGACGTGCGACACCTCGGATAAATGTTTGAGCCGCTCCGGCGGGATGCAAGTGTACCCCATCTTGAGCTGCAGCACCGGGATGATCGAGGAGAGGTTGGCGTTGCCGCAGCGCTCCCCGTAGCCGTTGATGCAGCCCTGCACCTGGACCACCCCCGCCTCCACCGCCGCCACGGAGTTGGCTACCGCCAACTCCGAGTCGTTGTGGCAGTGGATGCCGAGCGGCGTGGAGACCCGCTCCCGCACCGCCTGGATCGCCTTCGTGACGTAGCTCGGCAGCGAGCCGCCGTTCGTATCGCAGAGGATCAAGGTGCTGGCCCCCGCCTCGGCGGCCGCCTCGAGGGTCTTCACCGCGTACTCCGGGTTGGCCCGATAACCGTCGAAGAAATGTTCGGCGTCGTACATCACCTCGACGCCCTGCTTCTTGAGATATTCCACCGTCTCGGCGATCATCCGGAGGTTCTCCTCCAGCGGCACCCGGAACACCTCCCGCACATGCAGATCCCAGCTCTTGCCGAAGATGGTGACCACCCGCGTCTCGGCCTCCAGCAGCGAGCCCACCTGAGGGTCCTTGGCCGCGGCCGTGTTCGCCTTGCGGGTGGAGCCGAAAGCGGTCAGCACCGAGTGCTTGAGCTTCAGCTTCTTGGCCCGCCGGAAGAAATCCATCTCCTTCGGGTTGGACATCGGCCAGCCCCCCTCGACGTAGGGGATCCCCAGCTCGTCCAGCTTCTCGAAGATCTGGAGCTTGTCCTGGACAGAAAGTGAAATCCCCTCGGTCTGCGCGCCGTCGCGCATAGTGGTGTCGTACAGGAAGACCTTCACCGCCGCGATTTCACGGTCTCCAGTTTGACGCCGAGCTTGTCCAGCCCGAACACGTCGTGGATCGTTTTGACTGCCTTGGCTGCCTGATCTTTGCGGATGATGCAGGAGATCTTGATCTCGGAGGTGGAGATCATGTCAATGTTGATGGACTCCTTGGCCAGCGCCTGGAACATCTTGGCCGCGATGCCGGAGTGGGAGCGCATGCCCAGCCCCACTACCGAGATTTTCGCGATCCCGTCGTCGTGGATGACCCGGCCGGCCTTCACCTCTCCGGCCACGCGCCGCGCCACTCGCAGCACCTTCTTTAAATCGGCGCGGGAAACGGTGAAGGAGACATCGGTCAGGCCGGTTCGGCTGACGTTCTGCACGATCATGTCCACGTTGACGTTGGCATCGGAGACGCGCTTGAAGATCGTTGCCGCGATCCCCGGCCGGTCCGGCACGTCGCAGATCGTCACTTTCGCCTCGTCCTTCTGCAGGGAGACGCCGCTGACCACCACCTGTTCCATCGCCTTCACCTCCTTCGAAATGATTGTTCCCGTCCGGCGGGAAAAGCTGGACCGGATGTGCAGGGGCACGTTGTATTTCTTCGCCATCTCCATGGAGCGGGCCTGCATCACCTGCGTCCCCAGAGAGGACAGCTCCAGCATCTCGTCGTAGCTGATTGTCGGCAGCTTCCGCGCGTTGGGCACTGCGCGCGGGTCGGCGGTGTAGACCCCCTCCACGTCGGTGTAGATCTCGCAGATCTTCGCTTTGAGCGCCGAGCTCAGCGCCACCGCCGTGAGGTCCGAGCCGCCGCGGCCGAGCGTGGTGATCTCCTGGTCCGGCGTGATCCCCTGGAAGCCGGTCACGATCACCACGTAACCTTTTGCGAGCGCCGTCTTGATGCGCTGGGCGCTGACGCCCTGGATGCGGGCGTTCCGGTGTTCCCGGTCGGTCAGGATGCCAACCTGGGCACCCGTGAAGGAGATCGCCTTCACTCCCAGCGCATCGGTCGCCATCGCCAGCAGCGCCGCGGACACCTGCTCGCCGGTGGCCAGCAGCATATCCATCTCCCGCTCGGGCGGGTCGCCGGAGAGCTGGCCCGCCAGCGAGAGAAGATCGTCCGTGTTGTCTCCCATCGCCGAGACCACCACCACCACCTGGTGGCGGCCTTTGCGGGTCCGGCAGATCCGCTCCGCCACCCGTTTGATCCGTTCCGGGTTGGCGAGGGAAGAGCCGCCGTACTTCTGAACGATCAGCGCCATCGTTGCGCCCTAGAGGGTTTCTTCCGCCAGCAGCTTCGGCAGGATCTCGTGCGCCTCGTCCACCATCCAGCCCGCCGTTTTGGCCGCGGTCTCCCCGAAGGACTGGGCGCCGCCGGCCGGGATCCCCTCGCCCCAGATCACGAACGGGACCGGATCGGCCGAATGGGCCCTCTTCTCCACCGGCGTCGGGTGGTCCGGGATCACCAGGATCCGTATCGGCCCCAGCATCCCCGCGTGTTCCAGGATCGTGCCGAGCACGAGGCGGTCGAAGTTCTCGATCGCCGTGATCTTCTGCCGCAGGTCGCCGTTATGCCCCGCCTCATCCGCCGCCTCGATGTGCACGTAGGCCAGATCCTTCTTCTTCAAACTCTTGAGCGCCGCCTTCGCTTTCCCTTCGTAGTTGGTGTCGTAATAGCCGGTCGCCCCGGGTACCTCGATCACTTCGAGGCCGGCCAGCCGGCCCGCCCCCTTCACCAGATCCACCGCGGAGATCACCGACCCGCTCACCCCCCAGCGATCTCCGAACGTGGGGATCTGCGCGCGGGTGCCTTGGCCCCAGAACCAGATCATGTTGGCCGGGTTCTCTTTCAGGTCCACGCGGACCTGGTTCACTTCATGCCCGGCCAGAACCGTCCGGGAGGCTTCCATCATCTCGATCAGTTTCTTCGCCGCCGGACCCTTGGGCAGATGCTCGGAGATCTTCCAGCCGGTGATGTCGTGCGGCGGCGCGCAGACAGTCTTCAACAGCGCCTCCATCTCCCCCGGCTGATTGAAGACCACCAGGTGCCGGTACCGCGCGCCGGTGTGGAACGTTACGCCATGGCCGCCCAGACTCGCCGCCAAGTGATGGATCAGGGTCCGCGCCTCGTCCGTCGTGATGTGGCCGGCGGAGTAATCCGCCAGCTTGTCCCCGTCGGCCGTGATCAGGTTGCAGCGGAAGACAACCTCCCCCTCTCTCACTTTAATCCCCAGGTTGGCCGCCTCCAACGGACCCCGCCCGCAGTAGTAGATCTTCGGATCGTAACCGAGGATGGAAAGATTCCCCACGTCGCTGGCCGGCACGAATCCCTTCGGAATCGTGCGGGCGAGGCCGATCTTTCCCTCCCGCGCCAACCGGTCCATGTTCGGAGTCTTGGCCGCTTCCAGCGGAGTCTTCCCCTCCAGCTGCCCGACCGGCTCGTCGGCCATCCCATCGCAGACCAACACGAAGACCTTCGTCCGGTTCTTCACGATATGCCCATCGCGCTTAAGATCGGGCCTAGTTTCGGCGGGACCACCCTGGGCTGCCGGATTGTCTTGATGACCCGCTCCGGGTCCTTCAATCCGTGCCCGGTCAGCACGCAGACCACGGTGGAACCCGCGCGGAAATATTTCTTCTTGGCCAGCTTCAGCACGCCGGCCACCGACGCGGCCGAGGCCGGCTCCACGAAGATCCCTTCCTGCGTCGCCAGGAACTGGTACGCCTCCAGAATCTCCTTGTCCGTCACCGCCTGGATGAGCCCGCCGGAGTTGTCCCGCGCCGCGACGGCCCCTTCCCAGCCGGCCGGGTTGCCGATCCGGATCGCGGTGGCGATCGTGGCGGGCTTGAGGACTGGTTTACCGATCACGATCGGGGCGGCCCCCGCCGCCTGAAACCCAAGCATCTTCGGCAGCCCGTTGGTCCGGCCGACCCGGAAATAATCGTTGTATCCCTTCCAGTAAGCGGTGATGTTGCCGGCGTTGCCGACCGGGATCGCGTGGTAGTCCGGCTGCCGCCCCAACACGTCGCAGATCTCGAACGCGCCGCTCTTCTGCCCCTCGAGCCGGAACGGGTTGATCGAGTTCACCAGCTCCATCGCGGTCTGCTGCGTGATCTGCCGGACCAGCTCCAGCGCCTCGTCGAAAGAGCCCTTGACCGCCAGCACCTGCGCCCCGTGCACCAGCGCCTGCGCCAGTTTGCCCAGTGCGATCGCCCCCTGCGGGATCAGCACGACGCACTTGAGGCCGGCCTGCGCCGCGTAGGCGGCCGCCGAGGCGGAGGTGTTGCCGGTGGAAGCGCAGATGATCGTGGTCTTGCCGGCTTCTTTCGCTTTCGAAACCGCCATCGTCATGCCGCGGTCCTTGAAAGAACCGGTTGGGTTGAATCCCTCGCACTTGAAGAACGCCTGCACGTTCTTGCCGAGCCGGGCGGAGAGAGCCCGCGCCGGCAGGAGCGGCGTGTTCCCCTCCTTCAGCGTGACGACCGGCGTCTTCGGGCCGACCGGCAGGAACTCCCGGTACCGCTCGATCACCCCCGGCCAGGGATATCCCGGGCAGGTCGGAGGCGGCGGACGTTTCTTCATCCTCGCTCCATCCTTAGAGAGACCGTCTTGCGCCGGACGATGGAGAGCCGGTCGATCTCCGCCAGCGCGTCCTGAACATCCCGTTCCTTCGCCTCATGACTCATGATCACCACCGGAACGATGTGCTCCCGCCGCCGGTCCTTCTGCAGAACGCTTGCGATCGAGATCCGGTGCCCCCCCAGGATCCGGGAGATACGGGAAAGCACCCCGGGCCGGTCGATGCAGGAGAACCGGAAATAGTACCGGCCTTCAATCTCTCCCATCCGCTTCACCCGCCGGATCCTCTTCACCGGCAGCGGCGGCGGCACGCGAACCGGGCAACCGTACTTGAGGTTCCGCGCCACGTCCACCAAATCGGAGATCACCGCGCTCGTAGTCGGGAACCGCCCCGCCCCCTCGCCGTACAGCACGAGGTCGCCGATCAGGTCCCCCTTCACGAAAACCGCATTATGCACACCGCTGACACTGGACAACAGGTGGTTGTTCGGCAGCAAGGTCGGGTGCACCCGAACTTCCAGCTCCTCCCCGTCCCTTTTCGCGATCCCCAGCAGCTTGATCGCGTAGCCGAAGTCGTGCGCGTATCGAACGTCGTTGGCGGTGATGTCCTGGATCCCCTCCACATAGATTTGGTCCGGCCGCACCGTCTTGCCGAACGCCAGCAGCGTCAGCACCGCCAGCTTGTGGGCGGTGTCGATGCCCCGCAAGTCGAGCGAGGGGTTCTTCTCCGCGTAGCCGCGGTCCTGCGCCTCTTTGAGCGCCGACTTGAACGACCGGCCGTCCCCGCGCGCCATCTCCGTCAGGATGAAATTGGTGGTCCCGTTCAGGATGCCATACAGCACCTCGACGTCGTTGCCGATCAGCGCCTCCCGCAAGCTCTTGATGATCGGGATGCCGGCGGCCACGCTCGCCTCAAAGTAAAGGTCCACCCCCTTGCGGGCCGCGGCTTTAAACAGCTCTTCTCCGTGGTGAGCCAGCAGCGCCTTGTTCGCGGTGACCACTGACTTGCCGGCCGCAATCGCCTGCAGCACGATCTCCTTCGCCGGGTGGATGCCGCCCATCAGCTCCACGACGATCTGGATCTCCGGGTCCTGCAGGATTTCGCGGGGGGACCCGATAATCAGGCGAGGATCCACCCCTACCCGCGTCCGCCGGGAATGGCGCACGCAAACCCGCCTTAAAGACAGAGGGATCCCCGCCCGCCGGGCAAGGAACTGCCGCCGCGAGAGCAGCATTTTCGCCACCCCCGATCCGACGGTGCCGAGCCCTATGAGCCCTACGTTGACCTTATCCATCGTTCACCCGAAATAAATCGGGGCGCCGAGATTTGAACTCGGGACCTCTTGCACCCCATGCAAGCGCTCTAGCCAAGCTGAGCCACGCCCCGCTACACATTCCAAAGGAGAGCTTAATTCGCAATTTCCTTAGCGCTAGTTTCCTTGAGAATCCGCACGATCTCGCGGGCTCCTTTACCCTCTGCAATAGACAGCGCCGTAGCTCCCGTTTCAGATTTCAAATTCAATTTCGCACCTTTAGAAATAAGCACGTTAACCATGTCTTTGCGGCCAGACGCGCACGCCATCATTAGAGGCGTCATTCCGGAAAAACCCGGCTCATTTACGTCTGCACCCCGAGAAATTAAGAGTTCCATCACATCCAAATGACCCTCTACCACTGCATGCGCCAAGGCTGTTTGTCCGAAGCTGTCTTTTGCATCAACGTAAACTCCCTTATCCAGAAGCTCCTCCACCTTACGCAAATTTCCTGAGTATGCAGCTTCACAGATATCACCTCGGGGATCCCCAGAGCTTGGACCTTCGAACGCTGTTCTTGTTTTGATCTCTTCCAAAAACTTAACAACCAAAATTTTCCTCTCTTGAGCATCTGGTTCACCTTGAAATCGCTCAGCCCACTTTCTCATAAATCCAATGCTCGGAAGGCGCGGGTTAATTTCCTTAATCTGTTCAACCACTTGCATTGCTTCCCTATATTTTTCTTGCTCGATTAAAGAGATGTATTGGTCCACTAAAGCTTCGACAGGCTGAGGCTGGGGAGCCCCTTGCAAACTCTGATTCCTGAGATCGGAAGCTTCTTTTGTCCTCTTATCCCATAGAGTTTCGCTGAAAGCGGATTGCGCAAACCAAAAAATGACAACTCCAATCAAGGCAATTCTAGACAGAACCATTCCTACCTCTCTAGCGGCGGCGGGAGGTTTTCGCCGACATCTCCGCCCCCGTTTTCGCTTTTTGTCCGCAATATGGGCAGTAATTCACCTGGCTGGCGTATTCATCGTTGCTGACCCAAAGTTTTCCATCTTCATCTTCGAAGCAATACCGGATGGCTGGCCCATACGTGGAATCGGGAAGGGACTCTTCGCAGCGATGGCCTTCTTTCTTTTCTTCCGGCATATCCGGGGTTTGAGGCCAGACCAGGATTTCAATGTCCCCTCTTCAGGAGCGATGAATTTTCAGGGCTGCGACGTGAGCAATCCGGTCGAAATCTCGATCGGCATGCATCAATTCACAGTCATAGACAATGGCACAGCAGGCAATCAGCACATCCGGCAAGGGAACCAGATGCCCTGCCCGTCTCAGCTCAAACCGCATTCTCTCCGCACGCCGCCATACCGCGTCAATCAATTCAAGTTCGTGGAGACCTTCAAAATCATTTTCCAGCTCCGCGTATTGCTTTTCGTCCTTCGCCCCAGTCAGAAGCTCGGCACGAACCACCGGATTGATCGCCACCCGATGATCCGCAAGCAGCCTCTCGATGGAGCGCGTTTGTAGCGGTTTTCGACCACTCAGATAACCGATCCAGGCTGAGGAATCAACCAGGACAAGCCGTTCATTCATCCCGGCGGTGGCGCAAAAAATCCCGCAGAGTCATGCCGTAGCCGACTCCCTTCAGGGCGCTGAGATGTCTGCGCTTCTCTGCTCGAATGAGTTCTCGCAGACCCCGCTCAATCGTTTCGGTCTTCGTGTGCGTCTGAGCTCGGGTCATTGCCTCTTTGAGCAGCCGGGCGTCGAGATCTAAAGTTGTTCTCATTCTCTGTCACCTCCAATGCATAATATACCACATATTTTTATGCATTGCCATTGTGCAGCACTCTAGCGGCGGCGGGAAACCTTCGACAGCAGCCGCAGGATCTCCATGTACAGCCAGATGAGTGTGACGAGCAGACCGAAGCCGGCGTACCACTCCATGTACTTCGCCTGCTCCGACTGCGACGCCTGCTCGATGAAATCGAAGTCCAGCACCAGGTTCAGCGCCGCGATGATCACGACGAAAACGCTGAAACCGATCCCCAGCCAGCCGCTTTCATGGATCATCGGAATGCGGTGGCCGAAGAAGGCCATCACGATGTCCACGAGGTACAGGATGCAGATGCCGCCGGTCGCTGCGAAAACACCCAGCCGGAAGTTCTGCGTGACCTGGATGAGCCGGGTGCTGTAGGCAACCAGCAAGGCCGCCAGGGTGCCGAAAGTCAGCGCGACTGCCTGGATCACGACGCCCGGGTACTGGAGTTCGAAAAGGGACGAGAGGACCCCCAGCAGTAATCCTTCAACGACGGCGTATATCGGCGCGGTCACCGGCGCCCAGGCTTTCTTGAAGACCGTCACCATCGCCACCACGAAACCAACCAGCGCCCAGATCATGGACCACCGCATGGCGTAAGCTGGGTTCACGCGCAGCTGACCCCAGGTGATGCAGCTGGCCGCCACAACGAGAAACAGCAGGATTGCTGTTTTGTTGACGGCTCCCTGCAGCGTCATCGATTCCTCTCCGGGCGCCGCCTGGGTGCCGGAGAAAGCGTTCGCGCGCAATGTCGGATTACCTGTCCTCATCAGCGCCATGTTTGCCTCCTATTCTGGTTTAAGATCTCGGAGCATCAGGTCCCGCACCGTTTCGCGGGCCGGTTTGCCCTCGAACAGCACCCGGTAGACCGCCGCGGTAATCGGCATCTCGACCCGGTGTTTCTTGCTCAGCTGGTAAGCCGACTTTGCCGTCGTGACTCCCTCGGCCACCTGCTGCATCCCGCCGGTCACCTCGGCCACCGTCTTGCCCCGGCCGATCTCCTCGCCGACGCGCCGATTCCGGCTGTGAGCGCTGAAGCAGGTGGTGATGAGATCCCCGAGCCCGCTCAGGCCGAAAAAGGTTTTGGGATCGGCCTCCATCGCGGCACCCAACCGGGACATCTCGACGAGCCCCCGCGTGGCCAGCGCCGCTTTTGTGTTCGTTCCGAAGCCCAGACCGTCCGCCGCGCCGCAGGCGATGGCAATCACGTTCTTGAGCGCTCCACCCAACTCCACGCCGGCCATATCGCTTGACGTGTAGACCCGGAACCGCTCCGTCGTGAACAGCTCTTGCGTCTCCCGCGCCGCTGCCGGATCTTCGGATGCGGCCACCACCGTGGTCGGGACTCCCCGCGCCACCTCATACGAGATGGACGGCCCCGAAAGAACCGCCAACCGTTTGACCGGCACCACGCCGCGGATCAACTCCGACATCCGCTGTAAACTTTCCGGATCAATTCCTTTGACCACGCTGACTACGAGCGCTTTCTGCCATGGACCGCCCGAGCAGCGCCGCAGCACGGAGCGCAGATACTGCGAGGGCACCGCCACCACAACCACCTCGCAGCCGTCCCAACTCTCTGCGAGATCAGCGGTTAGATGAACCTCCGCGGGAATCCGGACACCCGGAAGAAATTTTAGATTCTCCCGGCTGCGGCGCGTCTCCTCGACGTAATCGGCGAAGGCACCCCAAAGGGTCACGCGGTGACCCTGGGCAGAGAGCAAAACCCCTAAACAGGTCCCCCACCCTCCGTCTCCGAGGACGGTGACCCGCCTTGGCTTAGCCATAAGAGGAGCCAGTCTACCACGCAGGGAATTAAGGGGTCAACGAGGGGAAACTTGCGAAACGGCCATCTGGGCCACGCTGTCGAAAGCACAGGAAATCACGGCCATTAGGGAGACCGCTAAGACCCCAACGATGACGCCAGCCAGGAGGATCGCCGAGGTGCGCATCTTGATCTCCAAACGATGAGCTTCTGTCTCCAGATCCAGGCTGGCCTCCCGGACCAGGACACCCATTAACTCCGGCAGTTTACCGCACGCCTGGCCCGCCGCCAACAAGGCCAAAGCCCGATCGGGCATTATCCGCAGATTACCCAGCACCTGCCAGACCGGCGCCCCACCGCAGATTTCACGGTATGCGCCGGCCAACTGCTTCCGGAGGGACCGCTTCGGGAGGCTTCGGGAAAGCGTTGTGATCGCCGCCAGGATGGGGATCCCTGCCTCTAGTTGAAGCTGCAGCTCGGAGGTAACCACGATCAGGTGAACCTTGGAAACCAGAGACCCGATGAAAGGGAAATGGACCGGCACCCAGGTCGGTAGGGTCCCCATGACCTCGTCCGCCCGGTTTCCCCGTAACACCGACAGTACCAGGAGACAGAGAATCAACACCGCGCAGACGGCGGCGGGAAACGTCATCGCGGTCAGCCCCTTCAAACCGACCATGACCAGGTTGGCCGTCCCGGTCAGGTCCACGATGGTCGCCGCCATCACAGGCAGCAGCCAAGTGGCGAACACCCACATCCAGACGAAGACCAACGCGAGGAGCACCGACGGCATCAGTAGAGCCGAGATCACCTCCTGGACCGTTTTCCGTATCTGATCGCAGCGCTTATGCATGACCTCCAGCGGCCCGACGAAGTCGCCGCGTTTTTCCCCAGCCGCCAGGACGGCAGCCCACGAGGGAGGCAGGAGCCCGCTGGCTTCCACCGCCTCGCCCAGCGTCATCCCATCGCGAATCAACCGTTGGGTATCATGAAGAGCCCTCCGCACCGAGGGATTCGAGGTGGAGTTTTGAAGGTTGGAAAGGACCGCATCCATCGAAAAACCGGCATTGAGCAGACGGGACCAGGATTCCATCAGGAGAGACTTCTCCTGGGCCGAAAGGACCACCCGTCCCGATCTACCCACACCCAGCCAGTCTGTCAAGGCTGGTTCAATGCTGGTTACGCAGATACCGGTTTCCTGGAGGGCGACCAAGGCCGCCTCGATGTTGCGGGCAATGACCCCCCCCGCTATCTTTACTCCCCTTGTGTCCCGGGCCGCATAATGAAAATAAGTGGTCATCTAGATAAGTATACGCAATTACAGAAAAAAAAGAGGCTCTTTTTGGATGGAAAATTTATAACTTTTCGTGACTGCTAACTACCGATACGGTGTTCTTCGCGATGCAAGAGGCGCAGGATGTTCGGCCGGTGGCGCCAAATGATGCTTAAGGCTACGCCGATGCCGCCCATGATCCAGGAGGTTGGCTTTCCGAAAAGCAATATAAGGAACGGGGCGGCCATCGCCGCGGAGATAGAGGCCATGGAAACGTATCGGGTGAAGAAAGCTACCGTCCCCCAGACCACCGTAGTCGACGCGCCGATCCGCCAATCGAGACCCAGCAGCACACCAAGCGCCGTGGCCACCCCTTTCCCGCCCTGGAACTGGAGGAACGGGTTCCAGATGTGGCCCGCCACCGCGGCGACCCCCAGCACGATCCGCAGGGTGTCGACGGGAACGCCCGCATCGAGTGCTGCTACCTTGGAAGCCAGTAAGGTAACGGGGATCCAACCTTTGGCCATGTCCACCACCAGGACGAATAGGCCGGGCAGCTTCCCGACCACGCGGGCGACATTGGTCGCCCCCACGTTGCCGCTGCCTTGTTGGCGGACATCCACCCCCTTCAACCGGCCGACAAGCAGTCCGGTGGGGATACTGCCCAGGAGGTACGCGAGGCAGAGCGCGCTTAAGAGGATCATCGTCTCTTCACCAGAAAATGCAGCCGGACCGGAACCCCCTCGAAGCCGCCCTTCTCCCGCAGGATGTTCTGCACGTAAGCGGTGTCCGTCGCACTGAAGCGGCCCCGCGTCCGCGCCATCAGATGGAACGTCGGAGGAGAACCGCCGATCTGCGAGAGGCGGATCATCTGCGAGTGCCTTAAGGCTGCCGGCGCCTTCGGATTGCTCCGGAGGAATTCAAGAAGATCCCGCAGCTCCTGGGAGGTCAACCTCTTCCGGGCCTGGGCTGCCAGGGCGGTCACCTGCTCGATCAGCTTGAGCACCTGGAAGCCGGTCTTGGCGGAGGTGCAGACGACCGGGGCGAAGCGCAGGAAGGGAGCTCGGCGCGCGATCCCGGCGGCGGCTTTTTGGGGCTCGGACGGCCGGGGGATGAGGTCCCATTTGTTGACCGCAAGGCAGAGCGGCTTCCCGGCGGAGATCACCTCATCTAGCAGGCGCAGGTCGTCCCGGAGGATGCCCGCCGTCGCCTCTAGGACGCCGAGGCAGACGTCGGCGCCGGCGATCACCTCCATCGCCTTGAGGCGCGACACCGCGTCTATTCGGCTCTTTACCGTCTTGCGGGCGCGGATGCCGGCGGTGTCGATCCAGCAGAACTTCTGCCCCTTCCAGCTGAATTCCGTTTCCACGGGATCCCGGGTGGTGCCGGGCCGGTCGTCCACCAGGACCCTCTCCTGATTGAGGAAACGATTCAAGAGGGATGATTTTCCGACGTTGGGCCGGCCGATGATGGCGATGCGGACTGACGCGGGGGCCGTTTCACGGGAAGAGGGAACCTCGGAAGGAAGCTTTTGGACGATCGCGTCCAACAGCTCGCCGATGCCGAGCCCATGCAGGCTGGAGATCGCCTGCGGGACGCCCAGCCCGAGCTCGAAGAACTCGTGAGCGATTTCCGTCTTCAGGTTGCCGTCCACCTTGTTGACGACCGGCAGGACCGGCTTCCCCGACCGCCGGACCCAGTCGGCTACCTTCCGGTCCAGGGGCACCAACCCGTCCCTGCCATCCATGAGAAATAAGGCGAAGGAAGCTTCCTCCATCGCATGGGCCACCTGCAAAGCGATGGCTTCCTGCATGCGGTCACCCGTTGAGAATTGCAGGCCTCCGGTGTCCACGATCCGGAACACCCTGCCCCGCCAGGTCACGTCCCCGTAGAGCCGGTCCCGGGTGAGACCCGGCGTGGCGTCCACGAGCGACTGACGCCGCTGGATCAGACGGTTGAAGAGGGCCGATTTCCCGACGTTGGGCCGGCCGATGATGGCCACCACCGGGAGAGGAGAGCTCAGGGCTTCTGCCCGCCGACAAAATTCAGCAGGTGGTTCCCCCGCCGGAGGTACCCGATACCGGAGAGTACCGTTAGGATCATCGCGGTCCAGAGGATAAATTTTGCGAAATTCAAGCCGAGCAAGACGCCGACGATCGTCATCATCTGGAAGAAGGTGGTTGCCTTGCCCAGGCGGGACGGCTGCGCCTGGAGGTCCCCCGTGATCAGGACGATGATCAGCCACCCGCAGACGATCACCAGATCCCGGCTGATCACGACGATCGGCACCCACGCGGGGAGACGGTAAGCCTCGGGAAGCGTGGAGATGAGGCTTAAGGAAAGGAAGGCAGTCACCAGGAAGAGCTTGTCGGCGGCCGGATCAAGAATGGCGCCAAGGCGGGTGGCCTGCCGCTCCGCCCGGGCCACGTAGCCGTCCACCGCGTCGGTGACCACCCCAATGAGGAAGAGCGCCAGAGCCAAATGGCGCAGCCATTCCGACTCACCCGACCTGTAATAAACGAGGCAAACCACAAAAGCCGGGACGAGCAGGATCCGGAACAGGGAGAGCTTGTTGGCGAGGCTCACCCCACGCGGCCCGTGGTTAGGACTGCTTCTGCTTCAGCTGCGTTCCGTCTTCCGAGCAATAGGTCTTGTCGGCGGGATAGCTGCGCCCGCAGACGGAGCAGAACTTGGGCAGGTTCGTCTCGGTGCTCTGCTGCTGGGTCGTCTGTGCCGGCGCCCCCTTCATTCGAAGAGCCGTGCCGTCCAGCGGACAGTTGTTCTGACCTCCGGTGTACTGCCGGCCGCAGGTCGGACAGAACTTGGAAGCCATCGCATCCCCCACCAGCGCCCCGCCCAGACCGCCGGCCGCGGCGCCGATCAAGGCCCCCTCAGCCGTGTGGCCGGACTGGTGGCCGATGATCGCCCCGATGCCCGCTCCAATGGCGGAGCCGCCCAGCGCCCCCTGCTGCGTGGGAGTGGCGGACGCGCATCCCATGGCCAACACGCACAATGCCAAGAACCCAACGAAATTTTTCATGGTTGAAAACCTCCTCTATTTACGGAACTCACAAATCAAACAGTGGTACCCGAACATTGTACCTGGTACCGGGTTTTAGTGCAGCCAGCGGATCCTCTTCGGCGGCCAATAGATCACGAAGGCTCGTCCGATGACTTTGGCTTCCGGCAGCAGGCCCCAATACCGGGAGTCGCGCGAGCTGGCCGAGTTGTCTCCCAGGAAGAAAAACTGGCCGGCAGGAACCGTCAGTGGCTGTCCCGATTGGGCGAAGTCGCCCCGGTTGTAATAAACCATTTTCCGAAAAATCGGCGGGTCGCTTAGGGGCCGGCCGTTTACCCAGACGCGCATCTCTTTGACTTCCACCGTGTCGCCACCCATAGCCACAAGGCGCTTGATAAAATCCCGCGAGGGGTCCTCCAGGGACCGGAAGACCACGATGTCCCCCCTCTGTGGAGAATGGATCCGCGGGAGCTTCCATGTCGCGAATGGGATCCGGATGCCGTAGGTGACCTTGTCCACCAGGATCCGGTCCCCCTCGATGAGGGTGGGGCGCATGGAGCCGGTGGGGATCTTGAACGCCTGCAAGAAGAAGGTGCGCACTACCAGCGCCAGCAGGACGGCGACGAGTATCGACTCGGCGTACTCGCGAAAGACCGACTTGACCGGTTTCTCCATCTCTACACCTTGAGGATCGCCATGAACGCCTCTTGCGGGATCTCGATCTTGCCGAACATTTTCAACCGCTTCTTCCCTTCTTTCTGCTTATCCCAGAGTTTGCGCTTGCGCGTGATGTCGCCGCCGTAGCATTTGTCGGTCACGTTCTTCCCGAGGGCGCGAACCGTCTCCCGGGCGATGACGCGGGCGCCGATGGCCGCCTGGATCGCCACCTCGTAAAGCTGTTGGGGGATCGCTTCTTTGAGCTTCTCTGCGAGGTCCCTTCCCTTCGCGTAAGCCTTTTCCTTAGGAACGATGCAGGCCAAGGGGTCGCACTTGGAGCCGTTCAGGAGGATCTCCAGCTTGACCAGCTCCGCGGGGCGGTAGCCGATCAGCTCGTAGTCCATCGAGCCGTACCCTCGCGTGGCGGACTTCAGCTTATCATGAAAATCCACTAAAATTTCCGACAAGGGCATCTCGTAGACCAACATGGCCCGCTCGGCGCTGAGGTATTCGGTGGAACGGTAGACGCCGCGGCGCCCCATGGCCAACTGCATCACCGCCCCCATCGCCGCAACCGGAGAGATCAGGAAGGCCCGGATCGTCGGCTCTTCCATGGCCTCGATGAGGCCGGCCTCCGGCAGTTTCGTCGGGTTTTCCACCTCGACGATCTCCCCATTCTTCAGCATCACCTGGTAGACCACGCTGGGGGTGGTCGCCACCAGGTTCAGGCCAAACTCCCGTTCAAGCCGCTCCTGGATGATCTCCATGTGCAGCAAACCCAGGAACCCGCAGCGGTATCCCATGCCGAAGGAGCTGGAATTCTCGATCTGCGCCGCGAATGAAGCATCGGAGAGCTGCAGCTTCGGGATGCAGTCCCGCAGCAGATCGAAATCGGCCGGGTTGATCGGGAAGATCCCGGAGAAAACCAGCGGCCGGGCCGGCCGATAGCCCGGCAGCGCCTGCGCGGCCGGACGATCCAGGTGGGTGATCGTCTCGCCGGCGTGAACTTGGGCCGGATTCTTGATGTTGCAGGTGATGTAGCCCACTTCGCCGCAGGAGAGGCCCTCCTTCTTTTGGGCCTTGGGGACAAAGATCCCCACATCCTGCACCTCGAATGAGTCCTGGGTGCCCATGAAAAGAACCTCTTCTCCGGCCCGGAGAGATCCATTGAACAAGCGGACGTAAACGATCACCCCCCGGTACGGATCGAACGCGGAATCGATCACGAGCCCCTGCAGCGGCGCCTCCGGCGAACCTTGGGGGGGCGGGATCTTCGCGACGATCCGCTCCAGCAGCTCATCCACGCCGATCCCGGCCTTGGCGCTGACCAGGACCGGTTCGTCCGGGATCTGGAGTGTCCGGTGGAGCTCTTCCTTCACCCGGTCGATCTGCGCGGTCGGCAGGTCGATCTTGTTGATCACCGGGATGATCGTCAGGCCGACCTCGCGCGCCTGATACAGGTTAGCCACCGTTTGCGCCTCCACGCCTTGGGACGCGTCCACAACCAGCAGCGCCCCCTCGCAGGCCCGCAAGCTTTTGGCCACCTCGTAAGAGAAATCCACATGGCCGGGGGTGTCGATGAGGTTCAGCAGGTAGGTTTTCCCGTCGCGGGCCGTGTAATTCATCCGGGCCGAGGAGGCCTTGATGGTGATGCCCCGCTCCCGCTCCAGATCCATGTCATCCAGCACCTGGACCCGGAACTCCCGCTGCGTGATAGCGCCGGTGCTCAGCAGAAGCCGGTCCGCGAGCGTGGACTTGCCGTGGTCAATGTGGGCGATGATGCAGAGGTTCCGGATGAGGGAGAGGGAGATCCCGTCCTCCTATTCTTGGGTCACTTTACGGCTGATTTCCCTGCCCATTCGAAGCAAGGCATGCACCGCAGCAGGGCTCTTCCCCTCGGCGTAAATCCGCAGCAGCGGCTCGGTGCCGGAGGCGCGCAGCAGGAGCCAGCTTGCGTCCCGGAAGGTCAGCTTGACTCCGTCCACCGTGGAAATTTCATAGCGGGAAGCGTTTGCTTTGGCCCAAGCCTGCAGCCGGCCTGTTTTCAAAGGTTTCTCCAAAACCAGGTCGGCCCGCTCGAAGATCCAGGCGCCGAAGCGGGCGCGCATCTCTTTCAAGAGCTGCGTCAGGCTCTTGCGCCGCATCGCCAGCATCTCCAACACCAGCAGGCCGGCCAGCAGGCCGTCCCGCTCCGGCACGCAGCCCCTGAACCCGAATCCGCCCGACTCCTCCCCGCCGAAAAGGACCTCTCCCTCCCGCATGAAGCGGGCGATGTGTTTAAAGCCGACCGGTGTCCGGGTGAACGGGACCCGGTAGGTGCCGGTCATCCGGTCCAAAAGGTTCGTGCTGGAAACGGTGGAGACCACCTGCCCCCGCCAGCCACGGTCCTCCAGCAGGTGCCACAGCAGGAGCCCCATCGTTTCCTGCGCGCTGACGAACCGGCCATCCGGCCCGACCAGCCCCAGCCGGTCGGCGTCGCCGTCGGTGGCCAGGCCGACGTCGCATTTCCATTTCCGGACGGCGGCGGAAAGTTCCTTCAGATGTTCCCCCACCGGCTCCGGCCGGTGATTGCTGCGGGGTCGCTCTCCGGGTGCCCGCACCGGAAGGATCTCCAGCCGGGTCCCCTGCGTGACTTTCTGCAGGAGGTCCCACCCCGCGCCATGCATTGAATCGTACGCCACCCGGTAACGGGCCTTCCGGATGACCGGCCACTCCACGTACCCTTTTAAAAATTTGAGGTAGCGGGGTTCCAGGTCGATCCAGCGAATCTTGCCTCTTTTAAGACCCTCCTCCAGCCGGACCTTCTTTGCCGGGTGCTTAAACAGCCGGCCCTCGATCCAGCGGGTCATCTCCGGCTCGGCGGGTCCAGCATAAGAGGGTTTGAACTTGAGCCCGTTGTAAGTGAAGGGATTATGGCTGGCGGTAACGGCAATGCCCCCCTGCTGCTTGAGTTCCCGGATGGCGAAGCTGATCGCCGGCGTCGGCATCGGGGAATCGGTCAGCAGCACCTTGAAACCGTTGCCGGCGAACACCTCGGCCACCGCCTCGGCGAACCGGTCGCCGAGCGGCCGCGTGTCGTAGCCGACCAGCACCGAGCGGCCCCGCGACCGGTCCGGGTGGGCCAGCAGGTACTCCGCCACCCCCTGCGTCACCGCCCGCACGTTCGGCAGCGTGAACTCCTCGGCGACGAGCGCCCTCCACCCGTCCGTCCCAAACTTGATTGGGGTCAGACCCCGCGGGGTCTGACCCCGTTTGGTTTTGATCTTCACACCTGTCCCTTCAGGGATGCGATCGCGGCCCGCGCGTCCGCGGCGCGGAAGATGTACGTGCCCGCCACTATTACATCCGCCCCGGCAGAGCGCGTGGAGGCGGCCGTCTTGTCGTTGATGCCGCCGTCCACCTGGATGTGCCCGCCGTAAACCTTCCGGAGCAATTCGATCTTGGGCAGCACCTCCGGCATGAACGACTGCCCGCCGAAGCCGGGATCGACCGTCATCAAGAGCGCCAGATCCAATTCTCCAAGGCAGGGTTTGAGCAGGTCGATGGGGGTCTGCGGACGCAGCGCCACGCCCACCTTGGCCCCCAGGCCGCGCACCTGGCGCACCACCTTCGTGAGGGCAGAAACCGCCTCTGCGCTGAGGCGCGTGGCGTCGCTTCCTCTAGCGACGGCCTCGACGTGGATCGTCACCCGGTTCGCCCCCGCCTCGATGAAGCTGGGAATGTAGCGGTCCGGGTTCTCGATCATCAGGTGCACGTCCAGCGGCAGCTTCGTGACCGGCCGCAGCGCCTGCACCACCTGCGGCCCGATCGTGAGGTTCGGAACGAAGTGGCCGTCCATCACATCCAGGTGGATCCAGTCCGCGCCGGCCTGCTCCATCCGGCGGGTCTCTTCGGCCAGCCGCCCGAAATCGGCCGCGAGGATCGAGGGGGCAACCAAGATTTTCATTTTCAGCTCCCCAGCATCGCCGCGATCCGGGCCTGCACGTCTTTTTTCACCGGACCGATCACCGCCAGGCTCGTGCGGTCGGAGCGCAGCAGTGTCCGCGCCGTGCGGGAAAGATCGCCCCGGCGGACGCGCGAAAGCTGATGCAGAATGGTCTCGGCCGATTGCACCCGGCCCAACAGCATCTCGCACTCGCCGATCCAGCACATGTGCTCCACGGTGTCCTCCAGCGCGAAGAGGACCTGCCCGGTCATGTACTCCACCACCTGCTCGAACTCCTTGGGAGCCACTCCCTCTCGACGGACCCTCCGAAGCTCTTCCTGGACCACCTTCAGGCACCGAACCAGATGTTTGTGCTCCACTCCCGCGCTGATCGAGAAGAGGCCGGTGTCGCGGAGCCGCTTCACCTGCGAGCCGATATCATACGCCAGGCCCAGCTGCTCCCGGACCCGCTGGAACAGGCGGGAGGACATGTTTCCTCCCAGAAGGATGTTCAGCAGGGAGAGCGCCTGGACATCCGGGTGGTTCCGCGGGAAAGCATGGAACCCCATCGAGAAATGCGTTTGCTCCGTCTCCTTCGAGACGATCTTCAGCCGGGGCCGGCGCTGGCGCTCGTTCGGTTTCCGGCAGTGGGCCGGCCGGCCGGGCGGGACTTTGGCCCACCAGCGGCTGACCGCCTCCACCAACGCCCGGTGGCTCAGGCGGCCGCAGGCGGCGATCACCACGTTGCTTGGGACATAGTACCTGCGCTGGAAGCGGAGCGCATCGCCGCGCCGGATCCGGCTTAAGCTCGCCGGCGTGCCGGCAACGTCCCGGCCGAGCGGATGGTTCGGCCAGAGCAAAGCGTTGAGCATGTCGTGCACCGAATGCATCGGCAGATCCCCGACCATTCGGATCTCCTCCAACACCACCTGGCGTTCCTTCTCCATCTCCCGGGGATCCACCTCCGGGTGGAGCACCATGTCGGTGATCACCTCCACCGCCTGTCCCAGCTCCTTGGGCTGCACCTTCACAACGACCGAGGTGAACTCCTCGTCGGTGAAGGCGTTGAGCGACCCGCCCGTTCCCTCGATGGCCGACTTGATCTGCCGCGACGAGCGGCGTTTCGTCCCCTTGAAAAGGAGATGCTCCAGAAAATGGGAGATGCCGTTGATCCGGACCGGCTCGTAGCGGGCCCCAACGCCGACCCAAACGCCGATCGCGACCGACTCCGCCCCGATCCTGGGAGCGCTGACGATCCGAAGGCCGTTCGGCAACTGGGTCCGGTGGTACGCCTGCTTCATAACAGTCTCTTCCAGCGGGCGGAGCCGCCCAGCGCCGCCACCACCTTGCGGACCGCCTGCGCCTGCGTTTTCTGGCAGATCAGCGTGGCGTCCGGCGTTTGGACGATGATTAGGTCCTTTACGCCGACCGTCGCGATCACGTGCTTCGGGTCCCCGACGATGATCGAGCCGCTCGTGTCGAATCCCACGTGGGAGCCGAGGACGATGTTCCCCTCCGGATCGCTGCCGTGCAAAAACCCAAGGCTGTTCCAGGAGCCGACGTCGTCCCAGGAGAAGTCGGTGGGGACGACCCAAACGTGGCGGGAGCGCTCCAGCACGCCGACGTCGATCGAGATGCTCGGGAGCCCGCGGTACAGCTCCTTGAGCCGGAGGTTTCCGGCCGGAGTTCCGGCGGCCTTCCGGATCGCCTCGAGGCCGTTGTACAGCGCCGGCAGCCACTGGTGGATCGCGCTCATGATCACCCGGCCGCGCCAGCAGAAGATCCCGCCGTTCCAGACGATCCGGGGCCGCCGGATCAGCCGGCGGGCCACCTTGAGCTCCGGTTTCTCGATGAAGCGGCGCACCCGGTAGGCGCCCGGATTGATCAGCTCCCCCATCGGCTCGATGTAGCCGAACCCGGTCGCGGGATACGTGGGCTTGATGCCGAGGCAAACCAGCCCCTCCCGGTCCACCGCGATGGCGGCGGCCCGGCGGACGGTCCGGTGGAATTTCTTGGCCGGGCGGATCACGTGGTCGGCCGGCACCACGACGATCACCGCGTCGGGATCCTCCCGCAAGATCGTCACGGTGCCCAACCCGATCGCGGCGGCCGTGTTGCGGGAAGCCGGCTCCACCAGGAAACGCGGCAAACGGATTGAAGGAAGCTGCCGGCGGACGATCTCCGCCTGGTTCGCGGTGGTCACGACAACGGTCCGTTCCACCGGCACCACCCCTTTGAGCCGCTCGGCCGTCTCCTGTAAAAGGGACCGCTTGTTGCCCAGCCGCAGGGTCTGCTTCGGGTGGCTCTTCCTTGACAGCGGCCAAAGCCTCTCCCCGCTGCCGCCCGCCATGATGATCGCCCAGAGTTTTGATTTCATGTTAGATGCATGCCCTCTTCAAACCGCGCAGAAAACGGTAAGCCGCCTGCGGCGCACGCCGGCCCGCTCGGCCAATCACATTGAGAAGCGCCGAACCCACGATCACGCCATCCGCCACCCGAACCACTTGCCGCACCTGCGCCGGGCCGGAGATCCCGAACCCGACGCAGACCGGCAGATCGGTCAACCCCTGAATCACCCGGACGTGGGCATCCACCTCGGCCGGAAGGCTCCTGCGGGCGCCGGTCACCCCCGTCAAACTCACATAATAGACGAAACCGGTGGAAATTTTCACCAGCCGCACCAACCTTTCCCGCGTGCTGGTCGGCGCCGCGAGAAAAACCGTGTCCAACCCCAGCGGCCGGGCGGCCCGCACCAGTTCCCCCGCCTCTTCGGGCGGAAGATCCGGAACAATCAGGCCGTCCACCCCGACGGAAACGCAGTCGCCGCAGAACCGGCGCGCGCCGTAGTGAAGCACCGGATTGTAGTAAGTCATCAACGCCAGCGGCAGCGTGATCCCGCGGCTCCTCAACCCTTCCACCTGCCTGATCACCAGCGCCGGCGAGACACCGTTGGCCAGCGCTTTCTCGGACGTTGCCTGGATGGTCGGCCCATCCGCCAGCGGATCGGAGAACGGCACCCCCATCTCCACCAGATCCGCGCCGGCATCGGCGCAGGCCCGCACCAGCTCCGGCAGCATCTTCACCGTTGGGAACCCGGCGGTGAGATAGACCACCAGCGCCTTCTCCTTCCGCCGCCGCAGCCCGCGGAACGCGGCGTCAATCCGATTCATCGGGACGTTCGTGGTGAGCCTGTCGAACCACGAAGATATTCCGCGACGGTTTCCACGTCCTTATCTCCGCGCCCAGAAAGACACAGAATAATCACCGCTCCCTTCTTGAATTTCCGCGCCGACTTTGCCAGGTAGGCGATCGCGTGGGCCGGCTCCAGCGCCGGGAGGATCCCTTCGGTTTCCGCCAGCAGCCGGAACCCGGCCAGCGCTTCTTTGTCGGTCACGGCGACATACTCCGCACGGCCGCTCTCCTTGAAATAGGCATGCTCCGGCCCGACGCCGGGGTAATCCAGCCCGGCGGAGATCGAGTGCGTTTCCATGACTTGCCCGTTCTTGTCCTGCAGAAGAAAAGATTTCGAGCCGTGCAGAACGCCGACGGTTCCTTTCACCAGCGTCGCCGCGCCAGCCGCCTCAACACCGATCAGCCGGACTGACCGGTCGCCGCGGAACGGATAAAAGATCCCCATCGCGTTGGATCCGCCTCCCACGCAAGCTACCACCGCGTCCGGCAGGCGGCCGGCCGCTTTGCGGACCTGCACCCGCGCTTCCTTGCCGATCACCGATTGGAAATCCCGCACCATCATCGGGTAGGGGTGCGGCCCGACGACGGAGCCCAAAATGTAGTGGGTACTCCGGACGTTCGTCACCCAGTCCCGGATCGCCTCGTTGCAGGCATCCTTCAAAGTTTTCGATCCGCTCGTCACCGGGATCACCCGCGCCCCCAACATCTCCATCCGGAAAACATTCAACCGCTGGCGCACCATGTCGGTGGATCCCATGTAGACGTCGCATTTGAGACCCAGCAGCGCCGCCACCGTCGCCGTCGCGACCCCGTGCTGGCCCGCGCCGGTCTCTGCGATCACGCGGGGCTTGCCCATCCGCTGGGCCAGCAATCCCTGCCCCAGCGTGTTGTTGATCTTGTGGGCGCCGGTGTGGAGCAGATCCTCTCGCTTCAGGTAAACGCGCAGGCCCCGGCCGAGCTTTTTACTCAGGCGCTTGGCTTCGTAAAGGGGGGTCGGACGACCGGCATACTCGGTGAGCTGATAATCCAATTCCCGGCGGAAACGCCGATCCCGGCGGGCCTTTCGGTAGGCGGTCTCCAGCTCCGCCAGCGCCGCCATGAGCGTCTCGGGGACAAACTTGCCGCCGAACGGACCGAACCTGCCATGAGAATCCGGAAGTGATTGGGGAGACATAGGAAAAGTCAGTTTATCACAAACTGCTGTAGATATTCTTCCGGGGCCCGACGGCGATGACGAGAACGGTACGCCGATTCTCTTCCAGCCGGTAGATGACCCGGAACCGCCCGAGCCGGAATTTCCATAAACCTTCCAGCTCACGTCGGAGCGGTTCACCGCCGCGCGGGTTCTGGGAAAGAAAGCGGATGGCTTCCTTAACCTGCCGCTTTATAGCCGGAGACAGATGAACGGAAGCCTCCCGGGCTAAAGCAGTCAACTCAACCCGGTAGGTCACCGTTGCCGGCGGCGGGTCTTTTTATGCGGCGTCAGGGGCTCTCCAAACACCTCTTCAAAGGAATACCGCCGGGCGCCCCGGCGGATCTCTCGTTCGCTGGCGCGGATTTGGCGCATTAAGCTTTTGTCTCCCAGAACATCCAACGTCTCTTTCAGCGAAGAGAGCTCCCGCGCGCTCAGCAGAGCCACCGTCGGCCGGCCGTTCTTGGTGACGATGATCTCATCACCGATGCGCACCCCCTCAATCAGGCGGTAGAACCGGGCCTTCACCTCCGACGCAGGCAAGATTCTAGTCATCTGGGTCTCCTTTCAAATAGGTCGTTTTAACGACCTATTTAAGTATTGCACGGAAAAAACGAAACGTCAAGGATAGTTCTTGAAGGGGTTGGAATTACGCGTAGAGGGTGAGGCAACGCTGGCGGGGTCGGGGGGTTACGCCTGGGCTACCTGATAGAGGGCAGAGATCACGCCGCCGTCGAGCGTCCCGGCCTGGAACGTGAGCCCGAAGGATTCCAGGATCTCCCTCAGGCGGGGACCGAATTGGTCGAGCGCATCCGGCAAACGGGAGATATGAACTGGGGTCGCGCCGGGCAACCTCTGCGCGATCCGCTCCTCCGCCACCCGAGTGGCCCGCCTGATGTCGCCTTTCACTTGAGGATCGTAGAGGACCACGTAGCGAAGGACCCATAGGCCGACATCTCCTCTGGGAAAACCGGCCGATTCCGCGATCGCGGTGAGAGCTGCCAGGCGGGCCGGATCCACCACGGCGATATTGGGAGACAAATCCGATAGCCCACTCGGTGGCGGAAGGTGCAGGAAGAACAGCGCCGCCAGCGACGCGTCGTTGTAAAGGATATGCGCCTGTCCGACCGGCCGGCTCGCCTCCAGCTTGATCCGGTTAATCGCCCGCCCGGCTTCCGCCAGGACCTCCCCCGCGCCGGGGGTGACCACCGCAAGAGGAGGATTTAAAGGCAACAGGGCAATTCGTAGCCGTTTGTCGCCGTAAAGCTCAACAAGAAATTCTTGAGTCTCCCCGGCGCTCATCTGCTGAAGCTGCTTTCCAATTTCAATTGCCACGTCACCCAAGGAAGAAAATTTGAGGAGCAGATCGTTCACCTTTAAGGGGGTTTCCCCGTTAGCGCCTTGTAGGATCACCGTATCAACCTGTCCCCTTCCCATGGCGCGCTCGAGAAAAGCGATCGCATACCCCAAATTCCCTTGCCCACGCTGAATTGCCGTCTGGGCCTTCCACCGCCTCAGCGCCTCTTGGGCAGCCGTGAACCATTGAAGCTTGGCGTCCAACGTAGCCGGGCCCACGCTGAAGCCCACGTAACCTCTGCTCAGAAGGCTCTCGGCATCTTCCGCGTTATTGATTCCCCCGGCGCTGCCGACACCGATGACAAGAGACAGATAGTCGTTGGTTAGAACGTAATCCAGAAGTATTCTGGTTGTCTGGATTTCCACAGTGGGTCCTATCGCAGGTTCTACCTCGAGCCCATACTGCGCACCCGCGGCTCCGTGCACTGGCCATACTTCGCTCAAGTCCTTAATTTTCGCAATCACCAGAACTCGATCCAGCCCGAGTTCCGCCTTTCTGATCTCCTGAAACACTTTTCTGATGAGCCCACCCGGAGCACTGATGATCAGGTTGCGATTTTGAGCGGCATCAATCACATCGGCCACCTGCGAAGGCTGCTCAATGGCAACACCAATAGTCGCTGTCGGATGTTCTTTTCGGAAAATTCTAAGCGCTTCCAGACTCACGGCGTCCCCTTCCGGAATACCTAGCTTAGGAATGAGACCCCGTTTTAGGACTTGTCCGGCGAACTGCGCGACAAACGCTGGATCAGCGGGCGGGTAACCGCCTGCCGGATCCTTCCAGTTGATAAAACCGAATCCCCCGGAAGTCCACAGCTCCTTCGCAAGCACCTCCATCGTCTTTGCTTTCTCCTCCGCCCCGGCGGCGGGACGACCGCTCCCGGGAAGGAAGAGGCCCACCAAGGCAATCTGGTAGGGCGGGTTAAGGCCATACAAGGGCGTGCCATATTGGTTCCGGAACTGACGCCGGATGACGAGGTCCAAACTTGGCTGCTGCCCCTGCGAACCCTGTGGAATCATGCGCTTGAGCTTATTAAGAAAGTGGGTCGCATCCTTCTCGCCCCATTGACCCCGTTTGTCCGGCATCAGGATGTCACCTACAAAGATCGGGTCCTGGCCCGGCGCCATCTCTTGACCGATCTCCACCAAATCCGGCTTGAAGTTACTCAACTGGTTGAGCACCTCTTTCAATGTAAGCCCCCGCCCCAAAAAGGCGTTGACCGGCTCTTCTGTCTGCCCCGGCTCATCCGCGGACAAACCCTTGTCCTCCTCCACCTGGACGGCGAGGAGCGCGTGAGCATACTCCAGGGTGCGGTCTAAAGTCTGAAGGTCCTCTGGTGTGACGGAAGCATTCTCTATCTTCTTCAGCTGTCCCCTCGCTTCTGAAATTAGCCGGTCGGCTTCCTTCAGATTTGGATCTTCAGCTGAAAGAATCGCCCGAATCGGGCCGACGTCCGGCAGAGACACCCCCGAAGCGACCCGGTACGTCCTTTCCTCATAAACATTCAACTGAGTCAGCACCATCTCGATCTGGTACTGTTTGTATTGAGAGCTGCCCGGCAAAAATCCGAGCGCATGGTTCAGGTTCTCAGCGAGATGTTCGACCTCCTTGCGCACACGAAGCTTTTCTTCGGCAAGTCCCTCTGGGTGGAGCTCCGAATCAACCAAGGTCCGGATGCGCTCAAGAACCTGCTCGATCGCCCGGATTGCCCCAGCGTAGTCTCTGTCAGTTAGAGCTTTTTCGACGTCGTCTTCCAGCCCCGGAATTCGTTCCGAAATTCTCGTCCTCAGCTCGGCCGCCTGTTGGTTGTAGGCGGCCCCCGACAAGAAGAGTCGATTGAAGAAACGGCGCTCCCAAGACATTTCCCTGATCTGTTTTGCTTCTGCCTTGTAGCGGTTGAGGAAGATCTGCACATGCCGTATCCGTGCATCTTCTTCCGCCCCGGCGGCGGGCGGGGGTACTCGTTCCGACGCGGGGTTCAGCTGGTATGCCTGAACCATCGCGCGCCCCTGCCAAAGCCACTCGCCCAACCGAACGTTCCGAAGACCCTGCTGTCCCGCCCGGCGAAGAAACGAGTCCAAGTGAAAGAGGAGACTGCCATCATGCCCCCTTCCCGACATAGAAGTGAGGTCCGTTGAGAAGTAAGCAACCCCGCCCGGCTTTACCAGCCTGGAAAGGAGATCCGCGTGGTGAGCCGCGTTCGTCACTAGAAAACCTTCCGCTCCTTGCGAGAACTCGCCGAGCAAGCGGAGGATGTTCATTGCATCCGGCGTGCCGTCCCGTTCCGCAATCGTCTTGGCGACGTACCGCATCAATTCATCGTCGATCTGGGAAGCCACCAGCGAAGAGATCACCAAATCGTAGCGGCCTTGGAGCTCTTTGGGAATCGGCCAGACCGAATGCCTGGCCTCCTTCCTGAAGAATTCAAGCGCCTGCTGGACGGCTTGGTCCCTGGAAAACCGTTTGTCCTTTTTCAGGCCCGAGGAGAATCGCGCGACCCGATCCGCGATCCCCGAAAGATCGGCAACCTTAGGACTCACCCGTCCCGTGATTTCCAGAACCTTCTCGGGTGGAAGCTCCAATTCGGTCAGCCGGTTCCGAAGCTGTTCAACCACATCCCGCAATCCGCTCCGGTCCAAATCCACGATGACCACCTCTTGGTACACCAGCGCGAGTTCCAATAAGGGGATATCGTGCCCTCTGCCGATTCCTAAAACAATCGCGGTTTTCTGGGAAGGGGGCTCGCCGGCCCGCGTCCGCAAGATTGCCCGAAGAGTATTCTCATCAGCCAGGTTCATGTGAACCTGGGTCCTCAGAAGATCCGCCTCGGCCTCCGTCAGGTCAGCCAACCTTTCGGGTATATCAATCCCTGCTGCTTTTTTGATGTACCACCGGCTGAGGATTTTGTTCGACGTCCATTGGGCTCCGCGCCTTTCATAGGCTGCTTCAAACAACCGGCCCCGGGTCGTCACTTCCTCCACGAACCGCTCCATCGCAGGATCCACAACGGTTTGATCCATTCCTAGGGTCTCTTTGATAAAAGAGGCGAGATGCTCCGGTTGCCCGCTTCGAAATGGCGTGCCTCTGAGGATAGTCGTGACTACCTTAGCATCCAGAGATTTTCCCGCGGAAATGAGTCTCCTAAGCTGGCCGTCCCTCCAACGTCCCATCAGACGCCCAAACTCTGGATGTTTCCTCAACGTATCCTTGAACTTTGGAAGCTGATCCTCCGCCCCGGCGGCGGAACCCATCCGGCTGTCCTCCTGATGCTGCTGGATTTGTTTCACGCTGAGGGTCACCTGGCCGGCCGACTCTCCAAACAGGGGCAGGCGATCGCGGATAATCAATCCCTCCACCGGGTCAAGCCGCAGTTCGAGATGGGTCGAGACTATAAAGGCCGAAAGGCTTTTGTCGCCAGCAGGCCAAGAATAGAGCAGCGCGGGCGGCGGGTAATGCGCCGGGTCCGGGTTGTCTCCGAGCGCCATGGTGAAGCCGGACTTCAGCTCTTTGCCGGGTTGATTCGTGTTGGACTCCGGATCACTCACCACCCAGATCGATTTCCCATCCGGCGCCGCCGACAGCAGCCAAAGATCATTTGCAACTATGAGGTTGAAAACTTTCAACCCCTTCCAATCCCTGATCCGAAGCCCCTCGGCCGGAAGCGGCACCTCTTTTAGACCCGCCGGGATTTTCCATGTGGCGACATCTTGCGGAAACACCACCTTTTCCTTGAATCTCTGGGCATCGATCGCGCGGACGAAAGTCCCGTTGGCACTTTGGTCGATAACGTCCCAGAACCCCTTGGAGACCGTCAGGGTCAGATGGAGCCTGGAAATCTCTTTCGGAACGTTTTTCAGCTGGATAAAAAAATTGTCGCCGATCTCATCGGCCGCATAAACGGGATCCTTGCCAATCTGGACGTTCGCTACATCTTGAGGAACCGAAAACCGCTGCGGCGCCGCTTCCCCGGAAACCTTGAACTCCACTTCCGTTCCTGAGTTCTCTTTGGGGCGCAGGATAAGCCCATGTTCCTTCAAGTCTAAGAGCTTTCCCCGGGAAGAACTCTCCTGCCGCGAGTAGAGGAGGCCGTCGCGGTTGAACCGGAGAGAAACCGTTCCGTCGGGACCTTGATTCATCGTCATCTCCGGCGCGCCCGCCTTCAAGAGAAGGTGCGCCAGAGAGAACGAGAACGAGCCGCTGGGAGAAGGGGCGTGATTGAAAAAGTGCGTATCCTTGCCCAACGGGATGTATCCATCGTAAGCCTGGCCACGAAGCCGCCGCTCTTTGAGCGCGGCTTCTCCGACATTCCACGTGGCTGCGTTGATGAAACCCGGCTTGTTCGGCGGGATGCTGAGGTGGCCTACCGTTTTTTCCTCCGCCCCGGCGGCGGGACGCCTTGCCCATTCCTCCACATAACCGATATTGTCCCGGTAATGGTTCCGCGAACCGGTCAGGATCATGGAGACATTGGGATCGTTCAACAATCGGAAGTAAGCCTCTTTTTCAGAAACGCTCCTGTCCCCCTTCCGGATGACGGAGTTCAACACGATGGCTTTGCCATCTTTCCGAAGAGCCTGAACCAGGTCTGCCCTGTTCAGGAACACGGAACCGGGTATCTGGATCACGTCGAAGATGGCAAGCAGATTATTCCGGACCGCCTCTTCCAGCACCTTCGGATCGGAAATGGAAACCCCGATGTACCGGATCCCGCCCACATGATCTTTTCGCATCCGAACCATCTCACCGATCACCGCGCGGTCCCACAAAACATCCGTCGTGGCGCCCCCCACCATATGGATGTATAGGAGATCGATCTTTCCCAGGTGCTTTAAGCTCTCGACAACCGATTTCCTCAGATTATCAAGGGAGTAGTCCGGCGAGAATTTCCACTGTTCCCATATCCCCTTGGAACCATCGTGCTCTTGCCGCTCCCCCCATTTCGCTGCGATGAAAACCTTCTGGAATCGATCCGGATGAGCCCCGAAATATTCGCCGATCTGTTTTTCCGTAAAACCGTAAGAGGCGGCAGTATCGACCATTACCCTGCCTTCACTGTTACCCAATCGATCAAAAATTTCATCCAAGTAGTTGGAGATCTCCTGCTGATCCGGATACGCGTAGGCCGTATTTTCAGGCGGCCAAGGTCGCCCCAGCCAGATCGTCCCCGCACCAAGAACATGGAATCGCAAACCGGTATTGCCGAACTCTCGTATCAGCCCCTCCTCCGCGCCGGCGGCGGAAGCGGTAGCGACGGCAACTTGGGGAAGTATCCCGTTGAGGCTATCTTCCTCCACACCAGCTTTCTTGTTTGGCAACTCACGCCGCAACTTTCCGACCTCTATGAGAAGACCATTCACCTCTTGTATCGTACTTTCCTCCAGTACCAGATTGTGTTCATCCATGAAACGGAGGAGAAAAGGAAACTGGGTATGGACTTCTAGGAGATGGTGGCGAATGTACGCCGCCGCATTGGGTTGTTTGTCCTGAGCAGCGCGTTTCATATCTTTCAACAATGGTATGTAATGCCGGCGAAACACCTCATCCGCCAACAAGGCATTAGAGACGGGACGCTCTTTCCCGCTGACCGTACGCACTGCCTTACCGGAGACCCGAGGGGTCCGAGGATCAAATAGGACGTCTGCGAGGGCTTCCCTCACCTGCAAGAGAAACTGCTTCTCCAGTTTGTTGTCGGATTCCATCAGCCCTCTTCCAGCCTTATATGCTTCCTGGAGGGGGCCGTTAAATTCCGTTCTCAAAAGCGTTTCGTATTCGGAATCCTTCCCAAGACCCTGCTGCGCCTTCAACCCAAACCATACACCGGAGAACCGGTCCACTCTGGCCTGCAAAACCCGCAATCGACTTGAGATTTCCCCGAAGGAAGCCTTGCCGGCCTTCACTCGGTCCCTCAACCCGTCCAATTCTTTCTGGGCAGCAGCATCTAGCAGGATCGTCCGGTACAAGTCGACATTCAGCCGGAACATGATCTGGTTGGACAGGTCGGAAGAGTAAGTGAAACCGTGCGGTGGGGCAGCCCTTATGAAACCGAATGGGGCTTTAATCATCTCGTCGTATTTTGGACTTCCCGCTTTCCGATGGGAATCTTGCATCCCCGATAGAATCTGAGTCCATTCTGCTAGGATCTTTTCCGAGTCAACACCCGGCTTCTCGGCTTTGGCTTGAAGATCTCTCAGAGAGGGGATGTGCCGGCCCCACAATTCCCACGTCCATTGCAATTGAGGATCGGCCTTTCTATCGTCATCGGAGGGCGGTCCGATTTCTTTGTAGGCTTGAGAGATGCGGTCCAGGAGACGGTCGAGATCCCCTGACAGTTCAGGGACGCTTTTCTTCTCTATAGGATCCACCCTCCAACCGCCGGAATCCAAAATCTTTTCCCACTTCTTTGATTTTGAATACAGGGTGAACGCCACGGAATCCCGGTATCCCCGCAACACAATTTGCTGGAGGGCTTCCGGCCGAGAGATTTTCCCATCCTTAAATTCCTTCACAACCGAAGTGATCGCTTTAAGAGCTTGCTCCAATTCCGCGGCCGTCAGCTGGGCGGAGAAATCTTTTTTCTTATCCATCTGCGGAACCTGCGCAGCACCGGCGATCGACAAACCAAGTGAAACCCCAAGAATAAGCGTTAAGATGGTTCCCCGCCATCCAGACAAGTACTCTTCCGCCCCGGCTGCCAAGCGATCCGCCGGAAGAGCCAGACCCGCCCGCCCCCGCAAGAGTTGCTGAACCCGTTCCTCCGTCAAACCCCGGTGGTCAGCGGGAAGCCTGTTCCGGGCCCGCTCGTCCAGCTTGCCGCGGCTGTTCAGCCAGCCAACCGTGTAGCGCGCGGTCCATTCGAGCCAGCCTGCGAAATCCCCCCGGGCAGCCTGCACCAACAGCCCGTGGTGCGTCCGGAGCGCGCCAAGGAGGTTTTCCGTCTCCTCGTTCGTCAAGGGAAGGATCAGCCGATCCACCTCGGCAGCTGCAGCTTCGCCGCTTAAATTTTCTTCTTCCGAAAAGACGGCAAGCAGCGCCAACCAGGGGTAGTAACGCAGGATTGAAGATTGCGCCTGTTCAGGGATGGAGGAATCCTCATTCCGAAGAAGGGCGTCCTGGTGCGGCTGAAGGGTCCGTTCCAAAAGAGGCATCCGGGTGAGGTCCAGCTGGTTGGACTCAATCTGGATGGCAGGGTTCCCCATATCCCCCGCCATCTCAAGCGCGCGAAAATGGGCTACCCCCCGATGGATCACAGCCTTCGCCCTGGGGCTGGCTTGGAAGAGTTCTCGCAACTGGATGACAAAATCCTGGTCACGGCGCAGCGCCATCCGTTGCATAGACCGGTAGGCCCGCGCCATCACCTGAAAATAAACGGTCCGATTATTGTCCCGGAAGAGAGCGTTCGCTGCGCGCCTGAGTTCCAGATCCGCCCGCAGCATTTCCAGAAAGCTTTCAAAAGGCGGCCGCTCCGATACAACGGTGACCTCCGGATGCCTCACCAGATATTCATAGAGAGGGATCGAAACTCCCAGAGTCTGCCGCATCTCCCGGTCCCGCAACAAAGCAGGGTTGGCCCGCAGCCGGGCAACGATCCGTTCCGGGGTACCTGTGAGATGCTCGAATATCTGCTGCAAGTCGCGCCGGATGGCCGGATCGTTCAGTGACTCCGGTGACTGGATCCGGCGCGCGACCGCCCCTTCCAACTCTTCCAACATCGACAGCGGTATCGGGGCCTGTTCCAAAACGAGCACCACATCTCTCTCCCCCTCCAAGCGCGCGAGGGACTGAACCACGCTCTCGTAGTCTTGCCGCCCCGTATGGTAGTTGAACACCCATATCGCCCGGCCAGCAGTTGCCGTGGCCCATTGATAGACCTTTACGGCGGCCCATCCCAACAAGACGGTTAACGCCAGCCCAGCCGCGCCAAGCTTCAGAAGACGTCTCCGGTTCGGCTGTTGTTGTTCCGTTTTCCCTCCGTAGACCAACCGTTGGGACAGTGCCTCCCAAACTGCCTTTTTCACTCCTTGGACCTTGCCTGTCATCCGCAGCACAAAATCATCAGGACTGCTGAAAACTCCTTGGTTTCTTTCCTGGGTGATGGCGGCAGCCATCTGCTGGCGCTCCGCGGCCATCGGGCTGTCCACAGATTTCGGCAGGGACAACTTAACCTGCTTCAAATGCTGCGCCAGGGCACCCGCTGCAATCCCGTTCACGTTCGGTTTTTCCTCCACCCCGGCGGTGAGAGCGCCGGCCAATTGAGGTTCGGAACTATTCTCCAGGCCAGCTTGGATGCGCAGAGCGAAGGCAGGGTTGGGCAGAACAATGGTGAGGGATAGGAAAAGCGCTAAGATTCGGGGAAAGGGCTTCATCGGGCTGTTTTTTTGTATCTGCTTAAAGGATACCCGCCAGGATAGGTGGAGTCAAGAGATACGGAGAATTTTATCTAGGATTACGTTCGCGCTTACAACTCGCGGGCAAGGCGTTGCAGGATCTCAACCCGGCGTTCCATCGGCGGGTGAGTGCTGAAGAGCTGCATCATGCCTTGGGCCGAGAAGGGGTTGACGATGAACAAGTGGGCGGTGGCCGGGTTGGCCCCTTCCAGCGGCCGGCGGCCGGCCATGGCGCTGATCTTCTCGAGGGCCGAGGCCAGCGCCAGCGGTTTACGGCAAAGGCGGGCGCCGGACTCATCCGCCTGATACTCGCGGGAGCGGGAGACTGCCATCTGGATCAGCATGGCGATCAACGGGGCAAGAATTGAGATCACCAGGAAGGCGACGATCTGCAGGCCGCCCCCACCTTGCTCCCGGTCGTCCCGGCGTCCGCCGCCGAACATCATGCCCCAGCGGGCCATGTCGATCAGGAAATAGATGGCGCCGGCGATCGCCGCGGCGATGGTGCCGATCAGGATGTCCCGATTGCGCACGTGAGACAGCTCGTGCGCCAGTACTCCTTCCAATTCCTCGCGGCTGAGGATCCGCAAGATCCCCTCGGTCGCCGCCACCGCCGCGTGGTTCGGGGAGCGGCCGGTGGCGAAGGCGTTCGGAGTCTCGGAAGGGATCACGTACACTTTCGGCATCGGCATCTCGGCCAGCTGTGCCAGGCGGCGCACCGCCTGCACCAGCTCGGGCGCCTCCGCTTCGGTCACCGGCTTGGCCCGGTACATCGCCAGCACGAGCTTGTCGGAGAACCAGTAAGCGCCTAGGTTCATGACGAGAGCCATCACGAAAGCCATCGTCATCCCCTGCCGGCCGCCCAGCAAACCGCCGATGGCGAGGAACAGAAGCATCAAAACGGTGAGGAAGAAAACAGTTTTCAGCATGTTCATGGGATCACCTCAATAACTCCATTATATCACCCCTGCTTGGCCTTCAAGACGAACTCCCGGATCAGGGAAAACTCCTTCTTCCCCGGAGCCACCTCGACGCCGCTGGAAACGTCCACGCCGTGCGGCTCCACCTGGCGCGCCACCTCCCGCACGTTGCCGGGCGTCAAGCCCCCCGCGATGATCAGCGGAATCCCGAATTCTTTCGCTCGGACCGCCAGGCTCCAGTCGAACGGCGCGCCGGTCCCGCCGAGGCGCTGCGGGTCGTAAGCGTCCAGCAGGACGGCGTCCACCCCGCGGTACCGGGGGATCTCCTGCAGGCTGTCGGCATCCCGGACCCGGATCGCCTTGATCAATTTCACGTTGGAGAGCTCTTGCCGGAGGCCCAGGATCTGCTCCGGCGGCTCCTGGCCATGGAACTGCAGAGCCCCCAGCGGGCAGACCCGGATCAACCCTCTCAGGAAATCAGGATCCTCGTTCGCTACCACGCCGACCGTCAGGATCGTCGGCGGCAAAACCTTGAGGATCTCCTCGACTCCCCGGCGGGTCATCGCCCGGGGGCTGGTCGACACAAAAACGAAGCCGACCGCATCCGCTCCGGCCTCCGCGGCCGCCAGCGCGTCCTCCCGGTTGGTTATGCCGCAGATTTTTACCCACATCGCTTCAACCCATCAGCTCCTTGATTTTCTTGCCGATGTCGTTCGAGTCCATCAGTTCCTCTCCCACCAGGATCGCGTCGGCCCCCTGCGCCCGCACGAACTCCACGTCCGCCCGGGAATGGATGCCGCTTTCGCTCACCCGAACCCGGTCGGCCGGGATCCGTGAGATTAGGTGCTGAGTGGTCTTCAAGTCCACCGCGAGCGTCTTGAGGTCCCGGTTGTTGATGCCGACGATCCGCGCATCCGCTTCCAGCGCCTGCTCCAGTTCCGGCTCCGAATGGACCTCTACCAGCGCATCCAGCGAAAGGTCACGCGCCAGCGCGATCAGCCGCTTGAGGACCGGCCGCTCGAGCACCGCCGCGATCAACAATAACGCGTCCGCGCCCGCGGCGGCCGCCTCCACCACTTGGTACTCTTCCAGAATAAAATCTTTCCGCAACACCGGAACTGAAACCTTCTCCCGCACCACAGCTAAATCTTTCAGACTGCCGGAGAAAAACTTGGCATCGGTCAGCACCGAGATCGCCTGCGCTCCCGCCCCGGCGTACGCGCGGGCAATCTCCACCACGTCCGCCTGCGGCCGGATCGGGCCGGCGGAGGGGGAAGCCTTCTTGATCTCAGCAATCAAGCTTAAAGAGCCCGGCCGTCGGATCGCCGCGGCGAATCCGCGCGGCGGCCTCCGGCCCTTCAGCGCCCGCTCCAGCTGCGCCAGGGGCTTGGCCCGTTTCATCTCGGCCAGCTCCTGCCGCTTGTAGGCGACAATCTCGTCCAGCTTATTGGCCATGACTGATCCGGCGGACGCTTTCCAGCACCGCCTTCGCTTTCCCTTGATCGAGCGCCTGCCGAGCAAGCGCCAACCCGGAGTCCAGATCGCCGGCCGCTCCCGCCACGTACAGCGCCGCCGCTGCGTTCAGCAGGACCGCGTCCCGGACCGGGCCGGTTTTCCCATCCAGAACCTCCTGCGCGATCCGGGCATTCTCCGCAGGGGAGCCGCCTTTCAACTGTTCCGGCCGCGCCCGTTGGATCCCGAACGTCTCCGGCACCAGCGTGTACCGGGCGAACCGCTCGGGATCGGCCTTGGCGTTGAACTCCACCACCTCGGTCGGCCCGGTGGTGGAGATCTCATCCTGCCCATCGGTCCCGTGCACCACCAAAACCTTCACCGCACCGAGCGCCCGAAGCGCTTGCGCGTACAGATCCAGTTTGGCCGGATCCGCCACGCCGACCACCTGATGCGTCACGCCGGCCGGATTGGTCAGAGGTCCCAGCAGGTTGAAGATTGTCGGAACGCGCAGCTCCTTGCGGATCGGGGCCACCGCCTTCATCGCCGGGTGGAACCGGGGCGCGAACATGAAACCGAACCCGGCTTCCGAGAGACATCGCTCGACCACCGCGGGCTCCACCTCCACCGCGACACCCAGCGCTTCCAAAAGATCCGCCGATCCGCAAGCAGAGGTGATCGAGCGGTTGCCGTGCTTGGCCACCGTGACCCCGGCGCCGGCCGCCACCAGCCCCGCCAGCGTCGAGATATTGATCGTCTTCAAGCCGTCCCCGCCGGTGCCGCAGGTGTCCACGGCGTTCGGGGCTGCCGTTCTCACTTTCACGGCCAGCGCCCGCATCGCCCGCGCCGCCCCCACGATCTCCGGCAGAGTTTCCCCTTTTGCCCGCAGCTCCAACAGCCAGGCCTTGATCTCCCCGGCCGAGGCGTGACCTTCCATGATCAGACCGACCACCTGTTCCGTCTCAGCTTCGGTCAGGTGCTGCCTGGCATGAGCCTTCTCTACCAACGCGGCTAAATTCAGCATCGGCTGGGCTACACTTTCAGGAAGTTGCGCAGCAGCTGCATGCCGGACCGGGTCAGGATAGATTCCGGATGGAACTGGACGCCGACAATCGGGAACCTCCGGTGGCGCAGGCCCATGATCTCCTTCTCTTTCGTCTCGGCGGTGATCTCCAACTCTTTCGGGAAACCCTCCCTCCGGACGACGAGCGAATGGTACCGGGTCGCCTCAAACGGGTTCGGCAGGCCACGGAAGAGCTCCTTGCCGTCGTGGTGGATCGGGCTCGTCTTGCCATGCATGAGGCGGTAGTTCCTCTCCACCACGCCGCCGAACACGGCGCCGATGCATTGGTGGCCCAGGCAGACGCCGAGCAGCGGGATCGTCGGCCCCAGCTCCCGGATGATCTCGTTGGAGACGCCGGCATCCTTCGGGCTTCCGGGCCCGGGGGAGATCACGATCCGGTCCGGCTTGAGGCGCTTCACCTGCTCCAGCGTGATCTTGTCGTTGCGGTGGACAATCAGCTCCTGCCCCAACTCCCCCAGGTACTGCACGAGGTTATAGGTGAAGGAGTCGTAGTTATCGATCATCAGGATCCGCTGCTTCTTCGCCATTTTACGCGAGCCCCTGTTCCGCCAGGCGGACCGCTTCCAGCATGCCGGCCGCCTTGTTGCGGGTCTCCTGGTACTCTCTCTCCGGCTTGGAGTCGGCCACGATGCCCGCACCCGCCTGAACAAACGCCCGGCCGTTCTTCACCAGCACCGTCCGGATCGTGATGCAGGTGTCGAGGTTCCCGTTGAATCCGAAGTAGCCGACCGCGCCGGCGTAAGGGCCGCGGGAATCCGGCTCCAACTCATTGATGATCTGCATCGCGCGGACCTTGGGAGCTCCGGTCACCGTGCCGGCCGGAAAGGTAGCGCGGAAGACGTCGAACGCGTTGTTCCCTTTGCGCAGCCGGCCGGAGACGCTGCTGACCAGGTGCATCACGTGCGAATACCGTTCCACCGTCATCAGGTCGCTCACCTTCACCGAACCGTACTCGCAGACCCGGCCGATGTCGTTGCGGCCCAGGTCGGCCAGCATCAGATGCTCCGCCCGCTCTTTGGGGTCCCGCTTCAGGCCTTCTTCGATCTGATGATCGGCGGCTTGGGTTTTGCCGCGCCGGCGGGTGCCAGCGATCGGCCGCACCTCCACCGCTCTCTCCTCGCAACGGACTAGGATCTCCGGCGAGGAGCCGACCAGTGCGAAGGATCCAAAATTCAGGTAGAACATGTACGGCGAGGGGTTCAGGGAGCGCAGCGCCCGATAGATCTCGAACGGCGCGCAGCGGACCGGCACCCCAAATCGCTGCGAGAGAACAATCTGGATCGTCTCGCCATCGGAGATTGCCCGCTTGGCCCGGCGCACGGCACGGATGAATCCGCCGCGGCTCAAATTCGAGCGCACGTCGTTGGAGGCGCTTCCCCGCCGTCCACGCGCCGCGGAATGCCGCAGGGGCCGCTGTAAACGCCGGATCATTTCGTCCACGCGGCGGGCCGCCTGCGCATAGGCCTTGCCGGCCCGGCGCTTTAGAGTGGCGGCCGGTCCCGGCGGAATCACCGCGTTGGCCACCACCTTCATCGCGTGCTCCAGATGGTCGAAGATCACCACCGCGTCCGACAACATCCAGACGCTGTCCGGCACGCCCAGCACGTCCGGCTTCTCCGGGCCGACCGGCTCCAGGAAACGGACCGTGTCGTAGCCGGCGTAGCCGACCAACCCGCCGGAGAAACGGGGCAGTCCCGGCACGGAGACACCCCGGTAAGAGGAAAGCAGCCGCTCGAGATCCCGGATCGGATCGGAGGAGGTCCAGCTCTTTCGCGCAGAGCCGGCGCGTTGCGTTATCTTCCGGCCGCGGATCTCCACCACCAGCCGGGGCTCGGAACCGAGGAAGGAGTACCGCCCGAACCGCTCCCCCTGCTCAGCCGACTCCAGCAAGTAGGCCGGCCCGCGTCCCTCGAGCTTGAGATACGCTGAAAGCGGAGTCTCGAAGTCGGCGGGGATCTGCCGGTAGACCGGCACCACGTTGCCGCGCCGCGCCAGCCGGAGGAACTCCGCTCTGCTTGGGTAAATTTTAACCGGATTTCTTGCCATAGACCTTGTTCGGGTCGAAGAGCCGGCGGCCGGCGGCCTTCCACCGCTTCCCCGCCGAGAGCCGCCGGTAGAAGCAGGACCGGTAGCCGGCGTGGCAAGCGCCGCCGGTCTGATGCACGCTGACCAGCAGCGTGTCCCCGTCGCAGTCCAGGGCAATCCGTTTCACCCGCTGGATGTGGCCGGAGCTTTCCCCTTTGAGCCAAAGCTTCTTCCGGGAGCGGGAATAGAAATGGGCCTTTTTCGTTTTCAGCGTCTTCTCGACGGCTTCGCGGTTCATCCAGGCCATCATCAGGGCCTCATGCGTCTTGGCGTCCTCAATGATCGCGGGAACCAGCCCGTTCCGGTCGAATCCAATCTCATCCAGCCAGCTTTTGCTCATAGCCTCACCGGTATTCCCTGTCGTTTCAGGTACCGCTTCGCCTGCGGCACCGTGAATTCCCCGAAGTGGAAGATGGATGCGGCCAAGACCGCGTCCGCGCCGCCCGCTTTCAATGCCTGCGCCAGATGCTTCAAGTTACCTGCTCCGCCCGATGCAATCACCGGGATCCGGACCGCGTCGGAAATCGCCCGCGTGAGCTTGAGGTCGTAGCCGTCTTTCGTGCCGTCCCGGTCCATCGAGGTCAGCAGGATCTCCCCCGCCCCTCGGTCGGCCGCCTCGCGCGCCCACCGCACCGCATCCTTGCCGGTCGGCGTCCGCCCGCCGTGCACGAACACCTCCCAAGAGGCCCTTTGTTGCTTGGCGTCGATCGCCACTACCACGCACTGGCTACCGAACCGCCGCGCCGCGTCGGTGATGAGCCTAGGGTTCTTCACCGCCGCCGTGTTGATCGAGATCTTGTCGGCGCCCGCGGCGAGGATCTTCCGGATCTCCGCGATGCTCTTGATGCCGCCGCCGACCGTGAAGGGGATGAAGACTCCCTGCGCCACCCGCGCCGCAAGCTTCGCCCGCGTGTCGCGGCCCTCGTGCGAGGCGGTGATGTCCAGGAAGACCAACTCGTCCGCCCCTTGCCCCTCGTACCGCCGGCCGGCCTCAACCGGATCGCCGGCGTCCCTGAGTTTTAGGAAGCGGATCCCTTTGACGACCCGGCCGTTTTTGACATCGAGGCAGGGGATGATCCTTTTGGCGAGCACAGTTTCAGCGCCTCCTTCAAGTCCACCTTCCCATCGTACAGGGCGCGGCCCACGATCACCCCGCTCAACCCTTGCGGCTCCAACTCCTTGAGCTTCACCAGGTCCTCCAACGAACTGATTCCGCCGGAGGCGATGATCACGGCCTTGCCGCCGGCCTTCTCCAGAACCGTCTTCAGCCCCTCGACACCGGGACCGCTCATGGTGCCGTCGCGGGAGGCGTCGGTGTAGATGATGGTCTTGACTCCCTGTTTGATCAATCTCTGGACGAGCGGCTCCGGCTTCATCCACTCTTTGCGCACCCATCCCTCGATCGCCACGCGGCCGTCCTTCACGTCCACGGCCGCCGCTATTCTTTCCCCGTGCGCCTTGACTGCGTTGGTCACGAACGCCTCGTCCACGCAAGCTTTGGTGCCCAGGATCACCTGTGCCACGCCCGCCTCGAAGCACCTGGAGATGGCCGCCGCCGTCCGGATCCCTCCGCCGGTCTGCACGGGAATCGAGATCGACTTGGCGATCTTCCCGATCACCTCCAAGTGGCGGGGCGTGCCGGTAAGCGCCCCGTCCAGGTCCACCACATGCAGGCGCGGGGCGCCCGCCTGCACCCATTGCTGGGCCACCGCTACCGGGTCGTCCCCGTAATTCAGCTGAACGGAGAAATCCCCCTTCACTAGACGGACAACCTTGCCCCCTTTCAAATCAATCGCCGGAATGATCAGCATGGTGTCTCCTGAATGGATAAGAAATTCCCGAGAATCTTCAATCCCCACTTTTGGCTCTTCTCCGGATGGAACTGCGTCGCCCAGACCGAGCCGCCGTCCCAAACCACGGACGGAAACCGCCCGTCGTAGTCGGTCCGGGCCGCGACCAGCAATCTCTGCTCCGGATCCGCGAAGAAACTGTGCACGAAATACATGAAGGCCCCGTCCGGCACGCCCGCGAAGAGCGGGTTCCGGCGGGCGATCTCAATCCGGTTCCACCCCATGTGCGGCACTTTAAGGCCTTTCTTCCGGGCAAACCGCCGTACCCGGCCCGGCAAAACACCCAGTCCTCGCACGCCCGCCGACTCCTCGCTCGACTCGAACAGCAGCTGCAGCCCGAGGCAGAGACCGAGGAACGGCTTCCCCTCGGCGATGGAGCCGGTGATCGGGGCGATCAGCCGGCGCCGGCGCAGTTCCCGCATCGCTTCACCGAAAGCGCCAACGCCCGGCAGGATGAGCTTCTTTGCCTGCGCCACTTGTTTCGGATCCGATGTCACCCGCGCCCGATACCCCAGGAACCGGCAAGCCTTCTGGACCGAGGCCAGATTCCCCATGCCGTAGTCAATGATCGCGACGTTCACAGCTTCCCCTTAGTTGAAGGAACCCCCTTCACGCGCGAGTCCACTTCCACCGCTTCGCGCAGCGCCCGGCCGAGCGCCTTGAAAACCGACTCCAGCATGTGATGGACATCCCCGCCGGCCTTCAGCACATCCACGTGCAGCGTCAGCCCGCTTCGGACGGAAAAACTTTCCAGGAAATGCTTGGCATCCTCCAGGCCATAGGTGATCCTTCCGCCGCGGCGGAATTCCTGCTGTTTCCGGCCCGGCGCCCAATCCAGCCGGAAATGCGGCCGGCCGCTCGCGTCCGCCACTACCCGAACGCGGGCCAGCGATTCGTCCATCGGCACGAACGCGGACCCCATCCGTCGGATCCCTTTCTTTTCCCCGAGGGCCCGCTGGAACGCCTCCCCCAGCGCCAGCCCCAAATCCTCGTTGGTGTGGTGGAGGTCAATGTGCAAATCCCCCTTGGCCCGCAGCTGGAGATCGAACAGCCCGTGCTTGGCGAACAGCTCCAACATGTGGTCGAGGAAACCGATGCCGGTCAAGACGGAGGCCTTGCCGCTGCCGTCCAGGTTCAGGCGGCCGCGGATGCGGACCTCCCTCGTTTTACGCTCGATGACTGAAGTGCGTTTCATTCTTCAAACCTCGCGGCGACCGACTCCCAGTGTTTGGGCAGCCCCTCGATCTTCGCCAGCCGTTCGATCATCGCCTTGTCGTTTTCCAGCGCTTTGCGGGTATAGCCGATCACATGGCTGACCTTCATAAAGTCCCCCACCCCGAGCCCGGAGAAGAACCGGGCGGTCCCGCCGGTCGGCAGCACGTGGCTAGGCCCGGCGGCGTAGTCCCCCACCGAGGCCGGCGAGAAAGAGCCGACGAAGATCGCCCCGGCATTCTTGATCTTGCGCACCAGCGCCTCCGGCCGCCGGACCTGGATCTCCAGGTGCTCGGGCGCCAGCGCGTTGGCGATCTCGGCCGCGTCGTTCAGATTCTTGGCCATCACGATGAAACCGCGCGATACCTTGGCTTGGATCGTCTTCGCCAGCGCCTTCGAGGTGGTGATCAGGATCGCCAGCCCCTGGTGATGCTCGTTTTCCGCTTCCAGGTCCCGCGCGACGTATTCGGCGTTGGCCGACTGGTTCGCGATCACGGCGATCTCGGTCGGGCCGGCGGTCATGTCGATGCCCACGTAGCCGAACACTTGACGCTTCGCCTCCGTCACGTAGGCGTTTCCGGGGCCGACGATCTTGTCCACCTTCGGGACCGTCTTCGTTCCGAACGCCATGGCGCCGATCGCCTGGGCACCTCCCACCTTGTAGACCGCCGACACCTTGAGCAGGTTCGCCACCACCAGGATGTGCGGGTCCACCGAGCCGTCCGATTTGGGCGGCGTGGTCAGGATGATCTCCCGCACGCCGGCGATTTTGGCCGGCAGCACCGTCATGTAGACGGTGGAGACCAGCGGCGCCGTTCCGGAAGGGACGTACACGCCGACCCGGTCCAGCGGCACCGGGTGCTCCCCCAGCATCACGCCGTCGGCGTTGCGGATCCGCCAGGGCTTCTTCACCGACCGGCGGTAGAAGCGGTTCACGTTCTCGATCACCTGCTTGAGGGAAGCGACGAATTCCGGGCGGATGTTCTGGAACGCCGCGGAGGTCTCCGCCTCGGTCACCCGGAGCTGCCGCGGGGTCAGCTTCACCCGGTCAAACAGCCGCGTGTAGCGGATCAGCGCGTCGTCGCCGTCGGTCCGGACCCCGTCCAGGATCCTGCGGACCTTGTCCTCCACCCGGGCGCGGCGGCAGAATCCCCGCTGCACCAGCCGGTCCCACTCCCTGCTCCGGACCTTGATGACTCTCACTTCAACCGCTCCTGAAAAAACTGTTCGAACTTTTGCATTGAGAAGAAATCCGGTTTCTCGATGTGCCCTTGAGCCATGCTTTCCCGTCCCCCGCCGGATCCCCCGGCTAAAGTGGTCCAAAAATCGATCAGTTGTTTTGCCGAAATTCCTTGCCGCTGCGCTGTACCGCCCGTACCCGCTACAATACATCCTGTTGAATCGGCGATGGAAATAACCGCTTGCGGATCCGCTTTTTGGATCACGTCGATACAAGATCGCAGAACCGACGGACCCATGGGCTCAGAAAACTTCTGAAAGTAAACGCGGAAGGGGCCGATTTTCTTTGCAGGAACATTCCGCGCCTGCGCCTGAGCGCCCTGGGTCTTCAGCTTCTGGATCTCCTTCTCCAGTTGTTTGCTCTGTTTTTCCAGGCGCTCATTCTCTTCCCTCAACCGATCGGCTTCCGCCTTGAGAGATTCCAGAGCAGCCCGGCCGGAGGCAAGCCCCACTAAGCAGCCCCCTTAATTTTCAAAGAGTTCTTTTCTTCTTCCAGCTGCTTGTTCTGTTTCATCAAACGCTCCCGATCCCGCTGCAAGCGAACCACCTCCGCCCTCAGGGAGTCCAAGGCAGTCTGGGCCGAGAGGGCTTCGATGCGCCGGACACCGGAAGCGATGGAACCTTCCTCCACGATCATCAGGAGTCCCACATCGCCGGTCTCCTTCAAATGTGTCCCACCGCAGAGTTCTTTGGAAACGTCCCCAATCGACACGACACGCACCTGGGAGCCGTACTTCTCTCCAAAGAGGGCCATCGCCCCCGACTTCTTGGCCTCGGCGATTTCCATTTTGTCCACGCGGACAGGATAGTTTTGCTCCACCCATTCGTTGACGAGGGACTCCACCGAATCCCGCTGGTTTCTGGAAAGCCCCTGGCCATGTGAGAAATCCAGCCGCAGATGGTCCGGCGCCACCAGCGATCCGGCCTGCATCACATGAGGCCCAAGCACCCGCCGCAGAGCCGAGTGCAGGAGGTGGGTAGCCGTGTGGTTACGGGCTACGAGCCCCCGCCGGGACGCGTCCACCTTCGCCTGCACCGGGTCGTTCACCCGAATGCTCCCCTCGACGAGCTCCGCTTGGTGCGCCAGCACAGCGCCGACCCACTGCGTGTCGGCCACCTTCAGCTCTCCCCCAGGGGCCAAGAGGACCCCGGCGTCTCCCACCTGGCCTCCCGCCTCACCGTAAAACGGCGACCGGTCCAGAATCACCTCCACCGGGCCCGGCTCCTTCACTTCCTGCTGCGAGCGGCCTTCCCGGATCAGGCAGAGCACCTTCGCCTGCGCGGTCAGCTCCTGTCCGTATCCGATGAACTCGGTCGGGGGATTACCGGCCAGCAGTTCCGCCAGTGCATCTTTCGAGAAGATCGCGCCGAACGCGCTGCTCTTCTTCGATTGTGCCTGCAGCACGGTCAGCGCCTTCTCAAACTCTTCCTTAGAGGGAGGAGTTACTTGTAACTCTTGACACACCTCAGAGATTTCTTCGAGAGATAATCCATGGGTATCGTAAAAATTGGCCGCTTCTTGAGCCGAGAAAAGAGCGTTTTGGGCTTTCTCCTGTTTCAATTCTTTTATTCTGCCCTTCAGCAGCGGCAGTTTTTCTTCCAGCATTTGAAAGAATCGCTCTTCCTCAGCGTAAATCATCTGACCGATGGATTTCTCACGAGAGGTCAGCTCCGGATACGGCTCTCTCATGAGATTCGTAACTACCGATACTAAGCAGCGGCCCAGGAACGGCTGGCGCATGCCCAATTCAAGACCAGCCCGAAGCGCCTTCCGAAGCAACATTCGCAAGACATAACCTCTTCCGTCGTTTGAGGGAACAACTCCATCTCCGATGATAAAAACTAAAGCTCGAACATGATCAGCAATTGCATAAATGGAAGTTTTTTGATTCATCCGCATCGGCTCGGAAACTTCTTTTTGCAACACACGTTCAATGGCTTCTGCAATCGGCGCGAACAGGTCCGTCTCGAAGACGGACATCTTGTCCTGCATCACCGCCGCCAAACGCTCCAGCCCCATCCCGGTGTCGATGTTCGGAGCCGGCAACGGCTTCAGGCTGCCATCCGGCTGGCGGTCGTACTGCGTGAAGACCAGGTTCCAGACCTCCACAAACCGGCCGCAGGGACAACCGGGCCGGCATTTCTCCAGGTCCGGGCATTTCTTGCCGATCGTGCAACACCCGTAGTCGTAGTGCAGCTCCGAGCAGGGCCCGCAGGGACCGTTGGGTCCCTCCGTCGGGGCGTTCGACGGCCAGAAGTTGTCCTTGGCCCCCATCCGGACGATCCGCTCGGGCGGCAGGCCGACCTGCTTCTTCCAGAGCTCGGCGGCCTCCTCATCCTGCTCATAGACGGTTGCCCAGAGTTTCTCTTTCGGGATCTTGAGCCGCACGGTCATGAACTCCCAAGCCCAAAGACAAGCTTCCTTCTTGAAGTAATCGCCGAAGGAAAAGTTCCCCAGCATCTCGAAAAAGGTCAGGTGGCTGGCGGTCTGCCCCACCTGCTCCACGTCGCCGGTGCGGAAGCATTTCTGGCAGCTCGCAGCCCGCTTCATCTCCCGCCGGATCCCGAGGAAATAATCCTTGAACTGGTTCATCCCCGCGCCGGTGAACAGCAATGAGGGATCGTTCGCGGGGATCAGCGAGTCGCTGGGGACGACCGCGTGCCCCTTCGACGTAAAGAAATCAAGAAACTGTTTTCGCAGTTCGGTACTTTTCATATTCCGGTCATGGTTCGACAAGCTCACCATGACCGTTCACTCTGAGCTTTTCGAAGAGTGAACGGTGATCTCCCTCACCACTTTCCACACAACATCGCCGGAGAAACCGCGCCGGCTCAAATACCCGAACAGCCGCCGCTCGGCCGCCTGCCGCGGCAAACCCTGAAGCGCCGCCGCCCGCCGGGAAGCGGCTTCCCGCGCGAGTGTGAGTTCGTCCTGTCCTTCCATCGCCGTCTCCACCGCAGCCTTAGCCAGCTCCGGCTGCACCCCCTTGGCCTTCAGCCGGCTCATCAGCAGGCGGCGGCCCAGCGGCTTGGAAGAAGCCTGTTGGGCCGCGAAGTAGCGGGCGAACTGGGCGTCTCCAACGAAACCTTTGCGCCGGAGATCCTCGACAACGGTCTGGACGACGGTCTCTGTGAACCCCTTCTGAGCTAGCCGCTCTTTTAGCTCTGACTCCGAGCGGGGCCGGAACTTGAGGAGCCGCAGCGCGGCCGCTCGGGCATCCGGAAGAGCATCGAGGTTTTTCACTTCTGGGACAAGGCTTCTCTCAGCACAAAATATCCCCGGGAGGTCTTGACGAGCGCGTCCCCTTTGACATTCCGGGTGACCTCCTCAAACTCCTCCACCGAGCGAACCGGGCGGCGGTTGATTTCGAACAGCGGCTCGCCCGCCCGCAGGCCTGCTTGATCCGCAGCCGAATCCGGCTCCACCTGGCTGATGATGACTTTTTGGTTCATCTCGCTCACCGCCAACCCGCGCCACATCTCCTCGCCGCGCGTTTGGGCCCCTTCCGCTTCGGACGGCCGCTCGCCGATCTCCACGCTGAGCTGGGTCTGCTTGCCGTCACGGACCACGACGACCGGCACCTTCCGGCCCACGGGGATGCCGGCCACTTTCTTAAGCAGCTCCCGGACATTCTTCACCGGTTGCCCGTCCAGGCTCAGGATCACATCCCCATCCTTGAGGCCGCCCCTCTGGCCGGGGGAATTTTCCATCACCCGGGCAACGATCACCCCCTCCCGCGACGGCAGGTTGAAATGTGTTTTGAGATCCTCGGTGACGTCCTGGACGCTGATGCCGAGCCAGCCGTACAGCACCTTCTTGCCGTGGATCAGATCACCCACAATCCTTTTGGCGACGTTCACCGGGATCGCGAAACCGATCCCTTGGTAGCCTCCGGTGGTGGAGAAGATCGCCGTGTTGATCCCGATCACCTGGCCCGAGAGGTTCAGCAGCGGCCCGCCGCTGTTGCCCGGATTGATCGCGGCATCGGTCTGCATGAGATCGGAGTAATCCCGCATCTCGCCGCCCAGACGGAGGGAGCGGTGCAGCGCGGAGACCACGCCGACCGTGAGGGTCGGCTCGCTGCCGCCCACCGCCCAGCCGAACGGATTACCCACCGCGATCGCCCACTGGCCGGTCTTGAGCTGATCGGAGTCGCCCAGCTCCGCCACCGGCAGGCTCTTCGCCTCGATCTTGATGACCGCCAAGTCCGAGCGGGGATCGGCCCCCTTGATCTCTCCCTTGAACTCCCGCCCATCCGGCAGCGTCACGGTCACCTTGTCGGCCCCGTGCACCACATGCTCGTTGGTCAAGATGTAGCCTTCGGGGTCGATGATGACGCCGGTGCCCAGCCCTTTCTGCTTGAACTCCCGATCCGGCATCTCGCCGTAGAAATCCCGGAAGAAGCGCTCGAAGAGATCCTCATCAAACTCGGGAGGCGGAGCGCCGCCGAAGCGCTGCCGCTGGACCGCCGCCCGTTCGGTGGATTCCACCGAGATGGAGACCACGGCCGGGCCCACCTTCCTCGCAACCTCGATGAACCGCTGCTGCAGTTGCTCGGCCGCGTCAGGGACTTCCGCGCAGACCGGAACCGCGGCAACAGCCAGAAAAACCAACGCGAGAAACCACAGATTTTTCTTCATTTTCATCACCTTCTGCACTGTACTCCCGGAGCAAAACAGCGTGTCGCGGATGACACGACACGCTGCTTGCGGAACGGAAAACGGTTGTTGTAAACGCGTTACACGGATACGCGGTCCGCCACCACGGGGCCGGCCGAGGCAATCGCCTCCCGCAGCTTGGACTCCAATTCCTTCAGCAGGTTCGGGTTCTCCTTCAGGTAATGGCGGGCGTTGTCCTTGCCCTGCCCGAGCTTTACCTCGCCGTACGTCAGCCAGGTGCCGGCCTTCTGCAGCACCCCGGTCTGCGTTCCGATCTCGATCATGTCTCCGATCTTCGAGATCCCCTCCTCGTGCAGGAGGTCGAACTCGGCCTGACGGAACGGGGGCGCCACCTTGTTCTTGACCACGCGGACGCGCACCCGGCTGCCCACCACCCGGTCCCCCTGCTTGATATGCTCGATGCGGCGGATGTCCAACCGGATCGAGCAATAGAACTTGAGTGCCCGCCCGCCGGGCGTGGTCTCCGGGTTGCCGTACATGACGCCGATCTTCTCTCGCAGCTGGTTGATGAAGATGAGCGCCGTCTTGGATTTGGAGATGGCGCCGGTCAGCTTGCGCATCGCCTGCGACATGAGCCTCGCCTGCAGCCCCATGAAACTGTCCCCCATCTCCCCCTCGAGCTCCGCTTTCGGCACAAGCGCCGCCACCGAGTCCACTACCACCACATCCACCGCGTTGGAGCGGATCAGCATTTCGACGATCTCCAGCGCCTGCTCGCCGGTGTCCGGCTGGCTGATTAGGAGATCGTCCAGGTTGACGCCGAGCTTCTTGGCGTAGGTCGGGTCAAACGCGTGCTCCGCGTCAATGAAGGCGGCCACGCCGCCCTTCTTCTGCGCCTCGGCCACCACCGACAGGGTCAGCGTGGTCTTGCCGGAGGCCTCCGGCCCGAAGATCTCGGTGACCCGGCCCCGGGGCAGCCCGCCTATCCCTAACGCCGCGTCCAGAGAAAGGGCCCCGGTTGACAACGCTTGGACGTCCACCTTGACCTGCTGGCCCAGCTTCATGATGGAGCCTTCTCCAAACTGCCGCTCGATCTGGGAAAGGGCCAGCTCCAGCGCCTTCATCTTATCTTTGCTCTGGTGGGAATCTGCCGGTTTCTCGGTTTTCTCAACAGCTTGCTTCGCTTTTGTTTCGGACGCGGGTTTGGATTTGGTTCTCAGCATGGTCTCCTCGGTGGTGGTAGTAGTATTCATTATATCCCTCTCCTTTTTATGCGGTCAAGACGGTTGGAAGTATACATCTGTCTACATAACCTGTCAATAGGGTTCTATTGTAGCCGATAAAATAGTTTTGTCAATACAGCAAATTTATTTACAACGCCGCTCTGGGTGTATCGAGAGGTTTTTAGCGTTTCGGAATGTAGCGAACGCCGGGGATGGTTCTGAAATCCGCGTCTTGGGTCCAAAGGATCGCGTCGTATTGACGGGCTGTAGCCAGGATGAGGCTGTCGGCCAAAGGGATTTTCAGGGAGTGCCCCAACCGGCCTGCCTCGAGGGCCAACTCGCTGGTGAGCGGAACCACCTCCCCCTGCATCATGTGCCCCACGGCTTCGAGAGCGCTGGGCTCGTCCCGCTGCTGCAGAATCCGTTTGAACACTTCGGTCAGCGTGACGGCTGGCACCAAGAGGTGCCGGACATCCTGAATGGGGTGAGCAAACGAAGAGGCGTTTGGGCCCGCCGCGAAGAACTCAAGCCAACCCGAAGAATCAACGACGTTCACACCCGGTCGGGGTCTCGGCGGACATCGGTTCGTATCCCCTTCAGAAATCCCCTCATCCGGCTCAAAGGCCGAAGAGGAATCAACTCGATCCGGTTATCGTACCGAAGAATCTCCACCCTCTGTCCGGCGCGCAACCTCATCGAGTTCCGGATTCCCTTGGGAATAACCACTTGAAACTTGGGTGATATGGTAACGGTCATGGACACCTCATCGATCGTATCTACGTAATACCATACCCTAATCCATCACTATTGTCAACTTGCCAACCCATCAGGGAACCGGCTTGGGGATTACGCGAAGGCGAGGACCGCCGTTCCTTTGTCGTCGTGGATCATGATCAGCAGAACGTCCTGGCTGAGGATGTGCTCGACGGACAGGGTCGGGTTGTAGCTTAAGGCGATCCATCCGGCCGGCCGGATTTCCGCCATGTCGGAGGGATAGATCGCTTCGGTCACCCGGACGGGAGGCCGGTTTCCTTCCGGCCAGACGAAGGGCGGCATCATGCGATCCGGAACGATCAGATCAATCCAGGGGTCTCGAAAGCGTCCAGCGTCTTGGCCCTCTGACTCAAATCCCCGGGCGTATGGAACCGGATTCCCTCCACCGGGTATCTTTCGGCTACCCTTTCCGCGACTGTCGCCAGACCGCCATCGGTGTGCAAATGGAAATCGGTGATGCCGGTCACCGCGGTGATCTCCACCTTCTTCCCCCGTTCCCGGGCCCGCTGCAGGAAGCTCATGATGTCCGAGCGCTGGGCGTCGCTCAACCGGTCATAAAAGGCATCCCAGAAGCTCTCGTCAGTGGGCGTCGTGATCTGTGCTTTGGACTCCTCCACGCCGGCGGCGGGGGGTTTTCCGCGCAGTTCGTCCAACTTTATCCCAAGCTGGTACTGGAGTACCAATAATGCCGTCTTCCATAGTTGCTGTTGGTGCCTTTCGGCGGAGGGTAGAGCCACGGATGATGGCCGGATAAGGGCGCTGACACTTTTCAACAGCTCCTTCACCAACCCCGAGTCCGTGTAGGGCAATTCCCTTAGAGTCTTGACGGCGTTGAACCAATCGAGAGAGCCCTTCTGCTGGGGCTTTAAAAGGATGCTTAAAGAATTCCGTGCGGATGTCTCCACCCTGTCGGCGGCGAATGCGAGGGTTGCCTCCGATTCACCTCGAAGAGAGTCCAGCGTATCCTCTGGGATGAAGCTGCCGTGGGTGGAGAAATCCTCCAGCCAAACCTTCCGCTCGGCCTCCGTTCCGACCCGCAGCTCGATCTGTATCCGAGAGACGCTCGGCTTCCCGTCTGCATTCTTCGCGTCGGGGAAGACGGTCAGAACGCGACCGTCGGGGTAATTGCGCTGCATGCTTTTTTGGGGATCCCGCCCGATGCCGACAGCCGCGAAACCCGAATCCGGAAACGGGACGAACATCTCCTGCGCTGATTGCCCCGGCGCCGCCGTGTCAGGCGAGGCCTTCACTTGGACGCCATTTTCCTGAAAACCGATTTCAAGAAGCAGGATCTGCCTCGGCCCGATCAGGACTGGCAAAGACAGCGAGGGGGAGGAGGTCGAAGACGGATTCAGGCGCCGAACGAATGCTTCCCGGATCGCCAGCCCCTTCTTGGAAGGCAGCCGGCGCGCCACTCCCTTCCGCTTGCCGACACCAAAATCCCATGAAGGAGCGCTTCGATAATCCCATTTCTCCAGATCGATCTCTTCCTCCGCGCCGGCGGCGGGAGCTGGAATCACACCCTCCTCAGCCAGAGCCGCTGCAATAGCCAGAAAAACCGGAACGATTTTTGCTGCATCCCTTGAAGAAACACCCCGCGCCCAATCCAACCGGAGCTGCTCCTCCGATGGAGAAGTGTCCATCAACTTTACGGTATTCACTACCCCTGCAATATCAGTGGCCTCTTTCAAATCCATCACCCGTACGACAATCCATTGGTCGCTAGGTTTATGCTGCCACGTCGCTGGTTTTTTTAACTTGAGAGTGATCTGGGTCAAAGGACTCCCCTTGTCGACTATGGAACGCGCGGACGCTGTGATCTTCAGGCCCGCCGTGTCAATCCAGACCTTGTTATCTCCTGAAAAAAGCAGCCCGCCTTGCTCAAGATCAAACGGGTCGGCTCCAGTCTTTTGACGAATCTGTTCCCGAAGCCATTGCAAGCGCGGCCGATTCCGCTCTCCCAAGGGAAAATCCGTGACCTCCTCCGCGCCGGCGAGGGCGCGCGTGAGCTGGTCGTCCACCGCACCCTCCGGCTGGCCGGCGTTGATGGCGCGCAAAGCGAAGGCAGGGTTGGGCAAGCTCAGGCTGAGGATTAGCCAAAGGGCCAGGAATCTGGTTATAGGAGGTGAGTTCTTCTTCATTTCGGGATGTACCTTATGTGTGGCATGTAGAGGCGGTGTCTGTCAAGTATTTATTAAGATTTATTACTGCTAACAGTATTGACTTTATTAAATGAATACTATATATTATCAATCATGATTGAGCGGGCCCTGTTCCAGATTGCTTTCTCTAAAGAGTGGGGGCGACAGATGCGTTTCATTACCGGCCCCCGCCAATCCGGTAAAACAACCCTTTCCAAACTCAAATTGAAGAGGGAAGGAACGCAGGAGCTTTATTACCTCTGGGATTTGCGCTCCGTGCGGGAACGCTACAAAGGCAATCAACTGTTCTTTTCGGAAGACCGGCCGCCGATCCGGAAACCGGCCTGGGTATGCTTCGACGAGATCCACAAGATGCCTAAGTGGAAAAACGCCCTCAAGGCGATTTTTGACGGGAGCGGGGAGCATTACCGTTTCATCATCACGGGGTCGGCCAAATTCGACATCTTCCGCAGGGCCGGCGACAGCCTCTCCGGCCGCTATTTTACGTTCCACCTCTTCCCTTTCCTGCTCGAGGAACTGGTTCATCCGGGCAGAATCAGCGGCCGCGCCGCCCCCTCCGCTTTGGACTTCATTCGAGAAACCCTGGATTCCAAGAACGCGAATTCCGCTTCCGAGCTGGCCGCTCTGCTGGAGTACGGCGGCTTTCCGGAACCGTTCCTGCGGGCTTCCAAAGCGTTCCAGACGAAATGGGCCGAAGATTACACGGATACCGTGATCCGAGAAGACATCGGGGCGCTCACGCGGATCATCGACTGGGAATATCTCCACGATCTTTATCAACTCCTCCCGGAAATGGTCGGCAACCCGGTGTCGGAGGCTTCCATTGCCTCCCATTTGGAACTCAGTCCGCCGACGATCAAAACTCACCTCAGGCGGCTGGAGGATTTTTATCTGGTCTTTAAAGTCCATCCCTACTCAAAGAACGTCAAACGAGCGCTGCTCAAGGCTCCCAAATGCTATCTCTACGACTGGACCCGGTTGAAAGACCACGCCAAGAGGTTTGAAAACTATGTGGCGGTTGAGTTGATGACCCGGTTGCACCTCTGGATGGAGGGCTCGGAAAACCGATATGCCCTTTTCTACATCCGGACCCTCCAGAAGGAGGAAACGGATTTCCTGATCTTGAAGAATGGGCAGCCGTGGCTTTTGATGGAGACTAAACTCTCGGATGGGCCCATCGCGGCGCACCACCACCGCCTGCAGGCGGCGCTGGGAGGAATACCCTTTGTCCAACTCTGCCGGGAAGACGGGGTCTGCATCAAAGAGGACGGGAACCGCTTCCGCATCTCCGCCTCCCGCCTACTGGCATGAACGCCGAGGTGATCGCGATCGGGACGGAGCTGCTGCTGGGCTTCGTGGTCAACACCGACACCGCTTACTTGGGACGGGTGCTGGCCGGGCTCGGGATCTCCTGCTACCGCCAGGTGACCGTCGGAGATAACCCTGGCCGGCTGGCCGAGGCGATCCGGACCGCGCTCGGCCGGGCGGACCTCGTGATCACCTGCGGCGGGCTGGGGCCGACGGTGGATGACGTCACGCTGGAGACGATCGGCCGGGCGACCGGCCGGCGGTTGATCCTCAATCGCTCGATCCTCCGCGGAATCGAAGTCCGGTTCAAACATCTGGGGATCCGGATGCCGGCCTCCAACCGCAGACAGGCGTTACTTCCGGAGGGAGCGGTCCCCTTCCCTAATAAGGTCGGCACGGCGCCAGGGTTTATTCTCGCGCTTCGACAAGCTCAGCGCGAACGGAGATCCTCCAGCGTTCGTGGTGAGCCTGTCGAACCACGAACGCAGTGGTTAGTGGCGTTGCCCGGGCCGCCGGCGGAGCTGGTGCCGATGGTGGAGCGGCACCTGATCCCCCGGTTGCGAAAACTCTCGGGCGGGACAGTCCTTCTCTCCCGCACCCTCAAGCTCACCGGCGCCACCGAATCGGAAGTGGATGCCAAGGTGCGGGGCCTGCTCGCTCTGAAATGGGCGGTCACCGTTGGGATCTACGCGCATCCCGGTCAGGTAGACCTGCGGATCACCGCGCGGGGAAAAAGCGAACGGGAGGCACAGCGCCGGATCGCCGGCGTGGAGCGCCGGATCCGGGCCCGCGTGGGCCGCCTGCTCTACGGAGCGGACGAGGAGACGCTGGAGGCGGCAGCCGGCGCACTATTAAGGAAGGGACGTTTCACCCTGGCCCTGGCGGAATCCTGCACCGGAGGGCTGGTCGCCGAGCGGATCACCCGGGTGCCCGGTTCCTCCATCTATTTCCTCGGAGGAGTGGTCTCCTACTCCAACGAGATGAAAGGAATCGCTCTCTCAGTACCGCCCCTGCTCCTGCGCCGGCATGGGGCGGTCTCGCCGCAGGCGGCAGGGGCCATGGCGGAAGGAATCCGGCATCTGGCCGGATCGGATTTCGGATTGGCAATTACCGGAATCGCCGGGCCGACCGGCGGCACGAAACAGAAACCGGTGGGGCTCGTTTACATCGCGCTGAGCCGTTCCGGAAAAACTCAAGTGACGCGCTCACTTTTCACGGGTGACCGCGCCACGGTCCGCTTTAAAGCTTCGCAGTCCGCGCTCAACCTGCTCCGCCTCCACCTGCTCGGCTGATGCGGGCGTTTATTGCGGTAGAGCTGAGTGAGGCGGTGCGGGCGGAGGTGGCGCGGCTGCAGGAGACGCTGCGGTCGGCTGGAGCCGATGTCAAATGGGTGGAACCGGAAAACCTGCACCTGACGCTGAAATTCCTCGGGGAGATCGATGAAAGCCGGGTCGCTCAAGTAGAGGAAGCGCTTCGATCTGCGGTGAGCCCCTTCCGTTCTTTCAGCTTTCGGCTCGAAGGGGTCGGGGCATTCCCCCGAGTGAACAGCCCGAAGGTGTTATGGGTGGGAGTCGGGGAGGGAAAACCCAAGCTTGCTGAGCTGGGCGCGGCTGTGGAGAAGCGCTGCGCCTTCAGTCCTCACCTAACCATCGGGCGGGTCCGATCGGGGGCAGGATTGGCGCAGCTGATCCAGCAGCTTGAGGCGGCCGAGTTCCGGGCGAGTGTCTCCACGCCCGCGGAGAAGCTCGTCCTCTTCCAGTCCACACTCTCTTCCCACGGCTCAATCTACACCCCTCTGCGCGAGATCCTGCTTCCGGGAGTTTGAGCGCTAGCGCGCGAGAAGAAGTACCAGCTGGAGCAGAAGGTTAGCCGCCGCGCCGGCCAGCAGATCGTCCAACATGATGCCTGCGCTTCCCGGCAGCCGCTCCAAGCGCCGGATCGGGCCGGGCTTGAAGATATCGAGGAACCGGAAGAGAAGGAACCCCGCGAGATAAATCCACCCCTTCGCCGGCAGGAGCGCGAGCCCAAGCATCATGCCGGCCACCTCATCAATCACCACCACCGGGGGATCTTTTTCCCCAAGCGCTCGGGCGGTCGGACCGGCGCTCCAGAAACCGAGACCGGCCGCGACGGCGCACCCCGCCAGCTGGAGGGCGGGGTTGGAACGGAGCAACCAGGAGATCCCCAGGCCGACCAGCGAAGCAACCGTGCCCGGCAGCCTCGGAACGTACCCAATCCCGCCGACCGTTGCGATGGTCTTCATCAGAACGTGACAATCTGTTTCCGGTTATGCCAGAGGAAGGAGATCCCGCTGGTGACGGTCAGCACGACCACCCCCAGCATGAGCGCCCGGAGTCCGGCCCCGGCTAATGAGAGCCAGTTTCCCACCGGGCAGGTCGCCGGAGGATAAGCCTCCCGCGCAACCAGGAAGAGAAGGGTGATCGAGATCACCACCATCTGCGCCGTGGCCTTCCACTTGCCGGCGGCCTCCGCCGGCAAGACCTTCCCCTTGGCCAGCGCGATGAGCCGCAGGCCGGTGATCAGGAGTTCCCTCGCGGCGATCAGCAGAACCATCCAGCCAGGAGCCACGTGGAGCAGGACGAAGGCCCCGAACGCGGAAAGGACAAGCACTTTGTCGGCGATCGGATCCATCAAGGCTCCGAAATCGGAGATCAACCCCCGGCGGCGGGCGATCCGCCCGTCCCACCAATCGGTCAGCGCCGCGGCCACGAACACGCACAGAGCGGCTCCCTTGAACGGGAGCCCCGGCAGGAGCAGCAGGAAGACAAGCAGGAAGCTTAAAACGATCCGGACCAGCGTGAGCCGGTTAGGGAGATTCATGGGGGATCCTCTTCAGCAGAACCCGCGCCCGGGGGCCGATCACCGGGTCGTGGGAAACCTCGGTGAGGGCCGGCAAGGCGGCGGAGCCCATCCTCGACAACGCGTTGCCGGCGCTTGTGCGTACGCTTTCCTCTGGATCTTTCAATGCATGGATCAGGGCGGGAATAGCCGCCTTTGCCAGAACCCCCAGGTTGCCGAGGCCTTCGGCGGAGAGATACCGGATTGAGCGATCTTTGTCTTCAAGGGCGCGCGCCAGCAAGGAGATCAGCTCCGGAGGGGTCGGGCTCATCCCAATCAGCGCCTGCATCGCTGCCAGGCGGATGTCCCCGCTGGCGTCATGCATGGAGCGAGTCAGGGCCGGCACGGCGGCCGGACCCATCCCGCTCAACAGATGGATGACTCGGTTTCGGATCTCCGCGTTGGGATCCGCCAATATTTTTGTCAAGGCGGGAATCTCCCCCTGCGCGGCAGAGCCAGACTGTTCCAGCAGATCGGCGGCGCGCAAGCGGGCCGGAGCTTCAAGGGAGGGATCCTGCAGCAGCAAGACCAGCAGCGGGACCACCCGGCCGGCTTGCGAGATATCCATCTTCAGGAGCGCCGCCGCGACGGCAAGACGCTCCTCGGGCCCACCCTGGCCCGTCCGGGCCGCCACGGTCGGTGCCGCTTCCTTTGCGGCTTGGCCGAAAGATTCCAGGACCTTCAGCGCGGCGGCTCGGACCTGCAGGTCTTTATCCTCCAATCCGCGCAGCAGGGCCGGAATAACTTCCTTCACTTCAGGACCCAGCCTGCCCATCGCGAGCACAGCACGCAAACGGACCTCCGGCTCCGGATCCTTCATCCCCTTGAGGATCGCCGGGACAACCCCCTTCATTCCCGGCCCGACCCTCGCAAGGGCGCCGAGGACGGCCGCTCGGACATCCTTGTCCAAATCTCCATAAGCCTTCAGAACGTACGGGAGCGCTTCTGGGAGACGGACGGCGAGGCCGCCCAAAACGAGGACCCCAAGGATCCGGATGTCTTTGTCCTTCTCCTTCAACGCCTGGACCAATAGAGGCAGGATCTTGGGGTCCACCTTCGACCGCATCAGAGAGGACCACTTGTGCAGCGCGTCTTCCTGCAGACCGAGCTGTTTACCCAGGACGGTATCCTGTTCTTCCTGTCCCTCTTTTTCCAACGCCCGGAGCAGAATGGGAATCATGTCCCTCATGGTGGGATCGATCTTGAGTAGGGCAATGGAGGCGACCACCCGCGCCTCCGGGTTACCGGTCTTGATTACCGCCACCAGCGCCGGCACCGCCCCCTCCGCGCCCGGTCCCATCTCCCCTAAAATTTGCGCGGCGCGGATCTGGTCGTTTTTGCTCTGGCTTTTCAGGTCGGAAACCAGTTTCTGAATGCTTTCTTGGTCGGCGCGGCCAGGCAGGAAACCGGAATGCTCGGCGTCGGCAGGGGAAATCATCGTGAGGAAGAAAACAACCGGCAGGATGAGCGGCAGCAGAGAAGCCGGGCGGCTCCTCATCCAACCAGCTCGGCCACCAGGTCGTACTCGGTGCTGTCGGTCACCCGAGCCCGCACCAGACGGCCGGGCTGCAGCGGCTCAGAAGAGCTGAGGAAGACCTGCCCGTCCACCTCAGGCGCATCGGCATAGGTCCGTCCCAGGGTGATGCCCGGATCCGAGGCCGGCTCATCCACCAGCACATCAATTTCTCGCCCCACCCAGAAGCGGTTCCCCTCTTCCGAGATCTCCCGCTGGAGCTGCATCAGGCGGTTCAACCGTTCCTGCTTGACCGGGTCGGGCAGCTGGCCGGCCATCTTTTCCGAGGGCGTCTTCGGCTCCGGAGAGTAAAGAAAGATCCCCACCCGCTCGAACCGGGCCTGGCGCAGGAAACCGGCCAGCTCCTCCACCTCCTGTTCCGTCTCGCCGGGAAAACCAACGATGAAAGTGGTGCGGAGCGCGATGCCGGGCACCTGTTCGCGGAACCGGTCGACCAGCCGCCGGATGAACTCTCCATCGGTCTCCCGGCGCATAGCGGCCAACAATCGGTCGCTGATGTGCTGCAAGGGCAAGTCCACGTACTTGACCACGGGTGCCAGATCACGGATGGCGGAGATCAACTCGTCCGACACGTGCGCGGGATGCGCGTACAGAATCCGGATCCAGCGGATTCCTTTCACTCGGCTGAGCGCCTCCAGCAAGGCCGGCAGGCGGGGCAATCCATACTGGTCGGCGCCATAGTAGGAGGTGTCTTGCCCGATCAGATTCAACTCCACGACCCCCTCGCCGGCCAGGCGCGTCGCCTCCTGCACCAGATCCTCGATGCTCCGGGAGCGATGAGGCCCCCGGAACTGGGGGATCGAGCAGAAGGTGCAGGCATGGTCGCACCCCTCGGAGATCTTGAGGTAGGCGTAGTGCCGGGGCGTCATCCGCCGCCGCGGCGTAGAAGAATCAAAGAGAAGAGTCGGGACCGGCGAAGTGAGGAAAAAACGTTCGTGGTGAGCCTGTCGAATCACGGACGTTCGTCCTTCGACAAGCTCAGGACGAACGGTTTGCTCTGCAATCAGCTGCGGCAGCTTCGGGAGATCCCCGGGCCCCAGGAAACCATCCACCTCCGGCAGGAGGCTCATGAGATCCTCCCGCTCGTTGCGCCGTTTCTGGGGAAGGCAGCCGGCCACGTAGAGTCGGCGCAGTTTCCCCTGCTTCTTCAGTTCAGCCGCCTCGAGGATCGCGGCGATGGATTCTTCCTCCGCCGGCCGGATGAAGGAGCAGGTGTTGATGACCACACATTCGGCGTCGCTCACCTGCTGGGTGAAGCGGTGGCCGGCCTGCTCCAGCAGGCCCGACAACCCCTCGGAGTCCACCAGGTTGCGGGCGCAGCCCAGACTCAGGATATGGATCCGCATTTTCAGTTCTCAATCCCCGCGCGCGTGATCTTCACCCCTTTGCGGACGCCGCGGCCCAGCCCCTCCAGCGGTTTGCCGTTCAAGAACAGCTGCATGGCGCCCGCGTTCCCTGTCCAAAGCTCTAAGTGGTTCTTCGCGGTCCAGGTCTCGCGGGCCCCTTTCGAGAGGACGTTCTGGAAGATGATGGTGCCGTCCACCTTGACCTGGATCCAGACATCGGCCGACGTTTGGAGGGTCAGCCGCAGCGGCTTCGAGAGAGGAACCAGCAGTTCGGGGGTCGGGGCTTTCTTTTCCCGGGCGGGCGCCGTCGCGGCCGCGGAGGGCCGCTCCTGCTTCAGGTTGTGGACCAGGTCCACCACCAGGTATCCGAGAAAGCCGATTCCGATGAGGGCCACCCCGACCACACCGGCCGGAACCAGAAACCCAAGACCGCCGCTGTGGGAGGACGGCTGCGGGGGCGGCTCGGCGATGGCCAGCCTGCGCTCCAACCCTTCGTACTCATCCACCACTGTGGTCCCGTCCAGCCCCAGGTAGGTGGCGTATTTCTTGACGAAGATCCTGGCGTAAGCCGGGTCCAGCATCTCCTGGACGCGGCCTTCCTCGATCGCCTCCAAGGTCTGCCGCTGGATCTTGGTGACCCGGCAGGCCTCCTCGAGGCTGACCTTCCTGGCCTCACGTGCCGATTTCAGACGCTCGCCGACCGATAGGCTCATGGGTTGGAACCTCTTTGAGATAGACTTCGCGCGGTTTGGCCCCGCGGATCGGGCCGACGATCCCCTCTTCCTCCATCATGTCCAAGATCCTGGCCGCGCGGCCGTAGCCCAGTCTCATCCGGCGCTGCAGCAATGAAACGGATGCCTGGCCGCCCTCCACCACCAGACGCAGCGCTTCATTGTACAAGGCGTCCCGCGTCTTGCTGCTGCTTCCGGCGGCGGAGCGGCCTTTCGAATCCTCCAACTCAGCGATCTCATACTGAGGAGACCGCTGCGCCTTGAGGAACTGGACCACCCGCTCCATCTCGGGGTCGGTGACCAGAGTTCCCTGACCGCGGACCAGCTTAGGGGCGCCCGGCGGCATGAAGAGCAGATCCCCCTTGCCCAGCAGCTTCTCCGCGCCGATCGCGTCGAGCACCGTGCGGGAGTCCACCCGCGAGGCAACCTGGAAAGAGATGCGGGCCGGGAAGTTTGCCTTGATCACGCCGGTCAGCACGTCCACCGAGGGCCGCTGGGTCGCCAGCACCATGTGGATCCCGACCGCGCGCGACAGGTGCGCCAGGCGAGCGATGGATTTCTCGATCTCCGCCTGCGCCACCAACATGAGGTCGGCCAGCTCATCGATGATCACCACGATGTACGGCAGGTGGTCAGGGATCTCTTCCTTCGGAAGCTCGTTGGCCGCGAGTTTCTGATGATAGGCCTGGATGTTCCGGACGCTGAGCTTGGCGAAGAGCCGGTAGCGGGTCTCCATCTCGTCGATCACCCACTCCAGCGCGGCCGGCACTTTCTTGGCGCTGGTCAGCACCGGCATCAGCAGATGGGGCAACCCGTTGAAGGGGGCCAGCTCCACCATTTTCGGGTCCACCATCAGGAACCGGACCTCCTCGGGGGTGGCGTTGTACAAGAGGGAGACGATCAGCCCGTTCATGCAGACCGTTTTCCCGGAGCCGGTGGTGCCCGCGATCAAGAGGTGCGGCATGCCGGCCAAGTCCGCCAGCAGCGGATGGCCGGCGGTGTCCTTGCCGATGGCGATGGTCAGCTTCGAGTGGATCTGCTGGAACTCCTTGGACTGCAAGACCTCCCGCAGCGTCACGAGCGACGAGGCCTGGTTCGGCACCTCGATCCCCACGCGCGCTTTGCCGGGGATGGGCGCGATGATCCGGATCGAAGGGGCCTTCATTGCCAACGCCAGGTCGTCCGAAAGGGTCGTGATCTTCTGGATCTTGACGCCGGGCGCGGGCTCAATCTCGTAGCGGGTGATCACCGGCCCCATCTCCACCTCAGCCACGCGCGTCTCCAATCCGAAGTCGCGCAGCGTCTCCTCCAGGACCTTCGCACTGGCCTCCAGCTGTTCCCTGCTCTGCGTCGCCTGAGGCGAGGCGGAAACCGGGTTCAACAAGTCCAGCGAAGGAAGTTGGAACGGAAGCTTGACGCCTGCAGCCACCGGGGGAAGAGGCGGCGGAGCCGGCCTTGCGACAGGAGGAACGGGCGCCGGGGCCGTCGCGGCCTTCGGGGGAAGCTTGATCTTGGGAGCGGCTGCCGGTGGCGGCGCAGGCTTCGGAGCCGGCTCCGGAGAAACCTTGAACGCCGGCTTCGATTTTCGGTGAACGGGAGTGGTCCCCCGCTCGGCGATCCATCCCGCGAGGCGGCTCACCCCTTCGCCCACCGCTTCGGCTCCACGGCGCAGGAACGGCCAGACCGCCAGCTCCGTTGAGACCAGCAGGCAGAGCAGCCCCACCGTGATCAGCACCACCACCGCGCCCCACCATCCGAAATACTGCGCCGCCTGGTCTCCCACCAGCATGCCGACCACCCCGCCCCGTTGGATCCGGGCCTCCCGCGTCTGCACCCAGAACAGAGTGAACAAGCTGCTGCCGGCCGCGCAGAGGAGCGCGGCACTGGTTAGCCGGAGGGCCGGCTTCTGGACCGGTTCTCCGTTAAAGAAAGAGACCGCCCATAACCCGGCCAGCACCGGCAGCACGAAAGCCACCCAACCCAGTGCCGATCGGGCCCAGTCGGCAATGCTCGCTCCAACTACTCCACAGAGGTTCCGGACTTCCGGTGACGGCTGCGAGGTAAAGAAGGGAGAATCTTCGGGACGGTAGGAGATGAAACTCATGAACAGGAACAGGGATCCTGCCAAAAGCAGAACTCCCCAGAGCTCGTTTCGCCTCTGGGGAGTCAGTGAAAGAAAAGTTCTCTTGGCCCGCGCCATGCGGGTTCAGGCCTCAGGAATCCGTCTGCTCCGGGGGCCGGTCCCGCTCGACACCCGTCCCGGCACCTGAACGATGCGGGAGTGGCCTCCGACCCCGGTCACCACCGCCCCCTCCCCCGCGCCGGAAATCACGATCCCCGCCACCCGGTCCGGATCGACCCCGATCCCGGTCACCGCCGCCCATGCCCCGCTTGGCGGGCGCAATCGGAGGGGTTCCCTCCGGCAAGAGCGCCTGCTTGTGGCTCAGGTTGATGCGGCCCATGGAGTCGATCTCCACCACCTTGACCGCCAGCGTGTCGCCGATCTTCACGACCTCCTCCACCTTCGGCACGAACGTCGCCGAAAGCTCGGAGACGTGGCAGAGGCCCTCCTTGCCGGGCGCGATCTCCAAGAAAGCGCCGAAATTGGTGATCCGCCGGACCACTCCCTGGTAGACGCGGCCGATCTCGGCCTCCTGGGTCAGCCCCTTGATGAAGTCCACCGCTTTCTGAACGGCCGCCGCGTCGGTGGAGGCCACCTTCACGGTGCCGTCGTCCTCCACGTCGATGGTGACGCCGGTCTCCCCGGTGATCTTCCGGATCGTCTTGCCGCCCGGCCCGATCAGCTCGCCGATCTTCTCGGGGTTGATCTTGAGCGTCGTGATTCTGGGAGCGAAGGGCGACAGGTTCGCGCGCGGTGCCGCGATACTCGCCAGCATTTTTTCCAGAACGAGCGCCCTGGCGGGCTTCGCCTGCATCAGCGCCTCGGCCAGCAGCTCCACCGGCACGCCGCCGAGCTTCAGGTCGAGCTGGAGCGCCGTGATTCCCTTGGCTGTGCCGGCCACCTTGAAGTCCATGTCGCCGAAGTGGTCCTCCAAACCGATGATGTCGGTGAGGATCACCTGTTTGTCCTTTTCCTTGATCAACCCCATCGCGATCCCGGACACCGGCGCCTTGATCGGCACGCCCGCGTCCATCAGGGACAGCGTGGCCCCGCAAACGGTCGCCATCGACGAGGATCCGTTCGACTCCAGGATCTCCGAGACCACACGCACCGTGTAGGGGAACTCCTCCTTAGTCGGCATGATGGCCCAGACCGCCTTCTCCGCCAGGGCCCCGTGCCCGATCTCGCGCCGGCCCGTGCCGCGCATCGGCCGGACCTCACCCACCGAGAACGGAGGAAAGTTGTAATGCAGCATGAAGGATTTGTACCACTTACCTTGGAGGGCGTCGATCATCTGCTCGTCCGTGCCGGTGCCCAGCGTCGTGGAGACGAGGCTCTGCGTCTGACCGCGGCTGAAGAGCCCCGAGCCGTGCGTGCGGGGCAGGAGCCCCACGTCGCAGCTGATCGGCCGAACCGTGGTCCGGTCCCGCCCGTCCATCCGCTGGCCCTTCTCTAAAATGGATCGCCGGAGCAGCTGCTTCTCAATGGCGTCAATCGCCTCCAGGATCTGCTGCTCGGTCACCGTCCCCTCGGGGTTCTGGACCTTGGCGAGGATGTCGGCCACCATCTGTTTCTTCCCGCTGTCGCCGCCCTCATGGTGGGCGCGGGTGCGCAGAGACTCGGCGATCCGAGGTTCCGCGGCATGGCGCACCTTCTCCACGAGCTCCGGTTCCGGCACGCACAGGGGGAATGGTTCCCGAACCTTGGCCGAAGAGCCGATGAGCTCCTCTTGGAGGGAGATGGCCCGAAGGGCCTCCCCTATCCCGAACTTCATCGCTTCGACGATCGTTTCCTCGGGAACCTCCTTAGCGCCCGACTCCACCATGATGATCCCGTCCCGGCTGGCGACGACCAGCAGGTCCAGATCTCCCTGATTAATTTCGGTGTACGTCGGGTTGACCACAAACTGGCCGTTCACCCGCCCCACGCGGCAGGCCCCGACCCGTTGAATCGGCGCTCCCGCCAGCCCCAGCGCCGCCGAGGCGCCCTGAATGGCCAGGGTGTCGGGATCATTGGCGCCGTCATGGGAGAGGACCAGCGCGATCACCTGGACCTCGTTGGTGAAACCTTTCGGGAAGAGGGGCCGAATCGGCCGATCCACCAGCCGAGAGGTGAGGATCGCCTTTTCCGAGGGACGCCCTTCCCGCTTGAAGAAACCCCCGGGGATGCGGCCGGCCGAGTACGTCTTCTCCTGGTACTCCACCGTCAGGGGGAGGAAGTCCACCCCTGCTTTCGGTTCTTTCGAGATCACCGCCGAGACCAGCACCACGGTGCCGCCGTACTGCACCATCACGGAGCCGTCGGCCTGCTTGGCCAGCCGGCCGGTTTCCAAAACAAGATCTTCCTTGCCGCATTTCATCTGGACACGGCGCGCGTTCGAATCCATCGTCACACCAAACCTCCTAGGGTTACGTTCAAGTTCGAAATGTTCGGGGAGCGTCCACCTGGACGCACCAGGCGGGGATTGGGATTCCGGCTACTTCCGGAGATCCAGCCGGCTTACGACCTTCTTGTACCCGTCCCGATCGGATAACTTGAGGTACTCCAGCAACTTCCGGCGCTGGCTGACCATCTTCAGGAGTCCCCGGCGGGAATGGTGATCCTTTCGATGGATCTTGAAATGCTCGGTGAGCAGGTTGATCCGTTCCGTCAGCAGGGCGACCTGGACGGGAGCGGACCCGGTATCCGTCCCATGGACGCGATTAACCGTAATTAGCTTATCTTTTTGATCTTTAACCAGCGGCATGATTTAGAAACTATACCATTCGCTCCCCGCCCTGTAAAGCCAAAACCCCCCTGGCACGGGCGGCGTCGCGGCAGATCTGGACGGCCAGAGCCGCCGGAGAGGCAAAACGCCGCTCCCCCCTCAGCCGGCGGATGAACTCCACCTCCAGGCTGTTCCTATAGAGGGAGCGATGAAATCCGAACAGGTGGACCTCCAATATAGGGGAAGCCGCGCGGGCAGAAAAGGTCGGCCGGAACCCGAGGTTGGCCATGCCGGGGTATCTGCGGCCCCCCACCTTGGCCCGGACCGCATACACGCCGACCGGCGGCAGGAGGCCCGACTCTACCCTCAAATTGGCGGTCGCGAACCCCAGCTTCCGGCCGCGGCCGCTTCCCCGCGTCACCCGGCCGACGACGATCGCCGGGCCTCCCATGAGGCGGCGAGCGAGGCCCAGTTCGCCCTGCCGGATCCATTCCCGCAACTTGCCGGAAGAAACCCTTTCTCCCCGGAACCGGACCGGTGCGACCACATGGACCTCAAAACCATAGCGCGTGCCCAGCCGCTTCAAGGTTTGAACCGACCCGCGGCGCCCCGTGCCGAACCGGAAATTGCTCCCGACAACCACCTTCCGGACGCGCAGGCGCCGGACCAGCAGATCCCGGACGAAGCGCTCCGGACTCCACCGGGAAAACGAGCGGGTGAACGGGATGACCCAGACGGCCCGGATGCCGCAACCGGAGATCGCCTCCAACCGCTGCGGGAGCGGCATGAGCAGCGGGGGAGCAATTTCAGGCCGGAGGACCTTCAGGGGATGGGGATAAAAGGTGATGGCGACGGCCGCTTCACGGAGGATCGCCCGGTGGCCGCGGTGGACTCCATCGAAGATTCCGATCGCCGCGGCCAGCCCCGTTAGACCCTGGTCTAACGGGGTTACCGGCCGATGGGGAACGCGGCGGTGAATGAGCATGCCAGCTTGTCGACCGGCAGGAGGTGCTCGGGCTTCAATTGATCGAGCTTCACCGAGTGCTCTAAGGCGAAGGGACCCACCTGCGTGCGGCAGAGCCTTTTCAGATGCCCGCCGCAGCCGAGCGCCTTACCGATGTCCGCGCAGAGGGTGCGCACGTACGTTCCGCTGGAGCAGACCACTTCCAGATCCACCTCCGGCAGCCGGATCTCGAACAGCTGAAGCCGGTGCACCCGCACCTTCCGGACGCGGCGGGGGACCGCTTTGCCGGCACGCGCCAGGTCATAAAACCGTTTTCCCTGCACGCGCACCGCGGAGTAGGCCGGCACCTCCTGCTCGATCTCTCCGCGGAAACGGGCGCAGGCCGCCTCGATCTGCTCGCGGGTCAGCGAACCGACCGGGCAGGTCTCCAACACTCGGCCGTCGGCATCCTGCGTGTCGGTGGTTTGACCAAGGAAGAGGGTAGAGAGATAGGTCTTGTCGGCGCTAAGCAGGTGGCGGGCGTAACGGGTCGCCTGGCCCAGCAGCAGGATGAGCAACCCGGTCGCGGCCGGGTCCAGCGTGCCGCCGTGCCCAACCCGCCGCATGGCGAACCGGCGCCGAACCCAATCCACCACGTCGTGGGAGGTCATGCCGACCGGCTTGTCGATCAGGAGGAAACCGTTCATCCCTTGATCGCTTGACGGGCGACCTTCAAAACTTTTTCCCGGGCCTGCGCCAGCGTGCCTTCAATGGTGCAGCCGCTGGCCGCCATGTGGCCGCCGCCGCCGAACGACTTGGCGATCCGGTTCACATCCACGCGGCCCTTGGAGCGGAAACTGACACGGATCTTGCCGTCGAGGGACTGCTGTCGCAGCACGAAGGAAACCTCCGCCGTCCGGACCGAGCGGGGGTAGTTGACCAGCTCATCCACAATCTCGGGGCCGGGCCGGCCGCTCTTCATTAGCCGGTAAGGGACCTCCACCCAGCTGATCTTGCCGTCGGGCGTGCTCTTCATGGAGGCCAGCACCCGGCCGAGGAACCTTAAGTCGGAGACGGAGTGGCACTCGTAGAGATCCTGCGCCACCTTGAGGGGGCTCAAGCCGCAGGCGATCAGCTCCGACGCGATCCGGTGCACCTCCGGGGTGGTGCTCATGTAGCGGAAGGAACCGGTGTCGGTGACGATCGAGACGTACATGCAGAGGGCTTCGTCGCGCGAGGGTTTCACGCGGAACGCTTCGTACAGGCGGTAGATCATCTCTCCCACCGCAGCCGCCTTCGGATCCACCCAGTTGATCTTGCAAAAAAGCTGGTTGCTGACGTGGTGATCGATGTTCACCGAGAGCGGGGCCTCTTCGATCAGCCGGCTCATCGAGCCGGTTCGGCTGAGCACCGGCACGTCCACCGTCATCGCCACTTCAGGCAGCTTGGCCGGCACCCGGCTGATAACCGACACCACGCGCGGGAAAAAGGCGAACGCTTTCGGGATTCCACCGTCGGTGGCCACGACCGCCTGCTTGCCCAGCCGCTTCAGCAGCGAAGCCAGTGCCAAGGCCGATCCCAACGCGTCCCCTTCCGGGTTGATGTGGGAGCTGACCGTAAATCGCTTGTGCCGGCGGATCGCCTGCATCACGGCCCGCATCTGTTTGTTCATTCCTTGCCTTCCCTTTCTTTTTTCAGATCCCCAAGCAGCTTGGAGATGCGCGCCGTCTCCGCGACCGACGGGTCCATCCGGAAGCTGACCTCCGGCGTCACCCGGATGCGCAGCCGTTCGCCCAGCAGGCGCCGCACGAATCCCTGCGCGCTCTTCAAGCCCGATTCGGTCTCGGCCGGATTGCCGTGCCCGTCGAGCAGGCTGAAATAGACGTGGGCGTGCTCCAGGTCGGGCGTCACGCTCACGCGCGTGATCGTGACGAAACCGATCCGCGGGTCCTTCAACTCACGCTGGAGGATCTGCGCCACCTCCTGCTTGATCGCCTCTTCAATTTTATGGATCCGTTCCGACATCAGAAGAACTCCATCCAAATTGGGTTCCAGGAATGCGCGGCTGCAGGAGCGCGCTCGGCGCGATTTGAACGCGCGACACCTAGCTCCGGAGGCTAGTGCTCTATCCGGGCTGAGCTACGAGCGCGTGAACCATTTATTGTAGCACGAAGGAAGGGCCGACAGCGGAGCTTACAGATACTGTCCGACCTGCTCCTGGTAGCGGGCCTCCTCGGCGCCGCTTTCCAGCAGGGGCGAAAGGTCCCCGAAAGGCAAGAGCTTGAGCTGTTGAAGCGTGAAGATCGCTTCTTCGGCCGTTTCCGTCCAGAAGACCGCGGACAGCGTGAACCCGTTCGCTTTTCCGTTCGAAGAAAGAAGGACTGGATGCGTGACCCCACGGCTGGAGAGCGTATCCATCGCTTTCTTCAGCGTGCCGGTGACGGGGACCCCTGTCAGCAATCCGTTCTCTTTTTTGTTTTCCCTGTTTCCGGCGCCGGGCATCCAGAGAACCACCGGAACCTCGCGCTGGCTCAGCGCGACGGCCACCGCGACGATCCCGTATCCGATCCGGCCGTCGAGGATCACTCCCCTGCCGTCGTCCACATGCGCGGAGAGGGAACCTCCGGCCGCGCCTTCCAGCGCTTCACGGACCTTTTCCCGGAACCGGCCCGCCACTGCCTCCGCCGCGACGGCCTTCGCCCCCTCCTCCTCCGCGCCGGCTTGCGGTGATCGCAGGCGCTCGATTGGGGAAGCCAGCCTGAAATTAATGTAAAGTTGGTTGTCATTGGACCAACCGATCTCCGTCACGTAAACCTGAACCTTCTGGCCGGCCTGTTTCCGCAGCCACTGCATACGGTGATTCCAAGAGGTGTCCTTATCCCGAGAAACGCTGGAAGCCCACAGAAGCCCGCCAATCCAATGGGGTCCGTCAGAATACTGGGCGATCACCCCCCGGCCGGGCACCTCTTTTCCTGTGATGAGGACCGTCAACCCACTCTTCTCCCGCAGGGCCCGGCGCAGGTCCGGCAGCAGAGCCTCGGCGGCTTGCCGGACCTGATCCGACAGCCCGGGGATCTTCGCCCGGTCCTTCTCCGTCAGATATTCCTCCGCGCCGGCCTTGTGAAGGGGATAGCTCGCGAACTCGTGCCGGATCTTCTTCATCAACAAGTCCGTGACGGCATCCACCGCTTCCCCGGCATATCTCAGGGAGGCCTGCTTGTAGGCGGTGATCGTCTTCTCTGCCTCCTGCTTTCCGGCGAGCGCTGTGAGCGAGGATACGATAGCCGGGAAAACGTGGGACCCCCAGGTGAGGTGCTCGGCAAAGATATCCTCGTGGGAATCCGCGGCGATGATCTGCTCCCGCATCTTGAGGACATCCGGATGCAGGACCTTTTTCAGCCGGCCGATCACCTCGTCCCGCTGCGGCAACTTGTCCCCTAACTCTTTCCCCAGACGGGCCAGCAAAAGCGCCGACCCGCGATGGAAGGACCATCTCTGAAGATCTTCCGGCTTCTCGACCGACAACTCCTTCAGGAGAATGTCCACCACCTCGGCTTCATGCCCCTTGGCCACCTTCAAGAAGGCCAGCCGCATCTCCTCCCGCAATTCTGTTTCAAGCCGGGCGAATCCCTGCACGAAGGCAGGCAGCGCCCCCAACCCCTCGGCGGCTAGTTTATCCGCCTCGGCCTGCCGAACCGCGGCCTCCACCCCGACAAATCCCGCCCAGCGGGTGTCCATCTGCCTCTCCTCCACGCCGGCGAGGAGCTCGGCCAAGCGGATGACCTCCGAGAAGAACTGGGAGGAATCCCCTGAAGCGCCGGCTCTCAGGTGCTCCGCGTGGTTCCTGATCGAGTCGGTGTTGTTCGGCCTCTTCCCTGGATTCTTCAGAACATTCCTGAGGAATTTCTCGATCCCTTTCTCATCGGTTAGAATCGTCTGGAAACGCGGCTTCAGCAGCTCGGCCGCCAACGTGAGCGCGGCCTCCTGTTGCGAATCTTCGCCCTGTGAATCCTCTCCCGCCGGGACAAGCACCTGAACGACCCTCACGAGGGCCTGATAAAAGCGCTGGCGGAATTCCCCTTTCTCCGTTCCGGAAAGCAGCAGAACGCGGGAGCGGAGTCCCTGCGCTTGGCCTGCCAGAGTTTCATCATCGGGAAAGGCCTGCACCCGCTCCAAGAAGGCGCGGAGCTCCCCATCCTGAGCCGGGATTGGGGCGTAGCGGTCGTCCGAAAGGAGGACCCGGGCGATCTGCTGCAGGTCGGACTGCTCGAGGATCTGGTCGTTGTCATCGCGCTGCTTTTTCAGCCGGAGGGACTCTTCGGCCTTTGAGATCCTCGCGGGCAATCCTTGGCGGCTTTGCTCCAACGCCTCCCGGCGAGCAGTGAGGGATCCGAATTCCTTCAGCAGAGAAACTCCATCGGCCAAAGCTTGCTGCACGCCGCGAGCATATCCGATGTCGTTGGGATCCTGCATGCGGGCGATGAGGCGAAGCTCCCCTTCAAGCCAGCCGGCCAACTTCTCCGCAAGCTGAAGCCGCGCCGCCGCTAGCCCGGCATCCGGCTCCACGCCGGCCGGAGGAAGGATCTTTCCGGTGGTCTCCAACAGCTCCCGCACACGAGCGAGATCGGCCATGACAGCCGATTGTAAAAGCGGGATATTTTTCCCAACTGCGTTGCGATACTCCTGGAGAGGCCGATCCTGCTCCTTCCGGCTCTCCACCCGCGCGCGCAGCTCCTTAAGACGCAGCGGGTCAGCCTGCGCTCCAGCCGAACCCAGGGCCGCCCTCACCCAATCGGCCAGCTGCTGGAGCTGGCCCGGAAAAGCCGCTGCCTCCTTCTTATCCAAACGCAGCTGCGGTGGTGCTGTGGCCGGCAGAAGCCCTCCGAGTTGCTGTAGCCGCTCCGCGGCCTGCTCCAATTCCGCCAGACCCTGCTCCATCGTCTGCAGCGTGTCCGGGTCGGGCCGCTCGATCTTCTTCTGCGTCGCCTCAATTCGCCCGGGCAAATCTTCGTTCTGCGCGGAAACCCACACTACCGATAGAGACTGCCGGCCCGCGCCGACTACCGGATCGAGCACTTGGGTCCGTTCCACAAGAGCGGACGTCAGCGCCTCTAGCGAAACCTTTCGGAGAGACTTCTGCAGCAGCACTTTCAGCACCGCCAAATTGAGTTCCGTCCGGAAAATCCAGCTCTCCGCCGCGGACCAACCCTGGGTCAGCTGCTTGGTCTCCTCAGAGATCGGCTCACGGAAGAAAGAGAGGGTGTCGCCCATCCGGTTGATCAGGCTGGTGGCGTCGTCCTTCTCGATCAACCAGCGCTCCGCTTCCGCGTCACGAGCCGGTGTACGGGCAAACAATAAGTTGAGAAGCGGGAGAAACAACTCCCATTCCTGAAGAGCAAATACCTTCCCGCGGAAAAGCCGCTTGGTCATCTGCTCTACTCGTTTCGCGGCCTCCGGATCTCCGAGCAGACCCTGCGCTCCCAAACGGTCGAGCAACAACATCCGTTGTTCCATCATCTTAAACTCGTCCCGAATTTCCTGAACCTGCCGCTCCGTCACCTCCGGCCGGTTCCACCCATCCCTGAGATCCGGCTTCTTTCCAAAAAGATCTCCCAAATAGATCCTGTAATGCGCCTCGGTGGCGCGCCGCTCTCCGATCGTCCTTCCTATGAAAAGGGCGTAACGCCATCTCTTTTCCAGGTAGAAGGGGTTATAGCCGGACCGAATGGCGATTTCCCGCCGGAAAGCCTTCTCCATCAGGCTGTGCAGTTTGGCTGCTTTCACTTCCGACCGTTCGGACGGCTCAAACACGAATGAACGAACCTGCTCCAAATCGAACTCCACCGCGGTACTTAGTCTCTCCTTCACCCAGAGAGAGGCCTTCTGTACCACCTCGTCGTCGGTCAATTCCAGCGGCAGATCCTCAACCTTCCGCTCGGAAGGCCGGAACGGTTCCTTGAGCAAGGCGATCGCCAGCGCTTGCACGTTTCTCTCGCCGGCGTGGTCCCATATGGGGCTGACCAGATGGACCAGCAGAGCCGGCGGATTTCCGGGGGAAGCGGGAATCACCTCGATCCTCTCCACCCCCACCTGCGTGATTGCTTTGGCCAAATCAATGGGACGCAGGTTGGAGTCCAATCCTGCCCACTCCGCCACGAGAATCGGCATCATGATCAAGGGGGCCCTGTCTCTGAGCCGGCGGTACTCCTCCCCCGTCGAGAACCCCACCATGCTCTGGACTACGGCGCCGGTATATTGATACTGGCGAACGGAATGCCTCTGGTGATTCCGGATATCCCGTATCACCTCTTCCGCGGACCGCGTGCCGTCCACCTCTGTCAATGCGGGAGGAACTCCGGCCAACCGGTCCGCCTTGACTCCCTCGTAGATCCGGCTGGCATCGACTACCATCCTGATAAACCTTGGTTTCAAGTCGGACGTCACACCGTAGCCGTCCGCATACCTGCGCACGTCTTGCAGAGTCAGAGTAGGATTGACTTCCAAGAAGAACTCGGCTGTTATTTTGAGGGCCTGCTCCTCCTCCGTTAAATGAGCTCTCCTGGCCAACAATCCCGACCCCTTCTCGGAAGTCCGGATCACCCGGTCCAAGAGCTCTTTATGAAAGTCGCTCCACCTGGAATTGGACCTCTCTTTCCAAAGAGCTGGTTTCAGAAACTCTTCATACAACTCGAACAGGGTCATTTCTTTCAAAGGAGTGTTGGATTCGACAACCGGAGCGGCGCGAACAGGCGGCAAAGAGACCACCGCGGCCGGTGCAGACGTTATTACAGCCGGCGTGGGCGGCACTTTAATCGGTTCGGGTGTCACCACGACCGGCGCAGACGTTATTACAGACGGTGTGGGTATCACTGTAACCGGTGCGGGCGTTATCGCAGCCGGCTTCGGCACAACCGGCGGTGTCGGCTCCGGTGCAGAAGGTGTGACCGTCAGTACCTCCCGCGCCCATTCCTGGACCAGTTCCCATTTATTGCTAGAAATAGCCGTCCGGATGAGGGTGGGGCTGGCTTGCGCCAGTACAGTCGCTGCGAGATACAGCGTCTGAGTGTCGGGGCTGTACCATGCGCCAAAATTCAGCAGAAGTTCATCCGGCACACCGTAAATCTCGTCTGGATATCTCTCTACTTCGGACCAGATAATCTCCGCGCGGTGGGTATCACCCATCAAGCTGTTCAAGTTCTTGCGCTGGCTATGTAAGGTTCCGCTCTCTTTGTAACGGATCCTACTTCCGGATTGGCGGAGGACGTACTCCATCAAGGCGCCCTCATCCGGCTGCTGAAGGCCCTCTTCCATGCCGGCCTTGTTGCCGTTCGGGCGGTAGCCCTTCTCGGAGAGCTTGTCTAAAAGAGCGAGGACTGCCTGGTAAGGATAGCGGGTTTCATAGTCGGAGATTGTGCTTACCTTCGCCGACAGCCTGCCCATGTACCCCTTTGAGTCCTTGATCCGGGGATCTTTCTTGGAGATCTCCTTGCCCTTGAGGATATCCTCGATCAAATCCCTCGCCACACCGAGAGACTCCTTCCACATCTCCGGGATCCACCGGATCGCTTCGGCAATCTGGAGCGGGGTAGTTTCATCAGCGCTGGCGACGGCGATGACCCGCCGGTATTCCGGCTGCTTGGCCTCCCTCTCCCTCTGAAGACGGCGCAATTCCGCCTGGAGATCCGCTTCCCTGCTGGCCCCATTGCCAAGGCCGCCCCCGTTAACATTCGGAGCGGAGTCATTCGGTGCAGCATTAGGCGCCGGAGACGGCTCCACATGAAGACCCATCGCCAACTCGGATAATTCTTCCCACAGGGTGGAATCCAGCACTGCCTTTGCCTCCTCGACCAGTTTCAATACCTCATCTCTCTGGGTTTGTTCAATGGGTGTTTCACTCGATAGGAGAGAATCTACGCGGGAGACAATGGCGCCAGCCAAATCCTTCTGAAAAGCTTGGAGCGCCTGTTCCAGAGGCCCGGCCCACTGCCGCCCCGCTGAAGCAACAACCGCGGCATCTACGCCGGCCAGCATCTCCCGGATCCGAACGATTCGCTGCGGCGTGAGCGGCTCCCCGCCCAGGTTGATCCGCTGGATCTGCATGGTCATCTCCAACACCTGCAAAGGTCCCTGAAAATCGGGAAACGACTCCAATTGTTTCAGGCCTTCGCCAACTTGTGCCAGCAACCGGTCCAGGATCGGTGCCCGTTCATCCGCTTTCTGGTCCGCAACCTCCAGCAAGACCCCCATCAACTCAATGCCGAACATCGCCGTGAACCGGTGGGCCAACTGTTTCCGGACCCTGTTCAACCACGGCTCCCAGTACGGGAAAAGCTGATCTTTGGGAAAGGCCCGGGAGAGAAGCGGCTTCGCTTCCTGAAGGGTCACGTCGGGATCGCCGTGGAAGCGCCGGACCGCGGCCTGGGCATCAAGCATCCATTTTAAAGCTTCTTCCGCCAGATCCAGCCGGCGCAAAGTTCCTTGTAAAGCCTGCTGCAGCTCCGGGAAACGAGTGAACAAAGGAGCGAGGCGGTTCAGCAGCTGACGGGTCTGTCCAATGACGCCCGCGGCGGCCGGGAGATCTTTATGTCCTTTTTCCCGGGCTTCCCACATGGGATCCAACAGCATCTCCAGCAACCGCTCCGAAAACCGTTTGAGCATGGCGTCGCGCGCCGCCTGAAGCGCCCGCACATCGGGGACATCCAATCGGCCATCCGCCATCAACGCGTCGTACCGGTCCGACGCGTCCAGAACCGGGCCGATCTCCTCCAATTTCGAATCCTTGCCCGCCAGAGCCGCCATGGCTTGAATCAGCTCTCGAGCTCTCTCGCTCGCCACTCGGCCGAGCCGGAGATCTTCTCGTTCCCGTTCCTGCTCTTCCTGTCGTTGGAGGAGCTGTTTTTGGAATTCCGTTACGAGAGGGACCTCCTCCGGTATCAACCGGGGGAGGACCTCGCCACAGCACTGCAGGGCCTTCTCCAACTCCCCCTGGTCCGACCACTGCAGGAGCTGAACCAGGGAGCGAAAGGTTTCCAGCCGGACCGGATCGGCCGGACCTTGCGCGGTGGAAGCCGGCTTTTGTTCCAGGGTTTTGAAGAAACCGGCCAGACCTTTCCGGAACTGATCGGCATCCCTGGAATTCAGCGAGACAACCTCTCGGGGTTCAGTGATGGAGGCGCTCGCCTTGAGCTGGACCGTGGCCTGTTCCAGCTCATCGAGGGCGTTCTCAAGCAACTGGCCTGTTCCGGCTCTCAGACCCTCCAGGATCTTTTCTTGGGCGGCGCGCGCTTTCTGCAGAAGCGGCTGATATGCGGCTCTCGCGAGGTTGAGCGCAGTGGGAGCCTGCCGGGCCCCTTCCCCAAAGAAGAGCGCATTGGATTCCGCCAGCGTCGCCTGGACCTCATCCACCGAAGCCTTCTTGTCCTTCAGCTCCCCTCTCAAAAGGAGACCCCGGAAAACGGCGTGGTTGAGCTCCGCCAGGAAGGGCTCCCGGCCGATCCCTCCCGCCATCTGTCCAATCTGCTGGCGTAGATCTGAATCCTGAAAAGTCTTCGAGGATTTGGCGATCTGGTTCAGGATCGCGGTGAGATCGGTCTCTCCCAGGAGGAAGCTCCCATCCGGCCGGCGGACAAGCAGCAGGCGTAGCAGCGGGCGGAAATCCTGCCAGTTCTTCATGTCGAAGGGGATTTTCTGAGTTCCCAGTTTTTCGGTCAAGCGCTGAGCCCTCTCCCGGCCCGCCGGAATGAATGACGAATCAAAGAGGCCCAGGCCGCCCAAGAGAAGCATCATGTTTTTCAGCTCGCCGAACTGTTTCCGGACCTGCTTCACATCCTCCTCGCGAACCTTCGCCGGAGGAGAGCTGCCCTGCGCTTTGGAGTCGGTGTGGAGATGCATCGCGATCGCCCAGCGCTCGTCCGGCGTCCTCCCAAGGACAACCGCCTGGCGCGGGAAATCATCCGGATTCAGCGCGCGGTAATTGGAGCGCAGGAGGGCTTTTTCGGAAACGAGCAGCTCCAGCAATTTTTCAATCTTTTCGATTTTCAGCTCCGCGGGATCCGATTCCGAAAAGATGAACCCCCGGATCTTTCCAGGATCAAACTCCACGGCATTTTGCTTCCTCTCTTCGATCCAGCGGACCGCCTCCTCCGCCATCTCCTGATCGGTGATTTCTCCGGAAAGGGTTCCCATCGCCTGACTGCGGTCCCGGATCGGCTGTTTCAGGCAGCAAACGGCGATTTCCGAAATGGGGTTATTGGTATCGGGATCAATGATCTCCCTCCCCAGGCGGACCAACAGGGCCGGGGGGTTGCCGGGCGCGGCGGGAAGCTCCTCGACGCTCCGGACACCGTTCTGGAGAATGATCTTGGCCAAAGAGATCGGCTGGCGGGTGGGAGTGAATCCCATCCACTCCGCAACAAGCACCGAGAGGATCCCAAAGTGGACTCTTTCAGGCCGGTTGCGGCGGTCCGCGCCGGTGACGTACCCAACGGCATCCAGAGCGGGGTAAGCGCGATAAGTGGCGGTGATGACCCGCAGCAGGACAGCCCTGACCCGCTCAAAGTATTCCCGCGCGCTCAGCGTGCCGTCCAACGGCGGCGGATCCGGCGGAATCGGCTGGCTCGCGTCGGCCAGTAAACCCTGGTAGATCCGGGCCGCGGAAGCGACGGAGTTCAGCATCTGCAGCTCTATTCCGAGCTGCTTCTCATAGATGCCGGCGGAACCGACGACCTGCGCCATGGACTTCACCTTCGGAGAGTTTTTATAGATCGCCGGGATCAGGATGTTCCACATCTTTTGCTCAGGATCGCTGGTTTCCTGCCCCAGCTTCTTTTCCGCTTCGGCGGCCCGCCCGAAGAATTCCCGGTGGAGCTCGGCCCAGCGCGCGGTCGTCCGCGCTTCCCACAGCCTGGCATCGAGGATCTGCCACATCAGAGGCCACAGTCCCATCTGGTCCAGAGGTTCCTCGCTTTCCTGAGGGGCGATTTCCCTCCTTGGGATCGCCCCGGTGGGCAGCGGGACTTCGGTAAACAAAGGGGCTTCCCGGTTCAGCTCCGAGGCGAACCACTCCCCCACCACCCAGATCGCCCGGTGGGCGAAGGCCTCCAAAGCGCGCATCTCCTTGGTCCCTTTGATCTGGCCCAGATGGCGGTTGACCAACTGGATCGCGGCATCGGATCCGGCTCCCAAATGATCCATGTGAGCCCGCAGGTTCGCCGTGAATGAACCCGCCTTCTCTTTGACCCATGCCGTGCCCAACTCCTCCCCTTCGTGATAGGCTGCCTCCACGGAGCTTTTGAACTCCATATAATCCCCACTCCTGGCCGACCAGGGGGTAAAGCGGGTGATCCAGTCACCGCTCTCCGCGGGAACATTCGGCCGGAGCAGGCGCAGACCTCGGCCGTCTGCGGCCCCCATCCAGATCTCGGTCTCCGGCAGCACCGCCTGCTGGTAGACCAGCCCCTCATAGAACTGCATCACCATCTCATAACCTGCGAAATCGCCGATCGTCGGGTAAACAATCACCGCCAGCAGGTCATCCGGCCGGACCCATTCGAGCAGGGCGGAGCTGTTGTAGTAAGGGGCGTGAGTCCTCGGAATGACCACCCCTCCCCCGCCCGGCACAAAACGCCAGCGGCCCTCTTTATCCTGGATCAACAACCCCAAGCGGACCTTCGGGAAGGAATCGGAGACCTTTTGGCCGTCCTTGTAGGGAATTTCCGGATAAACGATCGGCCCGGCATTCTCCCGGATGTCGTCCACCAGGGCGCTCTCCAACTCAATCTGCCGGAGATAACGAACCCGCTGGAGGGCCTCCCAGGAGATCTCTGGAGGGATTGGCTGATTCTCCGGGATCCGATCCACTTCATCTTTCAGTTGCCGGAGCCGCTGGAGCAGGAGATGCCGGTAGAGGTCGTAATAGACCGCCGAGAGGACCGGCGCGGCCGGCGACTGGGCAAGGGTTTCGAGCACGATGCCCCGCATCCCATTGGCAAAAGTGACGAAAACAGACATGATCTCATCCGCGTCCAAGGGTTCGGTTTCCTCTTCCAGCTGCTTGATCAGGTGGCCCACTTCCCGCTGCACCCGGGGAAACGGAGCGGCCGGTCCCACAATATGTTCCAGCTCATCCCTGACCACATTCGCCGGGATTTTCTTGCTGGCATCTATCTGCCGCTGGATGTTCCGGGCGGCTTGGTACATCCACCAGCGAAAATTATATTCATCGTTATCCGTGACCTGGATATCTCTCAGGACCTCAAGGACCCGGGTGGCATCTTGTCCCCGCAGCGATGCGACCCGGCGAGCCAGCTCCTCATCGCTCAGAATCCCATCCTCCGGGAAAATCTTTCCCGCGGTCTTCTGGACAACGCCGCGCACCGCCGCCTCCGCCTTGAGGATCTGCTCCCTCCGCTGCGCCTGCGGGACCTTCACCATCTCGTCTGTCTCTTGATCGATCAGGGTTAAAAGCTCCTGAACGGCACCGCCGGGCTTGTTCAGCCACCGCTTGACCTTCTGCACATCAAAGGTCGCTTGATAGCGGCGGGCCGCCTGCAGTTCCGGGTGGGCGGTCAATGAGGCAGGATCGGGGACCACCAGCGTGATGGTTTCCAGCAGGCGAACAAACTGGAACTGGGGGGTGGGGGAGCCGGAGAAATCAGCCCGCAAAAGGTAGGACTGTTCGGTGGCCGTGCTTTTGAACAAACGCAGATCCACCCCGTTGGGAATCGTCTTCCCGCTCAAGGCCCATTCATGCCAGCCGCGCAGGATTTCCGGAAGCTGCTCCGGCTCGATGAAACCACCCGCGGCTGGAGAGGGGAGCGGCACTTGCTCCACGCCGGCTTTGAGCTGGGCTTCCATCGCGGCCCGCTGGATGGGACGCTCGGCCTGCGGGATCCGCAGCGCGTAGGCGGAATTCGGCGGGAAAGCCAGACTGAAGCACAATAAGGCCGTACAAAGTGGTGATAAAAGTCGGGTAAGTCGTTTCATCGGGAAGTTTGATTTAAGTTTACCTTACAAAATGACAAAATTCAACAGGTATAATTAGAATTAATTACCATTAACCGATACGACGTACCAAAGGCCGGTTAGGTACGTCGTACCGATTTAGGCGCGGGGGTGGAATTTTGCGTGGATGGATTTCAGGCGGGCGCGGTCGACGTGGGTGTAGATCTGGGTGGTGGCGATGGAGGCGTGGCCCAGCAGCTCCTGCACCACGCGCAGGTCGGCGCCGGCTTCAAGCAGGTGGGTAGCGAAGGAGTGGCGCAGGGTGTGCGGGGTGATCCGTTTCCGGATGCCGGAGGCCCGCGTGTAATGTTTGATGATCGACCAGATGGAGACCCTGGAGAGGGGCCGGCCGAACCGGTTGAGGAAGATTTGGCGGGAGTCCGCCTTGGGGTTGAAAGCAGGCCGGGCTTCCGCTAGGTACCGCCGGATCCATTGGCGCGCGTGGCTGCCGACCGGGACCACCCGCTCCTTGCTTCCCTTCCCCATGCAGCGCAGGAAGCCGGCCTCTTGGTTCAAGTCGGTGAGCTTCAACGAGGAGGCTTCGGAGACCCGCAACCCGGAGGCATAAAGCAATTCCAACAGCGCACGGTCGCGCAGCGCTTTCTTCTTCGGCGCCTTCTTGCTCTTCTCATCCAACGCGGCGGCGAGCAGGCGGCCGACTTCCTCCACGTCGAGGACATCCGGCAACCCTTTCATCAGGCGTGGGGATTCGATGACACCGGAGGGGTCCTTCCGGATCAAATTCTGGCCGAGCAGAAACCGGAAGAAGACCTTGATCGCCACCAGCTTGCGGCCGACCGAGGAGGGAGCGAGCCGTTTATCTCTCAGGCTCATGAGATGATCCTGGATGTCGCTGCGGGTGACGTCGGCGGGTTGCTTGGAACCGAGAGCTTGGGCGAACTGCCGGAGGTCCCGGCCGTAGGCGAGAACCGTGTTCTCGCTTAAGCCCCGCTCCAGGCGCAGAAAGTCAATGGTCTGCCGGATGAGGCCGTCCCAAGCGCCGTTAATGCGGCGGCTCCGGATCCTGGACGATCTCCTTCTTCACATCGGCGTAATTGAACTTATTATCGATCTCCCGCAGGAGCTTTTCCAGCCGGGTCCGGTGCGAGGCCGGTATCTGCCAAGTGTCGGGCGCCCTCTGCCATTGGTCCTGCAGGTCGGACAGCTCGACCAGGATGTCGTGCAGGCGCTGGGCCGACCGCCCGGAGAGAATGGCCTGCATCGATCGCAGCTCTCCGATGACCCCATTGAGATAGGTGACGTCCCGCTTGTGGATCTGGCCGAGGGAGATCAACAGTTCGCTGTGCCAGGATTTCCAGAAGGCGTAATGCTCCCGGTAGCGGTCGGCGGGAGGATAGACCGCCTTGTAGTCGGGCTGGAGAACGAGGATGGCCGGCGGAGCGCCGACGTTCTTGTTCCTCTTCCGGATGAACTTCGCCCGCCACTCGTGGCTGCAGCCGGAGAGCGCTACGCCCACCAGCAAACCGAAGGCAATGATCCGAAGGAAATCTTTTTTCACCCAGTCACCATTTTCTTGAATTCCTGCTCGCCAATGATTCTAACACCCAACGCCTTGGCCTTTTCGTATTTCGAGCCGGGAGAGTCCCCGGCCACCACCAGCGTGGTCTTGCGGGTGACAGAGGAGCTCACCGCGCCGCCGTGGACGCGGACTAGGGTCTCCCCGTCGGGCCGGCTCAAACCGGACATCTCTCCGGTGAAGACCACCGTCTGCCCCTCCATCCGACGGGAAGCTTGTTTGGGCGCGGCCTCTCCCATCCGGACGCCGGCCTTCTCCAGCTTCTCCAGCACCTTCCTGTTCTCCGGAAGCCGAAAGAAGCGGTGCACCGATTGCGCCATGACCGGACCGACCTCGGAGAGGCGGGTCAGCTCCTCTTCGCCCGCTTCGGACAATTTTCGAAGCGACCCGAAGTGTCTCGCCAACGCGTGGGCAGTGGCCTCGCCAATATGCCGGATGCCGAGCCCGAAGAGGAGCCGCGCCAGACCCCGTTCTTTGGAAATCTCGACGCCGGCCAGGAAATTCCGCGCCGACTTCTCGCCCATCCGCTCCAGTTCCATCAGCTCTGTCCGGCTCAGGCTGTACAGATCGCCGGGATCTTTCACCAATCCCTTGGAGACCAGCTGCTCCGCCAGCGCGTCGCCCAAACCCTCGATCTCCATCGCGGTGCGCTGCGCGAAATGGGTCACCCGCTCTTTAAGCTGCGCCGGGCAGCAGAGGCTCTCGCAGCGGACCGCCACCTCCTCCGGGTCGCGTGAGACATTGCCGCCGCAGGCCGGGCATCTCGACGGCATTCTAAACGACCGCTCCTTACCGGTCCGCTTTTCCAGGACCACCTCCACCACCTGGGGGATAATCTCTCCCGCTTTCTCGATCCGGACCCAGTCCCCGATCCGGACATCCTTGCGCTGGATCTCGTCCTCGTTGTGGAGGCTGGCCCGGCTGACGGTGGTGCCGGCCAGGAAAACCGGTTCCAGGTGGGCCACCGGCGTAAGCACGCCGGTCCGCCCCACCTGAATCTCAATTCCTTCCAGCCGGGTCACCGCCCGCTCCGCCGGAAACTTGTAGGCGATCATGTAGCGCGGGGCCTTTGTGGTGGAGCCCAGCCGGCGCTGGGTCTTAAGATCATCCACCTTCACCACCATCCCGTCGGTGTCGTAATCCAGTTTCTTGCGCCGGGACTCCCACTCGCCGCAGGCGGCGATCACCTCCTCGATGCCGGCGCAGCGCTGGTGATGCGGGTTGACCGGCAAGGAGGCCTCCTGCAGGAACCGGAGGATCTCCTGCTGCGTCCGAAACGATCTGCCCTCCACCGCTCCCAGGCCGTAGCAGAACAGGGAGAGGTTCCTCTTCGCCACGACGCGGGCATCCAGCTGTTTCAAGGTGCCGGCCGTCCCGTTGCGCGGGTTGGCGAAAAGAGGTTCCCCCTCTTTCTGCTTCTGCCGGTTCAGCGCTTCGAACGCCGGCCGGGGCATGAACACCTCTCCCCGCACCTCCATGAGCTTCGGAATCGATTCCCCCTTGGAGGCCTCCAGCGCCAGCGGAAGAGCGCGGATCGTTTTTAGGTTGGCGGTGATGTCGTCTCCCCGCTCGCCGTCTCCGCGTGTGGCCCCCTGCATGAACCGCCCCTTTTTGTAGGTCAGCGAGACGCTCACGCCATCGAATTTGAGCTCTACCACGTAGGGAACGGAAGGGACCGAAAGGGCTTTCCGGATCCGGGCGTCGAACTCTCTGAGCTCATCGGCCGAGGTGGTGTTGTCCAGGCTCTGCATCGGCACCCGGTGCCGCACCACCGCGAAACCTTCCAGCGGCTTCTCGGAGACACGCTGGGTCGGGGAATCGGGCGTCACCAGCTTCGGAAATTTCGCCTCCAGATCTTGGAGGGCGCGGTAGAGACGGTCGTACTCGGGGTCGGAGATCTCCGGCCGGTTCTCGACATAGTACCGCCGGTCGTGGTGCCGGATCAGCGCGCGAAGCCGATCCGCCTCTCTCTTGGGATCAGAAGAAACGAACCTGGAAGTCATCGAATTCGCCGGTAGGACTTTCCCAGTGGGTCTCGACGCCGCGGAGGTAGCCCTTCATCGGGCCGGAGGCGATCCGCTCCAGAAAGGTCTTCAAAGCTTTCTCCGGCCCCTCCGCCAGCGCTTCCACCCGGCCGTCCGGCAGGTTGCGGACCCAGCCGGTCACCCCGAGCTCCAGCGCCACCGATTCGGCGGTGTAGCGGAAACCGACCCCCTGAACCCGGCCGGACCAGAAGACGGAAAGTCTTTTCTTCACACTGTGCGGCTTACGGGACCCGGGTGATGACCCCGCAGGCGATCCGATCACCGGCGCTCCCGGATGGATCGGTTTTGTTGTCGTCGGCCGACGCGTGGATGACCGCCGACGTGCCTTCCGGGTGGAAAAGAGAATTTTCTCCGGAGCCGGTCAAGGTGACTCCCGCCACCAGGGCGTCCAGAGTGCCGGTCCCGTCGGTGCCCACGTAAAGATTGGGGAGATCTCCCGCGTGATGCCCCTCCGGGTTCTGCCAGCCGTGCTTCTTATGGGTCGGGTTGAAATGCCCGCCGGCCGACTTGAAATCCGGCGGATCACACTTGCCCACCTCGTGGATATGGAACGCGTGGAAACCGGGAGAGAGCTTGGAGACCTTGAGGCCGACCCTCAGCCCCCCCGGCATCTCTTCAAACGTCGCGATGCCTACCTCTTCTCCCTTCGCGTTCACCAGCACCGCTTTCGCCATCGGCGCCTTCGGCATCACCGGCTCGGCGAAGGCCACACCCCCGACCAGAAGAGCGCATCCGATCCACGCCAGGACAGTTCTCATCGCAATACCCTCCTTTGTTCCAGTTGTTCCAGGTGTACCCTTTAACGTAAGGGGGCCAGCAGCTTCAGCGCGAACATGCAGATCATGCCGGCAATCACCGAGAGGATCACCTTCCAGTTGAACCGGCGGTGCGCCTCAGGCAACAAGTCGCTCGCCCCGATGTAGATGAAAACCCCGCCGATGAAGGTGAGCATCTTCTGTTGAAATCCGGCGGGGATCAGCCCGGCCAGAAGAGCACCTATGGGATAGAGGACTCCGACCAACACCAGGGCGGACAGCATCCCCGACCGGCGCCACCCCGCCTCCCGCATGATCAGCGCCGAGGTCATCCCCTGCGGAATCTCATGGAGGACGACGGCAATCGTAATGACGAGCCCCAGCATGGGATTCAGGTTGTAGCCGATCACGATGCCCGCCCCGTCAAGAACATTGTCCAGAGCCATCCCCAGAACGGCGATCGGTCCGATCCGATGAGTGTCGCACTCCTCCTCCCCGCAGGCATGGATCATCATCATCTTTTCCAGCACGTAGAACGTCAAGAACCCCAAGGCCAACAAAGGCGAGTCGGAGCGCAGGTTGACCTCGGGCAGGATGTGAAGGAATGCCGCCCCCAGAACCGCCCCGGCGGCGAATGCGATCACGTACCGCGACTGGATCCTGTCGGACCTTCCATCCAGAGCGAAACAGCCGGCCAGCAGGTCACAGGATCCGGCGAAGAGCGCGTAGAGAAAAGCAAGCCCGATCATTTCGAGGATCGGGCCGAGGAGTCCGCGCCGGTGGTCTGCATGGCCACCCGCTCGATCCCCAGCTTGCGCATCTCATCCAGAGCCTTCACCACGTCCCCAAAGTTGGCCGACTCATCCCCGTGAAGGTTCACCCTCAGGCTGGGATCTTCCCGATAAAGGGCCTGCAGGCGTTGGCGCAGCACTTCAAAGCTCATCGACTGCTTGTTGAGGTAGACGTTCCCGTTTCGGGCAACCGTTACGGTCACGGAATGATCGGTGGAAGCAGCCTGAGGTTGGCCGGTCCCTGCTTTCGGCAGCCGGACGGAAACCCCCTGGTTCTTCACCATCGAGAGGGACACCATCAGGGAGGTGGCCAGCAGAAAAAAGATGACATCGATCAGCGGAATGATCTCAATCCGCGGGCGGCGCTGCGGGGATTCATACGGTACGTTCATAAGGCGCGCGCTCCCTGTCGGCCGGAGCCATCAGCAGCTCAAGCTCCGTGGCGGCCTGGTCGATCCTCCGTTTGGTTTTGGCGCAAGTAGAGTTCAGGGTATTAAGAGGGATCAATGCAAGGATGGCGATCGTCAGCCCGAACGCCGTGGCGATCAGCGCCTCGGCCACTCCGCCGGTGATGGCAATCGGCGCCTCCAGTTCCTTCATGCCCAGCAGGCCGAAGGCCCGGACCATGCCGGTCACGGTCCCCAACAAACCCAGCAGGGGCGCCAGCGTCACGACGGTGTCCAGCGTCGCGACCCCCCTGCTGAATGCTTCCATCTCGTTGGAGGCCGCGCGCAGGAGGGCGGCGGATAAGGAGCCGCGCCTGTGCAGGAGGCCGGCCATCAGCGTCTTGACCGCGGGGTCCTGGCTCCGCTGTCCTTTTTTCAAAGCCTCCGCCACTTCTCCCGCCTCGACATGCAGCAGAATCTGCCGGACCAACTCAGGCTGCGCCGCCTCCATCTGGTTCAGAAGGAAGAGGGTCCTCTCGAAAGCGGTGGCCAGGGCCACCACCGAGGCAATCAGCAGCGGCCACATCATCGGACCGCCTTTAAGGAACAAGGAGTACATGATTGGGAGCCCTATTGTATTCCGGTTTGCTCCGGATTTCCAATCGTTACCGCTTTTGTGTTTCCGAGTCCTAAAATCTCCGCCGGAGAGTGGCGACGAATGTCAACCGGCCCTGGTCAAAGGCCGGGTCTACCTGGAATTTCCAGGGTTCCTTGCCGGACGGTGCCGCCGCCAAGGCCGACAACTGATGCCATTGCTTCCAAAGACCCAGACCCCAAGCCACTAAGAGCGCGCTCTGGGTGGCCGCCCCAAGCTGCCGATGGCGAATCCGGCTGCCTTCCTCTTTATCAAATGCATCCCTGCTCAGCGCGAAAGCTCCAAAGCTGGAGATTCCACCAAGAATGTCGATGTGGTTCCAAAGCCCGTTTAAGAGCACAACCGCCTGCTTAGGCATAGCCTCCTTCACAGGCCTGGCGGATGACGCGGAAAGAATCGGCGGCGGCGGTATCGCGGGCAGGCCGGATTCAGGCAGACGGATGACCGTGCCTCCTTTGGGAGAGCTCCTAAAAACCGCCGGATGGTTCCATTGCAACCCAACCACCAACAACACCGCGAAAAGAGGCGCCAATAAAACGGAACTTTGATGAGGCAACCAGCGCGCCCTCGATCCGGCAGGAACCGGGACCATCTTCCCCAATGGAGTCAGATGAAAGCGTTGGGCCCGCCATTCCACCGTATTCCCGAACAGACTGTAGCACCACGGCACGAAACCAATCAGGTCCGCCAACGGCACCAGCCATAAGTATTTCCGCGCGGCCCGGTCCTTCAAGTACCTGGATCCGACCACTTGCCCCATGACCAGCCGAGCGCCCCAGGTGGCCGACAGCACCACCCATCCGAAAGCGAACCTCGCGGTCAAAGACAGAAAGAGCAAGCTCATCGGGACGCCTTGCGTGAAGATGAGCCCGAGATAGCCCCACGGGCGAGAGATCCGCATCCCCCGGTTCCACCGGATTTCGCGATGGATCAGGTCCCGCAGGCTTCGGGTCGCCAGCGCGTGCTCGACGACATAGTCGGAGAGGACAACCGTGTAGCCCGCCTTCCCAACCCAGTTTCCGAGCATAAAATCATCCGCGAGATAGTCGGCAAGAGCCGGAAACCCCCCGATCTTATCGAGCGCCTCTTTCCGCACCAGGGTGGTTGAGCCCAGGGCGAATTTTACCCCCTCTAGCTTTCGGGCAACCAGCAGTCCCGCGCAGAAATCGGTCGATATCCTCAACGCTTCAATCGTAGCGGCCAACCCTTTGCTCAGCGAACGATGCATGCAGGTCACGACACCCACGGCGGGGTCGCGCGCGGGCCGCGTTACCCGCTTCATGTAATCCTCCCCGACCCGGATGTCTCCGTCCGAAACAAGCAGGAAGGGGTATTTGGCCTCCCTCTGCATATTGGCGAGGTTGCTCACTTTGGGACTGGCACCCAGCATCCGGCCGTCTACAACAAGCCGTATGTCCCTCCGCGGGAAATCCCGAATGATCCGCTCGACAACCTCCACCGACGGGTCCTCCCGGTCACGGACCCCGAAGACAATCTGATACTCCGGGTAGTCCTGTCGGCAGAAAGAGGCGAGGTTCTCATAGGTGTCCTTGTCGAATCCACAGAGCGGTTTGAGGATGGACACGGGCGGACAAAAGTCATCCTGCTTCCTCTTTTCCGGACCGGAAAAGAGGTCCCTCGCCCCGGAGATGGCGGCCCAGTAAAACCAGATCGCCGACAGGCAGGGGACCAGGAAAACGGCGCGGAGAACCATTCTTACCCAGAGCATCGTCGTATTCACTTTTGGATTATTTTCCCAGCAAAGCGGCTCCGCCGCAAATGAAGAGTATCCCGACCCACCGGCCGGCGGTGACGTTCTCTCTCAACAGGAACCGGGCGCCCAGCGCGTTCACCACGGAACTTAAGGCCGTCGCCGGCAGAGCAAAACTCAGGTCCGCCCAGCTGAGCAAGGCGAGGAAAAAGAGGAATGCCATGGCAATACACAGGATGCCTAACCCGAGCATCTTGTTCCCGATCATCCGATAAACGAGAGCCGGAATTTCACGCGGCCGGCAGGAGCTCACGTCACCCATTTGATCCATCCCCCGCCGAAGAGCCATGTTCCCCGCCGTGTCGGCCAAGACAACCCCCGCCACCGCGAACCATGTCTTCATCGAACCTGCTCCTGCCCGCGGCGCTCACTTAAACCGACTAACACAATGCCGATGCAGATGAGACCCGTCCCCCACCACCGGCTGGTCGAAATGGTTTCTCCAAGCAACCGCCACGCGACAAAGGTTGTCAGGACGTACCCTGACGCCGTCATCGGCAGAACGTAGCTTAATTCAAACCGGGAAAGCGCTACCAGAAAGGAGAGGAAGTACCCGATGAGGAGGAGCACCCCGACCACCACCCATGGGTTACCCAGCAACCGAGCCCCCAAGGGAAAAAGATCGGCGGGGCTGATTAAACTGACATCCCCGATTAAACGCATACCGTGGCTCAGGCAGCTGTTGCCGACCACCTCGAACAACACGATCAGGGAAAGCAGGAGAAAGTTTTTCATTCGAGCGTAAAACCGCCCAGCGCAACCCCCTCCCGGACCCGGTCGCTGACCAGCGCCGAAAGCTCCGCCGGCCCGGCACCCGGAGGACCATTGGCCGGCTCCCCCTCCACTTCCAGGGCGGGATGAGAATAGATCTCCACGCGGTTTGAACGAATCTGAGGGAGAAGACCGGACAGATAAGCCTCGGTCATCCGGCCGCTGGCCAGGAGCCCGTAGACCCGGTCCCTGTAATCAATGCCCGCCGATTTCAGACAACGCTCGCCGTAGCGGCGAAGCCCCCGGAAAACAAGGGACCAAATCCGTTTCTCAGTTTCGCGCGACCGATCCAGCTTCAGCGCGAGATCCAATTCTTCCGAGGGGAGCCGGATTTCCTTGATCTCAAATTCGGGTGCCAGTTCAACGAGGATTCGAAGCGCCACGGGGTGCATGTGCATGTGGAGATGGCCGTCCACGTGTGAAAGCAGGAGCCCTGTGCGCTGGAATTTTTCAAGCTGGGCACGGATTTCCAAGCGGAGCTCGCGGCGGGCCCGCGAACTGAACTGGTAGCGCAGGCCGGAAGGAACCGGGCGGGACGCGAAGCACCGGGCGCCGTCCACAAGGCTCGGAATCTCAACCGGAGACAAAACAGACCAGCCGCACACGAGAACCAGATGCAGGCCGACGCGAAGCCGCGGATGAGACCGCGCTAGCGCCAGCGCCTCATCAAACGCCTCACCGGTGACCATCAAACTGGCCCGGGTAAGGACGCCTCTCTCATGCGCCTCGATGATGGCGCGGTTGACGCCGCGTGAGAAACCGAAGTCGTCGCCTGTAAATACAACCGACCGCGTCTGCTGCCGCGTGTTCAAAAGAATATCGGGGCGCCCGGATTTGAACCGGGGACCTCCTGGTCCCGAACCAGGCGCTCTAGCCAAGCTGAGCCACGCCCCGTATCCAGCTAACAACGAAGATCAATACTTCTTCTTTTGCTCAGGCTGCTTAAGTTTATCTTTCTCTCTCCGGTGCTGCTGCTTTTGCTGCTGCCGCTCCATCCACAATTTGCGGAACTGCTGGAGTTCCTCCCAGCTGGCATCCGGTTTGGCCCCCAGCGACCGGAGGGCCTCGAGCATCACCTGGCTGGTGGCATAAACCGGCTCTCTGCGGAAAGCCCGAACAAGCGGCTCCACCGCCCGCAGGTCTTTTAATGCGCCAAGCACCGTCGCCGCGTGGCTGCGGGTCCAGGGATGCCAGGAATGCAGGTAGTGGATCAGGAATGGAACCACCCGGGTATCTTGGAACTGGATCAGGGCCCGCACAGAGATCTCTCTGAGCTTCGGATCCCAGTTGTCCAGCGTACGGGCCAATGCAAGCGTGGAGGACAGATCCTTGAGCTGCGCCAGGGACTTGGCTGCCCTGCGCCTGGCTTGAAAGTCATGAAAAGAGAGAGCCCGGATCAGCGGTTTCACCGCCGCCCGGTCGCCGATCTTGCCCAGCGCTTCGGCCGCGGCGCGACGGGTGGCGGTGTCGTGGTCCCGCAGGGCGACGATCAGAGGGCCAACCGCCCGGGGATCGGGAATTCCATCCAAAGCCTCCGCCGCTCCCGCCCGAACCAGCGGATGGTGATCCCGGAGCGCCCGGATGAGGGCGGGAACCGCCTGCTTGTCTTTCAGCGCCTCCAGTTCCACCGCCGCCTGCCAGCGCACCTCGGGGTCGAGATCCTCCGCCAAAAGCTCGAGAAGGCGGGAGCGGGACTTAGGACCCAACACGGCGCGCAGCGCCTGGAGCGCCGATTTCCGGACGATCGGGACAGGGTCGTGCGTCGCGTTGAGGACCTGCTCCGCCGTGGAGGGGTCCCTCGCCCTGGCCAGCGCAAGGCAAGCGGCGCGGCGCTTCTTGGGATTGGGATCGCTCAGCCCTTTCAGGCCCGCCTCCAGATCCCGCGGTTTCTGCGCCTCCAGACGCTCGGCCGGGGACTCCGCCATCAGGGTGTACCGGAAGAGATGCTTATCCTCCAGGTGGATCGGGACGAGGATCTCAAAGATGAAATCCAGCGGGATCCACTCGTACACCGGAGCGCGGACCATCTCCCGAGCGATCACCTCCCGGAACCCGCTCTTTTCGAGACGGAGTTTGTAGCGGCCGTGTGTGATGAATTCGTATTGAACCGGCGTGATGCCGGCCGGAGTTTCGTTGATCCAGACCTTGGCGCCCGGAGGATCGGTTTCGATCAATATAGTCCGCTTCACGCAGCCGGCGGAAAAAACCATCAAGCCCAGCAACACGACAAGAAAGTACACGTTCGTGCTGAGCCTGTCGAAGCACGACGTGGAGTCACCCTTCGACAAGCTCAGGGTGACCGGTTTGATCAGCCTTCTCACCGCTTCCCCCACAGTCCGCGCTTATTCTCCCGCGCCTGTCTCTGCAGACCCACGAACAGATCCACGTACCGCACGTTGGGCGGGATGGTCAGGAGCTGCGCGTAGCCTTCCTTCAGGAGCTCGGCGTTCACAAACCGGCCGTCTTCCAAAAAGACATACGCGAGCAGGCGGCCGTACCGGTCGCGCCGCTCGACGTCGAATTCAAGGCGGACCTTCTGACCCTCGACCAGCTTCCGGTTGAACTCCATCGCTTCCCGGGCGTACCATTGAACCGGCTTCCTCGGATGATGGAGCTCCGGCGTGTCCACGCCGATGTACCGGACCCGCTCGCCGTCGGTCAGCACCACGGTATCGCCATCCACCACCCGCTGCACCACGGCGGCGGTGATCTGCGGCTGGGATTTCTGCTCCACCGCCCGGGCCAACACGGTCACGCACAGGCCCACCAGCACCGCCCAGACCGGGAGCTTCCTAAAATTCATCTTCCTCATTCGGCCCACTATAGCATGCCCCTCAAATACTTGGCGACGAGATCCATTTCCAAATTAACCTCTTCGCCCTGCCTTTTGCCGTCCAGCGCCGTCGCGGAAAGGGTGTGGGAAACCAGGTGGACAAAGAACCGGTTACGCTCCAGTTTCGAATCCAACGTCAAGCTCACCCCATCCACGGCGATCGGTCCTTTGGGGACCAGCAGGGCGGCCAACGCGGCCGGCAGGGAAATCCCCAGTGTCACAGTGTCTCCCTCCCGCTGCCGGGAGACGATCCTTCCGCGGCCATCCACATGCCCCAGCAGCAGATGCCCCCCGACCCGCCGGCCCGCCTCGAGAGACCGCTCCAGGTTGACGCGGCCGCCCGCCTTCAGAAACCCAAGCGTGGTGGTCCGCAGCGTCTCCGGGAGAAGCCGGAATACCATCTCTTCCCCATTCACGCGGTCCACCGTCAGGCAGACCCCGTCCACGGCGATGCTCTCGCCGACGGCGATTTTCTCCAGCACGCGCAGGGGCCGCACACTCAGCAAATCCGTCCGCCGGCTTCGGACTTCCCCAGTGGTTTCAACGATCCCGGTGAACAAAGTTCTCCTTCGGCTGCAGCTCTTTCATTGTTTTGTTCAGATAGGCGGCCCACAGGTCGGACTGCCGGTCCGGGTCCGGTTCCGCTTTCAGCTTTGAAGCCAGCTCCTTCAGGGCGGGCAACCGGGAGTCCTCAGGATCCACCGCTTCCCATTCCACGAGGGCCTGTTCCGCCTCCGAATACTTTTCCACCTTGAACAGCTCAAAGGCATGAGCCGCCAAAGCGGTGCTCTCCTCCATTTTTTCGCGGGAGGCTTTCAGCTCTTCCAGCGCTTTCTGACTCGCCTGGACATTCTGCTTCAGATCGTCCAACTCCTCCCCGCAGGCAACCGGAGAAACTGCTAGGAAGAAGAGCACCCATTCCAGGCCGGGGAATTTATTCATGGGAAACGGACCTTCCCCTCCAAGATCCAATCTTCACCCACTCGGCGGACATGGGTCTCCTCCAGCCGGACGGCATGATTCGGGGAGCGGGACCCTTTCCCCCCCACCGCCGGAACGGCATTTTTTCCTCCGAGGATCTTGGGGGCGATGACCCAGACGGCGCGGTCCACCGCGCGCGCCTCCAACGCCGAGGCCACCACCTCTCCGCCTCCCTCGATCAGCAGCCGGGAGACCTCCCGCCGGGCCAGCGCCTTGAGCAACGCCCGGAAACTGACCCGCCCCCGGTCCGCCGGAAGGCGCAGGATCTCCGCCCCCGCCCTGCGCAGCCACAGCTCTTTTTTCCGGGATGCCCTCGGAGTGGCTGCGATCCAAACGGGCGACTTCGACGCGAACAGGCGGGCGTTGGGCGGCGTGCGCAGCATGGAATCGAGAACAACCCGAATCGGTCCCCGCCGGTTCGGACCGGACCGGACGGTGAGCTGGGGATCGTCCGCCAGCACCGTCCTCACCCCGACGAGGAGCGCGTCGCTCTCCGCCCGGAGCCGGTGCGCCCAGCGCCGAGCGGCGGGCCCGCTGATCCAGCGGGACTTGCCGGCCGACGTGGCGATCTTGCCATCGAGCGATTGCGCCAGTTTCACCGTGACAAAAGGCCGCTGTTTGCTCACCCGAGTGATAAAAACCTCATTGAGGGCCCGCGCTTCCGGCTCCAGGATGCCCACCGCGGTCCGGACGCCGCGCGCCCGAAGCTTGCGCATGCCGCGGCCCCGCACGCGCGGGTTCGGGTCCACCATTGCGGCCACCACGCGGAAGATTCCGGACTTCAAGATCGCCTCGGTGCAGGGAGGAGTCCGGCCGGTGTGGGAGCAGGGCTCAAGAGTAAGGTAGAGGGTGCTCCCTCGCGCCGAGGGCCCCGCCTGCGCCAGCGCCAAAACCTCGGCGTGCGGGCCGCCGGTCTTTCGATGAGTGCCCCGCCCCACCACCCGGCCGGAACGCACCACCACCGCGCCGACCATCGGGTTGGGCAGCGTCTCGGCACGCGGCTGCGCTGCCAGTCGCAGCGCCATCCGCATGAAATGAACGTCTACATCATTGCGCGACAAAGGGGTCAGACCCTTTTGGATCGAAAGGGGTCTGACCCCTTTAGGGTTTGCTTGAGCTGATCCAGGCAGGCGCCGGGAACTTTCACCGTTCCGATGAGCGGCCCCTTGGCTTTCCGGAAACCGTGGCAGTCGGAGCCGCCGGTAATAAGGAGCTTGTGCTGCTGCGCGATCCGGCGGTAATGCTCGGTCACGGAGGAATCGTGATCGGAGTGGTACGCCTCGATCCCCTGGAGGCCGTCGGCCGCCAGCTCCGGGATCCAGCCATCCTCCACCAGATGGTGGGGATGAGCCAGCACCGCCACGCCGCCCGCCTGCCGGATGAGCCGCGCAGCGCCGGCCACGGTCAGGATCGCCTGCTTGACGAAGCAGGGGGCGTGATCGCCGAGGTAGCGGTCGAACGCCTCATTGAGCGTGCGGACCGCGCCCTTCTTCATCATCGCTTCCGCCAGATGAGGCCGGCCGACGGAGTTTCCCTCCCCGGCTATCAATTCCACCTCCTGCAGGGTCACTTCGATCCCATGCTCTTTGAGCCGGTCGATCATCGCTTGGATCCGGCCGTGCCGGCGGTCCCGCGCATCCTTCATGTACTCACACAGCGCGGGATCCTCTTCCCGGAAACCGTACCCCAGGATGTGCAGTTCCCGATCATGAGAAGTGGCCGTCAGCTCCACGCCGCTCAAAATCTCGAGAGCCTGTCCCGCCGCCGCCCGCGCGGCCGGGAGTGCTGCGATGGTGTCATGATCGGTCACGCTGATGGTGGTCAGCCCAAGCGACTTGGCGCGGCGGACCACTTCTTCAGGCGGGAAAGTCCCATCGGAGTGATGGGTGTGCAGATGAAGATCAACCCGTGGTTCCAACGCGTTCCGTCTTGTGGATGGAGTCGAGGACGCCATTGACGAATTTCCCGGAATCGGCCGCGCCGAACCGTTTAGCCAAATCCACCGCCTCATTGATCACCACTTTGGGCGGCGTCTGGGTCTCGTACAGGAGCTCGTAGGCGCCGAGCCGCAGGATATTTCGGTCCACGATCGCCATCCGTTCCAGGGTCCAGTTGGTCGCGTGCCGGCGCAGCAGCGGGTCAATCTCCGTCAGATGCTGCGTGGTCCCTTCCACCAAGCGGGCAACAAAAGGCTGGGAACTAAGCGCCACCCGATGATGACGGAAGAAGATCTTCAACGCCTCCGCGGGAGCATCCCGGGTGACGTCCATCTGATAGAGGGTCTTGAGCGCTGCTTCCCGGGCTCTTGAACGATTACCCATGGTTGGCCATCTCCCATGCCGCCTGCGCGGCCTCCCGGCCCCGGTTCAAACCTTTCGGCTTCGACCGATCCATCGCCAGCTTCCAATTCTGCGCGGTGATCACGCCGCAGGTCACCGGAACGCCGGTCAGGAGGCCGGCCATCATCACGCCGCTCACAGTCGCTTGAGAAAGAGTCCGATGATGGGAAGTCTCCCCTTGAAGAATGCAGCCGACTGCCACGATCGCCTGAACCTTGCCGCTCCGGGCCATCCGGGCGGCGGAACCCGCCAGCTCAAATGCTCCCGGCACCCAGACCACCTTGACCTGAGAGGATGGCACCTTCTTTTCCTTGAAGAAACCCAGCGCTCCCCGCACCAACCGCTCGGTGATCTCGGAATTGAAGCGGCTGGCGACGATCCCGAAGCGGATCTTATTCGGAATCGAGGGACTCCAGCAGCAGATGCCCCAGCTTTTCCCGCTTCGCCTTGAGGTACTTCGCATTGGCCGGAGTGGGAGGGATCTCCAGCGGGACCCGCTCCGTCAGGGTCAGGCCGAACCCCTCCAGGCCGACCACCTTGCGGGGATTGTTCGTCATCAGCCGGATCTCGGTCAGCCCCAGATCGGCCAGGATCTGCGCGCCGATCCCGTAATCCCGCAGGTCCGGATCAAACCCCAGCGCCCGGTTCGCCTCCACGGTGTCCATCCCCTTGTCCTGCAGAGCGTACGCCTTCAGCTTGTTCACGAGGCCGATCCCTCGGCCCTCCTGCCGCAGATAGAGGATGACGCCGCGCCCTTCCTTTTGGATCAGCTTCAGCGCCGACTGCAGTTGAGGCCCGCAATCGCATCGCCAGGAACCGAAGATGTCGCCGGTCAGGCACTGCGAGTGGACCCTCACCAACACCGGCGGCTGGCGGATATCCCCTAGCACCAGCGCCACGTGGGTCTGCCCATCGGTGTCCGACTCATAGGCAATCAGCTGGAACTCCCCGTACTTCGTCGGCAGAGTCGTCTCCACCACCCGCCGGACGAACTTCTCCTTCGACAGCCGGTACTTGATGAGATCGGCGATCGTGCAGATCTTGAGCTTGTGTTCCCGGGCGAATGTTTTAAGCTGCGGGATTCTGGCCATCGTTCCGTCTGGATTCATGATCTCGCAGATGACGCCGGCCGGGTGCAGACCGGACAACCGCATCAAGTCCACCGCCGCCTCGGTGTGCCCGGCCCGCACCAGCACGCCGCCGTGCCGGGCCTTCAGCGGAAAGATGTGCCCGGGCCGGACCAGGTCGGACGCCTTAGTGTCCGGAGCGATCAGGGCGCGGATCGTCGTGGCCCGGTCGTGCGCCGAGATGCCGGTGGTGACGCCGGAGCGGGCGTCCACCGAGACCATCCAGGCGGTCCCCAGCGGCGCCTGGCTCTCCACCACCATGGGGGTCAACTCCAATACCTGCAGCCGCTCCGGCTCCATCGGCACGCAGATGAGCCCACGGCCGTGGGTGGTCATGAAGTTGACCGCCTCCGGCGTGGCACACTGCGCGGCGAGAACGAGGTCTCCCTCGTTCTCGCGGTCCTCGTCGTCCACGACGATGACCATCCGGCCAAGCTTCAGATCTTGAAGTATCTCTGGAATGGGATCAAACATCGGTTGCTCCGTAGAAGCTGATTTTACCACGAGAGAGCTAGATCCGCTTGAGGCGTTCGACGAGCTGGCGGTAGACCTCAAAATCACGCCGGATTCCAATCTTAAGGACGAGGACTTCCACCCGATCTTGAATAATCCGATAGACGACCCGGTAGTTTCCTACCCGCAATCTCCATAAACCGGCGAATTCATCCCTCAGGGGATGGCCGTAAGTTTTGGGGTCCGTGCTGAGCCGCTTGCGGAGGGTTTGAACGATTTGCTTGGAAACAGAAGGATCCAGCCGCTTGAGATCTTCCGACAACACCAGGGGATGAAGCAGAACGGTCCACACGAGCGGTAATTACCGGATTTTCAGACGCTCTTCAACCTGCTCAAGCGTCAGATAGGCCTTGCGGGGAGTTCCTTTTTCCCGTTCCTTGGCCAGCAACCCAAGCACTTGATCCTCCACCCAATCGAGCAGCGCTTCCGTCTTCTCGTATCGCTCAATAGAGATCAAAACGGCTTTGGGCTTGTGCCGCCGCTCCACCACCACCATTGAGCGGTCCATGACCTTAAAAATCTGGTCGGCCTTAGTCCTAAGCTCCGAAACCCCGATCAGCGTTGTGTCTTCTTTCACTGTTTTCATCGCTCTATCCGCCTCCACACAAAGTATACATTAAAATGACATATAAATGTACTATTCAAGTGTCAATCAAGAAGTAAATGAAGAAGGTTCTAGAGGGTTTGGAGCTTGGTTTGGATGGCAGTCAAGGTGGCCTGTTCGTCCGCCATGAAGGACTGGGCCCCCTTATCGCGCAGATCGTCGCCGATCTTGCGCAGGGAGGCGCCGGCCGGATGCAGGACCAGGTCCCGGACCTGCCGGAGAATCTCGTCTGGCGTGAGGGTCCCGGGCGCGGCCAACAAGGTCCGCTCCCATTCCGGCGAATCGTTGGGGATCGCCGGAAGCGGCTCGGACATGAGGTTGCGCGCCCGGATCGAAGCGGTCTGCTCGTCGGAGAGGCCAACCACGAAGCGGACCAGCGCCTCGAACGTCCCCTCCGGCATCGTGTTGGCCGACCAGGGCCCGAGGAACGGCAGTACGTAGAGCAGCGAGCTGTACGGCTGGTCGGATTTCACACCGCTCGAGGCGATCAGCAACCGCTGGGGATTGGCGCCGGGCAGCGACTTGAACAACGCGCTCAGTTTTGAAATCTTTTCCAGCACCCCTTTCCCTTCGGCGTCGGAGTACAAGCCTTCCGGATCCCGGAACGGCTTGCCCAAGAAGATCGCCTCGAACATCTGATAGATTTTTTTAGCCTGAGCCACCGCCACCTTGCCCTTTAAAAGGCGAAGGCCGTTGGGGTCTGACCCCGCGGGGTCAGACCCCCCCAGGGTTTCGATCATCGGGTCCACCACGCGGTCCACACGGCTGACGAAGAGAGAGTTGACGGAATGGATGCCGGAAAGATCCCCGCCCTTGTCCGCCAAATCCTTCAAGCCCAGCACGTATCCCTCCGCCGTGTCGAGGTAATGCCGGTCGGAGAAAACCAGCGTGACGTTCGGGCTCACTTGGCCCGTCGCCGTGGCCAAGCGGACCGCTTGCGGACCCACCTTCAGATTCGGGACTTTGGTAAAGGCGGCCGCCCCCTTCATGGCGGCGGCGATCCGGCGCACCTCCTGCACCAGAGGCTCCAGCTCGGTCAGCAATGCCGAGGCCTCCTGCGAGACCCGGCCCTCCCACGGCTGCTGCGCGTGGACAGGAGCGAAAAGAGCGGCCGCCTCCATGACAGCTTCGTTGTAGAGGGTCTGATAGATCTGCGCGGTGGAACGGCCTTCTTTCTGGAAAGTGCGCAGGCGGGCATCCAGCACCCCGGTTTCCAGCAGCTGCCGGAAGAGGGTCTGGTTGGTGGTCATCCCGAGAGCCCCCTTGGCCTCGATGAATTCGACGAGCCGGCTCTTCCAGTCCTTGCCCTCTTTCAAAGCCGGGAAGCCATCCAAGGAAAAACTGTTGCCATGGGTGGCCGGATCGTACAGGCGCAGGAGTGATGTCTTGGGGAGATTCAACGTCGGGGCAATCACGTCGGTTTTTAGGGGTCGCTCAGTGCCTTCGCGGAAATTCTGGAAGACGGGCGCAGGACTTCCCGGACCACCCGGCCGTCCTTCACATGGACCTCGATCACCTCTTCCAGGGGGGATCCATTCGGGTAGCCCCAAACCTCCGATCCGTCGGGGTTGGTGCGCCCCTTCGGCTCCAGGTGGCCCAGATTGGACGGCAGCTCCGCGACGACTATCTCTTCCCCGCGACCGGACAGAAGGAGCCGATGCTCCAATCCGGGACAAACATGCAGGCGGGACGCCGTCCAAAACAGAAGACCGATCCCCAGAAGCGCCGAAGCGGTGATGCGTTCTTTTTGCAAGACGCAATTATCGGTTGAGAACATATTCCCCTCGCTTTCTTGGATTGGTTGTTTCCACTATACGGCGCCCTCAAAACCCTGTCAAGGCACTCTTGTTATATAATGGGCGGCATGTTGTCGCGCAACCCATGGGCCTTGGCTGCCGGACTTCTTCTGCTGTCGGTGGCGGTGCTGGCGGCCGCTCATTGGCCGGTCTTTCCTTTTTTTCTCGACAGTTATTACCACTTGGCGGTGATCCGCGGTTTCCAGCAGGCGGGCGGGCCGGTGCTTCACGCTTTCTGGGAAGCGGCGCCCGCCGGCAGACCCCACCTGTACCCGCCTCTGTTCCACCTGATTTTTCTGAACGGGAGCCGGCTGGGGATCCCTCCGATCCAGTTGGCGCGGCTCTGGAGCTGGATTTCCTTTCCGCTCCTGCTGGCGGCCGCAGGGCTGGTCCTCTCCCGCATCACAACGGTGCGCCTGGCCTGCTTGGGAATGATCGTCCTGGCGACCCCGTACAGCTTCTTCCTCGGCTCCGTCAATTACGTGCCCGCCACTCTGGCGCTGGTGACCGGACTGGCCATGATCCTGGCGCTCTACCGGAAGCGTTGGTTCGCGGGCGGGCTGTTCCTCGCCGCCGCATTCTGGCTGCACGCCGGCCTGCCTTGGCTGCTCAGCTTAAGCCTTCTGCTCTTCAGCCTGGTCGATCCGGAGCGCCGGAAAAGCTGCTGGCTCATTCTCTTGGTCGGCTTCATCGCCGCGAGCCCCTGGCTGATCCACCTGGCCCGGCACTCTTCCATGATTCATCTTCAACCCCGGGGAGAAGACCGGATGCTCGAGGCCCCGGTGCCGCTGCTGGCGCTCGGCCTCTGGGGACTGGTGATCGCCTGGCGCAGGAAAGGGATTTACCGTCTCTTTTCCGTGCTGGCGATCGGATTCCTTCCGATGGCGCTGGCCGGTTACCGGTTCCGGTTCCTCGCGACGCAGGGGCTTTTCCCCTGGCTCTTGCTGGCCGCCGTGGCGCTGGATTGGATCGTGGAGAAGATCCGGAAGCCGTGGGTGGTCGTGCCGCTGCTGGCGGGGCTTCTGCTCGTCTCGCCGAGCCTGCATTTCTCCGCCGGACAGACGACCCTGTCTTGGGGGGACACAACCTTAAGCGGCCTCTCCGGCCTGGTGCCGCCCCGCCCGCGCGGGACCGGCAACCCGATCTACAACGAAAAATTCATGGGGGAACTGATCGAGGCCGTGCGCAGCCACACGGAGCCGGAGGAGTTGATCTGCTCGAATATGAATTATCTGGCCGGGATGATGACCGCCTTCACCGGCCGCGCAACCACCAACCAGATGCTCCGGGAGACGGCCGACCGCCCGCTGCGGGAGCAGATCCCGCAGGCGCGGCTGATCATCTGGCTCAAGGATCTCTCCGGGCAGCGGAGCCGCGAGATGGAGCAGGCGGTGGTCGAGCATCACCTGCGGCCCCTGGCCGAAACGGAGATCGCCACCTTGTTCTTGAATCTCCGGCCGACAGGGCACCGGCAGATGGCCCATGCGGTGGTGCCGTGGTGGGCGGCTAGCTTGGGAATCCTGCTTGCTGCGGTTGCTGCGGCGTGGGACTTGAGCCGTTCTTAAATTTCACTGAAACGATCTTCGAAACACCCATCTCCTGCATCGTGACGCCGTACATGACATCCGCCATGCTCATCGTCTTCTTGTTGTGCGTGATGATGATGAACTGCGAATCCTTGAGGAACTCCTTGAGCGCCCGGGTGAACCGGTCGATGTTCGCCTCGTCCAGCGGCGCGTCGATCTCATCCAGCAGGCAGAAGGGGCTCGGTTTGATGCGGAAGATAGCGAACAGCAGCGCGATGGTGGTCAGCGCCTTCTCCCCTCCTGAGAGCAGCGAGATCGGCTGAAGCGGTTTCCCCGGCGGCCGGGCGATGATCTCAATGCCGCTCTCCAGCAGGTCCTCCTCATCCATCAGCACCAGCCGCGCCTCTCCGCCGCCGAAGAGCTGCTTGAAGGTCACCTGGAACTCCTGCTGAATCGCCTGGAACGTTTCCCGGAACATGGCCCGCGTGGTCCGGTTGATTTTGGTGAGGGCCTCGTGGATATCCTCCTTCGCCTTCAGGAGGTCGGCCTGCTGCGTGCTCAGGAACTCGTAGCGGTTCTGCAGCTCCCGTTCTTCCTCAATGGAACCTAAGTTCACCGGCCCCATCCGCTGAAGCTTCTGCGACAGCTCTTCCACCCGCGCGCGCACCGCTTCGGGGTCGATGGGGTCTGACCCCGCGGGGTCAGACCCCATCGGCTCTTCGATCTCCTCCAAGTTAATCTGGTACACCTGCAGGAGACGGGTCCCGATCTGCTCCTTCTGGAAACTCAGCTGCGCCTGCTCCATCTCCTGCGCGTGGAGCTTCGACTGCAAGTGGTCCAGCCGGCGCCGGATCTGCAGGAACTCTTTTTCCAGGCCCAAAGCTGAGGCTTGGCACCCTTCCCGGAGCCGCGCGGTCTCGTCCGCCTGTTCCTGCGCTTTCGTTCTCTCCGAATCCATCTGCGTCAGCTCCCGCTCGATCCGGGCGCAGGCATCTTCCAATTGGGTTTGACGCTGCTCAAGCTGCACCCTCTCTTCCCGCCGTGCCTCCACTCCGGCCTGGAGGGACTGCAAGGACTGCTCCAGGACCTGCAGCGAGGATCGCCGGGAAGAAGCCACCTCATCCAGAGAAGAGAGCTCCGCTTTCGCCCCGGCCAGAGCGACTGAGATCTCTTCCCTCTGCCGGCCGGTGAGCGCGATCGTCTCCTGCGCCTGGCGGATCGCCTCCTGATGGGCTTGCAGCTGCTGCTCCTTGATCGCCAACTCCTTCTCCCATCGTTCCAGCTCGGTGTGGATCTCCCGGAGCTCCGCCGAAGTCTCCGTTTCCTCGGTCTTCAAGATTTCCATTTCCTGCCGGAGCTTGTCCGCGTCCGCCTGGGCCGATCCCAGCGTGGCCTCGATGCGATGGAGTTCCTCCGCCCTCTGCCGGATCGTCCCTTCCAGTGAATCGAGCGCCTGAGCTTGAGTTTCCCGCTGCCCCTGGAGCGAAGAGAGCCGCGTCCGCGTTTCCTCCAACCGGCCCTGCAGGTGCGAGTGGGAAACTTCCAGCGACTGCAGGCGGCTGGCCCGGCCGACCAGAAGTCCCTCTTCCGCCGGGGCCGGACCCAGCAGCAGGTGGGTCCAGGTATACAGCTCTCCCGCCGGCGTCACGAAAACCTGGGGGGTCAGACCCTTTTGGGTCGAAAAGGGTCTGACCCCTTTGGGGTTTGTTTGCTCAAGAATAGAGAGGGCTGTCTGCCGGTCCGGCGCCCACCAGGTGTCCGACAAAAGTAGTTGAAGCAGCGGCTGAAGATGCGGAGTGATCCCGACCCGGTCCATCAAAGCAACAGCACCCGAGGGAAAAGGTTCCTTCGCGGCGCTCTGGACCCGGTCGCGGATCAAGAACAACACCCGCCCCGCGCCGGAAACTTCCAGGAACTGGCGGCATCGTTCTGCCGTTTCCGCGGTCTCCACCACCACCGCCTCGGCCCAGGGCCCGAGGGCCGCGTCCACCGCGGCCATGTCGTTACGATCCACTTGAATCAATTCCGCCAGAACCCCGTCGACCCCCTCGCGCTGAACTGCTCCATCGTCCAGGGCCTTGAGCAGCGCCTTGACGCCGCTCGAATATCCCTCGTGGCTGTCCATCAGCCCCTTGAGCGCCTCCAGCTGCGAGGCGACGCGGGTCAGCTCCTGCTCCAGGGTGGTGGTTTCCTGCTCCACTTCATTGAGGGAAGCTTCTGTTCCGGCCAGATTCTCTTGGCAGACCCGCCGCTCCTGCTCGAGCTCCTCCATGACCGTCCGGGCCTGCAACGCGCTCTCCTGAAGGTTCTCCAGTTTGGAAGCGGCTTCCTGCTGTTCACGGGAAACCTTCGTCGTTTCCGACTGCAGGCGGCCGGACCGCGCTTCCAAGCGCGCGGTCTCCTGCCGGACCCGGGCCAGCTGGTTCTTCACCTGCACCTCGGAACCGGTCAAATCCAGCAGCTGCTCCCGCGCCTGCGTGACCGTCCCCTGCGCTTCATCGATCATCCGGGCGCAGCGGCCGAGCTGCTCCTGCCACTGCGCGATCCGCTCTTCGCGGGAGCGGCGCTCTTCCTCTTCCTGCCCCACCAGCACCCGCAGCTGGCGGATCTGCTCTTGAAGCTGAAGGGTCTGTGTTTCGGCGGCGGAGATCTCTTCTTGAACCGACCGGGAGCGGTTCTGTCCCTCCGCGATTCTTTCCCGGTTCGTCTGCAGGGCCGCGCGCGCCGTCTCCTGGCGATGGCTGACCGCCAGCACCTCTTCGCGCGCCTGTGAGAAAGCTTCATCCGCTTGGGCCACGCGGCCGCGGGCCGCGCTGAGAGAAGATTCCTGGCCGGCCGACTGCTCCTCGATCTGCGCCACCTCGGCCCGGAACGAACGCAGCGTCTCTTCCTTTTCCTGCCAGAGCCCGGCCAGCCGGCCTCGCTCGCGGCGGGCCAGCCCCACCTCCAAACGCTTGAGCTCCTCCATCTGCTCCTGATAATTCTTCGCCCGGCGGACCTGCCGCTCCAGCGCCTGGATTTGCCGCTTCACCTCCGCGACCACGTCGCTGACGCGGGCAAGGTTGTCCTCGGTCTCTTCCAGCCGGCGCATCGCCTCCCGCTTCTGCGACTTGAACTTGGTGATCCCGGCCGCTTCCTCGAAGACGGTGCGGCGATCCTCCGGGCGGGCGCTGATGATCTGCTCGATCCGCCCCTGCTCGAAGAGGGAATAGGCGGAGGTACCGATGCCGGTGCCCATCAGCATCTCCTGGATATCCTTCAGGCGGACAACGCTGCGGTTGAGGAGGTACTCGCTCTCCCCGGTGCGGAACAGACGCCGGGAAATGACCACCTCGGAGAAATCGAGCGGGAGCTTCTTTTCGGAGTTGTCTAAGGTGAGGGAGACTTCGGCGTAATTGATCGGCTCGCGGCGGTCGGACCCGTTGAAAATGAGATCCTCCATCCGTCCGCCTCGGAGTTCCCGCGGGGACTGCTCACCGAGCACCCATTTAATGGCGTCGGCGATATTCGACTTCCCCCCGCCGTTCGGCCCAACAACGGCCGTCACGCCGGGTTCAAAAAAAAGCTCAGTTGTTTCAGCGAACGATTTGAATCCGAGAAGTTCGAGTTTCTTAAAGCGCACTCTCCTCCTTCTCGGGGAGTGATCATCATTATGCAGAAGGCTGGAAGGATGTCAACTATTTCTTACGGGCGAGGCAAACCGCTTGCGGGAATCTCTGCGAGAGCCATTCCAGCATCTTGTCCCGCTTGCAGAGGGCGGTGGACTTCTCGTCCGGTTTCCCGTCACCGTCCTTATCCACCTCCACGATGGTGTAGGGGCGGAACAGGCCGGGATAAGTGTGGAAAGAGATTGTGGTTTCGGGGGAACCGGTAACCCCGTGGATAACGCTCAGCAGCGCGTAGCAGCGCTTCCTCCCGCTGCCCTGCCAATTGCCCTCGATCGTGACGTTTCCCGGGGTCGGGGTGAACCCCTGCAGGAAACGGACCGCTTCGTTCAGGTCCCGGCGCAGGGGGCCTTCCTCGCTCTGCAGGCTCCTCACCACCAGGTTCATCCGGCTCGGGTAGTTGCTCTCGACGAATTTCAGGAGCTCCTTCTCCATCACCTGGGCCAGCGGCTTCCCCGGTTCCGGTTTTCGCTGCTTCTGCGGCTGCTCCAGCGGTGGCAACGGCTCCTTGAACACGACCGGAGGCGCCGGCATCGCCATCGCCGGCTGGAGCGGAACCAGCACCGGCAACGGTACCGGCCGGCGGATGGACACCCCGCCGACGGGCACCAAGCCCAGCGCCAAAATTCCGATCAGCCACTGTTTCATCATTTTGAAACCCTCAAGGAAGCCCACAAAAGAAAAAGCGCTCGCTGCGCTCCTTCTCTCTAAGTATGGCTGGCAGTCCGCGGAAATGTCAAGGTCTGTAGCAAACTCCTGTTACCATTTACGCATACAAATATACCTTAAAGTCGTTTGCCTCCTGTTCGACACGGACCCCCACCATCTCCACCAACCCGCTCACCGGCAGCGAAGAAAGCGCCCGCAACACCGCCGCCCGCTGTACCCGATTCATACCCGTCAGCTGTCCAAGCGCCTTCGGGGTGAGCTGAATTCCTTTGATCTGATACTCGCGCAAAAGATCATCCAGACCCTCAGGGTTAGGCGCTCCCGGCGCCACAAAAGCCAGATCCCCCAGCGCGGCCCCCTCCTTGAGGAAGGTTCCTCCCGCTTCCAGCAACTTGGCCGAAAAATCAATCACTTCGACTTCATCCCTGAGCGCTGCCGGCAACTCCGCTCCATCCTGCCTGAAGACCCGGCCGACCTGGTTCAACTCTGCCGAAGGCACATTCACTTGCCAAGTCTGCCGGCGCCCGTTCTCTACGTTCAGCTGAGAACCCACTGCAGGGTCCTGTTCCAGTCCTGCCGCGTCGCTGTTCAGGAACAGTCCCTCGTACCACCGAACCACCAGCCCTCTCTCCTCAGTGCCGGCGGCGAATTCGGAGGATGGGAACTTCTGCTTCATTGCCAAGAGTTCTTGTTGAAGCCAATTCAAATCCTGGATCCGTCCGGTATCTTCAATAAAGACAGCCGGAATGCCGGTTAACTCAACCCCCCGCCTGATTTCCTCTCTTTTTGCATAAAGATCCGATCGCGTCATTAAGACTACAATGCCGAAGTTGCGCCGCAATTCCGCGTGCGTATAAACCCAGTCCACAATGTCTGAGCTTTCGATGACACTGAACTTCCCCGCTGGATCCGAGAACACATTGGCACTTTTTATTGCATCGAGTAGATTTCCCATGTCTCCGAGAGGAACCTCACCTCGGCCGACAAGAATCACCTGCTTCAACGGTTCCAACGGAGAGCGTTTTAGCGGGGCATGTACGATAATTTCAACATGTTTTTTCCCGGCTTGGACATAATAGGTTCTCTGATTGGTTTCAAATGAGGTTTTCCCCTCCCAGACCAACAGATCGTACGTGGACCCGGGAGGAGAATCCTGGAACAGGTCTCTCTGCATCTGAATGGCATCGCTCCCATTGGATCCGGGTCTAAGCACGACGCCAGGAAAGTATTGAAGCGGTGCTAGTTGGACTTTTACTAGGACTGTATCAACCTCGGTGGCCAACCGGTCGAAGGCCGACCGCAACGAATCCACCGTTATTCTGAATTGTTGGTCGACTAGCTGCCCCTCCTCCGCGCCGGCGGGCAGGATCGGCTCTGTACTGTCGGAGTCCCCGGTTGCCTTTCTCCGGACCGCCGCTTGGATGGCCTTAACCGTTTTAACGGGAAGGTAAGTGCCATGTTTGGACCGGTCATAAAGGACAACTTCTTTTTTATCGGTCAAACGAACTTCAAGTTGGAGCCGAGACACCCATTCGTCTTTTCGAAAGACCGCATAATACTTGTCGAAAGATTTATCCGAATAGGAAAGGGATCGCCCGATTCCAATCCGAACAGCCGGCTGACCGGGTGACGGATATGTCCCCAAGGAATCTTGTCCGACGCCAAAACCCTCTGAGTTAATCCGCAGACTAAGGCGACTGGAACCTATACCTACCCAAAGCCTGAGAACGCCCTCCTCACCCAAAGCGTTCATAGCTTTCCAGACCTCCGGTTTAATCAAAAGACCCTGGGCAGGGATGCTCACCGCAGGCTGCCCATCCCGAATTTTCCCGTGAAACTGGGAGTAGTCCCACGCCTCAATGTCTATCTCCTCCGCGCCGGCGGCGGGGGGCTGCTCTCCATCTATCCGGTAAGCGGCGGAACGAAGATGGCCAAAGAGAGCCGGAAGATCCCCATCGATGAATTGCCGCGTTATCTTCGTGTCTGGCAGGCCGGATGAGAGAGCGGCCACCAGATCACTCACTTTGAGCAATTCGGGGCCGGATAATGCCTGCACGCTCGCTGGATTAAAATCCATTTGCTTGCGCAGGAAAGTCGCCAAAACCACTCTGATCGCAGGGTTGGTCGCAGAATGATCTCTGCCTATCCTGCCGTCAGGTTTCAGCCATTGATTCAGAAGAATTAACGTCTCTTTCAGGATGATCCGTCGTACTGCCAACTCTTGAAATGCCCGAAACTCATCGTAGGCCTCAACCATTTGCGCCTCGGGAATAGCCAGGACATGCTGATATCTCTCAACCAAAAGGGAGAGAAACTGTTCTGCGCCAAATCCAGGCTTACGGCTCTCTATACCCTTAAGCGTTTCTTGAATTCGAGAAAATTCCTTTTCTCCATCCGCCCAGGTAGGCTGCGGGAGATGTTGCGTCACCTCGGACGCCAAGCGGGCAAGCTCAGAGTGCTCAGGCTCAAACCGATTGGCAAAAGCAATCTGAAGGAGGAGCGACCCCACCGGCACGGTGTAGTGCTCTGTAACGTCGTTCCAGCCTCCGCCTGGACTCAGCAACCGGTTGAGCAGGCGGAGTGCCTCTCCCGCATTTTCTCGAACGATCAGCCTGCGTTCCAGATTAAAACGGATCTGTTGCGCCTCCCAATCAATGGTCCCACCGAAATCCGTCTGAGAAATTCGATAGTAGGCAGTTACCAAACCCGCAAGAAGTTCTTCTACGTTCTCCTCCGCGCCGGCGGTAGTGGCAAGAGCCGTAGCGGGTCGCTGTTTGCTCGCTGCTAGAGACTGATTTCTTCTCTCCTCCAGACCGGCGGTGACGCCCGGCTTCTTCTGCCCAGAGAGAGGGATGTGAAAAAGGCGGACTAGATGGGCAAGCACATCTCGATCCTCCGCTTCCATTGCTCTTCTCAAAAGGACCGTAGCTGGTTGTGTCATGCCGTATTCCTTAAGATTCACATTGTGACGGAAAAGAACGTTGTTCAGCGAAAGAGCGTCTCCTCTTTCTTGAATTTCCAAGATTACCCCGGCGAGGTTGCTCAGAATCCGGAGTCGGACATCGGCCCAATAATCGGGATTATCCGTTGGTTCCCTGTAGGCGACTCGTCTTGGATACAGAATGGAACGCAATCTTCCCACAGAGACATCAATGGCTTTCAGATCTGAACGATGCAATCTGAGCACTTCAGACACTTTCTTCTTTTCGCCTACAACTTTCTCAACGATAGGTGGCAAAGTGATGAGGAAACGCTCCAGCTTTACCTTCCACAGCTCCTCCGCCCCGGCGGCGGCAGTCGGAAGAACAGGAGACAGAGGTATCCGGGAGGAGGCTAAGGAAGCTGTGATGGAGGCGTCCGGTGGCCGCGAAGAACCCTGGAGAGCTACCTGGATTTCCTCTGCTCCCGCCTTACTTTCTCTCTGTGCGGGCCGCAGGGCCAAGGCGGAGTTGGGCAGGGCAAGGCTGAGGATTAGCCAAAGGCGGAAGAAACGGGGGAATAAAAATAGCCTTCTCATGGGCTTGTGCTTAAAGTATGGCATGGGAATGGGAGGACTGTCAATAGAGACATATAGATTTTATCACTACTAACAACCTCGGCTACATCCCGAGGATATTGTAGCCGCAATCCACGTAGAGGATCTCCCCGGTGATGCCGGAGGAGAGGGGGGAAAGCAGGAAGGCGGCCGCATTGGCCACTTCCTCTATTTGCACGTTGCGGCGCAAGGGGGCCTTGCCTTCCACAATCTTCATCATGTCGGTGAAGCCGGAGATGCCGCGGGCCGCGAGCGTCTGGACCGGGCCGGCGGAAACACCATTCACCCGGATCTTCTTGGGACCAACGTCGAACGCCAGGTACCGGATCGAGGCTTCGAGCGCCGACTTGGCCACCCCCATGATGTTGTACCGGGGGATCACCTTCTCGGCACCGTAGTAGGTCATCGCCACGATGCTGCCCCCTTCGGTCATGAGTGGGACTGCCCGCTGGGCCAGCGCGGTCAGGCTGTAAGCGGAAACGTCCAGCGCCAGCCGGAAACCTTCTCGGGAGGTCGGCAGGAAATCCCCTTCCAACTCTTCCCGTTTGGCGAAGGCGACCGCGTGCACCAGGAAATCGAGGGATCCCCAGGAGCTCTTGAGTCCGGTGAATACTTGGTCCATCTGCGCGTCGTTGGTGACGTCGCACTCGAAGAGAGGGGAATTGCTCCCTAAGCCGGCGGCCAGCTCACCCACCGATTCCTTGAGCCGCTCCCCTTGATAGGTGAAAGCGAGCTGCGCCCCTTCCCGGTGAGCCGCCTGCGCGATCGCCCAGGCAATGGAGCGCTTGTTGGCGACGCCGACGATTAAACCTTTCTTTCCCTGCAGCAGCATCTAGCCCTCGAACTTGCGGACGATGAGAGAGACATTGTGGCCGCCGAAGCCGAGCGAGTTGCTGAGACAAATCGTGAGCTTGGCTTTCCGCGCCTGATTCGGAACGTAATCCAGGTCGCACTCGGGATCCGGCGTCTTGTAGTTGATGGTGGGGGGAATGATCTGGTCTTTGAGCGCCATGCAGCAGGCCAGGAACTCGATCGCGCCCGCCGCCCCCAGTAAGTGGCCGGTCATGGATTTGGTGGAGCTGATCGGTATTTTCTTGGCCTCTTCCCCGAAGACCGCTTTGATCGCCTTGGTCTCGATCTTGTCGTTGAGCGAGGTGGAGGTGCCGTGCGCGTTGATGTAGGAGATGTCCTTGGGGGAGAGACCGGCATCCGTCAGCGCCCCTTTCATGGCGCCGGCGGCGCCCGATCCGGACGGGTCCGGCGCGGTCACGTGGTAGGCGTCGCCGGTCATGCCATAGCCGATGATCTCGCCGTAGATGTGCGCGCCCCGAGCCCGCGCGTGCTCCAGCTCCTCCAGGACAATCATGGCCGCCCCCTCCGCGATCACGAAGCCGTCGCGGGTTTTGTCGAATGGGCGGCTGGCCCCCTGGGGATCATCGTTGCGGGTGGAGAGAGCCTTGAGAGAGCAGAAGCCGGCCACACCCAGCGACGTGATCGCGCACTCGGAACCGCCGGTGACCATGACGTCGGCCGCGCCCCGCTTGATAATCTCGAAGGAGTCACCGATCGCATGCGCGCTGGAGGCGCAGGCGCTCACGGTGCAGGAGTTGGGGCCCTTGGCGCCCAGACTGATGGAGACCTGGCCCGGCGCCATGTTGGCGATGATCATCGGGATGAAGAAGGGGCGCACTTTGTGCGGCCCCTTTTTCTGCAGGTCCCGGTACCCCTCCTCGATGGTGCCCAGCCCCCCCATGCCGGTGCCGATCCAGACGCCGACGCGATGCGGGTCTTCCTTAGACATGTCCAGCTTGGCGTCGGCCACCGCCTGTTTGGAGGAAACGACCGCGAACTGGACGAACCGGTCGGAGTGTTTCAGCTCTTTGTGGGAAAGATAAAGGCTGGGATCGAAATTTTTGACTTCCGCCCCGAACCGGGTGGGATACTTCGAGGCGTCAAAAAGCGTGATGAGACCGGCGCCGCTCTTTCCCTGGGTGAGAGAGGTCCAGACTTCGTGAAGAGTATTGCCGACCGGCGAGAGGACTCCCAAGCCGGTCACGACGACTCGGCGACGCTTCTGCACGAACAGGCGTCACGAGGCCTTTTGGCCGGCCTTGTCCCCGATGTACTTGACGGCGTCGCCGACTGTGACCAGCTTTTCGGCTTCCTCATCCGGGATCTCGATCCCGAACTCTTCCTCGAGGGCCATCACCAACTCGACGGTGTCAAGAGAATCGGCTCCAAGGTCGTCAATGAACTTGGCCTCCGGCGTGACTTCCTCCGGCTTGACGCCCAACTGCTCAGCAATGATGTTCTTTACCTTTTCCGGTACTGTCATGGTTCCTCCGTGAATTTAGGTGAGTCTATAACCACCCGATTTGGTTTGTCAAGACCAATTGGCGGCCAATTGCCGAATCTCTTCGGTGGTCCCGGCGGAATGGACGGCCGCCTCCGGATCGATCTTGCGTACCAGCCCCTTAAGCACCGTCCCGGGGCCCACCTCTATAAACGTCTTGATGCCGGCCTGCAGCATCGTCCGCACACAGGCAACCCACTGCACCGGCTCGGTGAGCTGCCGGACCAGCAGCTGCCGCAACTGAACGGCATCCGTGTGATAGGTCCCGGTCACGTTGCTGGCCACTGGGTACCGGGGCGCCTGGACCGACGCGATCTTGAGGGCCTGGTCGAGCAGGACCGCGGCCGGCTCCATCAAGCGGGAATGAAACGCCCCGCCGACTTCCAAGGGGATCACCCACTTGGCCCCCTTCTCCTTGGCTTTGGCCGACGCAGCGGCCACCGCCTCGGCCGTCCCGGATATCACCACCTGACCGGGGGAATTGAGGTTCGCCACCTGGGCGCCCGCTTCCCGGCAGACCGCCTGAAGCGGCTCCAGCTCGAGGCCCAGCACGGAGGCCATCGTGCCCGGCCGGACCTGTGCCGCCTCCTCCATCGCCCGGCCCCGCAGCTGCACCAGCTTGAGCCCATCGGCGAAGCTCACCGCCCCGGCCGCGGCCAGCGCGGTGTATTCCCCCAGGCTTAAGCCGGCCGCCGCCGCGGGTTTCAATGAGATGTTCCGCGCGGAGAGCTCCGCAGCCAGCGCAGCCAACGAGGCCAGCGAGGCAACGTAGAGGGCCGGCTGGCAATGCTCGGTACGGGTCAGCTTCTCAGCCGGACCCTCCCAACAGAGGCGGCTGATCGAAAACCCAAGAACGGAATCGGCCTCCTCGAAACGGGCCCGGGCCGCGGGGAAGGCTTCAGCGAGATCCTTCCCCATCCCGACCGCTTGAGCCCCCTGACCCGGGAAAAGGAGGGCGTAACTTACCAACGGATGACCGCGGCGCCCCAGGTCAAGCCGGCGCCGAAGACGACCAGGAGGACGAAATCCCCTTTCTTGATCCGGCCGCCTTTCACCGCCTCGCAGAGGGCGACGATCGTGGAGGCGGCCGACATGTTGCCGTAGCGGTCCACGTTCAAGTACACCTTCTCCAACGGGATGCCGGCCCGCTCCACGACCGCCTGGACGATCCGGACATTCGCTTGGTGCGGCACCACGCAGGCGATCTGTTCCGGCTTGAGGCCGGCCTTCTTGACGGCCGCCAGCGCTGCCTCCGACATCCCGCGCACGGCATGTTTGAACACCTCGGTGCCGTTCATCTTCAGGAAATGGGCGCGGTCCTGGACCGACTGCGCGGAGGCCGGCTGTGCCGCGCCTCCGGCGGGAACCTTCAGCAAGTCCGCCTTGGTGCCGTCCGATCCCAGCACCGTGGAAAGGATCTGCCCTTGGGTGGTCGGGCCGATCACCGCCGCCCCGGCCCCGTCGCCAAACAAAACGCAGGTGCCCCGGTCGGTCCAGTCCACCACGCGGGAAAGGATCTCCGCCCCCACCACCAGCACGTTCTTGTAGGTGCCGGTGGCCACGAACTGCTGGGCCATCACCATGCCGTAGAGGAAGCCGGAGCAGGCGGCGGCCACATCAGTGGCGGCGGCCTGCGGAGCCCCCAGCTTCGCTTGCAGAATGCAGGCGGTCGCCGGGCAGGGCATGTCCGGCGTCATGGTGGCCACAATGAGCAGTCCCAAGTCGGTGGGCTCAAGCTTGGCGTCGGCGAGCGCCGCCTGCGCGGCCTTCAGGGCCAGGTCGCTCGTGTTCTCGCCGTCAGCCGCGATCCGCCGCTCGGAGATCCCGGTGCGGGTCCGGATCCACTCGTCGGAGGTCTCCACCAGCTTCTCCAGCTCCGCGTTGGTCATCACCTTTTCCGGGACGTAGAAACCCAGGCCCAGGAAACCGACCGGCGGGTTGCTCATGAGGCGGATGCCTTCCGGAGCTCGTGCGAGGAATCCAGGATCGCCTGGTTCACTCCGTGGGTCACGAAGGTGGCGGCGCGGGTGACGGCGTTGCGGATGGCCCAAGCGCTGGAGGAACCGTGGCAGATGAAGCAGGCGCCGTTGATGCCCAGCAGCGGGGCCCCGCCGTACTGCGCGTAATCCATCTGCTTTTTCAGCTGCTTGAACGCCGGCAACAGCAGCATGGCGCCGAATTTGTTCCAGAGCGTCCGCCGGAGCTCCCGCTTGAGCAGCTCGGCCAGCGTGAAAACGATCCCCTCCGACACCTTCAAGGCGACGTTGCCGACAAACCCGTCGGTCACGACCACGTTGCACTTGCCGGAGTAGATATCCCGCCCTTCGGCGTTGCCGACGAAGTTGACGGAGGATTCGTCCAGCAGCTTAAAGGCGGACCGGGTGAAGTCGGTCCCCTTGCCTTCCTCCTCCCCCACGTTCAGAAGCCCCACCGCCGGGTTGTCGATGCCCATGACGTGGCTCATGTAGATGGATCCCATCACGCCGTACTGGAACAGGTGGGCCGGCTTCGGATCGATGTTGGCGCCGACGTCGATCACCAGCACCGGTCCCTTCAGCGACGGGATGATGACCGCGATGCCCGGCCGCTCGATCCCCTCGAGCATCCCAAGCCCAAGGCTCGCGGCGCAGACGACCGCGCCGGTGTTGCCGGCGCTGACGATCGCGTCGGCCTCGCCCCGCTTGGCCAGCTCCACCATCTGGCAGATCGAGGAATCCGGTTTCCTGCGGACGCTGAGCGCCGGGGATTCCGACATCTTGATGACTTCGGGGGCATGATGGACGCGCAGGTTGGAGGGAAGCGAATGGAACTTTTCCAGCTCTTTGGAGAGGCGGTCCTTGTGCCCGACGAGGATCAGCTCGATGTCCAGCGACCGGGCCGCCTGAATGGCGCCGCCCACGATGGCGCCGGGCGCCCGGTCTCCCCCCATTCCGTCCAGGGCGATCCGGGCTTTCTTCTGCTCTGTCAACTCTTTTTCCCTTCGGCCTTCACGGGAAGCACCTGCCGCCCGCGGTAATGGCCGCACGAGGCGCAAATCCGGTGCGACAGGACCGAAGCGCCGCACTGGGGGCAGCGGGACAGGCTCGGAACCTTCAGATTCAATTGAGTCCTGCGTTTGTCCCGCCGCGAGCGAGAGAAACGCCGCTTAGGAAGAGGCATGGTTGCAGCTCCTTTCATTCAGATTCGTCCCGCACTGGGGACAGAGTCCAAGACAGTCCTCCCGGCAGAGGAACCGCACCGGGTAGCTCAAGAGGATCTCCTGGCGGACGTCATCGGTGATGTCCAGCACCTGCATCCCATCGACCAAGTAATCCAGCCGGAATCGGCCCGCGTACGGCCGGCCGACATGTTCCAAGCAGCGGGCGCAGAGCTGCTCCATTGCACCTGTAACGCCCACCTCCACGCAGACGGTCTCCTGGAATTTCTGGAACGTGGCGGTCACGCCCACCGGGGCCGTGAACTTCAGATCCGGCACGTCCAGGCTCAGCTTCACCGGATCCAGCGCCTCCGTGAGAGTGAGGCCCTCACCCTCTTCGGGAATATCATTCAGTTTGACCTTCATTGTTCAATTTTTCCCTCAGTCGCTTGGCCACAAAGGACGGCACCAGCCCCTGAACCTTTGCTCCCAGACCGGCCGCTTCCTTGATCAACCGGGAAGAGAGATACGAGTATTCGGCCGAGGGCATCAGGAAGACGGTCTCCACCTTTGGATCCAGCCTTCGGTTGGTCAGCGCCAGTTGAAATTCATATTCGAAGTCCGTGAGCATTCTCAAGCCCCGCAGGATCACGCGGGCCCCCTGCGCGCGGGCGAACGAAACCGAGAGGCCGCCGAACGGCTTCACCCGCACCCCGCGAAAGCCTCGGGTCGCCTCCTGAAGCATCGCCACGCGATCCTCCACGGAGAAGAGGGTCCCCTTGCCCGGGTTCTCCGCCACGCCGACCACCACTTGGGGAAAGATCTCCAGCGCCCTGCGGATCAGGTCAATGTGTCCGTTGGTGACAGGGTCGAACGTGCCGGGATAAACCGCGATTCGGTTGGTCACTTAAGTGTAGAAGACAAGAGCGGTATCCCCATATTTTTCAACGCGTTGCGACACTAACCGGCCTGCTGAACCTTCGACTTCCGGAAGGAGAGGATCCCGCTTGTCCTGCTCAACAACCACCCATCCAGACCGGGAAACTATAGCACAGCCGCATAGAGCGCTCAAGGCTTTTCTGGCCGAATCCGGCCCGTACGGGGGATCCAGCAGAACCAGATCGAACAGCTTGGCTCTAGCAGCCAGTTTCGGGATCGTGGACAGGACATCCGCTTTTAAGAGGGTGTAAGATCCCCAAGAGGCTTGCCCCAATAGATTTTTCAGATTGGCCTCAATCGCCCGCATGCAGAATCCGGACCGCTCCACGAAGGTGACGTGCGCCGCCCCTCGGCTCAAGGCCTCGATTCCCAGAGCGCCGGTGCCGGCGAACAGGTCCAGCACCCGCGCTCCCTTAATCTGGCTCCCCAGTAAATTGAAGAGGGCCTGCCGGACCTGGTCCTGCGTCGGCCGGATGCGGGGCCCTTTCGGAAGGGAGAGCCCCCGGCCGGCGTACTCTCCGCCGGTTACGCGCATGGACCGGTAAGCTGCGGGAAACGGAACGCCGTCTCTTTTTTCAACGCGACGAGGGGCGGAGCGGCCAGCTCCGGCTCTCGCGCCAGCAGCGCCTCCGCCTCTTTGCGGGTCAGTTCCAACCACGGACCTTGGCAAGCCCATTCCAGGCATTTGAGGTCCGGCAAGCCGGACTGCCGCTTGCCGAGCAGCTGGCCGGGTCCCCGCAAGCGCAGGTCCTCCTCCGCGATCCGGAACCCGTCGGCCACCTCGGTCATCGTCCGCAGCCGCTCCGCGCCGGCTGGATCCTTTGGGTCCGCGATCAGGATGCAGGTGGACTCGTGCTTGCCCCGCCCCACCCGCCCGCGCAGCTGATGCAACTGGGCCAGACCGAACCGTTCCGCCCCCTCGATCACCATCACCGTGGCATTCGGAACGTCCACCCCCACCTCAATCACCTGCGTGGCGACCAGGACTTGGATCTCCTTCTGCTTGAAGGCGGCGAAGATCTTTTTCTGCTCGGCCGAGTTCATCCGCCCGTGAAGCAGGCCGACCCGGTGTCCGGTGAATAGCTGCTGGTACTCACCAAACAACTGCAGGACCGAAACCACCTTGCTGGGAGCAGTGACAAAGAAATCCTCTTCCACTTTCGATTCCGGTTTCTCCGCGCCGATCCTCGGACAGACCACGTACGCCTGGCGGCCGGCCTCCAGCTCGGACCGGACGAAGGTGAACACCTCCTCCCGCCGGGTGGAATCCATCCAGAGGGTGCGCGCCGTCTGCCGGCCCGCGGGCCGCTCCGTCAATGTGGAAACGTCCATCTCTCCGTAGAGGGTGAGGCTCAAGGTCCGCGGGATCGGCGTGGCGGTGAGGATCAAGAGGTCCGGATTTTCTCCTTTTGTTACCAGCGCGTTGCGCTGGTCCACGCCGAACTTCTGCTGCTCGTCGATCACCACCAGCCCCAGCTTCGCGAACCGGACCCAGGGCTCCAGCAGCGCGTGCGTCCCGACCAAAACCTTTACCTTTCCCTCGACCAGTTCCTCTGCCAGCTGCCGGCGGGCCGGCTCCTCCAGTGAGCTGGTCAGCAGGCCGACCGGGACGTCTACCGGGGCCAGCAACTGCGCGAGCGTCAGCGCATGCTGCCGGGCCAGCACCTCGGTCGGGGCCAGCACCGCCGCCTGGCATCCGCTCTGCACGGCCACCGCCATCGCGTAGACAGCAACGACCGTCTTGCCGGAGCCGACTTCCCCTTGAAGAAGCCTTTGCATCGGGCGGGGGGCGGCCATGTCCCGGCCGATCTCCCCGATCGCTTTCTCCTGCCCGGCGGTGAGCTGAAACGGAAGCTGTTTCTTCCATCGCTCCACGAGATCGCCGCTCACCTCGTGCGCGATCCCCGGCCGGGCCTGCATCTTCTTCCGGCGCGTCCCCAGCGCCAGTTGGAAGCAGAGCATCTCGTCGAAGGTCACCCGCTCCCGCGCGGCAACGATCGCCTCCGGCGCCGGAGGGAAATGGATCCGGGTCATCGCGGTCTTAAAATCCAGCAGGCCGTGCCGGACCCGGATCTCCTCCGGCAGCGGGTCGGGCAAGGAATTCCAGAGCGCTTTCAACGCCGCCGCCACCGTCTCCCTCAGCTCCCGCTGGTGCAGGCCGGAGGTGGCCGGGTAGACCGGCACCACCCGCCCCATGTGCAGCGATTTGTGAGCCGCCCCGGCGGCTTCTTTCGGAATAAACTCAAACTCCGGCACCGTCATCTGCACCTTCCGGCCGATCCGGTCCACGGTACCGTAGAGGATGATCTCCTGCCCGACGGAGAACCACTTGCGCATGTACGGCTGGTTGAACCAGAGGGCGGTGAGCAGGCCGGTGCTGTCGCGCACCGTCACCTGCAGGATCAGCGTGCCGGTCTTGGCTCGAAAGAGGCTGACCGCGGAGATCACCCCGCGCGCGGTGGCCTTCTGATCGGGGACGAGCTGGGCGATGGAGAGGAAAGCCCGCCGGTCTTCGTGCCGCCGGGGAAAGTGGTACAGCAGGTCCCGCAGCGTCTTGATCCCGAGGCGGTAGTAGAAGGAGTTGCGGCGGGGGCCGACCCCCTTGAGGTACTGAATGGAGGTGTCGAGCGTGAAGACCACGCCGGCGCCGACTTTGCTCTTGACGCTCGAAGACTCAGACCTTATCATAGCTTCTCTCACCGAGGAATATTCCCATGGCAAAACGTTGTGACATCTGCGGAAAGGGCCCGATGGCGGGCCGGACCTACACCCGGAAAGGCAAGGCCAAGAAGGAAGGGGGTGTCGGCCGGCACATCGCCCGGAAGAACAAGCGCCGCTTTATGCCCAATCTTCAGTCGGTCCGCGCGGTCATCAACGGCCTGGTGAAGAGAATCCGTGTCTGCACCCGCTGCCTCAAGAAGGGCCGCGTCACCCGGCCCGCCCCCAAGCAAGCCGTCCAGCAAGCCGCTTAGCGGCCGGCTCCATCTTTTTTCAGCAGGCGTAATCCAATCTCGACCTTCGGGACCCGGGAAGAGCGCAACTCTCCCCGAAAGGAACGCTTCAGCTCCGCCAGAGCTTCCCGGAAATGTTCCTCCCCGGCGGCCCGGTTCTCCAACTCCACCTCCCAATGGCGGCCGATCCTTCGTCCCCCTCGCAAAACATCCACCTGGTCCAGATCCAGCTCGATCTCCTGCTTGCCAGAGATGAAGCTGAGCCTACGCCGAAGCGTGCGCAGATTCAAGATCTCTTGAAGCGGGCGGGACCCCACGATCTTCCGGGCCCGCAGCAGCGCGTCCGGCCCGGTCACCTCGATCCTCTCGGAAACTCCTCCCCGGTGGGACAACTCCCTCTTGAAGGTCCTCTCCGTTTTCTTACCCACGCGCCGCAGCTTCAGGACCGCCCGGGCCTGGCGCAGCCGGAGATCCTGGGTATCGAGGTAGCGGTTTTCTTGCCGCTCCAAGCGGCTGGATTTCCGGCGAAAGCGGCCGAGGGACCGCAGCCGGGCGATCTTCCGGAAAACCGCGGGGCTCCGCGCCAGAAACTTCGCTTCCACTTCCTTCGGCTCGCTGCTCATCTGGTGTTGGACGATCTTCTCCATCTTCCGGATCACCCGCTCCAGCCGGTCCACGAAGGGAGCCTTGGGCCAGCCGCGGCGGACCGCGCGGTAAACCTTCTGATGATAATCCAGCTTCTGATCCATTCCGCGGCTGAACCGATCGAAGACAACCGGTCCCTCCCGCCGATAAGCTGCCAGCAGCGAGGCGGTGTTGTGCAGCTTGTCGGCGCAGGAGATCGCAAGCGCGCCGCGGGAGGCTTTGTTGAGATGGCGCAGGTAGGCTCGTTTCCGCTGCTCCCACGAGTGGCGCCTGCCCGGCTCGGTCACTTCTTCGACTAGGAGGGCGACCCGTTTCCCGAACAGACGCTCCAGCTCGGCCGCCGTGGTCGGCGTATCCTCCAGCACATCGTGCAGGATGCCGGCGGCCACCACCTCATCGGCCATCCCTTCCTTCGCCAAGATTCTTCCGACGGCGATCGGGTGAACGATGAATGGCTTGCCGTCCCCCTTGCGCCGCTGCCCCGCGTGGCGCTCGACCGCGAAGGCCAGCGCCCTGCGGACCAGCGGAGAGGTGGGGAGCCTCTTCACTTCTTTCCAATCTGGACGAACCGGCCTTTGGCCTCCGCCACCACGTCGCCCGCGGCGTTGCGGGCGGCGGCCTCCACGATACAAACGCGTCCCTTTTGGGAAGAGACCCAGGCTTCCCCTTGCAGCGGTTTCCCGACATGCGCCGGTTTGAGGAACCGGACACTCATCTCAGCGGTCACGGAAGGCCGCTCCAGCTTCCAGAGCAGGTTGCCCATCAGTTCGTCGAGCACCAGCCCGATCATCCCGCCGTGGACAATGTCGGCGTACCCTTGAAACTCCTTGGAGGGGGTCCATTCCGTGCGGATGCGATGGTGGTCCGGATCGAAGGTGAACTTGAGCCGGAGTCCGCGGGCGTTCCTGCCGCCGCAGCCGAAGCACATCTGGTCATCCGACAGCTGCAGCGCCATTAGGTTCTCTTGAACTGCTTCTCGAGATTCGCCAGCGTCTGCGTGAACAGGACCGGGCGGCCGTGCGGGCAATGGAATGGGTCGTCACAGGAAGCCAGCCGCTCGAGGAGTTTGGCACAAGCGGCCGGCTCGAGGGAGTCATTCGCTTTGACCGACTGCTTCTTGCAGGCGCAGAGGGCGGCGATCGCTTCCTGGCTGTCCTCCAGCACGGTGCGGGTCTTCCCGTCCTCCATCTGGTCCAAGAAGGTCCGGACCACCTGCAACGGGTCCACTTCTCCCAGCACCGCCGGGTAGGCACGCACCACGGAAGTCCCTTCCCCGAACCCTTCGATGTCGAAGCCGACCTTCTCCAGCAGCGGCAGCGTCTGTTTGAACAGTTCCCGCTGACGGGGATGGACCTCCAGAAGCTCTTCCAAGAAAAGCATCTGTTTCTCCGCCGCGCCGGTGCGAAAATTCTTGAGCAGTGTTTCGAAGACGACCCGCTCGTGCGCCGCGTGCTGGTCTACGATCACGAACCCCTCTTCGGTCTCGGCAACCAGGTAGGTCCGGTGGATCTGCCCGAGCAGCCGCGTGATCTTCAGCTTCCCTTTGATAGCGATCGGCTCCAGCAGCGATTCCGAAACTCTTTCCATCACCGCGCCCCACGGCTGAGCGGCGGACGGACCGGAATGCAAGGTGTAGTTGCGCGCAGCGGCGGCCTGCGCCGGCAGCTTCAGGCTGGGGGCCAGATCGGGTGCCTGGATCAGCCGATCCCGAACCGCCCGCTGCAGGAACGATGTCACCTCCGGCTCGTTGGAGATCCGGACCTCCTGCTTGGTCGGATGGACGTTCACGTCCACGCGCGTCAGGTCCAGCTCGACGAAAAGAACGCCGACCGGAACCCGTCCCTCCATCAGCATCCCCTGGTAACCGGCCTGGAACGCGTACGATAGAGGAAGGGACTTGACCCAACGGCGGTTCACGAACAGAGTAATCTGGCTCCGGTTGCCGCGCGTGAGAGTAGGTTTGGCCAGTAGGCCGGAGAGCCGGATTCCCTCTCCCTGGCTGTCCAGCTCCAGCAGTTGGCCGGAAGCCTCCTCTCCGAGCACCGCCGCCGCTCGGTCCATCAGCCGGACCGCCGGGGGCAAATCCAGCAGAATCTTACCGGAGGATTTAAGGACAAAACGGGTTTGAAGCGCGCAGAGCGCCACCCGGCAGAGGATTTCCTGAATCTGGCCGCTCTCAGTGGAATCGGCCTTGAGGAACTTCCTCCGGGCCGGCGTGTTGAAAAAGAGGTCCCGCACTTCGACGATCGTCCCGCGTCGGCAGGGATGTTCCTGCATTCCTTTCACGGAACCTCCCTCGACGACCACCTCCGTTCCGGACGGTTCGCCCCCCGCCCGCGTGATCAGCCTAGCGCGGGAAACCGCCGCGATGCTGGGGAGCGCCTCTCCGCGGAAACCGAAGGAGCCGATCCTTTCGAGGTCCTCCACGCAGGTGATCTTGCTGGTGGCATGGCGCTGGAAGGCGAGCTTCGCGTCCTCCTTCGCCATGCCGGAGCCGTCGTCCGAAACTCGGATGAGGCTTTTGCCGCCATGTTCGATCTCCACCTCAACCGATTGGGCTTGCGCATCGAGCGAATTCTCCACCAGCTCCTTCACGATGGAAGCAGGCCGCTCGATCACCTCGCCGGCGGCGATCTTGTTGGCCAGGATCGCCGGCAGGACGCGGATTTTCCCCACTAGATCTTTTCCCTCTGCTTCTCCAGCCCGGCCAAAATCTGCTCCGCCCGGTCGGTGATCTCCTTGGGGATGCCGGCTAGGCGAGCGACGTGGATGCCGTAGCTACGGTCCGACCCGCCCCGCGCCACTTTTCTCAAGAAGACGATCCCCTCCGGAGTCTCCCGGACAGCGACGGTGTAATTCTTGACCGTCGGGAATTCCCCCTCCAGTTGGATCAGCTCGTGGTAATGGGTGGCGAACAGGGTGCGGGGGCGGACCGGGCCGGAGCTCAGGTGCTCGCAGATCGCCCAGGCGAGGCTGACGCCATCGAAGGTGGAGGTGCCCCGCCCCACCTCATCCAGGATCAGCAGGCTGCGGCCCGTGGCGGAGCGAAGGATCTGGGCCATCTCGATCATCTCCACCATGAAGGTGCTCTCCCCCTGCGCCAGGTCGTCGCGGGCGCCGACCCGCGTGAAAATCCGGTCCACCAAACCGATCCGGGCGGAGCCGGCCGGAACGAATGACCCGATCTGCGCCAGCAGCGTGATCAGGGCTACCTGCCGGATATAAGTGGATTTGCCCGCCATGTTCGGGCCGGTCAGGACCAGCAGCTGGTTTTCCGCGCCATCGAGCAGCGCGTCGTTCTCAATGAATTGGCCCGAGGGGAGCATCGCCTCCACCACCGGGTGCCGGCCTCCGCGGATCTCGAGCGTCATGCCGTCGCTCAGCTCCGGCCGGACCCAGCGGTTCCGGATCGCCGTGAAGGCGAGCGAGGCCAGCGCGTCCAGCGTGCCCACCGCCCCGGCGGTCCCCTGCAAACCGGCCAACTCTTCCAGCACCCGGCCGCGCGCTTCCTCGAAGAGCTGGACCTCCAGCTCCTTGATCTTCTCCTGCGCGCCGGTGATCCGCTCATCCCACTGCACCAGCTCCGGCACGATAAACCGCTCGGCGTGTACAAGCGTCTGCCTGCGCTGGTACTCCGGCGGCACGGCTCCCAAGTTCGGTTTGCTCACCTCGATCGAGTAGCCGAACACCTGGTTGTACCGGACCCGCAACGATTTGATCCCGGTCCGTTCGATCTCCCGCCGCTCGAATTCGACCAGCCAGGATTTTCCTTTCGCCGCCAGCCCCCGCAGCTCATCCAGCTCCTTAGAATAGCCGTCCCGGATGATCCCTCCCTCCCGCAGCGTGAGCGGCGGCGCCTCGGCGATCGCCCGGCCGATCAACTCCCGGATCTCCGGGAAGGGATTCATCCCTTCCCGGATCTCTTGCAGGACCGGGCTGGCATCCCGCTCCAGGCTGGAGCACAGTTCCGGGACCCGTTCCAGGAAGAGCTTCAGGTTCAGAAGATCCCGCGCGTTGGCCACCCCGTAGTTGAGGCGGCTCAGTGTCCGTTCCACGTCCCGCACCCCTTTACAGAGGGAGCGCAGCGACTGGGTCAAAGCGGGATCGGCCGCCAGCTCCGCCGTCCCCTCTTGGCGATGCCGGATCTGCTCCATCTTCAAAAGGGGATGCGTGATCCATTGATAGAGGGCTCGGCTTCCCATCGGCGTCAGCGTCTGGTCCAGACAGCCGAGCAGAGTGGCAGCCCTCTTCTCTCCGGCCGGGCCGGTCACCAGCTCCAGGCTGCGGACCGTCTGCCGGTCCAGCGTCATGAAGTCGTGCGTCTCCAGGAGCACCGGCAGGCGCAGATGTCCCAACGCGGAATGAAAATGATCCTTGAGGTAATAAAGGACCGCCCCCGCCGCCCCGACCGCGAGCGAGCGGTCGCCGAAGGGGACCGCTCGCTCGGAGGCGAGCGAGAATCCCTCCCGCAGCAGCCGCGCCCCTTCCTTCGCCTCGAAGATCCATTCCTCGTAGACGGTGACGGCCGCGCGGAGGTTCTCTTTCAGGAACGGGATGAGCAGCGGGTCCTGCGCGAGGCCCTTGGGCAGGATCACCTCCCGGGGTTGAAGCAGCGAAAGCTCGTTTGCCAACCGGTCCCGTTCCACCTCCCGAACCAGGAACTCGCCGGTTCCCAGGTCGAGCGCCGCCACCGCGGCCGCGGCACTCCTGTGCCGCGGCACTTCCTCGGCAGCAAGGATGGTGCCGCCTCGGTCGGCCGCGTCGCCCCTGCGCCGCGGCACTTCCTCGGCAGCAAGGATGGTGCCGCCTCGGTCGGCCGCGTCGCCCCTGCGCCGCGGCACTTCCTCGGCAGCAAGGATGGTGCCGCCTCGGTCGCAGGCAATTGCTACCAGGTATTCGGCCTGGGGGGTTTTGGCTTCTTCATCCAGATAAGTGGCGGGGGTGATGATCCGGGTGATCCGGCGCTCCACCAGCCCCTTGGCCGGTTGAAGATCTCCCACCTGCTCGCAGATCGCTACCTTGAGGTTCCGGTCCAGCAACGTCCGGACGTACTGGGAAAAGGCGTGGTAAGGAATCCCGCACATCGGCACGCGGCCTGCCGGGCCGCCGTCGCGGCCGGTCAAGGTGATGCTGAGGATCTCGGAGGCCCGCATGGCGTCCTCGAAGAACATCTCATAGAAATCGCCGAGGCGGAAAAAGAGGATGGTATCGGGGGGAAGGGTCTTCTTGATGGAGCGGTACTGCTCCATCATGGGAGTCAGCTTCTGTTCGACGGAAGAAGAAAGGCTTTGGGTCATAACGTCACTCGGGGAGCGGTGACGGGAACAGTATAACGCGTTACGAGCCAACAAAAAAGGGCGCGCTGCATGACGCTGCAGCGCGCCCCCGGAGGAAACGGGATGTTTACTCCGTTTCCTCTCCTTCCACCGGCTTGGCGACCGAAACGGCCACCGCCACCTTCTTACCGTCCTTCACCAGGTAGTCGATGTCCACCTCATTGCCGGCCGTGATCTCCTTGGCGGAGGCGATGTTGTCATACTCCGTCTTAGAGTCGAGCCCGTAGGTCGCTTCATTCTCCTTGCCGGTGTCGTAATCAAACTCGTTGATCGTGAGTTGATCTCCGCTCACGCTCTTGACCGTGCCGAAGGCGTACTCCGGCTCCGGGGTGGCCGGCTGGGCCGCCGAGGACGCTGCCGGCTGCGTGCCCGGATCAGACTTGTCTTCCTCCGCCAATGCCTGCCCCGCGGCTATTCCAATGAAACCGAAAACCAAACCCGCTGCAATCCACCTGCTTTTCATCTTTTGTTCTCCTTTTGAGCAATTATAGCGCATCACGGGATTTCCCGAACATCAGCGGTAGTTCTCGAATTGCAGCGGCACGCCCAGCTCCTTCCCCTGCAGGCCTTGCATCACCGCCTGCAGGTCGTTGATCTGCCGGGCATAGACCCTCACCGAATCGGACTCGATCTTGGCGTCCACTTTGAGCCCCAACCCCTTCACCGCCTTGACAACCTCCTTCGCCTTCTCGGAGGAAAGACCCTGCTGCAGGAGCGCCTGCTGCTTGGCCCCGCCGGCCGGAAGCTGTTCCGGCACCTTCCACTCGAAAGACCTGAGCGACACCCCGCGGCGGCCCAGTTTATCCTGCAGAAGATCTACCACGCTTTTAAGCTGCATCAGATGGTCGGCCGTCAGCTTCAGCGCCTCCGGCTTCTCCTCAGAGAAGGCGACGCCGGCACTGGATCCCTTAAAATCAAATCGGGTCTGGAGCTCCTTCTGCGCCATTTGGACGGCGTTCTTGAGCTCCTGCAGGTTGACCCGGGAAACGATGTCGAAGCTGTGATCCTTTGCCATGTGGTAGAATCGCCCTATTATAATGCGTTTTGCCGCAGGAATCTCCGATCAAACGGATCCCCAAAAGGCGGTCGAAGCCGCGCTGAAGCAGGTCGTCCCTCAACTGCAAGGCCAACCGGCACATGCCGTCTTCCTGTTCATCTCCATCCTTTATCGAACCGACTGGAAGCCGCTCCTCCGCCGCATCCGCCGGGAGCTGGGTTCCCCGCTGCTGCTGGGCTGCACCGCCGGCGGGGTGCTGGCTCAGACGCAGGAGTTGGAGCGAGTCCCGGCGGTTTCTTTGGCGGCGGCTCACTTGCCCGGCGTGAAGCTGCATCCCTTCACGGTAGCGCCGGAGGATCTGACCGAGGAGCGGGAGGTCGGTTACTGGATCGAGAAAACCGGCGTCAACCCGAAGGAGGATCCGGCCGGCATCCTCCTGCCGGAGCCGTTCAGCTGCGACTGCATGGGGCTGGTCACCACCTTGAACACCGTGTACCCTAAGATGCCGCTCATCGGAGGCCTTGCCAGCGGCGCCACCCGGGCGGGCGAGAACGCCCTCTTCTTCAACGACGAGCTGATCCCCGAGGGGGCGATCGGGACATTGCTCACCGGCGACATCGTTCTTCAAACGGTCGTCTCCCAGGGATGCCGCCCGATCGGGCGGCCTTATATCGTGACCAAGGCGGAGGAGAATGTGATCCTGGAGCTGGCCGGCCAGCCGGCAACCGAGGCGCTCCAGCGCCTCTACAGCGAGCTGCCGGACGCAGACAAAAAATTGGCCCAGGAAGCGCTCCTGCTGGGGATTGTGATGGATGAGTACAAAGAGAAGTTCCGACGGGGGGATTTCCTGATCCGCAACCTGATCGGCATGGACCCTTCCACCGGCGCGCTGGCGGTCGGAGATCAGATTCGGACCGGGCAGACGGTTCAGTTCCACGTGCGGGACGGGAACACCTCGCGGGAGGACCTGCAAACCCTCCTGAAGGAGAGCCCCCTCCCGAAACCCTCTTTAAGCGGCGGCCTGCTCTTCAGTTGCCTGGGCCGCGGCCGGGACCTCTACGGCGAGCCGGACGTGGACGTCCGAACGATCCGGGAGGCCCTGGGGCCCGCCTGCCCGATCGCCGGTTTTTTCTGCAACGGTGAGATCGGCCCGATCGGGCCGCACAACTATATCCACGGTTTTACTTCGAGCCTCGGCTTATTCCGTCCACGCTCCACCGGTCGAACCGGCTGAAGTAGAGCCCTGCGCAGGAAATCAGCACGTAATTGAAATTGCCGGCCGCCAC
>Ga0209515_10000066_pt1 | contig 181570 bp, 159 predicted proteins | sample Subgroupgradi54m_FD_187454 | JGI IMG/M metagenome (GOLD analysis project Ga0209515, IMG submission 187454) | Subsurface groundwater microbial communities from S. Glens Falls, New York, USA - GMW60B uncontaminated upgradient, 5.4 m (SPAdes)... ...
TCATGCAACGGGAGCCCTTCAAAAAAAGCTTGACTCCTTCTCGACGACACAACCGACAAACAGGCCCACGATATTTTGCCACGATAGCTCTCCTTAAACCCTTCGCCGTTTCGGCGGACGGCATCCATTATGAGGAAGCGGCGTAACATCATAAATGGCCGTCACCCGCAACCCCGCAGCTTGCAGCGCACGGATTGCCGATTCCCGTCCAGATCCGGGTCCCTTAATAAAGACTTCCACTTCTTTAACTCCGTTTTCCATCGCTTTTTTTGCCACAATTTCCGAAGCCCGCTGCGCAGCAAAAGGAGTGGATTTCTTGGATCCCTTAAAGCCTGCGGCACCCGAGCTTGACCAGCAAACGGTATTGCCTTGCGGGTCGGTGATCGTGATCACAGTATTATTGAAACTGGCCTGAATATGCACGACCCCTTTAACAATATTTTTAACTTTTTTCTTCTTTGCCATTAAACTTTTGCTCCTCTCGGCTTATTTCGGTGCGGGCGGCTTCTTGATGAGTCCGCCTACGGTTTTACGCGGGCCTTTACGGGTCCTCGCATTCGTATGAGTTCTTTGTCCCCGAACCGGCAGTCCCCGGACATGACGCTGGCCACGGTAAGAACGAATATCAATAAGACGGCGAATATTTTGTTGGATTTCCCGGCGGACATCGCCTTCCACTTTGATTCCGTTTTTCTGAATCATGCTTGTGATGTCGAAAATCTCTTTTTCCGTCAAATCCTTCGCGCGCTTATCGGGACTGATTTTTGTGCTGGCTAAAATTTTCTTGGCGAGCGACGGCCCGATGCCATAAACATAAGTTAAGGCAATCTCGGTTCGCTTTCCCGCCGGAATATCAACTCCGAAAATACGTGGCATAAGGACTCCTCTTTTTATCCCTGTCGCTGCTTGTGCTTGGGATTTTTACAAATGACATACACAATCCCTTTGCGTCGCACGATCGAACAATGTTCACAAATTTTTTTAACGGAACTTCTGACTTTCATTTATTTCACTCTAAAAGTAATTCGGCCTCTCGTAAGATCATAAGGAGAAAGCTCCAACTTCACCCGATCCCCCGGAAGAATTCGAATATAGTGCATTCTCATTTTCCCTGAAATATGCGCTAACACTTTGTGTTTGTTATCCAATTCCACACGAAACATCGCATTCGGCAAAGGCTCAATGACCGTCCCTTCAACTTCAATCGCTTCTTCTTTAGGCATGACTCGGATCTTTTTCGGGTCCGGTTAAATTCAACGGACCGCTCTCGGTAAAAGCCACCGTATCCTCATAATGACTCGCCCACTTCTTGTCTTTAGTTACGACGGTCCAGCCGTCGCTTAAGGTCTCAACGGCGTAATGGCCGGCTGTCACCATCGGCTCAATTGCGATCACAAGGCCCGGTTCAATTTTGGGCCCTTGTCCAGCCCTCCCAAAATTCGGGATTTGAGGTTCTTCGTGAATCGCTTGGCCGATTCCATGACCGACATAATCGCGAACCACGCCGAAACCATTTTCTTCAATCACCGCTTGAACCGCGCACGAAAGATCGCCGATCCGTTTGCCCGATTTTTTCACGGCTTCTATCCCTGCCAAAAAAGCGTCTTTTGCAACTCGTATCAACTTTAAAACCTCCGCTGAAACTTTGCCGACCGGCAAACTTCTTGCCGCATCCGAATAATAGCCTTTGTAGTTCACTCCGAGATCCAGACTAACTAAATCGCCTTCTTTTAACTTCCGTTTCGACGGAATTCCGTGCACAACTTCTTCATTGATCGAAACGCATAGGGTCCGCGGAAAACCGCGATAACCTTTGAAGGCTGACTCTCCACCTGCCTTTTGGATCGCCTCTTCCGCAATCCGGTCCAGTTCCAAAGTGCTGACTCCCGGTAAAACGGCGGGCTGCAATTTTTCAAATGCCTGCCGAAGGATCCGCGCGGCTTCGGTCATGGTCTCGATTTCACGCTTCGACTTTAGTCGGATCATGAACCTTTTCGGACGCCTGTAGGTCCGATTACTTTTTTTAATTCCGCCTGCAACTCGGGGACATCCAAGTCTCCGGGAACTTCTTTTAAAAGCTTGCGCTTCTGGTAATACTCCAAAAGGGGCGCGGTTTCCTTTTCGTAGACTTCCAAACGATGCCGGATTGTTTCCGGTTTATCATCTGCGCGTGCAACCAACGGCGTCTGACACTGATCGCAAATCCCTTTGACTCGCGGTGGAATATTTCGAATATGATAATTTGCCCCGCACTTGGGACAATTAAGCCTTCCCGAAAGACGCTCTACAATCACTTCCATTGAAGTCTTAAAATACAGCGCGAAATCCAAATTTTCGTGCCGTTTCTTCAGAAAATCTTCCAGCGCTTCGGCTTGACCGACCGTCCTTGGATAACCGTCCAAGATGTATCCGTTTTGGGTTTCCGGTTTTTCGAGTTGGCCCAGCATCAGCTCATTAACCAATGCGTCCGGGACCAGCTCCCCTTTTTCAATGATCGCTTTCGCGCGTTTGCCCAAATCCGTGGCTTGCCGAATTTCTTGCCGAAGTAGATCGCCGGCTGCGAAATGAGGAACCTGCCAAGCTTCGCTTAAGATTTTGGCATGAGTTCCTTTCCCGGCTCCAGGCGGCCCGAATAGGATGACTCGCATCGAATTTGAGAAAGAGCTTTCTTTTAGCGTCTGGCTTTCAGACGACCTTTTCGAACGAACCCTTCATAGTGGCGCATCAAAAGCTGGGATTCGATGGTTTTCATCGTATCCAAAATCACGCCCACGATAATTAAAAGACCAGTGCCTCCGAAAAAGCTCGCCACCAAAAAAGGAATGTTCAAAATCCGCGGCGAAGAAATGAGGTTTGGGAAAAGTGCGATGATTGCTAAAAAAACGGCGCCGCTCGCTGCAATTCGCGTCATGACATAATCCAAATATTCCGCAGTATTCCGGCCAGGCCGGATCCCGGGAACAAAGCCGCCGAATTTCTGAAGATTTTCTGCGACTTCGGTCGGATTGAAAGTGATGGCCGTATAAAAAAATGTGAAAAAAATGATAAAAAGAGCATAGATCACCGAATACACGATCGAACCCGAATGAAGAAAACGGGCTGTATTTTGTAAAAATCCGGTGTGCGGGAAAAACCCGGCGATCGTAGCCGGAAAAAGGACCACGGATTGGGCAAAAATAATCGGAATAACTCCCGCCTGATTCACCTTTAAAGGAAGATAAGTCGCTTGTCCGCCGTACATCCGATGACCGCGAATTTGTTTAGCATACTGAACCGGAATTTTCCGCTGACCCTGAATGATTAAAACTACGCTTACCACCGTGAAGACAAAAAGCGCAAGCATGAGTGCGAGTTTCCAATAACTTAATTGTTGTCGGGACGGATCGAGCGGAGAAACCAAAGTCCAGGTCTGCCAAAGAGCGGTAGGGATCGATTCCACGATACCGGCTGTGATAATAATCGACATTCCGTTTCCGATTCCATATTGATCGATCTGTTCGCCCAGCCACATGATGAAAGCAGTTCCCGTCGTAAGCGTGAGTACCGTCATCAGACGAAATCCCCAACCCGGATTCGGTACAATGACCGTTCCCTGAAATGCATTGGGATTCTCGAGCCAAAGAGAAATGAAAAAAGTTTGGATGATCGCCAATACGACCGTGCCGTAACGGGTATATTGAATAATTTTTTTTCTCCCCTCTTCCCCCTCTTTGGCCAATTTTTCCAAGGCCGGAAAGACAACGGTCAAAAGTTGAAGAATGATGGAGGCGGAAACATAAGGCATGATTCCCAGAGCAAAGATCGTCGCCTTTTGAAGAGCGCCACCGGAAAACATTCCCATAATGCCAAAAAGTGCTCCGCCGGGGGTTTGAGAAATGGACTGGAAAAAACGGTTCAGGGCATGACCATCGATTCCGGGCGTCGGCACATAAGTTCCGATCCGATAAACCACAATAATGAGAAGCGTAAAAAGCACCTTACGCGTAAGTTCCGGAACTTTAAATATGTTAACGAGGGCCCGCAACATTAGATCACCACCGCTTGGCCGCCCGCCGCTTCAATTTTCTCTTTGGCCTGCTTGGAAAACTGGTGAGCCCGAATAGTAAGAGGTTTGGTTAATTTTCCATCACCCAAAACTTTGAGACCATCTCTTAAATGCCGGACCACTCCCCAATCCACAAGTTTTTCCGGGGTAATTTCTTTCTCTTCTAATTGAGCGAGACGTTCCAAATTCACAATCGAAAACTCTCTTTTGTGAGGATGATTAAAGCCTCGCTTCGGGATTCTTCGGTAAAGAGGATTTTGTCCACCCTCGAACCCCCGGCGCCGGCCCTGTCTGCCGCTGCGGGACTTTTGGCCTTTAAAACCTCGAGTTGAGGTTTTGCCATGCCCCGAGCCGGGTCCGTGACCGATCCTCTTCTTCTTTTTTTGATAAGGCCGCTTAGCTCTCATCTTCTTTATCCGTTCGAATTTTATGATCCGTTAATTGTTGGAGCCCGTCGATCGTCGCTTTTAAAACATTGATCGGGTTATCGCTTCCCAAGCTCTTGGAAAGAATGTCTTTGATTCCAGCCGATTCACAGAGGGCGCGAACCGACCCTCCGGCAATAATTCCAGTTCCCGGCGTCGCGGGCTTGAGGAGGACGCGCGCCGCCCCGTAACGGCCCACCACTTCATGGGGAATCGTAGTACCTTTTAAGGAAATGCGAATTTTCTTCTTTTGGGCCCGGTTAATTCCTTTCACAATGGCATCCGCTACTTCGCTGGCTTTGCCCAAACCATAACCGACTTCTCCCTGACCGTTGCCCGTAACCACCAGAGCACTAAAATGAAAACGGCGTCCGCCCTTGACCACCTTGGCGCAACGATTGACTTGAATTACTTTTTCGTAATTGGTGGGCGGTGGTGCCCCCGCGCTCGGAGAAACAAAAGGAGCCGGAACCGGCGCTTGCGGAACAGGGATCGTTTCCGTAACTTCTTCTGGTTTTCCGGACTTATCTTTTTCTTCTTCCATCAAAACTCCACTCCCGTTCCGCGCAAGGCTTCAGCCAAGGCCTTGACGCGACCGTGATATTTATACCCGCCCCGATCAAAAACGATTTTTTTAATGCCCTTCTTTGTCAGCTCGGCGCCAAAGAGCTCGCCCAATTTTTTAGCTGATTCCACATTGCAACCCCGGGAAGAAACTTTGCGAAATTTTTCGGTCGTTGTTGAAAAAGAAAAAAGGGTTTTGTTCTGATAATCGTCGACGGCCTGAGCATAAATATGTTTGCCGGACCGGTAGACGGCGAGCCGCGGCCTCTCCGCATTTCCGAAAATACTCTTGCGGATTCGCTCGTGTCTTTTTTTTCTACGATCTTGGTAACTGGTACTCATGCCGTGGTCTTTCCTTGCTTGCGCCGAATTTGTTCGCCCACATAATGAATTCCCTTACCCTTATAAGGTTCGGGTTCATGGAATCCTCGGATATCCGCCGCTACCTGACCCACCTTTTGGCGGTCCGTGCCGGAAACTACGATTTGCGTCTGCTTGGGTGCTTTGATTTCGATTCCTTCCGGAATGGCATATTCGATCGGATGACTGAAACCAAGACTCAACACAAGTTTTTTCCCCGCTACCTGAGCTTTGTATCCCACACCTTCGATTTCTAACTCTTTGGTATAACCCTGGGTCACTCCGTGGACCATATTTTGAATTAGGCTGCGCGTCAAACCGTGAAGGGCGCGGTCCGTGCGAATATTCGTAGGCCGCTCGACCAGCAAATTATTTTCCTTAAAACTCACCTTCATGCGCGGATGAAAACGCAGCTGAAGCTTGCCCTTTGGGCCCTCCACGCGGACTTCGCCTTCCGCTACTGCCACTTTCACACTCGATGGAACGGTGATGGGTTTTCTTCCAATTCGTGACATAAAATTACCAAATTTTACAAATGAGCTCGCCACCCACTCGGGCTTTCCGTGCTTCCCGGTCAACCAAAACACCCCGAGAAGTAGAAACCACGGCCACTCCGAGGCCTCCTAAGACTCTCGGAATGTCTTCAAAAGCTACATAAATCCTTCTGCCCGGCTTGGAAATACGCTGGATCCCCTGAATCGCCGGTTGCTTGCCGCGAAGATATTTCAGATGCATCCGAATAAAACGCTTTTCCCCTTCGGCAAAAAATTTATAGCTTTCAATAAAACCTTCATCTTTTAAAATCTCCGCAAGACGTACCGCGAGGCCTGACGCGCGCGCAGTGACTTTTTCTTTTTTTGCCCGCGAGGCGTTTCGAATGACCGTCAAAAAATCTGCGATAAAATCAGTACAGGTTGCCATAGTTCACCAACTCGATTTCGTGACACCGGGAATCAGACCTTCATTAGCCATTTCCCGGAAACAAATACGGCAGATCGCGAATTTTCGAATGTAACCTCCCGATCGACCACACACCCTGCAACGGAAATAACCTTGGACCGGGAATTTCGGTTTTCGCTGTTGTTTAATGACCAAACATTTCTTTGCCATTTTATATGAGTCCTATTTCTTAAACGGAAAGCCGAGCAGCTCCAAGAGCCTCTTGGCTTCCGGTTTTTTCTGGGCCGTGGTCACAAAAGTGATATCCATTCCCTGAGTTTTTTTAATCTTGTCAAATTCGATCTCAGGAAAAATGATCTGTTCTTGAAGTCCGATCGTCAAATTTCCCTGGCTGTCGAATCCGGTATCCGGAAGTCCGCGGAAATCCCGGATGCGCGGCATGGCCACATTGATCAATCGGTCAAGAAATTCGTACATCCTGATTCCGCGCAGCGTCACCTTCACTCCGATCGGTGAGCCTTCTCTTAATTTAAAAGCGGAAATGGATTTTCGCGCCCGCGTAATCACTGGCTTTTGTCCGGTGACAAGTGCGAGGTCCCCGCTCACTGCTTCCAAAATCTTGATGTCGGTCGCGCCTTCTTTTACGCCCATATTAATAACTATCTTGACCAAACTCGGCACTTCGAAAGGATTCCCAAAACCAAACTCCTTCATGATGGTCGGGACAATTTCTTTTTTGTGTTTCTCCCGCAGGCGCGGGACATAAGTCGGGGTTTGAGTTTTCATTTTTCAAGAATCTCCCGACACTTTTTGCAGGTGCGCTGCCGGGTGCCGTCGGCCAAAACCGACGAACCAACGCGAGTCGGCTTACCGCAACGGGGGCAAACCAACATCACATTAGAAATTGCAAGCGCGCCTTCCATTTGAACAATCCCGCCTTTCGGATTATCCTGGCTCGGACGGCGATGAACTTTACGATAATTGATTCCCTCCACCATAATCCTTCCGGTATCGGGAAAAACTTGCAGAACCCGGCCTTTTTTGCCGCGGTCTTTTCCCGCAATAATGGCTACGTTATCATTTTTTTTTATTTTCATCTTGTTCACACCACCTCAGGGGCCAGGGAAAGAATTTTGGTAAATTCCTTTTCCCGGAGCTCGCGCGGAACCGGCCCGAAAATTCGAGTTCCCCGAGGATTTTTCTGGTTATCAATTAAGACCACGGCATTAGAATCAAAACGCACCGTCGTTCCGTCAGGGCGCCGGATGGGCGCGCGCGTACGGACGATCACGGCTTTGACCACTTCACCTTTTTTCACGGCGGAGTCCGGAATCGCTTCCTTCACCGTCGCGGTAATGATGTCCCCTATCACGGCGGTGCGTTTTCCGCGACGGCCGATCACGCCGATCATGGAAGCGCGCTTGGCGCCGCTATTGTCCGCTATTTCTAAAATGCTTCTCATTTGAATCATGGCGATAAGCTCCCCGCCGAACATCGGGTTATTGCTTGACCCTCTCAATTAAACCAATCATTCTCCAGTGTTTACTTCCGGAAAGTGCCCGTGTTTCGATAATACGGATCCGGTCTCCCACGTGGGATTCATTTTTCTCATCATGCACCGCATATTTGACCCGCTTCTTAATGACCTTTTGAAAACGCGAATCGCGGAAAAGTCGTGTGACGGCAACAATGCGTGTTTTTGCCATTTTATCTTTCAGAACAACCGCTTCCCGGCTTCTGGGTTTGAGTCGTTTAGTTTGGGTCTCAGACATTTTTTTTCTCCACTAATAAGGTTTTAACCCGAGCAACGTCTTTTTTTGTCATTTGCACCGTGGAATGCTTCTCTAATTTGCCGAGTTTCGCCTGCAAGCGGAGGGAAAAAAGTTCTTTTTTTAATCCATCCAGCTTTTCTTTTAATTCATCAGCGGTCAAATTTCTGAGTTCGCTTGTTTTTAATTTCGCCATGTTTAGATTCCTTCGCGCCTGACAAAACGGGTCCGAAAAGGTACTTTATAAGCGCAAAGACGCATGGCTGAACGAGCCATTTCCTCCGGCACGCCACCCATCTCAAAAAGAATTTGTCCCGGTTTGATCACAGAAACGTAATATTCGGGGTTTCCTTTTCCTTTCCCCATACGGGTTTCTGCCGGTTTTTTTGTATAAGCTTTATCCGGAAAAACACGCAGCCAGATTTTTCCGCCCCGCTTCACATGCCGGGCAAGGGCAACGCGGGCAGCTTCCAATTGAATCGCAGTAAGCCATCCGCAGTCCTGAGCTTTGAGACCGAATTCTCCGAAGGCCAACCAACTGCCGCGAGTTGCAATTCCTGTGCGGCGGCCGCGATGCTGTTTCCGATATTTGACTCGCTTCGGCATTAAAGGCATAAATTACTGGGCCTGCGGTGAAGCAGCCTCTTCTTTCTCCGGCACGTGCTGCGCTTTTCTCTGCTCCATCTGCGCCGCTTCTTCCTTTTTCACCAAAACTTCTCCTTTATAAATCCAAACTTTGACCCCGATTGTTCCATAAGTGGTGAAAGCGGTCGCAAAACCGTAATCAATGTCCGCGCGAAAAGTGTTCAAAGGAATTTTTCCTTCGCGGTAGCCTTCGGACCGCGCAATTTCAGCACCGCCCAGTCTTCCTTTACACTGGATCTTGATTCCCAAGGACCCACGGCTCCTGGCATTTTGCACCGTTTTCTTCATAGCGCGGCGAAAAGAAACCCTTTTTTCAAGTTGAAGCGCAACGTTTTCCGCAACAAGCTGGGCGTCGGTCTGGGGCTCTTTGATTTCCTTAATATCGATGAATAATTCCTTATCCGGAACGAGATCCGCCAATTGATCTTTAACTTGATCGATTTCCTGTCCCCGCCTTCCGATGATGACGCCAGGACGCGCGGTGTGAATCCGCACCCGAACTCTGCCGCTCGAACGCTCGATATCGATCGAGGCAATTCCCGCATAGCCTAATTTCTCTTTCAAAAATTTGCGAAGCTTCAGGTCTTCGTGAAGAAAGGTGATCAGTTGTTTGCCCTTGGCAAACCACTTGGCCTTCCACGTCTTGATGTAACCCAATCTCAAACCGTAAGGATGTGATTTTTGTCCCATAGAATTAGGCCTTAGCAGCTGCTTTGCGGGTCTTGGTCTTACCCTGAGCAGCAACTTTCTCCTTTTTCGGTGTGGCCTTTCCTGCTTTTTCTTTGCCTTGTTGAGGAACGGGAGGGAGCCCGATTACTTTCTCGCTCTCCCGCAAAATAATCGTCAGATGAGTAGAACGTTTCAATATTTCATCCGCCCGTCCCATGGCCCGGGCCATGAACCGCTTCATGACCGGTCCGCCGTCTGCTTTGATTTCCGAAACCAAAAGACGTGATTCCTCCAAACCTTTTACTTTGGCATTCGCAACCGCACTCTTCAAACCCTTTTCCACCAACCGCGCAGCCTTTTTATTCAAAGCAGTGAGGGATGCGAAAGCGGAAGTCACGGGCTTCCTGGAAATCGCCTGCGTTACCAAACGGACTTTTCTCGGCGAAATCCTGAGATATCGCACAACCGCCCGCGCTTCTCTTGAGGAATTTTGTTTTTCTTCAGCCATTTTTATTATGTCTTCGCGGCAGTCGCTAAGGCTTTGGCCTTGTCTTGCGACGTGCTGTGTTTCTTGAAAATTCGCGTGACGGAAAATTCACCGAGCTTATGCCCAACCATATTTTCGGTCACGTAAACATTGTGAAAAATCTTTCCGTTATGAACGGCGAAATTCAGCCCCACAAACTCGGGGGTGATCGTAGAACGCCGCGACCACGTCTTGATCGGTTTGCGGTCATTTGAAGTCCGGGCCTTCTGGACCTTCATCATTAACTTTTCGTCGACAAAAACTCCCTTTTTTGCGGATCGGCTCATTTAAATTGATCTCCTTAGGCGCGTCGGTCTTTGACGATAAATCGGTTGGACGATTTGTACGGTCGGCGGGTTTTTAATCCCTTAGACTTCTGGCCCCAGGGACTTTGGGGATGATTGCCGCCTTTTGATTTTCCTTCGCCGCCGCCCATCGGATGGTCACAGGGGTTCTGTGCCACACCGCGGGTTTGCGGTTTAATTCCCAACCACCGCGCGCGGCCGGCTTTTCCCTGCATCACACTATCATGATCTAAGTTTGAACATTGGCCGACGGTGGCATAAGCATCGATTTTGAAAATTCGAACTTCTCCTGAAGGAAGCTTTACGTGAGCAACGTCTTTTTCTTTGGCTAAAATCGTTGCAAGCGCTCCTCCGGAACGGACCAATTTTCCTCCCCGGCCCGGTTCCAGCTCGAGATTATGGATCGCCGTTCCTTCCGGGATATTTCGCAGAGGAAGATGATTCCCCACTTTTACTTCCGCTTCGCTTCCGCTCATCACAGTTTCGCCCACGCGCATTCCCTCCGGGGCAAGAATGTATGCCTTTTCCGCATTGGGATATTCCACGAGCGCAATCCGCGCACTGCGATTGGGGTCATATTCGATGGTCAATACTTTAGCCGCTTCGTTGTGGCGGGCGCGTTTGAAATCCAAAATTCTGAGGCGCCGCTTGTGGCCTCCGCCTTTTTTTCGGTCTGTTGTATGACCATGATTATTCCGTCCCCCGGTCCTTTTTCTGGGTTCCGTGAGCGGCTTATAAGGACTGTCGGCCGTAAGGCTCGAGAAATCCGCCACGTTGCCGAATCTGCGTCCGGGGCTTGTGGGTTTAAATTTAATCAGTGGCATTTTAAAATTAAGAGTTTTAAACGAACTCTATCTTTTCTCCTTCTTTCAAGGTAACAGTGGCCTTTTTCCATTCGGCAGTAAGGCCCGGGCGAAAACGAACCCGCTTCCATTTTCCCGCCACCACACGCGTATTCACTTTGCTCACATGGACATTAAAAATTTTTTCGACTGCAGCTTTGACGGAATTCTTATTGGCTTCGGGGTGAACACGAAAGGTGTATTTGCCTTCTTCTTTCTGCCCCGTACTTTTTTCGGTGACCAGCGGCTCCTGAATCACGTCGTAAAGATGAAGTCTCATTTGGAAGCCGCCTCTTGTTTTTCTTTTTTGAGAATCCGTGACTCAATCACGGGAAGCGCTCCCTCTTCCATTAAAATCTTGGGCCAGTGAAGCACGTCGTAAGCATTGAGATCCCGCGCTAATTTCACGCCCAGAATTCCGGATAGATTCCGCGTGGCGCGACTAAAAATCGGGTCATTTTCCTTCACCACGCAAAGCGTCCGCTTCTCCTCCAAAGGGAGGGCTTTTAAAATTTTCACAAATTCCTTGGTTTTCGGAGCCGTAAGCCGTGTGTCTTCCAAAAGTAAAAGGTTTTTTTGTTTCGTCCTCAGACTGAGTGCTGAAACCAAAGCTTGGCGTTTCATTCCTTCCGGCAATGCCACGCTGTAATCCCGGGGCCGTGGACCAAAGACCACGCCTCCGCCTTTCCAAATTGGAGAGCGAATGGAGCCGTGACGCGCACGCCCAGTGCCTTTTTGTTTCCAGGGTTTTTTCCCTCCGCCACGAACTTCTCCGCGTGTTTTCGTGTTAGCAGTCCCGCGCCGAAGATTGGCGGCATAACCCTTCTCCACCAGGGCCAAAAGCCGCTCATTGACCGGAGCGCCGAAGATTTCTTCATTCAGAGAAATCTCCTTCTTCTCTTTGCCCGCTTTGGAAAAGACCGGCAACCGAGTTAAGCGCTCGGAGTCTGGTTTTTCTCGGCGGACTCGGGGCTTGGCGACTCTTTTGCTTTTTCCGCTTCCGCTGGTTCTGGTTTTTCGCTTGGTTTTTCGAGTTTCCATTTTTTTACTTTTCCCCTCTTGAGAGCGGTCCGGATCACAAGACAGCCTGTCTCGGTTCCGGGAACGGCTCCTCTGATTGCAAGAAGGTGATTTTCTGAATCTACTTTGATCACTTTCAAATTTTGAACCGTCACTTGCTGATTTCCCATCTGGCCCGGCATCCGCATTCCCTTGACGACGCGGGATGGAAAGGACGACGCTCCGATGGAACCGGCCACGCGGCCGAACATAGAGCCGTGGGTTTTCGGTCCTCCGGTAAAATGATGCCGCTTTACCACGCCCTGAAAACCTTTTCCGATTGAAATACCTTCCACATCCACAAATTCGCCCGCTTCGAATTGATCCACGCTCAGCTCTTTTCCGACTTCCAGGCCTTCCAATTCGCTCGTGCGAATTTCGCGGACAAAACTTTTTGGAGAAACACCGGATTTTTTAAATTGCCCCAGTACCGGTTTAGTGGTCCGGCTTTCTCTTTTTTCGCCGAAACCGAGCTGCACCGCATCGTAACCATGTTTTTTCTGGGTCTTTACACCCAAGACGACGCAAGGACCGGCCTGGATCAAGGTCACCGGAATCTGGCGGCCTTCTTCATCGAAGACATTGGTCATTCCGATTTTTTGTCCCAAGAGTCCGATCACAGCTTAATCTCCACATCCACGCCCGCCGGTAAATCAAGCCGCATGAGGGCATCCACCGTCCGGGCCGTAGGTTCGACAATGTCCAAAAGACGTTTATGAGTACGAACTTCAAATTGATTCCGGGCTTTCTTATCAATCGTCGGACCTTTCAAGACTGTGGTTTTCCAAATGTGGGTCGGTAAAGGAATCGGCCCCACCACCCGCGCACCGGTCCGCTTCGCCGTTCCGACAATTTCTTGAACGGATTGGTCTAAAATTCGGTGATCGTAAGCTCGCAATTTGATTCTGATTTTTTCTTTGGTCGACATAAATTAGGCAGCGATGATTTTTTCTGAGATTTGTTTGGGAACTTCGGAATAACTATGAGGTTCCATCGTAAAAGTCGCCCGGCCCTGTGAGAGCGAACGCACAGACGTTGCGTAGCCGAACATTTCCGCCAAAGGGACAAGCCCCCGGACAAATTTCACATTACTGCGCGTCCCGACTTCCTGAATAATGCAGCGTCTCGAATTGAGATCGCCGATGGTGTCCCCCATATATTCTTCGGGTACGACCACTTCCAAATTCATTATGGGCTCCAAAAGAATGGGGCCTGCCAATTTCGCGGCCTCCTTGAAACCCATGGAGCCGGCGATTTGGAAAGCAATTTCTGAAGAGTCCACGTCGTGATAAGAACCGTCGTAAACAGTGATGCGCAAATCCGTCACTGGATAACCGGCTAAGACACCGTTTTGGCAAGCTTCGCGAACACCGGCTTCGACTGCCGGAACATATTCCCTCGGAATTGCACCGCCGACCACTTTATTTACGAATTCAATGCCGGTGCTGCGCGGGAGGGCCTCGACCTGAAGATAACAGTGACCGTATTGTCCGCGGCCGCCTGTTTGACGGATATATTTTCCTTCTGCCTTTGCGGTTCCCTTGATCGTTTCCTTGTACGCCACTTGAGGCTTGCCGACATTGGCTAAACAATTGAATTCCCGTTTCATCCGATCAACAATAATTTCCAAATGAAGTTCGCCCATTCCCGAAATAATAGTCTGCCCCGTTTCTTCGTTTGATTTGATCCGAAAGGTTGGATCTTCCTCGGCCATTCTTTGAAGAACGGTGGAAAGTTTGTCGCGATCCGCTTTCGTCTTAGGTTCGATGGAAAGGGAAATCACCGGCTCGGGAACAAAAAGTGATTCAAGAACAATGGGTTTTTGCTCATCGCAAAGGGTATCCCCCGTCTTTACGCTGCGCAGACCCACAACGCAGACGATATTTCCGGCGCCTGCCTCTTCAATTTCTTCGCGTTTATTCGCATGCATCAAAAGAAGCCTTCCCACTCTTTCTTTGACATCGCGGGTGGCGTTATAAATATAAGTTCCTGACTTGATCACACCCGAGTAAATCCGGACATAAGTTAATTTGCCCCCGCCCGCGAAGGGATCTTGAGCAATTTTGAAAGCGAGCCCTGAAAGAGGCTCGGATTCGCTGGCGGGACGCTCAATCACTTCCTTTGTTTTTGGGTCAAGTCCCTTCATGGCTGGAACCTCTTTTGGGCTTGGCAGATAATCCACAACCGCGTCCAGAAGCATTTGGACTCCTTTATTCTTCAACGCGGAGCCGCAAAGAACGGGCGTTATCTGAATAGCCACGGTGGCCTTGCGAATACCTGCCATGATTTCAGCTTCGGTTGGCGCTTGGCCTTCGATAAATTTATGCATTAAGGCATCATCATGCTCGGAAACTTTTTCAATCATAAAATCGCGCGCTTTCTTCGCTTGTTCCGCGTACTCGGCAGGAATATCGGTGGTATCAAATTTGGCGCCGAGCGTTTCCTCAAGAAAAACGTAGGCTTTCATTCGAACCAAATCGATCACTCCCTTAAATTGATCCTCTTTTCCGTAAGGCAATTGAATGGGTACCGCATTGGCCCCCAAACGCTCCCGCATAGAAGCAACTGCGCCTTCAAAGTTGGCGCCGGTGCGGTCCATCTTATTAATAAAGGCGAATCGAGGAACGTGATAACGCTCGGCTTGCCGCCAAACCGTTTCTGATTGCGGCTCGACTCCTTCGACCGCACCAAAAACGGCTACGCAACCGTCCAAAACACGCAAGGAGCGCTCGACTTCAATCGTAAAGTCAACGTGTCCCGGCGTATCGATGATGTTGATCCGACAATCACGCCAAAAGCAGGTGGTGGTGGCAGAAGTAATCGTGATCCCGCGCTCTTGTTCCTGTTCCATCCAGTCCATTTGCGTCGTGCCGTCGTCAATGTCGCCGATCTTGTAGGTACGACCGGTGTAATACAAAATTCGCTCGGTCGTAGTGGTCTTGCCGGCATCGATATGCGCAGCAATCCCGATGTTGCGAACTTTTTCCAGAGGAAAATGAATCTTTTTTTCTTCAGCCATAGTCGTCAACTGACTTACCATCGATAATGGGCAAAGGCACGATTGGATTCAGCCATCTTGTGTGTGTCTTCGCGTTTTCGAACGGAAGAACCGGTTTTATTAAAAGCATCTAAAATTTCTGACGCCAATTTTTGCTGCATTGGGGCGCCTTTTCTTCCTCTTGCATAGGTGCGCATCCAACGCAGGGCCAGCGCCTGCCCACGGTCCAAACGCACGCTAATCGGCACTTGATAAGTGGCGCCGCCCACCCGACGGGATTTGGTTTCAAGAAGAGGGCGAACATTTTCTACAGCTTGCTTAAAAACTTCGAGAGGTTCCTTGCCCGTTTTCTCTCCCATGATTGCAAATGCGTTATAGACAATATTTTCCGACACTGATTTTTTCCCCCGTTCCATCACCATATTGATGAGTTTCTGGACGAGGGTATTCCCATATTTGGAATCCGGCGTTATCGTGCGTTTGGGTACTCTTCTTCTTCTCATGAAATTTTATTTGGGAGCTTTCGCGCCGTATTTGGAACGGGATTTTTTCCGGTCGTTCACTCCGCCCGTGTCCAGTTTTCCCCGGACAATGTGATAACGAACGCCCGGCAAGTCCTTGACGCGTCCGCCACGAACCAAAACGATCGAGTGTTCCTGCAAATTGTGTCCTACGCCCGGAATGTAAGCCGTGATTTCTTCGCCATTGCTCAACCGGACTCTCGCAATTTTACGAAGCGCCGAGTTCGGCTTCTTGGGCGTTTGCGTCCGAACGATCAAGCAAACCCCTCTCCGATAAGGAGCGCCGTGAAGGGCGGGAGATTTGGTCTTTTTCTTAAATTTTCTCCGGCCCATTCGAATCAGCTGATTGATCGTTGGCGACATTAACTTTTGACCTCTTCTTCTGCTTCTGCTTCTTTTTCTTCCTTCTTCCCCTCTTTGGCGATTTTCACTTTTTCTTTTTCGGGGAGAAGAAAATCGGGGGCTTGTTTCACAAGTTCAATATCTTGATGGATTTTAAAACCCGTCCCCGCTGGAATGAGATGCCCCATAATCACGTTTTCTTTGAGGCTCAACAAAGGGTCCCGTCGGCCGGCTGCCGCGGCATCGGTGAGGACACGGGTGGTTTCTTGGAAGCTCGCGGCCGAAATAAAACTTTCGGTCGAAAGGGAAGCTTTAGTGATACCCAAGAGAATGGGCACGGCACGCGCCGGCTGTTTCCCTTTTTTCGTCAATTTTGCATTTTCTTCCTGGAATTGTCCCCGATCGACGTTAGTGCCCACCAAAAATTCGGAATCTCCCGGATCTTCGATGCGGATCTTACGGAGCATTTGGCGGACAATGACTTCGACGTGTTTGTCGTTGATCTTGACGCCTTGGAGCCGATAGACTTCCTGGACTTCATTCAGGAGATATTCCTGCAATTTTCTTTCTCCGCTTACACGAAGGATGTCTTGAGGCACCACCGGACCGTCAACCAACTGTTCTCCGGCGGTAACTTTATCTCCTTTGTAAACATTTAAATGTTTGCCATGAGGAATGAGATATTCTTTGGCCATTCCCGTGGCGCTTTTCACCACGATCTTACGCTGGCCTTTCACACCTTCGCCGATTTCCACAATGCCATCGATTTCGGAAATGATGGCGGGATTTTTGGGTTTGCGGGCTTCGAAAATTTCGGCAACACGCGGAAGTCCGCCTGTGATGTCTCTTGTCTTGGCGATTTTTCGGGGTGTCTTGGCAAGGAGGGTACCGCTCGAGACGGTTTGTCCTTCTTTGACCACAATGTGAGCACCGACGGAAATCGGATAAAAGGCAAGGATTTCGTCGTTATCCCCGGTAATTAAAATCTGAGGATGCATGTCTTCTTTATGTTCGATAATCACGCGTTCGGTGAGACCGGTCGTAGCGTCCATTTCTTCATTCATGGTGACGCCTGCTTTAATATCTTCAAACCGGACTTTTCCGGAAACTTCCGTCAAAATAGGAACCGTGTAAGGATCCCATTTCACGAAAATTTCATCCTTCTTCACTTTCGCGCCGTCTTTGTAAGCAATGATGGCTCCGGAAGGAAGAGTGTAACGCTCAAGCTCACGTCCGCTCCCATCGTGGATTGTTACCTGACCGTTGCGATTCAAAACGATGATTTCGCCCGACTTAGTGGTTACCGTTTTGAGACTGTGATATTGAATCGCGCCTTCGTTTTTCGATTTGAAATAGGACTGTTCTACAACACGCGAGGCGGCTCCTCCGATATGGAAGGTACGCATCGTGAGCTGGGTTCCTGGCTCGCCGATGGATTGGGCTGCAATGATTCCGACGGCCGATCCGATTTCCACCACCCGGCCGGTCGCAAGATCACGCCCGTAACATTTGGCGCAGACGCCCTGGGCTGATTCACAGGTGAGAACGGACCGAATACGAATTTTTTCAATACCAACCTCATCCAACCGTTTGGCTATGGGTTCGGTAATTTCGTCTCCCACTTTCACAATCAATTGGTCCGTCACAATATCCGCAATATTGTCGAGCGCAACCCGTCCCAAAATGCGGTCCTTGAGACCCACAACCATTTCTTCCCCTTCATAGACAGGCTCGATAAAAATACCCTTGAGCGTTCCGCAATCTTCTTCGTTAATAATCACGCTTTGCGCAACGTCGGCCAGACGGCGAGTGAGATAACCGGAGTCGGCAGTCTTTAGCGCCGTATCCGCCAAACCTTTGCGGGCTCCGTGGGTTGAAATGAAATATTCCAACACGGTCAAACCTTCACGGAAATTGGCCATGATCGGCGTCTCGATAATTTCTCCAGAGGGCTTCGCCATAAGACCTCTCATTCCGGCGAGCTGACGGATTTGTTGTTTGGAACCGCGCGCGCCCGAATCCGCCATCATGAAGATGGGATTGAAAGCCGGCAATTCTTCAAACATCCGATCGCTCACCCTGTCCGTGATGTGAGTCCAGATATCGATAACTTTGTTGTAACGCTCACCGTCGGTGATGAGACCGTTCTTATATTGGTTTTCAATGGCAATAACGTCGCGGCGGCCCTCTTGAAGGAGATCGGGTTTGGTGGACGGGATTTTGATGTCGTCAATTCCAATGGAAATTCCGGCGTGTGTTGCCTCTTCAAAGCCCAGAGCTTTCAAACGATCCAAAAGGTGAACGATTTCGTTATGGCCGAACTGCCGGTAGCAATCCGCAATGATGTCGGACAAACGACCTTTTGAGATGAGCTCGTTGACGAAGCGAAAACCCGGAGGGAGGACTGAGTTAAACTGGATTCTTCCTGCGGTGGTTTCAATTAATTCGCTAGAAGGAAGACGTAGTTTGCATTTGGCGTGTTTGTGAACAGTTCCTTCCTGAAGGGCCTGGATGGCCTCGGCAGGATCGGAAAAAATGGTCCCCTCTCCCTTGGCTCCTTCGCGGATCTTGGTGAGATAATAAATACCCAATACGATGTCCTGGGAAGGCGTGGCGATCGGGTGTCCATTGGACGGAGAAAAAATGTTGTTTGCAGAAAGCATCGCGATTCTTGCTTCCATCTGAGCTTCCATGGAAAGCGGAATGTGGACGGCCATTTGGTCGCCGTCGAAATCGGCGTTGAAGGCAGTGCACACCAACGGGTGAATTCGAATGGCTTTTCCTTCAATAAGGACCGGTTCAAAGGCCTGGATGCCGAGTCGGTGAAGGGTCGGTGCACGATTGAGAAGAACTGGATGTTCGCTGATGACTTCTTCGAGAATGTCCCAAACCTCAGGCTTGGCGCGTTCCACCATTTTCTTGGCGGATTTGATCGTATGAACGTGTCCGCGCTCTTTTAATTTGCGGATGATGAAGGGTTCAAACAGTTCGAGAGCCATTTTTTTAGGCAGTCCGCATTGATGGAGCTTGAGTTCCGGACCGACCACGATGACGGAACGACCGGAATAATCCACGCGTTTGCCGAGAAGGTTCTGCCGGAACCGGCCCTGTTTGCCTCTCAACATATCACTCAATGATTTCAGCGGCCGATTGCCCGCGCCGAGAACCGGACGTCCGTGACGACCGTTATCAAAAAGCGCGTCCACGGCTTCTTGAAGCATTCTTTTTTCATTCCGAATAATGACGTCCGGGGCTTTTAATTCGATTAATTTTTTGAGACGGTTGTTCCGGTTGATGACGCGCCGGTAAAGATCGTTCAAATCGCTTGTGGCAAAACGTCCGCCGTCCAAAGCCACGAGAGGCCGAAGATCCGGCGGGATCACCGGAACACTGTCCAGAATCATCCATTCGGGACGGTTTCCGGATTTCTTGAAAGAATCAACGACTTTTAAAATTTTAACCGAGCGGGCGCGGGCCTGTTTGGATTTGGAGGCCTTCACCTGGCGATGATACTTTTGAACCAGCTTATCAATCTCGAGCTCTTTCAAAAGATCGCGGATGGCCTCAGCCCCCATCTTGGCGGAAAACCCGGTGCTTCCATACTGCTCCTGGGCTCTCTGATATTCTTCTTCCGCGAGAAGTTGTTTTTTCTTGAGCGGAGTTTCGCGGGGATCGATGACGATGTATTCCTCATAATAAAGGACCTTTTCAAGCGCCCGAACGCTCAAATCCAGGAGATTTCCGATTCGGGAAGGCATGGTCTTAAAAAACCAAATGTGGGAGACGGGCGTGATGAGATCAATATGCCCCATCCGCTCGCGCCGCACTTTGGATTGTGTCACTTCAACACCACAGCGGTCGCAGACGATTCCCTTGTGTTTGATCCGCTTATATTTTCCGCAGGAACATTCCCAATCTCGCGTCGGACCGAAGATGCGTTCGCAAAAAAGACCGTCTTTTTCTGGTTTCAGTGTCCGGTAATTGATCGTTTCCGGTTTTCTTACTTCTCCGTGAGACCATTTGCGGATGGTTTCGGGAGAAGAAATCCGGATGGAAACCGAATCAAACGTATTGATGTCGTAACAAATCATACTTTGAGTTTCTCCTTTGCCTTCTCTTTTGCGTCTTCTTTGAGTTTGGCCGCTACCGCTTCTTTCGCGCCGCGCGCCCTTTCCGGTATGATGTCGAGACAAAGCGACTGCAATTCTTTAACCAACACATTGAAAGATTCGGGAGTCCCCGCATGAAGTGCGGACTCTCCTTTGACAATCGCTTCGTAAACTTTGGTGCGGCCGACGACGTCGTCGCTTTTTACCGTAAGGAGTTCCTGAAGAGTGAAAGCGGCACCGTAAGCCTCAAGCGCCCAAACTTCCATTTCTCCGAAACGTTGTCCGCCAAACTGAGCTTTTCCGCCGAGCGGCTGTTGGGTAACCAGGGAATAGGGACCGATCGAACGGGCGTGGATTTTGTCATCGGCCATGTGGGCCAGTTTCATCATATAGATGTAGCCCACGGTAACCCGCTCATCAAAAATATCACCGGTTCGCCCGTCAAAGAGTTGGGTTTTTCCGTCTTCCGGAAGTTTGGCTTTTTGCAGAAGGGCTTTGATTTCACCTTCCGTCGCTCCGCTAAAGACCGGCGTTTCGACATAGATACCGAGCGCTTTCGCCGCCCAACCCAAATGGGTCTCGAGAATCTGCCCGACGTTCATTCGGGAAGGAACGCCAAGAGGATTAAGAACAATTTCGACGGGAGTTCCGTCCGGAAGAAAAGGCATGTCTTCCTCGGGAAGAATTTTGGCAATGACGCCTTTATTCCCGTGGCGGCCCGCCATCTTGTCCCCCACCGAAAGTTTTCTTTTTGAGCAAACATAGACGACAACTTTCTTCAAAACACCCGGAGGAAGTTCGTCACCTTTTTTGATGCGGTCTACCCGTCGGGCTCTTTCTTCGATTAATTCGTCAATTTCATCGCCCCAAACGCGCGCGATTCGGCGGACATTTTCTTCCAGTTCGGGCTCGTCTTCCAAACGAATGGTTTCCCAGTCGCAGCGATCGAGTTTTTTTAAGTCTTTCCGCTCAATCGTGTGTCCGGTCTTAAGGAGGGCTTCTCCCAAGACATCGTCCAAAAGATCTTCGGCCAATTTTTTGCCGATGAGCATGGAGGAAAGTTTTTGGAGCCGCTCACGCTTTAACGTGTTGATGCGCTCCTGACATTCCTCATTGATGTGGTCGACTTCTTTATTCTCTTCCCGTTTTTCCTCGCGGGTTTTCGAAGCGCTTTCTTTACGGGCAAATACTTTGACATCTACAATGATGCCTTCCACGCCGGGAGGAACCGTAAGAGAAGCGTCGCGGACATCTCCGGCCTTTTCGCCGAAAATGGCGCGCAGAAGTTTTTCTTCCGGGGAAAGTTCGGTTTCGGATTTGGGGGTGATCTTGCCGACCAGGATGTCCCCGGATTTCACTTCTGCTCCGAGGCGAACAACTCCTTCCTGATCCAGATCTTTCAATGCCTCTTCGCTCACATTCGGGATGTCACGCGTGATTTCTTCGGGTCCGAGTTTCGTGTCCCGGGCCTCGATGTCAAATTCTTCAATGTGTAAAGAAGTGTGCGTGTCTTCTTTAACGAGCTTTTCGCTCACCAAGATGGCGTCTTCAAAGTTGTAACCACGCCAAGGAAGGAACGCAGCCAAAACATTTCGTCCGAGAGCGAGTTCCCCCATTTTGGTGCCGGCCCCGTCTCCCAGGACATCGCCGCGCTTTACCTTATCGTCTACATTAATAAGGGGGCGCTGGTTGATGCAGGTCCCGGCGTTGGAGCGTTCGAATTTCTTGAGCCGGTAAACAAAATCGTCTACCACAATTTGAGAAGCGTCGACATATTTGACCGTGCCGCGAGTTTTGGAAATCACTGTGGCGCCTGAGTCATTCGCGACCCGAAATTCAATTCCCGTAGCGACAAGCGGCTGCTCGGTTTCAAGAAGAGGAACGGCTTGGCGCTGCATGTTGGAACCCATGAGCGCGCGGTTTGCGTCGTCATGTTCCAAAAAGGGAATAAGAGACGCGGCAACGCTCACCAGCTGTTTTGGTGAAACGTCCATGTAATCGATGTCTTCGGGCTTCTTTTTGCGAAAATCGGTTTCAAAACGGCAGGAAACGGTCTCGTCCAGGAAACGCCCATTTTTATCAATGCGGGCATTGGCCTGAGCGATGGCGTATTTGTCTTCCATGTCAGCCGTCAAATATTCGATTTTTTCTGTAACCCGGCCCTTTTCCACCTTGCGGTAAGGCGTCTCAAGAAAACCGATGTCGTTGACGCGGGCAAAAGTGCTGAGGGAGGCGATCAAACCGATATTCGGTCCTTCCGGCGTTTCGATCGGACAAATGCGTCCATAGTGGGAAGGGTGAACGTCGCGCACTTCAAATCCGGCCCGTTCACGCGAAAGTCCGCCCGGACCGAGAGCGCTCAAACGTCTTTTGTGAGTGAGTTCGGCCAGCGGATTGGTTTGATCCATGAATTGAGACAACTGGCTTCGGCCAAAAAAGTCCCGGATCGCTGCGGCAATCAATTTGGGATTGATTAAATTGTGAGGCATGGCCGCATCCAAATCATAAATCGACATTCTTTCCAAACAGGAGCGCTTCATTCGGGCTAGGCCCACGCGAAATTGGTTCTGAAGAAGTTCACCGACCGAACGCACGCGGCGGTTTCCCAAGTGGTCAATATCATCCACGTGGGCTTCGCCGGACCGGAGTCTTAAAAGTTTGTCGACAACCTTCATCACATCTTCCGGCCGTAAAACATTCTGGTTCGGGTCCGTTTGGACGCCCAATTTCCGGTTCAACATAAACCGGCCGACGGCGCCCAAGTCATAACGCTGCGCATCGAAGAAAAGCTTTTGAACTAAATCTCTCGCGCTGGCTGGCGTCGGAGGATCGCCGGGGCGGATGCGTCTGTAAATAGCAATCTGGGCCTCTTCGGTATTTCGATAAGGATCCCGCTCGAGGGTATTCATTAAAGCAATGTCGTCTCCGGGAAGCTTGACGATTTGAAGAGATTTGATTTGATTGGAGCCGATCACGCTAAGGATTTCTTTCGTCAACCGCGTCCCGCCCACCGCAATAGGTTCTTTGGTTTGAGGGTGCAGGACATCGTTAGCGAGAAATTGTCCGTCCAATTTCTTGAGGGAAGCCGTGTCTAAATCGGTAACTTTCTCAAGGGGGTAAAGCGCTTTCAAAATATCGTGGGTGGTTGAAAAACCGATGGCGCGGAGGAGGGTTGTGGCAAGAATCTTACGGCGGCGATCAATAAAAGCATAAATCACATCATTGATGTCCGCTTCAAATTCGATCCAAGCCCCGCGATAAGGAATGATGCGAACGCTGTAGATGCGTTTACCGCTGGGATGGAAAGTCTGTTCCAGTGAAATGCCGGGGGAACGGTGGAGTTGACTCACCACCACGCGCTCGGCACCATTGATCACAAAAGTGCCGGTTTCCGTCATGAGAGGGAGTTCGCCAATGTAAACTTCTTGCTCTTTCGCAATCCCTTTGCGAACGAGACGAAGTTTTACCTTAAGCGGTGCCGCATGGGTCATTCCCCGTTTTTGACATTCAGGGATCGAGTACTTGGGCTTTCCCAAGTTGTACCCCAAATATTCCAGTTTGCAGGTCCCATCAAAACTCTCAAGAGGAAAGCTGTCCTGAAAAACGGCTTCGAGACCTTTCCGTTTCCGTCGGCGTTTCCCTTCTTCCGTTTGAAGAAACTCCTGATAGGACTTGACCTGGATCTCCACAAGACTCGGGATCTCCATGCACTCCAAAACTTTGTTGAAGTTCTCTCTTTTGACGAAGACGCTCATGCGATCTTCTCCCTTCAATTATTTAATTTCTACTTTGGCTCCAGCAGCTTCGAGGACTTGTTTGATTTTCTCGGCTTCTTCCTTAGAGACGCCGTCTTTGACCTGTTTCGGCGCGGCCTCCACAAGATCCTTCGCTTCTTTCAGACCTAAATTGGTGACGGTGCGGATTTCCTTGATGACTTGAATCTTTTTGTCACCGGCGTTTGCCAAAATCACCTGGAAAGAAGTTTTCTCTTCCGCGGGCGCAGCGGCTGCGGCTCCGGCCCCACCGACTCCGGGGGCTGCCATCATGGCGGCCTGTGCGGTCACGCCAAATTCCTCTTCCATGGCCTTGACCAATTCGGACAATTCCAGAACCGAAAGATGCTTCACCGCCTCCAAAAGCTCGGAAACTTTCCCCGAGTTGGATTTGGCTTTCTTTTCCTGCTTTTCTTCTACCTTAGCTTCTGTTGTCATGACTAACCTCCTCCTAGAAAATTATTGCTTGGGCTCTTCGCTTGGCTGCGCTTGAGCCTTCTTTTTTTGTACTTCGTTCAAAACACTCACGAAAGATTGCAAAACGCTGTTCAGCGTCATCGCGAATCTCGCAATCGGAGACTTCATCCGCGTTACCACCAAAGTCAAAAGGTCTTTACGGGACGGGAGTTTTGCCAGCTCTTTGATGAAATTGCTGTCATAAACTTTGCCTTCGAGAATCACGCCTTTCAGCTGAAGATGCTCGTGACCTTTGACGAAATCAACCAACGTTTTAGATGCCAGCTGCGGTTCTTTGGCACCGAGTGTCACCAGTGTAGGACCGTCCAAAAAACGTACGGCATCCCCCACCTTATTTTTCTCGAGAACTTTCTTAGCAAGTGAATGTTTCATCACGAGCGAACGTTTCGATACCTTCTCGAGGTTGCGGCGTAGTTCGCTCATATCCGCGACGCTCAGACGGTCGAAACGGCTGAAGAAAGTATTTTCACTGGAAGAAAGCTCCCGCTCGATTTCTTCCAAGAGAAGTTTCTTGCCGATGGAAACTTTACGTTTTTTTTCTTCGGTCGAACTTTCTTTTCCCATATCCAATAATCCTGTGGGCATCAAAGCGATGAAACCGCCAGAGAAAATCCGGGTCCCTGCGAAGGAGAGACAGTCACCCGCTTCATATAATTGCCCTTCGCGGCCTGGGGTTTCGCATCGCGTATTGCCCGGATCAAAGCTAAAATATTTTCCTCCAACGCCTTTTCAGAAAAAGATAACTTTCCGGAAGGCGCGTGGAGCCCGCCTGTTTTGTCGCTTTTAAATTCAATCCGCCCACCCTTGAGTTCCTTGACGGCTTTCGCGACATCCGGAGTCACCGTGCCACTTTTGGGAGATGGCATCAAACCTCTCGGACCCAAAACTTTTCCGAGTTTACTCACTTCGCGCATCATGTCCGGATGAGCCACCACGGCATCAAAATCCATCCAGCCACCCTGAATTTTCTGAATCAAGTCTTCAGCCCCGACGACTTCCGCACCCGCTTCTTGCGCCGCGCGAGCGCCTTCGCCTTTGCAAAAACAAATAATACGAACTTTTTTTCCGGTCCCGTGCGGAAGGCTAACGGTGCCCCGCACCATTTCTTCATTTTGTTCGGGCCGGATACCCAATTGAAAATCGAGAGCCACCGTTTCATCGTAATGGGAATCGGGCAACTGCTTCATCAGACGAACGACTTCACTCACCGTATAAAATTTTTCCCGGTCAACCAGTTTCGCTCTTTTTTGATAACGCTTGCTGCGACGCTCTTCCGCAACCGCTGCCATCACGCCACCACTTCAATGCCCATGCTGCGAGCTGAACCCTCGACCTGACGAACCGCCTGTTCAACCTTTGTGGTATTTAAATCCGTCATTTTTTCGCGGGCAATTTGTTCTACCTGTTGCTTCGTCACCTTTCCGATGACCGTCCGGCCGGGCTCGGGGGAAGCCTTAGCAAGTCCCGCGGCTTTTTTGAGCAACACCGCAACAGGCGGAGATTTCAGAATAAAAGAAAAAGTTTTGTCCTCATAAATACTGATCACCACTGGCAACACCGTTCCGGTCCGGTCTTTGGTGCGCTCGTTATATTGTTTACAGAATTCCATAATATTGACGCCGTGTTGACCGAGCGCGGGGCCGATCGGAGGAGCAGGGTTTGCCTGCCCTGCTGGAACCTGCAACTTAACGCGCGTTACGATTTTTTTTGCCATTTAAATTTTCTCAACCTGCCAATATTCCAATTCCACTGGCGTCGAACGTCCAAAAATGCTGACCATGACTTTAAGTTTGCCGCGGTTCGGGTTAATTTCCTCGATCGTCCCGTTAAAATTCGCGAACGCCCCCTCTTTGACTCGGATGCTTTCTCCCGTCACAAACTCAACTTTGGGTTTGGGCTTGGCCGTCTTTTCTTCCTGCTGGCGAAGCACCTGGCCAACTTCTGTTTCGGAAAGCGGGATCGGCTTTTTCCCGGACCCGACAAACCCCGATACGCCGGGAGTGTTTTTAACGAGATACCAGCTGTCATCCGTCAGTTCCATCTGAACCAGGATGTAGCCCGGAAAAAATTTCCGTTCGCTGATCTTTTTCTTCCCGGCCTTTACTTCGCTGACCCGCTCGGTCGGGATAAAAACCTGCTGGATTGTCGTGTTTAACCCAGCGGCTTCGGCACGGCTCAGAAGATTAGCCTTCGCCTTTGTCTCGGCTCCCGTTTGCGTATGAACCACGTACCATTTCGCTGTACTCATCATCGAATTAACAATCGAATCAAAATTGATAAAAAGAAATCCACCACACCAATAAAGGCGGCCAATATAAAGGTGGTCATAACCACCAAAACGGTGGATGCGACCAACTCTTCACGCGTCGGCCAGGTCACTTTCTTTAATTCCTGGCGCGTTTCGCGAATAAACTGAGCAATTCCTCCAATCATAGGTAGGATGCTTCCTCCAGCAATCAGGCCAGGAGGGAGTCGAACCCCCAACCCCAGGATTTGGAGTCCCGTGCTCTAACCAATTGGAGCTACTGGCCTATTAAAGTTGCCCCTCATTTGGTTTCTCGATGAGGGGTGTACTTTCTGCAAAATTTGCAGAATTTCTTCAACTCCAACCGATCGGTATGTGTTTTTTTATTCTTGCGCGTCGAGTAATTCCGGCGCTTACATTCGGTGCACGCAAGGGTAATAATCTCCTGCATCAAAAATTAATCCATTTTTGGGTTGTAGAAAACCGTTCCGTGGGGTTTCTACGGCGAAAGTAATCACCCCAACGTTTTTGGTAGTTCGCCTAAGATGTTACGATGTACTAAGAGAGCGGAATGCGGAAATCTTAATCTTACTTCAAAATTTCACTCACCACTCCAGCGCCGACGGTCTTGCCGCCTTCGCGGATGGCGAAACGCAATTCCTTTTCCATGGCCACGGAAGTAATCAGTTCGCCTTCGATCGCAACGTTATCACCGGGCATCACCATTTCCACGCCCGAGGGAAGCGTCACAACACCGGTTACGTCCGTAGTTCTGAAATAAAACTGAGGCCGATATCCCGTGAAAAAGGGAGTGTGGCGGCCTCCTTCTTCTTTGGTTAAAACATAAACTTGACCTTTGAATTTTGTATGAGGAGTCACGGAGCCCGGTTGGGAAATGACCATGCCTCGCTCAAGGTCTTTTTTCTCGATTCCTCTAAGAAGGAGTCCAACGTTATCCCCCGCTTGAGCATCATCCAGAAGCTTTCTAAACATTTCAATTCCGGTCACCGTCGTTTTGACCGATTTTTCTCTTAATCCGACAATCTCAACTTCCGCGCCGACCGTAATTTTTCCACGTTCCACGCGTCCCGTTCCCACCGTGCCTCTTCCGGAAATCGTGAATACGTCTTCCACGGGCATAAGAAAGGGTTTGTCGGTATCGCGCTTGGGAGTGGGGATATATTTATCAATGGCGTCCATAAGATCGAGAATGGGTTTAATGGCTTTTTCGTCGGTGGGATTTTGCATGGCCTGCAATGCGGAACCTTTAATGATCGGGGTTTCGTCGCCCGGAAATTCATATTTCTTAAGGAGTTCCCGAACTTCCAACTCGACCAGCTCCAAAAGTTCCTTATCATCCACGGCGTCTACTTTATTCAAAAAGACAACAATTCGAGGAACGCCGACCTGACGGGCCAGAAGGATGTGTTCTCTGGTTTGCGGCATCGGACCATCGGCCGCGGAAACCACGAGAATCGCACCGTCCATTTGGGCGGCGCCGGTGATCATGTTTTTAATGTAGTCGGCGTGGCCCGGACAATCGACGTGGGCGTAATGGCGATTTTTTGTCTGATACTCCACGTGAGAGACGGCAATCGTGATTCCTCTCTCTTTTTCTTCAGGAGCATTATCAATGGAATCAAAAGGACGCGCTTCGGCTAACCCCTGTTTCGAGAGGACGAGAGTGATCGCGCTCGTCAGCGTGGTTTTTCCATGGTCCACGTGACCAATGGTTCCAATGTTGACATGGGGTTTTGAGCGTTCGAATTTTTCTTTCGCGGCCATTTAAAACCTCTCTTTCCTAAGGTTAGGAGTTCTTAAACTGGAACGATCAGCTGCTGCCCGGAATTGAACCGGGGACCCCGTCCTTACCAAGGACGTGCTCTACCTGCTGAGCTACAGCAGCCCGGAAAGCGTAGACAAATTACGCTTTTTATCGGGCTTTCTCATTAAAATAAAGGACAGGCCCCTTCTGCGGAAAGGGTGGTAGAATTGTATTCAAGTACGGTTTTTTGTCAAGGACCTTATTTTAATCTTATTTTTAATCTTTAAAACTCAGCGGCTGGAGGGAATCGAACCCTCGACTCGAGCTTGGAAGGCTCGGGCATTACCACTATGCAACAGCCGCGCGGCTCGAGTATACTAAATCCCAATTTCTTATGGCAACTTTTGTCAAATGCCCTTATTAATTCTTCTTCGTCACGGCCAATCTCAGTGGAATCTTGAAAACCGCTTTACCGGATGGGTGGATGTCCCCCTCTCTGCCCAAGGCATAAAAGAAGCAGAACAGGCCGGGCAAAAATTAAAAGAGTTTCGAATTGATCGTGCTTACACGTCGGTACTACAAAGAGCGAACAAAACTCTTAATCTCGCCCTGAAAGCCGCAGGAAAAGATTCCATTCCCATCATAAAAGATCAAGCCTTGAATGAACGTCATTACGGCGAACTTCAGGGATTGAATAAAGAAGAAACCGAAAAAAAATTTGGTAAAGAACAGGTCCTTTTATGGCGCCGAAGTTATGATGTCGCGCCGCCGAAAGGCGAAAGCTTAAAAGACACCGCCGCCCGTACCCTTCCCTATTTTAAAGATGTCATTTTGCAGGATCTCCGGCGGGACAAGAATATCCTCATTGCCGCGCACGGAAACAGCCTTCGTTCCATTGTCATGGAAGTTGAAAAGTTGACCCCCGAAGAAATTTTGAAAGTGGAAATTCCGACCGGCGTACCGATCGTCTATGAATTCGATTCCCAACTGAATTTGATTTTGAAAAAAATACTTTAAGATTTTGCGGGGACAGCGGCGGAGGGCTTCATTTCAGGAATGACGGGCGTTTTAGCATCGATCCCGGTTCGCTTAATGGCTTCCCAATTCACGATTTCCAGAATGCCAAGCACGCCTTTAACATTGCGGTAAAGGGCATTTCCCAAAGCCAAATCAAAAGTTTTTTGTACCGGCTGATCTTCCGAAAGATCCGTATAAGTGACCGGACCCAAGCTTAAAACCACTTCAGCCATCGGGCGTTCCGTCAAAACTCTGGGCTCGGGTAAATTCAAACGCCCTGTCTTATTGCGAATCAGCCGGAGTTCTTTAAAATTGATCTCGATCCGCTGGAACTCGAGACGACCTACAATGATCGGTGGGAGGAAATAATTCACTTTGACTTCCTTGAGGACGGCCAGCTCTGAAGAAGGAAAGCCGGAAGGATTGAATAACTTCACATCCTTCATCAAAAACTGAGGGCGAGCCAAGTTGAAGTCTAATTTTCGAATGACCACCGGGAGACCCACTTTTTCGGAGAGATGATCTGCGAGAACCTTTTTTACGACCCTTGGAAAAAGAAAAACAGCCAAAACGCCGACGACAACAAGGAAAATGCCGATTTTTAAGAAAGGATTGAGAGAGATTTTGGGAACTGCCTTTTTCCGCATGAGGATACTTTAATGAAACCTCCCCCTTCGATCAAGCCAAATCTTGAAAATCTCAAGCGTCACCTGCAAGAAATTGCCCAGGAGCGCAACTGGCAAACGAGCCCTCATTCCTTAGAAAAGGTGCAAAATTATTTGAAGAAAGAATTTCTTTCTTACGGTTTTGAAGTTCTGGAAGACCCCTTTCCATTTTCGGGCCGGAATTTTTCAAATATTATTGCCCAGGGTCCTCAGTTCTCTCAAAAAACACGGCTTATTATCGGCGCTCACTTTGATTCGGTCTCCGGCTCTCCGGGCGCGGATGACAACGCAAGCGGCATTGCCTGCCTTCTTGAAACTGCTCGAATTTACGCAGAGTCGCAAAAGACAAACGATTCGGTAGAATTTGTTGCCTTTAACATGGAAGAATACGGAATGATCGGAAGCCGCTCTTACGCCAAAAAATTAAAAAAAGAAGGCACTCGTATCGCCGGAATGCTTTCTTTGGAAATGGTGGGATATGTCTCTGGGAAAAAGAACTCCCAGCAATTGCCTTTTTTTCTCAAACCCTTTTTCCCAAACGTGGGGAATTTTATCGGACTCGTTGGGAACACCCGTTCTCAAGCAATTCTTGAAAAAACAAAGAAGATTTTTAAGGGTGTGGAAGGGCTTCCGGTTGAAAGTCTGGCACTTCCCGCCAACGGCTTAGTTTTTCCTGCGACGCGACTGAGCGACCATTCCCCTTTTTGGGACGAAGGCTTCCCTGCACTTCTCATCACGGACACTTCTTTTTACAGGAATCCTTATTACCACTCACAGAAAGACCGGATTGAAACGCTAGACCTTGAATTTCTAGCCAAAGTCACGGAGGCAACGGCCCGAACCGCCGTTTTATCGATAGGAAGCGAGAAGGATGGCTTGAACGTAAAGCAGTAAAATCCACGTCGGGACTCCCCCTTCAATCGAAGCTCCCCTCTCCCGCAACACTTTGGTGACCCCGATCGCGATCCAAAGAAATCCCATAATGTGTTGCTCGAAAAGCGGATAAATTTGAAACCCGATTCCCGCCAAAACAAGCCCCAACCAAATGGCACCGCTCGGCCAGGGAGAAAGACGCCGGATATTTACCAAGGCTGCCTGAACCCCGCAAAGCACCAAAAAAATTCCCAAAATGACAGTTACCGAGAATCCATAGACGTACCAGCCTTCGATGAAAGAAAAAACGCCCAAAAAAATCACGAGGGCCGGCCAAATTAGAAGAGATTTGGGAACCAGCGAGCTGGATTTGGCTTCGATCATCGCCGTCGTGGCAATGAGGGCCAGGAGAAGGCCTCCCAGCAAATCAAGAAGCCAATATTGAGTAATCATACAATCGATGGCTGTTCGTGGGTTACACAGTGAATTCCACCCAGCCCTAAAATCAATTCTTCGGAACGAATTCTTACAATCCGACGGCCGGGGAAAATTTCTTGGAGAATTTTTAGCGCGGCTGTGTCTTGTTTATGGCCGAAAATTGGAACCAGCACAACGCCGTTGGCGATATAAAAATTTAAATAGCTGGCCGGCAGGCGACCAAAAGCGCATTCCACACGGCTCGGCATGGGCAGGGTCACGATATTCAATTTTTTTCCATTTTGATCCGTAGCTTGCTTCAAACGTTTTAAATTTTCGTGCAAGATTTGTTGATTGGGGTCACTGGAATTTTCTTCCACGGCTGTCACGACCGTCGTGGGATTTACAAAACGTGTGATGTCATCGATGTGACCGTCCGTATCGTCGCCTTCGATTCCCTCTCCCAACCAAATCACATGAGTGAAGCCCATAAAATTTTTCAAAACCTCTTCGATCTTTTCCCGTGAAAGATGAGGGTTGCGGTTAGGGTTTAAAAGACATTGTTCCGTAGTAAGGAGAGCGCCTTTTCCGTTGGTGTCAATCGAACCGCCTTCCAACACCAAACCCGGTATAAAAACGGGCATCCCTAAACGGGGCACCAAGAGATCCTGGACCTTATTATCCAAAGCCAACGATTCATATTTTCCGCCCCAGGCGTTGAAAATCCAGCGGACAAATGCGATTTCTTTCTTTTTACCGCTTGAACGAACAATAAAATTAGGGCCGTAGTCGCGGATCCAAGCATCCACCGTCGGGATCAAATGATAAATCACATTAGAAGAAACACCGCGGACCCGAAGTCGTTTTGCCACGTTCTCCCGCGTCCGCTCATCATTCACAAGAAGATTTACTTTTTCGTGGGGGGTCAGCGCTTCGATCATTTGAAGATAGACTTCTTCGATCCGATTAACTTTTCCGGGCCAAGTCTCTTCATTTTGAGGCCAGGCAAGCCATGTTCCCTCATGAGGCTCCCACTCGGCAGCCATGTGATACCCCAAGGTAAAAGGAGTTTCTTTTTTTTCTTGGGTAGGGAGGGTGGTTTTACTCATTAATAAGTTCTTTTTTGGCGAGTTTGATCCCATCCAGAAAACGGGAGGAGAGGCCCGCGTAGGCATCGATCCGGCGGTCCCGCAGAAAGGGCCAACCTTGACGGGTTTTTCGGATCTCGGCTAAATCGCAATCCGCGATCAGAACTTCTTCTTTTGTTCCGCTCGCTTTAGCTACAATTTGTCCGAAAGGATCGGCAACAAAAGAGCTTCCCCAAAATTGAATTTTTCCTTCTTTGCCCACTCGATTCACCGATACAACATAAACCCCATTGGCTATCGCGTGGCTTCTTTGAATCAGCTCCCACGCTGAACGTTGTCCTTCACGGACTTTGGCGGGTTCGCGGTCGTGCCATCCGATTGCGGTGGGATAAATCAGAATATCGGCGCCCGAAAGCGCTGTCAGACGGGCGGCCTCCGGAAACCACTGGTCCCAACAAACCAACATTCCGATTTTTCCGTAGTGGGAAGAAAAGCTCCGAAAACCCAAATCGCCGGGGGTAAAATAAAATTTTTCGAAAAAGCCGGGGTCATCCGGAATATGCATTTTGCGATATTTACCAAGGAGGGTTCCGTCGTTATCAAAGACCACCGCAGTATTGTGGTAAATGCCTTCGGTTCTTTTTTCAAAAAGAGAAGCGGCGAGGGCGACCCGGTGCTTACGCGCGGTTTCTGAAAGTAATTGTGTCGTTGGGCCCGGAATGGATTCGGCAAGCTTGAAATGGCGGCTGTCTTCTACTTGCGGAAAATAACGCGAACGAAAGAGTTCTTGAAGGCAAACAATGTGGGCTCCGCGGCTAGCCGCCTTTCGGATGCCGTCCAGAGCCTTTTCTAAATTTTCTTCCGGCTGGGCGCTCGTCTTCATTTGGACGAGGCCCAACCGAAGAGAAGCGGAACGTTTTTTCATCGAACTATTTCGTTTGAGTAACCTCGACTGCTTGCTGCCTGAAAGGGCAACCGAATTTCTTTCCGGCTGCACAATGGGACGAGCATTTGTAGACCACCAGAGCGCTGGCCAAAAATGAGACGAGCATGATGAGAGCGCCTACCCAAAGCCCCAAGGAACGAAGCCTTCCTTTTTCGCGTGAAGCGTCCGCATAGACTCTATATCCCAATCCTAAGGCAATCAAAAGTAATCCTAGTTTCATTGTTTTCCTCCCTTGTTTAAATTTCGTTCTTTGTTTTTAATTACCAACAGACTTCCCAGCATGACGGCCAAAGAAGCCCCTAAGAATAAAAGTAAAAAACCGAGCAGGCTGGAACTGATTCCCCGGCTTTGAAAAAGAGCCCAAAGGCCGCCTGAGAAAGCGAGAAGAATCGTCAGGATTCCAAATCCGAGAAAACACCCGAACGCAAATCCCTTCATTCCTCAAATCTGAGTCCCATTCGGAATGTTTGCCCCGCGCGCAACGATCACAATCCCGTCCCGAATAAAATAATTCTCCCCGTCAGCCTCCTGGACGCCTTTTTTATTTTGGATCACGACGCCATTGCCGATACGAACATTTTTATCGATGATGGCATTTTCAATCAAACAATCTTTGCCGATTCCTAATTCAAGCCGGGGACGTTCCGCTTCCTCCACTTGATAAAAATCGGCGCCCATTAAGACACTTTTCTTGATCACACTCCCCTCCCGAACGACCGAACGAAGCCCCACGACCGAATCTTCAATCGTGGCCCCCTGCATCACACAGCCTTCGGAAAGAAGAACATTTTTTAGCTGGCAAGAAAGAATATTGGAAGGAGGAAGAAACCGGGGTCGGGTAAAAATTCGTCCTTCGGGAGAAAAAAAGTTGAAGGGGGGATTTTTCCCCGTCAGTTCAAGACTGGCCTCATAGAAATTGCGGATGGTTCCAATGTCTCTCCAATAGCCGTTGAAGACAAAACCGAAAGACTTCACTTGATTGATCGCCCGAGGAATCAACTCCCGGCCGAAGTCCGCCTCATTCCCCTTCAAGAGATCAATCAGCACCTTGGCCTTAAAAACATACACTCCCATCGAAGCCAGATAAAATTCCTTGTCTTCTTTTAAATTGAATTCTTTTCGGACGTTTTCCGGAATAACGAAATTTTTGATGTTTTCATCCAGCTCGGGCTTTTCCTTAAATTCTACGATGCGCGCGTCGGATTTGAGCCGCATGATGCCCAATTGATTGACTTCTTTCTTCGCCACCGTGACCGTGCCGATCGTGAGGTCTGCCCCTTTAGCTTCGTGAAAATCAAAGATGGCGTGATAATCCATCCGATAAATGTGATCACCCGCCAAAACCAAAACCCAGTCATCCGGCCCCAGGTGATAATGCGGAAGGTGCTTTCGGACCGCGTCCGCCGTCCCTTGGAACCAATCACGATTTTCCAATGTCTGTTCCGCCGCTAAAAGTTCGATGGAAGTTTGATTAAAATGCTCGTAAGGATAAGTCCGGTGAATGTGGCGATGGAGTGAAGTGGAATTGAACTGGGTAAGGACAAAAATTTTCCGTAGGCCTGAATTGAGCGAATTGGAAATGGGAATGTCGACTAGGCGGTATTTTCCGCCCATCGGAACCGCGGGTTTTGAACGATAAAGCGTGAGAGGAAAAAGTCTTTTTCCTTGGCCTCCGCCGAGGATTAAGACTGTTACGGGATGACTCATTCGGTTTGAAGGTGATGCCAGAGGAGACGCCGGAAGGTGTCGTTTTCTTCCATTAAGAGAAACATTCGGTCGCGAATTTTCTCCAAAAATGTTTCTTGTTTCGGGTATCTCTCCTGATTGACAAAAAGATCGAGCCGCTTGATATAAGAATCGATGACTTCGGCATTCTTGCGGATTTGTCGCCTGATGATTTCAAGCTCATAAGGAGTGAGCCCGTCCTGATCCGCATCCATCACTTTAGGCTTGGGTAATTCAAATCCGAGATGAAACACTGCCGGTGTACCTCGCAAGAATGTTTTCCAGTTCCTTTGAAAATTCCGATTTATTAAAAACTTGGGCGCATCCCGCATCCCGCATTTCCCTTTTTAAATCCCCCGCCACATGGGAAAGATAGCCAATTTGAGGAACCCCTTTGAGTTGCTCATCGGCCCGGAAACGCTGCAACACTTGAAAGGCCTCCTTCTCCAATCTTTCACAATCCAGGATGACAAGCGCCGGACTTTTTTCCTGAGCGGCCTGAACCAACTGATCGGCTGAATCAAAGGCGCGCGTTTCAAGCGACAAGGCTTGAGCTGTCTTTACCATCTTCGTCGCGAAAAACAAATCATTTACTAAAAAATAAACGGGTTTAATCGTCATTTCATTTTCACGTAAGCTTAACTGGTTTTCTTCTCTGAATCAAGCGGGACCGCCGCCGGCGCAACCGACTTATCAAGGATTTTGATTTTGGCTTGCGCGTCTTCACGAAGCGCCGGAGGAAAATCAATTTTTTGGAGAAGCTCTTTCGCCTCTTTCCAATTTCCGTCACGAATCAGATCGAGCGCTTCCTGATACTGCTTCTGAATCATTTCCAACGTACCGGGGAGCCGGTTTTTAAGAATTTGTTCCTTTGCCGTCAAATCCTGGTCAAGAGAAGTCCAATCCTGAACCGCGGATGCCGCAGGCGCAGTCTGTGCAAGAAGCACTTCGCGGATATCGGGGTCTATCAAGGAAACTTCTTGAGGAAGGGGCGGCAGCGGAATATTTTCGGCCTCCGGCGATCTTTGAATTTCACTCAATTCTTTTCGAAGCTCCAAGAGTTTGGCGCTCGCCTCGTCCCAGGAAGATTTCTGGAGGAGTTCGTAAAGGCTGTCATAGTCCGAGCGGATTTTTTCTTCCTTTTCATAACCGCTTTTTTGAGTGAGGAAGGCATTCATGGTGCCAATTTTTGCGAGCGTATCATTAATCGAGGGGCGCAGCATCGTTAATACGACTCCCTGATGTTTTTTGGGATCATTTTGATAAATGGGAAACGCCAGGGAGCGGATCCATTCATCCCGCGCCTTCAAATAATCCTTCGCTTCAAATCCTTGGGCGGCGACCACATAATGTTGTCTGAAAAGCTGCATGAGTTTTCGCCGGTAAGACCATTCAAAAGGCATCCGATACTGAGTTTCCTGGGCTTTTAAAAATTCGTTGAATTGTTTTTCGTCCCAGGGAGGGGCGGCGAGCCCCTGGATCAATCTTGATTTCATGGGAATGCGCCGGCCCAGAATTTCTTTTTCGGAATCCGTCAGCTCTACGTCCCCTTCGACCGGAACGTTCCGGCTTAAAATTTCCCGTTCTTCGGGAAGAAGCGCAAGCTCCGGAGCTTCCGAGGCGATGACCTTGGCATTTTTGACTTGGATCTTCTGAATAATTTCATTTTGTTTTTGGAGGTGACGGGAAGCAAAAAGAAAGATCCCGCCGAGCAAAAGGATGCCCAGCCCGACTCCGAGCCATCTCCACGGAGAAAAATGGGCGGGAGGAGAAAGTTTTTGCCGCGGGGCTTCCGGAGCGGACTTCTCCCCTTCTTTTTTTAGGGAAGAAGACCAAAAACAATTGGGACAGATCAGATTTTCGGCTGAAGCGCTTTCGAATCGATGCCCGCAATGGGAACAAAGATATTTTTCCATAGAAGACACGCTCATTATCGCTTTTTTGAAATGAAAATGCTACCGCCGCGTGAAATTCTCAGGCGCTGGCGGCGAGAAGGTGTCCGGTTTGCCATTCCCTTTCAAGGCGCGAAAAGAAAGGGTGCGGTTTTGGAATTTCAGCCGAAGGCACTTCCTTAAGGGAAACGGGTAAAGGTCCGGCTAAAGAAGGGGGAATTAATGGAAGAGTCGGAACTGGGACTGCCGTCAGAGCGCTAAAAAGAATCCATGCAGCGCCGACGCCCAGGGAAGCCAGAAGTTTTTTCATAGTGGCCTTTGATCAAAGATATCGACACCCTCCCAAAAGAGCTTAACTTTTAAGGGGGCGTGACATACAATTCCCCCATGCTTCTTGTCCTCCTCTTGACTCTTTCCCTGATCCCCCGCCTCTTTCTCCTTAGCCAGAAAGGATTTGAAATCTTCAATGCGGACCATGCCGTTTTTGGGCTCATGGCCAAGCATATCCTCGAAGGAAAGTGGATGGTCTATTACTACGGGCAGGGTTACATGGGGTCCTTGGAGGCCTTTATGGGCGCCTTCATTGATCTCATCCGGGGAATGGACCTCTATTCCGTACAATTGGCGCCTCTTGCGTTTTATCTTCTATTTCTGATCGTCAATTTCCATCTCTTAAAAAAATTATTTGGAGTTGAGGTAAGTTTGATCGCCAATTTACTCCTAGCCCTTTCCCCTCCCGGCCTCACCCTTTTGAGCGTAACGGCTTTAGGAGGATACCCCGAGACGCTTTTTTTCGGCTCTCTGATCCTCTTGGGATTTGTTCTTTATTCAGAATCAAAAAACTCATGGGTTTTATTTTCTGCGGGTCTGGCCTCGGGAATTGGATTCTGGGTCAATAACCTCATTGTGATGTACCTGGTCCCCATCGGCCTTTTTTGTTTTTTGAGAAGTAAGTTTTGGAAAAAAATTTCTGTTGAGTGGAATTGGCGCCGGATTTTCCTCCTTGAAGGGGTCAACGTTCCTTTGTTCATTCGAATAGCCGCTTCCTTGATTCATTTCGGCGTTTTTTTGTTTATGGTGTGGAACGCCGTCTCTTTTTTTACCGGCCCTGAGATCTCCCTGGGGGGATTGAAAGTCCCGATGGCTTCACCGCCTTTTCTCATAAAAAAAATAAAGCAGATGGTGGTAACTTTGGGGATCGACTTGATCGTACTCAGCTTGTGGGCGTTGGGGCCTAAAAAAATAGGAAAGAAATTAAAACCGAGCTTTCCGTGGATCATGGGATTTTTATTGGGCGGATCCCCCGCCTTTCTTTACACGATCATCGGCGGAGAAGGTTACCGGGTGATCCACGGCTCGGGAATCGTTTTTGCAAAAGAGCTTCCGGCGCAATTCAATCTGGTAATTTGGCAGGGTCTCGTGGAAGGAATCTGGGGTGTCCCTGTTCATTTTTTGGGACAGGGGGGGATGCGTGCCGCCCTTGCCTGGGTCGTCCTTCTTTTGTCTCTCGGTCTTTTTATTTATTATTGTTTCTCTTACAAAAAAGAATGGGGGAATTTATTACGGCTGCGTCCCTGTTCTTATTCTTACCCGATCTTTCCTTTTCTCCTCACCATCATCGTTCTCGATATTTGTCTTCTTAGCAATTTGCAGGCGGGACGTTATCTCATGCCGCTCTATTTTTCTTTTGCGGTTATCTTCGCGTTGGCTTTGTCCGGGCTTAAGCGAAAGATCGGGAAAATTTGTTGGCTTATGCTTTTATTTTTGCTGGCTCATCAGGGTTATGCCAATTTTGAGTTCATCCAGCAAATCCCGCATCGGGATAAAATCAAGCAGGGGCATGAAGCGATGCTTCAACTTTTAGAGACCAAGGGAATCCGTGGCGCTTATGCCCATTACACGACGAGTTATGTTTTGACTTTTCAAGCAAAGGAAAAAATTATTGTCGCGCCTTATCGTTCTCCCGATCGCTACCCTGTCTATACGAAATCGGTCGACCAACTGGACCGTGTCGCCTATATCTTTCAGGAAGATGACTTTTTCATTGTCCCCTTCCAGAAGGCGCTCGATCAAAACAAAGTCTCTTACGAAAAAATTTCGGTGGAGCCTTTTTGGGTTTTTATTATTGATCGGACGCGACGGACGGAAAAAGGACTGGTGTAGTTAAAAGGGGAGGAAACGCCACTTCAGGATGGTCCAAAGCATCAAAACGCCGTCCTGCCATTTGATTTTCTTACCCTGCGAATAAAGCCGCGGTTCATAATGAATCGCGACTTCCGCAATCTTGAAACCTCGCCGCAAACTTTTGCAAATTAATTCATTGTCAAAGGCGAATCCATCGGCTTTTATCGGAATCGATTGGATCAGCGACCGGGTAAATACTTTGTAGCAGCCCTCGTAATCGGTATTCTGCTGGCCATACAGAAAATTGGTGAGCCAGATAATCATGTGATTGCCGAGGTAATGCGAAAAAAAGGGCGCGCCCGATTTGGTGAAAAATTTCGGTTTCTCCAAAAGAAACCGCGAACCCATGACGAATTGAAAATCTCCTTTTAAAATCGGCCGAACGAGCGCCGGATAATCTTCCGGTTTGTACTCCAAATCGGCGTCTTGCAAAAGAAGGACATCCCCCGTGGAATGAGCGATGCCGGTTTTAAGCGCCGCCCCCTTCCCGCGATTTTTCTCATGAAAGAAATACCGGATCCCTTGGATTTGTTTCAAAATTTCGCGCGTTTGGTCACGCGAACCGTCGTCCACGACCACGATTTCCTTTTCCAAACCGGGCAAGGAAACGCGTTGAACTTTTTGAATAAGTTTTTCGATCGTCTTTTCTTCGTTTAAAACGGGGATAACAACCGAAAGCCTTCTCAGAGGAGGCATGAGAGGGGGGGTCCTATACCGAAAGGATCCGTTTCATCAAGGCCGCGCCGCAACCCATCATAAAAACGTTGGGAAGCCACATGGAGAGAAAGGGGTTAAAATTGTTCTCAATCGTCATGGCTTCTCCCCACACGAAAAGAACGTAGTAAATCGCCACAACCCCCATCGCCAGAGCAAAACTGATTGTGGCTTCACCGCGCCGGCTGATAATCGCCAAAGGCAAACCGATTAGGGCAAAAACGAAGGGGGCAAAGGCGAAAGAAATTTTTTTGTGAAAGGCTGCTTCGTATTTTCTTCGTTCCTTCGGGTTCTTTTTGACATCCTCATCGTTATGAAGGCTGTAGATGATTTCATCAAGTCTCATTTCTCTCACTTTTTTCTCCACTTTTTTATTGGGATCATCTTTTCCCAAATAAATCGGCGGGAGTTCAAAGGTCTTAAAATTCAATTTATAAAAGATGCTCGGGTCATCCGGATTGGGCTCGTCGCTTGTGCCGTTGTAGAGTTTGAGCGTAAGCGTTTTATTGTTCAGCGATGAAATGATTTCTCCCCATTCCGCAATGATGGTCCGCGTCGCCTTGCCTTGGTCTTGAGGTTGGTAGATCGTGATTTCGTAAAGCTTATTCCCTATGATTCGCTGAGCAAGGATGATGTAATCCTGAAAATCTTTGACGAATTTCCCCGCCTCCAGATAGGCCATCGGCCGTTTGAGGAGGAGTTCCTTCGCCGCCCGGCGGTAGGCAAACTGGGCTTCCGATTCCACCTGATCATTCAGAAAAAGAAGGGCGAGGCTCATCAAAAAAGTCGTCAATAAAACGGGGAGGACAATCGAAAAAAGATTGATCCCACTCGCCCGCATGGCTGTGATTTCGTTGTTCTGAGAGAAACTGCCAAAGACCAGAAGGATTGCAGCGAGAGCGCTGGTTGGGACAATGAAACTCAAAAGTCCCGGGATCAAAAAAATTAAAATTTTCAAGATATCCCATAAGCTCACGCCTTTATTGATCAAAAGATCGGCCAGCTTGACCAAATTTCCCACTAGAAAAACAAAGGTAAAAAACATGAGCGAAATCAAAAAAGGCCGGAGCAGTTCGCGAAGAATGTAGTGTCTAAGAATTTTCATGAGAAGAAAAATTCAGGACGTGCTTGCGGTAATCCCAAATCATCCGGGCTAGGACGAGAGCGATTCCCATAGAAAAGGCCGTGTCCGAAAACCAGTGGCGGCTCCCGCTGACGCGGGACAAGGCGTTGCTCAAGGGGAAGAGAAAAATAAGCCAGCGAAAAAATCGGTTTTTACTTTCATAGAAAAAATAGGCCGCGGCGCCGGCCACCAGAGCGACATCGCCGGAAGGAAAACTTTGAAAAGCCCGCGTCCCTTTCCAGAGTCCGTCCCAATTAAGCAGGGAAAAGGGTCCAAAACCCGCATCGGGCCGGGCGCGCAAGAAAACCATTTTTAAAAAATGAACAACCAGTCCCGTTAGAGCACTTGCCAGGAGTGCGCTGAAAATTTTTTCAGACCATTCCTTTTTGATAACCAAGCTGACCAAATAGGCGCCGCCTAAAATATACCAAAAATTTACATTTTTCCCGATGAAGCCGCCGAAGTCGACTACCTTCGGATAATGAACACCGAAAGATTGAATTCCTTCCAATAAAAAGGGGTCAAGCGGAAGAAGGATCGCCATCAAGACAGGCAGCGATAAAAAGAAAGCGGGATAAGGCGGCGATGTCAAAGAAGGCCGGTAGGTTTTGAGGCCTTTAAAATAACCTTTTCGCCATTCAAGGATGACGATTACGGCCATGATCACCGCCGCAATGGCTTTGGGCTGAATTTTCATATTAATATTCCATGGTGGGGAGTAGAGGATTCGAACCTCTGAAGGCGTGAGCCACCAGATTTACAGTCTGGCCCCTTTGGCCACTTGGGAAACTCCCCATTAAAATACATAACAAGCCGGCGGAGGGACAATGCTCTGCTAGTCCCGACGCCGTGCGAAGTAACAAGCCGGCGGAGGGATTTGAACCCCCGGCCCGCTGTTTACAAAACAGCCGCTCTACCACTGAGCTACGCCGGCGATAAAAAGATATCATTCTAAAACCTGTTGGATCGCTTGGGGAAGAAATTCTACAAGGTCGCCGGCTACCAGTGAAACCTCCCCCATTTTGCGCACAGCCAGATCCCCCGCCAAGCCGTGCAGATACACTCCAAAACACGCAGCGTTATAGGGGTTCATTCCCTGACCTCGCAGCGCCGCAATGATTCCCGTCAGCACATCGCCCGTACCACCCGTGGCCATCCCCGGATTTCCCGTGGGGTTCACGTAAATTCTTCCGCTCGGCGAGGCCACAACCGTCCGGTAACCTTTCAAAGCCAGCACAATTCTAAATGCGTGTGCGGTTTCAAGTGCCCGCTTTTTCCGTTCCTGATCCGTTTGAGGTTTCTTTCCGCTAAACGCCCGGACAAACTCTCCCGGGTGCGGCGTCAGGATAGGAATTTTTTTACATTTTTTTAACAATTGTCCCCAGCCTTCCAAGGCATTCACTGCATCCGCATCCACAATCAAAGGAATCGAAGAGTGAAGTAAAATTTTTCGGATGAGCCGCTCGGTATTGGGGTGACGGCCCAGTCCCGGTCCCAGCGCCATGACATCCTGAGTTTTCAAAAATCGGCTGATCGCGGAAAATCCGCTCTCCGCCAAACTTCCCGCCGGTGTGGAAGGGAAAGGGTGGACCATGACTTCCGGATGACGCCGAGCCAAGACCGGATAAACTTTGTCCGGACAACCCAAGGTCACGAGTCCCGCTCCGGCACGGAGTGCGGCGAAACTCGTGAGGATCGCAGCGCCGGTCAGTCCCCGCGATCCCGCCAAAATGAAAACTCGTCCGAAATCCTTTTTATTGGCACGGCGCGGACGAGGCGGCCAAGCCCGGCGAATCTCGCGTTCTATTTTCGGATCGCGCATTTTTGTTTCATCTCCTGCACCGCCTGCTTCATCCCCACAAAAATGGACCGGGCAACGATCGCATGGCCGATATTGAGTTCTTGTATATAAGGAAGACGCGCCACCGGCCCCACATTTTGATAATCAAGCCCGTGGCCCGCATTGACTCTGAGTCCCAATCGACGGGCTTCAATGGCCCCCCGCTTCAGTCGCACCAGCTCGCTTTTCTTTTTTCTCCCATCAGCATTGGCATAAGCGCCCGTGTGAAGTTCCACCACCTCGGCCCCGACCTCTTGAGCGGCCCGAATCTGTTTCTTATCAGGGTCGATAAAAAGACTGACCTCAATCCCCTTACGGATCAATTGGGGAATGACCTTTTTCAATCGCTTCTTTTTTTGAAGAACATTGAGCCCGCCTTCGGTCGTCACTTCTCGGCGGCGTTCGGGAACAATACAAACCTTTTCGGGCCGAGAATGCAGGGCAATTTTTATGATTTCGGAATGAAGGGCCATCTCAAGATTGAGCGGTAGACGAAGAGCTCGCTTCAGGCGCCCAAGATCCGAATCTTGAATATGACGGCGGTCTTCGCGCAGATGAATGGTGATGCCTTGGGCTCCGCCTTTTTTCGCCTCCAAGGCTGCCTGAACCGTATCGGGAAATTTCCCTCCGCGCGCCTGACGGACAGTCGCCACGTGATCGATATTTACTCCGAGCCTGATCATCGGCCGGCCTAAACGCCTTTTTTCTGAATCGTCAATTTCACAACGGGCGGGTTTCCCTTCAAAAAGACAGAGTCGGGAAGAAGGGTCTGAAGCGGAACGTCATGAGTGCCTTCGGCTAAATCGGAAATTTCCACATAAGCCAGAATATTTTTGTCTTTTACCGCTTCCAAGTCTTTGGAAGGGCCTTGAAGCGCAAGATTCACTTGAGCCGGTTCCACGGAAATATGGCTGAGGGAACTGGGTTTGCCTAAAATTTTTACCGGAATATTTTCAAAGGTTTTTTCCGCTACCACTTCTTGAATCGGAATGTAGGCATCCACCAAAGATTCGCTCACGAGCCTAAAGCCCGGTTCCTCCGCCAGACGCACGGTTTTGCGAAAGGAACGGACGCGGCCCACGACATCGATCGGCTGGGTCTTAATTTTGGCGGTCTTCTCAAACTGGCTTTTCGGCCCTTCCACCAAAACCGTGCTGGGATCTAGCTGGACTTTGCCGGAATCCAATTGGTAGCCGAACGCGGGTTCCCCCAGAAAGGTGGGTTCGATTGCAAGTTTTTGCACGATCATCTCGTCGATTTTTACCTGAATGACCTCGGGCTCGATCTTCACCACACGAATCTGTTCGGAAGGAAGCCGGATTTCACGGGGTTCGAGACGGAAACTGTAATCCCCCGGGCCTTCCACCGTTTTGATGTGATGCTCGGCCTTTAATTCCTCGGAAGCCAGATTGGCCAGAAGCGAGCGCGGCGCCTGCAGTGTTACCAAAACCACGCGCGTCGGTTTGCCGACGACACTTAATTTTTCCTGCTCGAGTTTCAGTTCCACCGGAATGGTACGCGTCACCTCTACTTTTTCTTCCCCCACCGCGTAATACCAGAGCCCCACGGCAAGAACGAGTGAAACGATTTTAGCCGGCCAGTTTCGAGTAAAAAATTGGATCATGATTGGGAGATACCGATATTTTTCAAATTTTTCCAGAAACCGGTCCAACCTTTAGGTTTTTCGGGGGTGGCGCGAAAGAGTCCGGTGAGAACCCGGCGCAACCCTTCACTATCGAGATCCCGGGTCAATTTTCCATAGACCGCCACGGAAACGGCTCCCGTCTCCTCCGAGACAACCACCACGACCGCATCGGTTTCTTCGGTAAGACCCACGGCCGCCCGGTGACGGGTCCCGAGGGAACGGGAAAGTTGAGAATTTTGACTCAAGGGAAAAAGAGAGCCGCAGGCCGCGATCCGGTCGCCTCGAATGATGATTCCGCCATCGTGGGTGGGCGTATTTTGGAAAAAAAGTGTAATAAGGAGCTCGGAACTCACACGGGCATCCAGCAAAAGTCCGCTTTCGATATAATTTGTAAGCCCCATTTCCCGTTCAATGGCGATCAGCGCGCCGATTTTGGAGCGGGACAAATGCTCACAGGCCTGGACGACTTCATCCAGCGTCCCCCCTTTTTTAAGGAAGGAGCCGAAGATCGTGTTTTGACCGATACGGGCCAAGGCACGACGCAGTTCCGGCTGAAAAATAATAAGAAAGGCCACGACACCGACGGCAAAGAGTTTTGTGAGAACCCAGTTGATGGTGTTAAGTTCAAATACCTTCGCGATGTTAAAAATGATGGCCAGAATCAAAAGCCCCATCAGCACCTGCATAGCGCGCGTGCCTTGAAAAAATCGGATGATGGAATAGATCAACACCCAGATAAAAAGGATCTCTACGATCGGCCGCCAAAGCGAAAGAAGATGTCCCAACACTTTCAACGTCTCCCGAAGAGGGTAAATACGAGCGTTAAAAGCAGGCTTAAGACGAGGCAGGTGGTCAGGGGGAAATAAAACGTAAAAGATCCTTTACGGAAATAGATATCTCCCGGCAGTTTCCCGATACCCGGAAATTTTCCGAAAAGACCCACCAAAAGGCCCGCAGCAAGCAGAACAATCCCGAAAAAAATAAGAGTCTTAGCAAATTCGTTCATTTTCCGATCCTCCCCACTCCTCATTATATTGAGAGAAGGGCCCTTTCAAAAGAGAAACTATTGGACCAGCATAAAAAACCCGATTCCCGCCAAGAGGACTTCCACCAGAATCAGGAAAGCCCGGCGCGACATGCGCTCTAAAATTTTCTTGGCGGCATAGGAACCCACACTCATGATGAGCCCGAAACTGAGGCCGACGTATAACTCCCGCTGATTTAAAATATTAAGGCGGCTGTAGGTCACGGATTTCACTAAATGCATTCCCACCGCACACAAGGCTTCGGTGCCTACAAAGGCTTCTTTCGTCAACCCAAAGGCGAGAAAAAAAGGGCTTGAGATAGGACCTACGCCACCTATCAAGGCCGAAAGAAATCCTGTGACCATGCCGAGTGGCAGAAAAACCCAGCGTTGGGTTAAATGAAAATCTTTATGGATCCGTTGGAGAAGAACACAAAAGATCAAAAAGGCTCCGATTCCCTTCTTGATCCAAAAAGTGGGCAGATTGACATAAACAAAAGAACCGGCAATCGCTAAAGGAAGAGAACCGGCAGAAAACCACAAAACTAATTTCCAATCGAGTTCGCGCCGATTAAAGTAAACCCGTGAAGCGTTTCCGAGAAGGACCGAGACGGTGAGGATCGGGACGGAAGCCCGGACTCCATAGATCATGATCAAGAAGGGAAGAAAAATCATCGCCCCGCCGAAGCCCGCAATTCCGGAAAGCGTGGAAGAAAGGAAAGCGATGACCGCGGTTCCGAGCCAAATTAAAATTTCGTTCAAATTTTATAGAAGTTCGGCCTGTCGGGTAGAAGGAAGAGCAACTCCGAGATGTTCGTAGGCGCGCCGGGTGGCGACCCTTCCTGAGGAAGTACGCTTCAGAAATCCGCGCTGGATCAGATAAGGTTCGTAAATTTCTTCCAGAGTTTCCGCTTCTTCCCCCACCCCAATGGAAAGGGTATTAATTCCCACCGGTCCGCCGTTACATTCGCGCAGGATGTAACTTAAAATTCTTTTGTCCATCGGGTCCAGGCCCGCCTGGTCCACTTCCAGCATTTGAAGCGCTTGATCGGCAACGGGACGCGTAATTTTCCCATCTGCTTTTACCTGCGCAAAATCGCGGACACGGCGAAGGAGCCGGTTTGCGACACGCGGAGTTCCGCGGGCGCGGCGTGCAATTTCAAGGGCGCCGGAATCTTCCGTTTCAATTTTGAGAATGCGGCCCGAGCGGTGAACCACCTGCGCCAATTCTTCTTCCGCGTAATAATTAATCCTCTCCACGATGCCAAAGCGCGAACGAAGAGGAGAGGTCAAAAGACCGCTGCGTGTCGTAGCGCCGATCAATGTGAAATGAGGGAGATTGATTTTGACCGATCGGGCACTCGGTCCTTTATCGATCATGATGTCGATCACAAATTCCTCCATCGCCGGATAAAGATATTCCTCGACAACCGGAGAGATGCGGTGGATTTCGTCGACAAAAAGTACATCGCCGGCTTCAAGATTTGTCAAAATGCCGGCCAAATCTCCCGGTCTTTCCAGAACCGGCCCCGAAGTGGCACGGACATTGGCTCCCATTTCTTTTGCGACAATATGAGCGAGTGTGGTTTTTCCCAAACCGGGAGGGCCGAAAAGGAGCAGGTGATCGAGCGGCTCTTTACGCCGGCGTGCCGCTTCTATGAAAATTTTTAAATTGGATTTGAGTTTTGTCTGGCCGATGAATTCGTCAAGAGAAGTAGGACGAAGTGCGACATCAAAGTCGACGTCTTCGGTTTTAAGTTCCTGGGAGACAAGGCGCTCCGGCTCCTTCATGAAGATTAATGCTTTCGAATGACGATGTTGGCGTGATCGATTAAGAGTCTCCCGTCTTGATCGTGAGAGAGACTTTCGGCAAATTCATTAATGGCGTTACGGTCTTCTTCCGGAAGATCCAGAAAAGAAATCGCGGCATAATAGGTAAAGCCTTTGCGTGATTTACGCATCCGCAATACTTGCGCCGTTCCTTCCACCGACCGCTCCAAAGGAGGCATATAGACACTCACTTTTAAAAGAGAAGATTCCGGAATTTGCTCCCGGGTTAAAAAACGAAGCCCTCCGGCGGAAATGTCACGCGCGTTGGTGATGCGGGGTTCCCCTTTCCCGTTGATTTGATATTTTATGAGATAGGCAAGGCGAAAACGCTTGAAGCGGCGGGTGTCTTGAAGCTTCTTTTTTCGGCGGAACAACTTTTTGAACATATCAAATGTATTTTAGCGTGGCTCGGATCAAATCTTCAACTGAATAAGAATCGCCGGGTTTTTCCGTAAGGACCTTCTGCAGGGCCCGTTTGGCGTCCGCCCGCCGGTAACCCAGAGAAATAAGCGCCTGAATCGAGTCCTCTACCAGGCGCTCATCCAACGTGGAGCCCCCCGGTAAGGCGCTCAATGCCTTCGGTTCGAGCAAAAGAACCTTTTCACGAAGCTCCACGATCAGACGCTCCGCCGTTTTCCGGCCGATTCCGGAAATGGCCGTCAAAGTGGGGACCGCACCTTCCACAATGGCCTTGCGCAGCTCTGCGGTTCCTATCCCTGAGAGGACTGCAAGTGCCATTTTCGGACCGACCCCTGTCACAGAAAGAAGCATCCGGAAAAGATTTCGCTCTTCGTCGGTGCCGAACCCGAAAAGTTGATGATGATCTTCCCGGACCAAAAAATGAGTCAGCACTTTTATTTCATCTCCTATTTTTCCAAGCGAATAAAAAGTAGAAAGGGGAATCGTGATCTCATAACCCACTCCCCCGACTTCCAGAATCAGGTGAGTAGGACTTTTCCGGACAATCTTACCCGACAGGAATTCGTACATTGTTTGTTTGAATGTGACACAAGGCAACGGCCAAGGCATCCGCCGCATCTGCCGGAGGCGGGCCGCTCAATTTTAAGAGATGTTTGACCATTTGCTGGATTTGGATTTTACTCGCCTGACCGTTGCCGGTGACCGCTTGTTTTACGCGCGCGGGAGGGTATTCGACCACCAGAATATTTTGCTGCGCGGCTGCCAACATTGCCGCGGCGCGGGCCTCCCCAATCTTGACGAGCGTCTGAACATTTTTTCCAAAAAAAACATTTTCAAGAGCCATCACATCCGGCGAGAAACGCTCGATGAAGTCGCGGACGGATTCATTGATTCGTTTGAGCCGCTCTGGTAAAGACAGGGATTTTGAAATCGACACGGTTTCACAGGCAATCAATTGAAAGCGGCTCCCATTGGTTTCAATGACTCCCACGCCCATTTGAAGTGTCCCGGGATCGATCCCAAGAACGCGCATGATAAGCTTTAGACGAGTTCCTTCATGATTTCGTCGGGAATTTCAAAATTCGCGTAAACATTTTGAACGTCATCGTGATCTTCCAAAGCTTCGATGAGAGCTAGAACCGCGCGCGCCTTATCCGTCGTCAAGGGAACTTGATTCTTGGGGATATAAGTGAGTTCGGCGGATTCGGGGACGATCTTTGCCTGTTCCAAGCTTGATTTGACCGTTTCAAACCCGGCAGGATCGGTCACGATTTCAAATTTGTCGCCGCTCGTGGAGAGATCTTCGGCTCCGGCCTGAAGCGCCGTTTCCATCAAACGCTCCTCGGTAGTCTGCGATTGGGGAACTACAATGAGACCTTTTTTTTCAAAAATCCAGGCCACGGAGCCTGCGCCTGCCAGAGAGCCTCCCCTTTTGGTAAAAATATTGCGGATTTCGGAAGCGGTGCGATTTTTATTATCGGTGAGGCAGTGAACATACACGGCCACGCCGTGAAGACCGTAACCTTCATAGTGCGTTTCTTCGTAAGTCACGCCCTCCATACCACCGGTCCCTTTTTTGATCGCGCGTTCAATATTATCGGAAGGCATGTTGGCGCCGCGTGCGGTTCCGATGGCGGTACGCAGACGCGGGTTCGAGTTGGGATCGCCCCCGCCGACGCGGGCAGCGACCATGATTTCGCGAATCAGCTTGGTAAAAACTTTCCCGCGCTTCGCATCAACCGCGGCTTTCTTATGCTTGATACTTGACCACTTACTATGACCGGACATCGCTTCGCACCCCTATATTCATAACGGCTTCGGCAACTTTTATAACATCTTGCATCGCTTCCACATTGTGAACCCGCACCAGATGAGCCCCATTCGTCACGGCCAGGGTTACGGCCGCAGCCGTGCCCCAATCTCTTTCGGCTGCCGGCTTTCCTGTCAAAGCTCCGATAAAAGATTTGCGGGAAGGCCCCACCAAAATCGGCCGACCCCAAGAATGAAAACGCCTGAGACCTGCAATCAATTCTAAATTTTGTTCCGCATTTTTGGAAAAACCGATTCCGGGATCTAAGATCACCTGTTCCTGAATGACTCCGGAGGCGAGGACTTGGGTGAAGCTCTTGTCGAGCTCTTGGAAAACTTCTTCGACCACATCGTCATATTGAGTGAGTTGCTGCATCGTCTCGGGATTGCCCCGCCTATGCATCAAAATAAGACCGGCTCCAAATTTGCGTGCCAGATCGGCCATGTCAGAAGATGGGCCCAGCCCATCCACATCATTGATGATTTCGGCACCGGCTTCCAAAGCAGCCTCGGCAACTTCAGGTTTGGTGGTATCGATCGAAATGGGAAGGTCGGTATGAGAGCGGATTTCCCGAATCACGGGAAGGATGCGTGACAATTCTTCTTCAACTGAAACCGGCCGGGCACCGGGACGTGTGGATTCACCGCCCACATCAATGATATCCGCGCCGGATCGTACTATTTCCAGGGCGCGGCTCGCGGCTTCCTCTTTTGAAAAAAAACGCCCGCCGTCGGAAAATGAATCCGGGGTCACATTCAAGACCCCCACGATTCTTACTTTCTCAAACGTCATTCCCCGGTTTAAAAATCTCCAGATCATGCAAGCTTCGTCCCGTTCATCCCTATGAGTTCTTTAACTTCTTCGGCCTCCAGGACTTCTTTTTCGAGAAGACGATCGGAAAGTTTTTTGAGTTCGACTTGATGCCCGCGAAGCAACTCGGTCGCCCGATTGTGGCAGTCATCGACAATTTTTCGAACTTCTTCATCGATAGCAATGGCGGTATGTTCGGAATAATCTTTTTCCCGGAGCAAATCGCGGCCGAGGAAAACCTCCCGGTCTTTTTTCCCGAAGGTGAGATTCCCCAATTTTTTCGACATGCCGTATTCGCAAACCATCCGCTGAGCATAATTGGTGACCACTTCCAAATCATTTTGAGCGCCGGTGGTAATCTCCTTGAAAACCAATTCCTCCGCCACCCGGCCACCCAAGAGCACGGTAATTTTATCCCGCAATTCTCTCTCGGTCGTGAGGTAACGGTCTTCTATCGGAAGATGAAGGGTGTAGCCCAGGGCCGCATGGCCGCGAGGGATAATCGAAACTTTGTGCAGCTCGTCCGTTTTTCCCGTTACAAGAAGCGTCAGAATCGCATGGCCGGATTCATGGACGGCGACGATTTCTTTTTCCCGCTTTGAAATGACGCGGCTGCGCCGCTCGGGTCCCGCCATGACCCGTTCAATCGATTCTTCGAGCTCGGACTGTGTCACCGACTCTTTTTCGCGGCGCGCGGCCAAGAGTGCGGATTCATTGACCAAATTCGCTAGATCGGCCCCGGAGAAACCCGGCGTCTGGCGGGCAAGTTTTGAAAGATCGGCCTCTTTGGAAAGTTTGACGTTGCGTACATGAATTTTTAAAATTTCTTCGCGGCCTCTGACGTCGGGACGATCAATGACAATCGTGCGGTCAAAACGCCCCGGACGAAGCAACGCCGGGTCCAGGACATCCGGTCGGTTGGTTGCGCCGATCAAAATGACACCCGCTTGAGTATCGAATCCGTCCATCTCCACCAGAAGGGCGTTTAAGGTTTGCTCTCTTTCATCATGACCGCCACCGATACCGGCAAACCGCTGACGACCTACGGCATCGATTTCATCGACAAAGATAATGGTTCCCCGGCCGCTGGATTTGGCGGCCCGTTTCGCCTGTTCAAAAAGATCGCGCACCCGCGCCGCACCGACTCCCACAAACATCTCTACAAAATCCGAACCGCTGATCGTATAGAAAGGAACGTCCGCTTCACCGGCTACGGCTTTCGCCATAAGCGTCTTACCCGAGCCCGGAGGCCCCATCAATAAAACCCCTTTTGGGATACGTCCCCCTAAACGCTGGAAGCGCTGCGGGTCCTTGAGAAATTCGATAATTTCCTGAAGCTCTTCTTTCGCCTCATCGACACCGGCCACATCTTTAAAAGTAATCTTGTCTCGTGCACCCGAGAGAAGTTTGGCGCGTGATTTTCCGAAGGAAAAAATTTTCCCGCCTCCCTGCTGGACGCCGCGATAAACAAAAAACCAAAAAAAGGCAATGAGGAGAAGTACCGGCAGCACCGAGTAAAGAAGGTTTCTCCAAAAAGCCTGGGGCGCATTCACCGCAAATTCGGGGATGTTACGGCGAAGAAGCGGGATGAGCTCCGGATCATTGAGTGGGATATTGACCTGAAAATAGGCGCCGGAGCGAAGTTTGCCGCGTATCGTATTTTCCACCAGCTCGGCTGAAACGATTTCATGAGAAGCTGAATTGGCCTCGGTCATTTGATAAAACTCGCTGTAAGTCAGGCGCTTGATTTCAAAACCGGGAAGCACAAAAAGCTGCAAAATGATAAAAAAGGCAAGAGGAATGGTCAGAAGCATAATGAACCGGCGTCGGCCCGGATCCGACGGTGTTTTCTTTGGAAGCTGAGAAGTCGCGTTGGTTTCTTTCATTTGTCCTTATCTAACTCTAAGAGTGTCTTTGGGTTAGGGAGATATGATTAACTTACCGACTCGATTGTATCACTTTCACTCCCTCCTCGCAAACGAATGGGAAGAAAAGGTTTAGGATTTTTTAAGAGAGAGCTTTTTTGAGGTCAGACGGAGGTCGATTTTGCGCGGCAAGGTCGTCCGATAGCGGCCTTTACGAAGTCCCTTTTCCATTCTTCCCCAGGCATTAAAGTCAATCCCGCTTTGCGCGTCGAAGTGGCGAAGGATTCGATCGAAGAGACGGAACTGGAGGGCGGCAGGTAAGCGGAGAAAAGGATCGCGATGAAGCTCGAGCGTTCCATTTCGCCGCGAATGGACAAAGGATTTCCAATTTTCCTTGAGCCAATCTTCCATACCCACTGATTCGACCACGGCCGTATCAGCAAGCCGGCAAAGAGCTTCACGAATTTTCGGGTTAAATTCCTTTTCGAGAAAGGGAAGAAGGCGCCGGCGGATCCGGTTTCTTAAAAATTTCAGCGAGCGATTGGTAGCGTCCTCGCAAAAGGAAAACGAATGCTCTTTCAAGAACCGGAGAATCTGAGGACGGTTCACTTCAAAGAGCGGACGAATCAAGGTAAGGCCCTTACGCCGAATCACGGGCCGAATCCCCTGCAGGCCCCGCAGGCCCGTTCCTTGCAGGATCCTCATCAAAACCGTTTCTGCCTGATCGTCGCGCTGATGCGCGAGCGCAATCTTGGTGACCCTTGTTTTTTGGGCCGTTTTCTCAAAAAAATCATAGCGCGCCTCCCGCGCCCTCTCTTCGGGAGAAAGATTTTTTTGAAGGTGCGCTTGGGGTTTTTGCTTGGCACCATAAAAAGGGACGTTAAAACATTGGGCCAGCTTTTGAACAAATTTCAAATCTTTCGCACTCCCCGGCCGCAAGGCATGATCAAAATGAATCAGACTGAGACGGATGCGGGTGTGCGGCGCGATTTCCCTTAAAAGATGAAAAAGCGCCACCGAATCCGCGCCACCCGAACAGGCCACGAGAAGGCGCTCGCCAGGCGAAAGCATTTTGTATTTTTCGAGGGTGGCTTCCGTTTGAGCGATCAGTGGGTCTTTCATAAATTTTGGCGGCGAGAGGAATCGAACCTCTGACACAGGGCTTATGAGTCCCTTGCTCTACCAACTGAGCTACGCCGCCTCAAGGAGAGGATTCTATCGGACTTCGGCTTTCGTCTTCAATTGATTTTCGTAGGGCTTCATATTAAAGCCCAGTTGGTCGCCCAGGCGCAGCACGGCTTGAATCCGCTCGAGATTTTTGGGGTCCCGGGGAAGGCGGTGGTAGGATTCGATCCATTCCCGAAGAATTTTTTGGGCAAAAACAAAGAAAAGATCCTGCGCAATCCGGTCATGAAGCACGAGGTTCAGTTTTTTGGCAAATTCCAAAACGTTTTCAATTTTATGAATCAATTCTGAATCGGGATCGTGGAAGAGTTTCTCGATCCAAGCATTCAATTTCTTGGAAAGGAACTGAACGGCGGGTTCGGTCCGAATGGCGAAACCGCCCGATTGCGCTTCCTCGAGGACGGCTTTCAACTCCGGAGTCATTTCCAAAGAGGCCTGAGTTTTCAATTTTTGGACTCCTTCATAAAGCCGCTCCCCCAGCACCCATTCCATGGCTTCTCGAAATTCTTCCGGGGCCGGTCCTCCGGCATCATGAAAAAGTCGAATGCCCTGACGGTTTTTTTCGTAAAAACGCAGGGTGGTCTGATAAAAATTTTCTCGGGTTTGGCGGGAAAGGAGGCGAAGGATCTCGTCGCGCTCGTCGGGAAAAAGATCCGCCAACGAAAAAAGCTCGTTCTCGCCCCCCGTTCCGTTTTTGACAAAACACTGAATGTGGGAATCATCCTGGGCCACGGTATAAATAAATTCCCGTGATTCGGGGATCGTGATTCCTGTCAGACGAACCTTCCCTGTAGAGGGCTTCTCTTCTATTTCTTCGACCCGGTAATTGTAAAAATCTTTTTCTTCAATTTTTAAACCGAAAAACTTCCTGAAGGCGAAGTGCGCCACTATTTTTTCGGGTGCGACACGACTTGGTTTCACGAGCTTTTCCCAAACTCCCCGCCCGTCCTTAAATTCAGCACGGTTGCTCTTGGTATGGGCGAGTTTTGCCACAAATTCGCTTTCAAGAGAGGCGCCCCCAAACTCTTCGGCAAGCTCCAGGGCCTTCAGGGCATAACGAAGGATCTGCACCGTTTCGATTCCTGAAATGTCATTAAAAAACCACCCGCAGCTGGTTTCAGTCAGCATGGCGAGACGCTCCATTTCAAGCAGCTTGATGGCTCTGATTTGCTCAGCTTCATTAAGCGGATGAATTGAAAATTTTTGGAAAAATTTTTCGCGGGCCTTTGGAGAACGGCCCAGAATTAAATCAATGTAGCCATCTCGTGCAGCCATGGGATTTTTAAAAAAGACCTGTCCCTCTTTTTCATAAAGTTTCGCGAGCGCTTCTTCTAAAAAGCACACGGCCTCACGAAGGGGCTTGCGCCATTTTTGGTTCCATCCCGCCTGGCCGCCGGTGTGACAGCCGCAGTCTTCTTTCCAGCGGCCGACGCCGTGAGGGCAGCTCCAGGAAGTTCCTTCGCCGGGTTTTATTTTCACTTCAAACTGCGGCGGAAATTTTTCCAAATATTCCCCATAATTCATTCGCTTGAAACCGTGGCGCTCGGCTTCGTGCTGCAGAAGAAAAGCAATGACCCGCTCGCCATAGGCCTTATGGTGCCCGAAGGTTTCACCGTCTGTCGCCACATGGATCAATTCCGGATGCTGCCTGTCATTTCGGTGTGCGATTATCAAACGCTGGACGAATTTTTTGGCGTCAAATAAAAGATCGAGGAAACTCATATCCCGCGAAAGAGGCCCGTCAAAGAAAAAAAGATCCATCCAGCGCTTCGGGTCCTTGGAATGAAAAAACCGGTAAGGGCGTGTCGGGTCGATGGAACCCGCCGAAACATCCTGCCAAGGGGCCTCCGGCGGCTGAAGCGGACGAATCCGCGCCGCTTGTTCCGGCGCAAGAATGGTAAAACGAATTCCTTCTTCCATTAAGATCTCAAGGGTCCGCTCCGTCGCCGCGGTCTCAGGGAGCCACATCCCCTCCGGATCTCGGCCAAAGCGTTTTTTGAATTCACAAATTCCCCAACGCACCTGGGTTCTCTGCTCCTCTTCCCGCGCGAGCGGCATAATCATGTGGTTATAGACCTGCGCAATGGCATTGCCATGGCCTGAATGATCGTGAAGACTCAACCGGTCTCCTTCCAAAATTCGGTGATACATCACCGGCGCATATTTTTCGAGCCAAGAGAGCAAAGTGGGCCCGACATTAAAATTAAGCAGCCGGAAATTATTGACGATCTCGAGGACTTTCCCCTCCGCATCTACGATACGTGCCATGGCATTAGGCTGGTAGCACTGGATGAGGATGCGATCATTCCAATTGTGAAAAGGTTTGGCGTCAGGCTGGAGTTCGATTCTTTCCGTCCACGGATTCTCCCGCGGAGGCTGGTAAAAGTGCCCGTGAATGGTCAGATAGGCGGTTCTGTTTAATCGCGTCATTCTTCCACCCGAACGAGAACCGCTTCGGGACGGCAAAATAAACGAACCCGAATCGAAGGGTTTGCTCCCATTCCGCGCGAGACGAGGCCGGCAAAGCCATACCGATGCGTGGAATCAATGATGCGCTCGAGGCGTTTCACTCCGGGCAAAGGGCCGAGCTTGGGAAGACGAAGCTGTCCGCCGTGGGTATGTCCCGAAAAGGCGATGTCGATACCGCGTTTCTTGAGTGCCGGAAAAGTCCGAGGGGAGTGGACAAGGGTAATCTGGAGCTTTTCATTTTTAACACCCCGGAATGCCTGACGGAGATTGGAGTGACCTGTAACCGGATCGTCCACTCCGATCAAGCAAATCTCCTGACCCTTTACTGCGACCAAGGTGTTTTGATTCTCCATGAGGTGGATTCCCGCTTCGCGCAGGGCCTTTTTGAGGTGATTCGTCTCAGAACGCTCACGGCCGTAGTGCTTACGCGTGATGATCCGATGCAGTTGTTTGGACAAAGGGTAACATTGATAGTCGTGGTTTCCCAAGACGGCATAAATCCCGTGTCGAGGTTTTAATTTCTTCAGGCTGGCGATACAGGGAAGAATCCCTCCGGGACCGTCGATCAAATCCCCGGTCACGAAAACAAAGTCCACGTGAAGACGGGAGAGGCGATCGAAAAACCGGGACATAAAAAATCGCGGCTTCGTGAGGTGAAGGTCGGAAAGGTGCAAAATGGTCAAAGGGCCCGTCAGAGATTTTCTTATCCGGACGGTTTCGTGCCTCAAGTGAAACCAATTGGGCTCCACCCAGTGAACCCAAATCACCCCGAGCGCTGCCAAAGCTAACAAGCTTAAAATAATCATGTTTGAAGAGATTATTCTATTACGAAACTCGGACAGAGGAAAAAAATAAACACGGTTTGTAGGGAGACTCTGAATTTCATTGTCCCGCGGGAATTGGCTGGTTTTGCTCAAACGGTTGGGACTTATTTGACTTTATGAGCATATATTCATATTATGCTCTTCCTGAAAATGACTAATAAAACAGTTCTTAAAAATTAATGGATGACATGGTTTTTAAAATTAAGGCGGATTTTCTCAAAGGTCTCGCCCATCCCATCCGGCTTGGGATAATTGAATATTTAAAAGGCGGGAAGGCCAGCGTCGGAAAACTGGTTCAGGAATTGGGAGTGGAGCAGTCGAATCTCTCGCGGCACCTCGCCACGTTGCGCGGCCTGGGGATTCTGGAGAGCCGACAGGAGAAAACCACCGTCTATTACAGTATTCATGATCCGGAAATATTCAAGGTCTTGAGACCCATTGCTGAACTTTTAAAAAAAAGATTGAAGAGAAGCGCCCATCTCCTGGAAAGCCTGGGGCAAAGAATGAGAAGAAAAAATGCTTAAACCGAAATTATTGACCACATTAAAAGGTTATTCCAAAGAAGCGTTTCTGTCAGATTTGATGGCGGGATTGATCGTAGGGGTTGTGGCCCTGCCGCTCGCGATTGCTTTTGGGATTGCCTCCGGTGTCTCGCCCGAAAAAGGACTCATCACCGCAGTCGTCGCCGGTTTTTTGGTTTCAGCGCTGGGGGGAAGCCGGGTCCAAATCGGCGGCCCGACAGGAGCGTTTGTCATTATTGTCTACGGCATTGTCCAAAAATACGGCGTCGACGGCCTCACGGTGGCGACTATTATCGCCGGGGTCTTGCTTATCCTGATGGGATTTGCCCGGCTAGGAACGATCATCAAGTTCATTCCCCATCCTGTGATTGTTGGTTTTACGAGCGGCATTGCGGTCATTATTTTTTCTTCCCAGATCAAAGACTTTCTGGGTTTGAACATTGAGCAACTTCCTGCAGAATTTATCGAAAAATGGCCCGTCATTTTCCAGAATTTTTATTCTTTAAATATTTATTCGTTGGCCCTCGCCCTCATCACGATATTGATTATTGCCTTCTGGCCCCGCGTGTCGCGGAGAATTCCCGGTTCTTTAATCGCGCTTATTTTTTGTTCGGTGGTGGTGCCTTTGCTTCATTTGCCCGTGGAAACGATCGGCACCCGATTCGGCGATCTCCCCCATACGATTCCTCTGCCGCATTTTCCTTCTTTGAGCTTTGGGCTGATTCAAAAAATGATTCAACCGGCCTTCACCATCGCCCTTTTAGGAAGTATCGAGTCGCTGCTTTCCGCCGTGGTCGCTGACGGAATGATAGGAGGCCGGCATCGGTCCAACATGGAGCTCCTGGCGCAGGGAATCGCCAATGTCGTGTCAGGAATCTTTGGCGGGATTCCGGCAACGGGTGCCATCGCCCGAACCGCAACCAATATCAAAAATGGCGGCAGGACTCCGGTCGCGGGCATTATCCACTCTCTGACTCTTTTCCTGATTCTGGTCTGCTTGGGCCGCTGGGCAAAACTCATTCCCCTCGCCTGCCTCGCCGGAATTTTAGTTGTGGTTTCCTATCACATGAGCGAGTGGCGGTCCTTTGTTTCTCTCCTCAAAGGTCCCAAGAGCGATGTGGTCGTCCTGGCCGTGACTTTTCTTTTAACGGTGCTTGTGGACCTGACTGTGGCGATTGAAATCGGGATGGTTTTATCCGCCTTTTTGTTTATGCATCGCATGTCCAGCGTAACAAAATTTCATATGATTGAGAGTGAAGTGGAAGAAGAGAGGATCGATCAGAAGGAATCAGTTCCTAAAATAAAAATTCCGAAGGACGTGGAGGTTTACGAAATCAACGGGCCCTTTTTCTTTGGAGTCTCGCACGAATTCGAGGAAGCTTTGCGGGTGGTCTCAAAAAAACCCAAGGTGCAGATTTTACGACTACGGCATGTTCCGGTCATGGACGCGACGGGCCTTCATGCCTTGAAACAATTCCACGAAAGATGCCGGCACCGGAATATCCGGCTTGTACTTTCCGGAATCCATTCCCAGCCTTTTAAAGTTTTAAAAGAATCGGGTCTCTATGATTCGATTGGCAGGGAAAATGTTGTAACGAATATCCAGCACGCTGTAGCGCGCGCACACCAGCTCTTGTCTACGAACTAACTTCTTAATCTTCGCCGGCGTGCGCCAGAGCGGAAAGAACCATCGGACTGATCTTCGAAGCGTCTCCCAAACTTTTTTGGACCTTTGTCGCCGTTTCTTTCATCGTCATCTTCAAGGCAAACGCCAGCTCCCCCACAAGACCTTTCGCTGAGCGTTCCAAAATTTGGCGCTTCTTCGTGTCTTTGATTTCCGGGCTATCATGAGAGGAGGAAAAGATAGTCTTGGCAAGGTTCCAAGTTTGATCTTCTTCGGCAACGGCTGTGGAATTTCCCGCCTTTAAATATTCAAGAATCTCATTGGCTTTTTTAGGGGAAACGGGTGAGTGGAAACCCGAGGCTTCCATATCAACGGCCGAAATGACGAAACGCACTTTCATTCGAGTAGGCATTTTCGGAACGAGCGAATAAGACAGGACTTCTCTGCCCGACTGGCTCTCTTTGGTGACTTGATTCACCCGGCACAGCCCGTGAACCATGTGGTAAAGCAGGTCATCGCGAACGATTTTTTTCTGTATCATAGTCGTATGAGTATACTTCAATTGCCCTTAAAACGGGGTTATATATTAGGCAAAAGAGCCGGCTAGGCACCTTTTAGGCACATTCCTTGCAGGGACAGATGGCACGCAGATATTCGAAAGCATAGATGCCCGTAGAGTGGCCGTCGGACCAGTCAAAACGAATTCCGTAATTCCCCACCGGACCCATCTTCAAGGACCGAATACTTTCCGAAACTTTTTCCGGAAGAAGCTTTTCCCGGCCCGTCCACTCATCCACGCAGGCGGCACAGCGGCATTTTCTTCTGAGATAGGGAAAGGGATAAAGCGCCCGGTGCCCGTCCTGCCACTGCATATAGAGTTCCTGATCGTCGACTGTCTTGATCTCTACAGGCCGGATCGCTTCCGGTTTTAGGTTCATGTTGGGACGGTTTATTTATTTTCTTGGGCTGGTTTCGAGAGACAGCATTTCTTATATTTTAACTTGCTGCCGCAGGGACAAGGATCGTTCCGTCCGACCTTGGGCGCCGCAGAAATAGGAGTGGGCGGCGTCGAAGCCGCTTGAGGAGCACTGGGTTCTTTAGAAGAAGGCTCCGGTATTCTTGTTTTCTCTTTTCGCTTCATCCCAAAAAAGCCGCCTTTTTTGGGCGCGCTCGCGGCGCGCATCTGGATCTGTTTCTTTTGTCGGTTATCGATTTGTTTCATGGTCAGCCGAAACTTTCGACGGCGGCGCGCATGTCAGCCGCAGACGTGAGGGTATTGACGCGAGCACGAAACTCGGCGGCGCCCGGAAGGTTGCGCAAATACCAACAACCAATGCGCCGGAATTTCAGCACGCCGATTTTTTCGCCGTCGGTTTGCACTTCGAGTTCAAGATGTTTTAAAGCGGTTTGCTTTTTTTCTTCGAGGGCCGGCTCGGGCGGCGACTCTTTTTGATGGAGGACGGCTTCGATGGATTTATAAATCCACGGATTCCCGAGCCCGCCGCGGCCGATCATGACCCCGTCGCAACCGCTTGTTTCGAGGAGCCGCTTTGCGTCCTCTCCCGTATTCACATCCCCGTTTCCGAAAACCGGGATTTTCACGGCCTCTTTGACTTTGCGGATTGCATTCCAATCGGCATTTCCTGAATAACCCTGCACCCGCGTGCGGCCGTGGACCGTGACGAGGGAAAGGCCCGCGTCTTCGGCGATTTTTGCGATGTGCACGGCCTCGTCGCCGGATTCATCCGAAAAACCTTTGCGCATTTTGGCCGTGACCGGAATGCGTTTCACATTTTTGACTACGCTTTCGAAAATCTGCCGGGTTTTTTCCGGTTCCCTGAGAAGCGCGGAACCTCCGCCGGGTGACGTGACTTTCGGAACGGGACACCCACAGTTGATATCCACCAGGTCAAAGCCCATATCTTCCAAGATGGCTGCGGCCTCCCCCATGGTTTCGGGATTGCAGCCCACGAGTTGTGCGCCGAGCGGCTTGTCGGCTTCGGTGCGCTCGAGGAACGCAAGGGTGCGTTCGTTCCGGTGGACCAGCGCGTCCGCCGAGATCATTTCGAGGAATGCGAATTCCATTCCTTTTTCCCGTCCGATCAACCGGAACGCGAGGTCGGTACAACCGGCCATGGGCGACTGGATGATGTTGGATTTAAGGGTTAACGATTTTAATTGCAGCATGGTGACACGCGGCCAGTATATCAAAGCGATACTCGCAGTGCTAACCCGTGATAAGTGGGGGGCGGCGAGCGAAGTGAGCAGCCCTGCGACGCAGCGGGCAAGCGCCATCCGCGCAGCCATTTCGAGTGTTAGCGAGAAATGGTAGCGGCCCCTGGGCTTCAATGGGAAAAACGCGCGGCGCTTGTGCGAGTGGCACAAGCACCGCTACCATTTCTAAACAAAAAGGCCTGGCGAATAGCCAGGCCTTTTTAGAAATGGTAGCGGGGGTTGGATTTGAACCAACGACCTTTGGGTTATGCTTACCACTACAGCTTTCGCTGCTTCGTCATATTCTGACGGATTTGTGGTCTGGACTTTCTCTTCGCCTTTCCGCTAAAAATCAAGCAGAGAGGGCGCCTGCCATTAAGTCTCTACACCTTCTCCAATAACGGAGCTTGGCTCGGGATTACCCCGCTAACGGCTTCCCCGAATTTGACAGGTGACAACGTGCGAGTTTCCTCGCGCGTGGCCCATTGCAAGATTAAATTCCAAGCGTCCCGATATTTAGCGGAATTTGGTTTTCGCTGACGTTTGTCGGCTTCTACCATGTGAATTTCGCTGGCATAGCCGATGAACACATCCACGGGAAATACATAGAACAGATCCAGATTGGCAAGATAAACCAAAGCGAAGTCGAAATCCGACTGCTTATAGACATCTCGGATCATGGAACGTCGATTGGTTTTGGTTCGACGATTGTCCACAACGTAATTACTACGCGCATCGTCAAACCATGCACATTTAATTTGAACCTTGATAAGAGTTCCGGTCACATCGAAAACCAGATCATAAGGCAATCGGTCTCCGATAGGTTTAAGAACCCCCCAGCCGCGCTTCAATGCATGAAGTGTGGCTGCCTGTTCTGCAAAATCTCCCTTTAGTTTTGTGTCCATCTTAATCTTGCGGAATTGAGCCCAACGAGCTACCGGGCTGCTCCACCCCGCGTCGTGGAAGGCATTGTAAAGGGAATTGACCGGAATATCAACCCGCTTCGGGAGTCTTGGAGGGGACGGCTTTTTTCTCGGGAACGATCTTGTAGACCATCTCCCCGGGCCTCACCAAGCCCAATTCCTCACGAATTACTTTTTCAAGGTAGGCCCGGTCTTTTTGGAGGAGACTTTTCTCTTCTTCCAGCGATTGAATCCGCCGTTTCAGATCAGCCAATTCACGCGACATCCGCTCCTCTTCCAAATGAAGCTCCTGATACCGCGAGAGGCCGGGAAGATAAAGGAAGGCAAAAAGAATGAGGGCTGCGATCCCGATCCAAAGATAGACGAACCGGCGCTTCACGCCCGGGAAGTGAGAAGTTCCTTCGCGGCGTATTTGGCCTTGGGGCCAAGCGCCTCTTCGATGCGAAGGAGCTGATTGTATTTCCCGGTGCGGTCCGTGCGGGAAGTGGAACCGGTTTTGATTTGTCCGGTCGCAAGCGCCACCGAAAGATCGGCAATCGTCGTGTCTTCCGTCTCACCCGATCGGTGGCTCATCACCGCCGTGTAACCCTTTGCTTGAGCAAGTTTCACGGCGCGGATGGTTTCGGTGAGCGTGCCGATTTGATTAACCTTGATCAATATGGAATTGGCGACTTTCTTTTTGATCCCTTCTTCCAGACGCTTCGTATTCGTCACGAACAAATCGTCGCCCACGAGCTGCACCTTGGCGCCCAACCGGTCTGTCAAAAGTTTCCAACCCGCCCAGTCGTCCTCTGCCAAGCCGTCTTCAATAGAGAAAATAGGATAACGTGCACAGAGTCTTTCGTAAAACTCCACCATCTCTTCGGCGGATTTCACGGGCTTTGCTTCCGCGCGCAGGACATATTTTCCCGGATTTTTGTTGCCGCCTGTTTTGTCCTGTCCGTAGAAACTGGAGCTCGCCGGATCGAGTGCGATTTTCACATCCGCGCCCGGCTTGAAGCCCGCCTTTTCGATGGCCTGCAGGATCACATCCAGCGCTTCTTCGTTGGATTTGAGGTCCGGTGCAAAGCCGCCTTCATCCCCCACCGCCGTGGAGAGTTTTTTCGCGTGAAGAATTTTTTTAAGATGATGAAAAACTTCCGCACCCATCCGCAGGGCGTCGGAAAAAGTTGGGGCACCGAAAGGCATGATCATGAATTCCTGCAAGTCGACATTGTTGTCCGCATGCACACCGCCATTGATGATGTTCATCATCGGCACGGGCAAGAGGCTCGCCAAATCACCGCCGAGGGACCGGTAAAGAGGAAAATTTTTGGCATTGGCGACGGCGTGGGCTGCGGCAAGCGAGACGCCAAGGAGGGCGTTCGCACCGAGTTTGGATTTATTTTCCGTGCCGTCTAGTTGAATGAGGACTTCATCCAGCGCTTCCTGATTCGTGGCGTCAAAACCTTGGAGTTTTTTCGCAATGGGGCCATTTACATTGGCAACGGCTTTGAGAACGCCTTTGCCGAGATAACGTTTCGGATCGCCGTCACGAAGTTCCACGGCTTCGTGTTCGCCCGTGGATGCACCGCTCGGTACGGCCGCGCGTCCGAAGGCGCCGCCTTTTAAGCGAACCTCGGCTTCGAGTGTGGGATTGCCGCGGGAATCGAGAATTTCACGGGCGTGAACAGATTCAATAGGAAGTGACATGGGGCTGTAATTTATCTGATCTTTCCCTGTAAAACAAGATTGATTGCTTTGAGGTAGAGCTCGTATTCTTTCTCGTGGATCCGCTTCTCCAAAGTTTCCAGCGTATCTTCTTTATGGATCGGGACTTTCTCCTGCAGAATCGGCGGGCCGGCGTCCACGGCTTCGGTCACAAAATGGACCGTGACTCCCGTACCCGTTTTCGATAATTTCTCTTTATGTTCAAACGCATCGCGGATGGAATGAGCGCCTGGGAAATGAGGAAGAAAAGAGGGGTGAACATTAATGATGCGGCGTTGATAAGCCTTCACAAAATCTGCACTTAAAATCCGCATAAAGCCCGCCAGCAAAATGTAATCGATTTTTTTCCGGTCCAAGTGACGCCGGATCTCGGCTTCAAAAGATTCTTTGGAATCAAATTTTTTGCGGTCAACGACAACGCATTCCACATTAAATTTTTCCGCGCGCCGAAGAGCATAGGCCTGGGGGTTATCGCTTAATACAAGTTCTGCTTCCGCCGCAATTTTTCCGTCCCGGATATGCTGCAGAATATTTTCCATATTGGTGCCGTTCCCCGACACCAATATCGCGATCCGTTTCATTCGAAGATCTTTTTCCTTCCCTTTCCGGCAACGAGGAGGACCATTTCGCCGAGAGGCTTTTCTTTTTTGAACCGCTCCGTCAGCTCACTCAGCGTGCCGCGGGTGATTTCTTCAAACTTCTTGGTGAGCTCGCGCGCCAAGACGGCTTCCCTGTCGCCAAAAATTTCCGACATTTCGCCCAGTGCTGCCGCAATGCGGTGAGGCGATTCATAAAAGATAATTGTGTGATCCAGCAAAGCGGCTTCTTCCAATTCTTTTTTTCTCTTTCCGGATTTGGGCGGCAAGAATCCCCAAAAAGTAAATCGCTCGGTGGGTAGCCCGCTTGCTGCCAGTGCGGTGATAAGGGCCGTCGGTCCCGGAATCGCCTCTACCCGGATTTTCTCCCGCACGGCTTCGCGCACGAGCGTAAACCCTGGGTCCGAAATAAGGGGCGTTCCCCCGTCCGTAACGAGCGCCACATTCTTGCCTTCCTTTAATAAGGAGACGATCTCACGAAGCCTCCCCGGTCCCGAGTGTTCATGAAAAGAAAGAAGCCGCGAGGTGATTTCGTAGTGTTTTAAGAGCTGGCCGGTCCGGCGGGTGTCTTCGGAAGCGACGATGTCAGCGGCCTTCAGGACTTCCAGCGCCCGAAGCGTGATGTCTTTGAGATTTCCGATCGGCGTCGCAACAAGATAAAGCATGCATTAACGGTTGCGCTCGAGAACGTAATCTAAAAGGGAGATGAGGCTCTGCTTCACGTCCGAGTCGGGAAAAATAGAAAGCTCAAGCCGGGCCTGGTCGGTGAATTCCCGCGCCCGTCCCATCGCCCATTCGAGGGTGCCGTACTCGCGTAAAAGATCTTTCAAGGTACCGAATCTGCCGGAACCGAAATCGGATTTGAAAATTTTAAAAACTTCACTTTTGGTGGGTTCGTCCACCAGTTGAAGCAGGCGGATCAGAGGAAGAGTGAGAACGCCCGCTTCACAATCGGCACCGAGCGTTTTGCCGAATTCGTGCTCTTCGCCCGTAAAATCCAGGCAGTCATCGACAATCTGAAAGGCGATCCCGAAAGAGCGGCCGAAACGCTTCAGGGCCTCGGTCTTCTCGGCCGGAAGTCCCGCAAGAATCCCGCCGCTTTCAATGCAGCAGGCGATGAGGGAAGCTGTTTTTTTATGGATAATTTCAAAGTATTCATCTTCCTTCAGATTGAAATTATTTTTCTCGCGCAGCTCGTGGATTTCGCCGTCGCAGACAACGCCTGCGGTACTCAGAAAGGCAGAGGTGACGCGCGGATTTTCAACGGAAAAAATGGCGCCGATGGCTTTATCATGGAGGTAATCCCCTACCAGCACGGCAATTTGCGGGTTCCACTTCACATTGATCGTCGGAATATTTCTCCGAAGGTGCGCGGAATCGATGATGTCGTCGTGAATGAGCGTGGCCGAGTGGAAAATTTCAAACGCGGCGGCCAGGCGAAGAATTTTTTCCTCCTGAGCGGAATCAAAGGAGGCGCTCTGTCCCATCGTAGCACCAAAAAAGGTCATGGCCGGCCGGAGGTATTTCCCCTGCCGGGAGAAAAAATGGCGGATCACTTCATGGGCCAGCTCATTGGGTGTCGAGAGAATATCGAAAATAGCGTCCGGGATTTGGAGGAGACGGTCTTCCACCGGAGCGTAAATCTCTTCAAGGGAAAGAGTGGGTTTCATGGAAGGATTATGATATCAAAAAATGCGCGCCAGAACACGCTCGAAGATGAGGGCCGCCCGGCGGCAATTGCCCGCCGTGTGAGCGGTCGAAAGAAAATTGGCCTCGAACTGGGAAGGCGCCAGATAAATCCCCTCCCGCAGCAGGGCGTGAAAATACCGGGCGAAGCGGCGCGTATCGGAGCGTTTTGCATCCTGAAAATCAGTCACGGGACCGCGAGTGAAAAAAAGCGTGAAAAGAGAGCCGATGGAATTTAATTGAACGGGCCAGCCGTAATATTGAATCCGGTCGCGGAGTTCCTCATAGAAATTTTCGGAAGTTTTTTCAAGGGAGGAGTAAATCTTGCGGCTCAAATGTTGGAGCGTCCATAAAGCTGCGGCAGTTGCTAAAGGATTTCCGGAGAGAGTTCCTGCCTGATAAACTTTTCCCGCGGGTGCCAGCTCATTCATCAATTTTGATTTTCCTCCAAAGGCCGCAAGCGGCAATCCCCCGCCCAAAACTTTGCCGAGGCAAGTGAGGTCTGCTTCGACTCCAAACCGCTCCTGCGCGCCGCCTTGCGCCAGCCGGAATCCCGTGATCACTTCATCAAAAATGAGAGCCACTCCATATTTTCGTGTGAGCTTGCGAGCAGTTTCCAAATATCCCGGCTTCGGGGGAATGACTCCCATGTTCGCGGGAACGGGCTCCAAGATAAAGGCCGCGAGATTTTTTCCTTCTTTCCGGAAAATCCGTTCGAGGACGACTTCATTATTAAAAGGAAGGGTGATCGTGAGGCGTGCAAGTTCTTCGGGAATTCCTTTGGAATCGGGTTTGCCGAAAGTGGCACCGCCCGAGCCGGCCTTGACGAGAAGTGAATCGACATGGCCGTGATAACCGCCTTCGATTTTCAGAATTTTTTTCCGTCCCGTGACTCCGCGTGCCAACCGAATAGCGCTCATCACGGCTTCCGTGCCGGAAGAAACCAGCCGGACTTTTTCTATTGAAGGAAAGGCACGCTTGATGAGTTTTGCGACTTGAATTTCCCGCTCCGTCGGTGCACCGAAACTGGTTCCTGATTCTGCGGCTTTCCGGATGGCGCCTAAAAGTCCCGCGGGCGCATGTCCAAAAATGAGAGGCCCCCATGAGAGGCAAAAATCGAGATAGCGCTTCCCTTCGGCATCATAAAGGAAGGGGCCTTTCCCTTTTTGAACAAAAAGAGGCGTTCCTCCGACCGCGCGGAAAGCGCGCACGGGAGAGTTCACCCCTGCGGGGATATGTCGCAACGATTCGCGGAAAAGCGCTTGGTTTTTCACGGGCGAACTGAAAATAGCAAAGATGGAAAGGAATGTCGAGTGAGCTTTTAGGCGGCCTGGTTCAGGGCCTCGAGCATCTGCGCTTGGGCAAGATAGAAGGAAGCTTGGAAATCTTTGAGACCCGGCTGAGGGTCATAGCGGTACTGCAGGCTCGCTTGCCGATCGAGGAGTTGTCTTAAGAGTGCCGAACCGGGCAGGGTTTCAAATCCTTGATCCGGAACCGCAGAAAGAAGATTGGCTGCAAAGGGCAGCGGGAAATTTTGGCTGGATTCGGACTGATACCGGATTTGTTTCGCGCCCGTCAGAGAATTGAGTAATGTCCAATTCGCCGTTTCAAGTTGCGTGGCGAAATCTTGCGCGATCATGACGACGATTTCATCACGTTTGACCTGCTTCGCGAGCCGACCCATCACATTTTGAAGATGGTCCGTCACTTTCCGAGAAAGCGGATCTCCAAAGAAATTGACGCGAAGTGTATTTCCTTTCAAGTCTTTGATCTTTTGTAATTTTTTCTGATACCCCGCAATTTTCGCATTCTCCTTCGCTGTCAAAGCGGCCTTCGGATAAATCACGACTTCCGCAGGAAGTTTCGAGGAATGAAGACCGAGCGCAAAAGCGAGCGCCGCAACTTCTGTTTCCGTCGGCACACGGTCATAAATCTGGATCAAAGCGCCTTTACCTCCATTGATGTCTGCCAGACCTTGACTTTTAAATTGGCTGACAATTTTCTGAAGATAAGCCGGGATTTCTTTTTGCTGGAGGCCGCGATTGTAAATCGCGAGTGCCCGGAGTAAAGCAATAAGCACCGGCCGGGAATGATGCGGATGAAATGCGCCTACGGCTCTTCCCAATTGAAATGCCGTCTCGGGCCGAATCTCTTCTCCCGATAGCTGCTTTATTTCTTCCTGCACTTCAGGATCCGCAAGGATTCCCGCTACCTCTTGGTGCTTGGCTTTGCGCCAGTCGATCGAGCGGCGGTTGGCCGCTTGGTCATCTGGCACCGCGCGGTTGGCGCGGCGCACCTCAGCGCGGGATGAATCATTTTTATCGAGGCCAACGTACCGGGCCCACGCCTTTAAGGCTTCATCGAGAGCCGCCTGAACGGTCCCCTCTTGGGCTGCGAAAAAGTCACGGCGACGGTCTGAAATTCCGTAGACACTGACGCCAAAATGAGAGGCCAAAAAGAACAATTGAAATCGATACTCCGAATAATTTCCCGGCTGATCAATTTCGATGTTCAATGATTCATTGGAATCCACTGCACCGTATTCCACCTTAACAATGAATCCGAGATCCTCTCTCAAATACCTTAAGAGGCGACGGGCGGGATCTCTTAATGGCAGAGGCGCCATTTCAATTTCTTCTTCTTCACTCCGCGCTTCGGAACGCAAAGGCGTTAAGGCAGCGAGGAGAGCATCATTAAGCTGATTACCGGACAAATGATCCACGGCTAGATTGACTGCAAGCACTCCATTTTTCAAAGTCCACAAAGGAACATCGGTGGGAATCTTATGCGGCTCATCCACGGCATCAAGAAACTCATGATGTGCCGCATTGGAATCTTCATAGAAAAACAAAATTCCCGTTAACGGAATGCGTTTCCGGCTGAATTGAACGGGTCGATATTTTTTGGAAGGGTCTTTAACTTCATAATCGGGCTTAATGCCTTCCACGAGAAGTTGAGAATAAGGTTTGTCGAGACGGGTCACTACTTCAGGTATCGTAACCTCTTCGTGTCGGGCTTTGTATTGCCGAAAAATAAGAGGAAGGTTGAGAGTGGTCAACACACTGATCATTGAATGTCTAGGTTCGTGTTCGTCGTCAAATCGAAATCCGCTATAACGGATTGAAAAATCCCGACCTAGAATTTTCTGCGCCTGCTCTTCAATCTGACGGACCTGCCTTTCCCACTCTTCATGATTACGTACCTCAGCACGCGATGAATCATTAAGATCAAGCCCTTGATCTTGCTCTTCGGTTTCCACAGAAACGATCAGGGGGCCTTTGGTGTTGTTCGTAATTGAAATCCCGCCTGAGAGGGTTGAAAATTTAATTCCATCCCGCTCAACCTCACCCTTCTTCGGACGAACCGGAACTAATACAAACGGCTCTCGACTGATTAAGTCACCATTCTCATTAACTTCATAGATCTTGGTATGACTATAAAGACCGACCTCGGGTTCGATCGGCCGCAAAATTCTTCTTTGCGCCGGGACGATGATTCTTTTGATCCTTCTTGGGAAAAAGGATTTGCTTGTCTCACCGGGTGCAAGCTCAAAAGCTTGGATAAAATTGTTAAGTTCCAAAAGTCGAACTCTTAGCCTTTCCAATGATGCGTAGTAATAGTCTCTGAGCCCCATCCACGCGCTGATAGGGTCTGATTCCTTTGTAAGTTCAGCATAATCCCTGCCCGCGTCACTCAGTCCCAGGGTATTCAGCAAACTAATCGCGTTCCAAACCGCGTTACGGCTGAGCCCCCTATAAGCTCTGATAAAATCTTCAAGTTCATCTTGGGTCAGGTATTCCTTACCGGGCCAGACCAATTCGCTGGGATGCTCAATTTTTTTTGAAAGTTCCCGGTTTTTATTTCGGACGTAATAGGAAAGGTGAATCAATCGAGCTTCTCCCAGGGTGATTTCAGCAAACAATGGAGGAGCTTCCAATCGGCTTAAATCGATTTTCAAACTATCCAACTGATCCATGCCTTCCGGAAGTTCAACGCGGGGAGACCAATCGTTCTCGTCCGGTTGAGGTTGGCGCACTTCGGCACGGGAATTCTTTTCAATCCAAGCGTTGACCGTTTTTCGCTGGGTTGGGGTCTCAAAGGAAATGACTTCGACATCAATCGGATAAGCTTTTCCTGTTTGGGGATCCCATGCCCAGTTCCAAGGGGCAGATGCCTCATCCAAGTCAAGAAGAGGTATTAAATCGGAATCCGAGCCGAGTCTTTTGAGCCATTCGACGATGTGAGAGTCTTTGTTTTGAATAAGCTCATCAAGCCATTGGTCGTAATTCATTTCGCTTGGTTTTTGAAGCATTTTCTGCCAACCTTGTCTTTCTGCTTCTTTTTCATCGTTAACCAGCTGCCTTGTAACGGCAAATAACTGGAAATATCCTTTGTAATATCCGGTCTCCTCTTGATAAATCCCCCATTGAGTGTGAGGAAAGATGATCCCCTTCTCAGTGAGATATTGAGCAACTCTGAGATTATTCTGTGCTTGTTCTCGAGTTCGTGCCCGATGCGGATTTTTTTCATAGAGATAAAAGCCTTCGGAACTAGGCCCAAAGGTGCCCGAGCCTAGCTCAGGAAATCCTTTGCTGAATTTCAAAAATTCCTCCTGGCTTAGAATCCTTCCCTGAAAAGGTTTTATGATTTCACTTTCGTTTCGCACTTCGGCGCGGGGCTTCGCTATCAATGAAACCGCAACCTGAGTGCCGGGCTGAAGGAGTTCGGTAATGAAAAGGGGGCCTTTCTTGCCTCCTTCTTTTGTTTCGAAATGAAGAACTTTAAGATTTCCTTCTAAAAGGCCGTGCGCCTTCAATATTTCTTTTAGGCTACTTGCCTTGGTCACAAGTTGATAGAGAATTTGCCTTCCGTCCGGCGATGGGGCCTCGTCGTTTCGCACAAGAGCCAGCACCTGGCCCTTATCATCTACCACCGTGGGCAGGGCGGTTTTGCCTCCTTCTTGGACCTCATCGATGTGGAAATCTGATTCAGACGGCGCCGGCTGAAGTTCAGGATGTTTTTTCTGATAGGCCGCCTGGAAATCGCTTTTTATTTTTTCAGTCGCTGCCGAAGATCTTGATGTCACAAAATCACGGATTTGCCTGAGAAAAGCCTTGGCCGCATCGGATAAGCCGGAGGGCTCCGTCAGGAGGTTGCGGCTTTGGAGCATCTTTGTCGTCACCGCCTTCTCTTCGTTCTTCATTTCTTTAAATCCTTTTCGTGCCGCTTCGACAAAATGATTGAATTCAGCCGGCGTAAAGTTTGCATTCATCCCGAGTTCGTTAATCGTCATCCGCGCCTCGGAACGCGTGCCCGCGTAACGCTTGTAAAGCTTCAAAATTTCCGGGGATAAATTCGTGTTTTTTAGTTCCGGTTCCGCAACATAGAAAAACTCTTTCAAGGTTTCCTGAATCATGACATGCAGGGAGGTTCCGGGCTCAATCAGGTTGGTCTTCACCGACTTGTCTTGATGGACCAACTTCAGAACGTATTTTCCGTCTTGTGCAGGGATCGCGTAGATTTGCACTTCCTCAGCCATCGCTTCCACCGTTGTTACCATCGGAAAAGCATTTTTGATCAGGGTCCCCATCAAGCGCTTTTCCACGGCCTTCACAAATTGTTCCGCGACCGCGGGCGACTGGGGAGCGGCTTGGACCTTCGGGGCTTCTCCCGGAGTTTTAAGTTTTTTTACAATCCCCATCGCTTCGGCCAGTTCCTTATCTTTGTGATAATCCGTACCGTGTAAGATTAAGGCGTAAAGCTCCGCAATCAATTTATGACGTTCATCGCCTTGGGCTTTTTTGAGCTCGGCAACAACCTTTCTTGCCTTTTCGAGGTCATTAAATTTGTGAGCGCGGGGAGTCAGTAACTCGATCAATCTTTTTATCAGACCCTCTTCACTCGACTCTTCTTTGTAATCGACGGGCGGTGCTATCGGTTTTTCTTGAACCGGACGAACAAGTTCGGAGACTTCTCCGCCCAGCTTCATTTCACCCTTTTTCAGGTGATCCAGGATATCCAGTAAAAATTCAAATCTCTTTGACGCTTCAACCGTCGCTGATTTGCCCGTTTTTATATTTGTTGGAGGGCTAGGATTTTTGATTTCATCAAAAACCTTTTTGGCCTCAAGGATCAATCGATGGGCCTCCTCATATCTTTCTTCATTAAAGAAGCGCTCTGCGTCCAAAATTTTCCGTTGAATGCCGAGCTTGGTACCGCCAATACCCCTGACTTCTCCCGGCTTATAACTGGCATCCCTGACCCAGTCGTGCAAAGCGAGCATCCCTTCCGAAATCGTTTCGGGAGTTATGCGGGCTTCGGATCTTGAGGGGCGGTCGCCTTTTTCTTTCGCCAATAACTCCCGGAAACGCGCACGAAGAGGCGTTCGGTGTTGTTCGATGAATTCTTGGGCCTTATCAAGGGACGCTTGATCCGGTTGCCCTCTGAGAGACTCAACCTTCTTCATGATGTCATCGCGCAAGAAATAATATTTGTTGGCCTCTGCGCGGTTTTCATCGGTCGTACCCGGAATCATATCCGCCACCCGTTGGGCGACCATGGCCATATCCCGCAGGGTTTTAAGCGCGCTCTCAACAAGAGGAGTTAATTCAGAAATATCTTCATTCCGGGCTTCTGAGCGGGAGGCTTGCAGCTCAGTGGTCAGATCGGAAAATCCGTGTTTTGAAATCCAATTGGAAATTGTCCGCGGATCCACGCCAAACTTTTTGGCAAGGACCTGTTTGTTTGCTTTATGCTCTTGCAGAAGCGCTCTGAAGGTTTCATCGCCGGGGTAATCTGCCACAACCCCTTTCTTTGATTCTCGTTGCTGTCTCAACTCCTGGGCCAAATCAGAGAATTCATATTTTGAAATCCATCTGGAAATGATTGTCTGGCCTACATTAAGTTCTTTGGCGATGGCCCATTCGTTTGCCTTGTGCTTTCGAAGGAGAGTCTCAAAGACTTCATTGCCGGGGTAAACCGTGGGGCGGCCACTTTGTCCTCTTTCTTGAGTGAGCTGTTCTGCCAAATCCGAGAATCCGTATCTCGAGATCCGCCTTCGAACGGTCTGCAGATCCATGCCAAGCTGCTTGGCAATAGCATGTCGGTTTGCTCTGTACTCCCGCAGAATAAGTTCGAAAATAATTTTGTTGGTATTCGCCAAAACGCCGGCTTCGGCTTCCGGGGTCGAGGCGCCGATGTGGTCGGTGTAAACTGCCCCTTCGCGCACTGTTTCGTAATCCGGATCGCCTGGGGTTCCGGCAGGAACTTCATCCACCACATAATCTGCATGGCCTTCTCTCAAGAATCTCGCAATAGCTTTCATTCGCACAAGGTCTCCCCTGTCGGCATTCACCAAAGCCACCAGAGTTTTATTATCGAGCATCCAATTGACTTCCTCTTCACCCACCATCCCCTTTGTTTCGTTATTTAAACCGGTAAAGAGCGTGACGAAATTTGCCTGCCGGAAAATTTCTTCTTTGGTGGCAAAACGGTAGCCTGCGGTTTCCGGGTCCGGACGTTTGGATTCGTCATTTTCCATCCCCCGGGAATTGACCCACACCTCCATGCCAAGCGATTGGGCCAAGGAAATAAACTCCATTCCGACATCTCCCGATCCGATCACTCCCACGATCATTCCTTTGAGAGATTTGAGAGTCGCCGTACTCAGGGGCTGGAGGAGTTCGCCCGCCTTTGCTGTGAGCATGGGCTGTTGGTCAGCCGGTCTGTCCTTAATTTTTTTATTGGAGGCTTCCACAAAGGATTTGAGAGGAAGAAGATTTTCCGGGGCCATGTCCCTTTTGAGTCTCGGAATTTGCTTTTCCTTTTCATCCCGCCGCTGTTTCGCCGCCGCCGCCATTCGAAGCGCCAGAGCGCCCACCGATTTCTTCGAACCCTTGGTTCTGATGACTCTGATCCCTACGGACTCGGCATACGCGACATCGATATTGTCATCGCCGTGGCCAAGGCGAACGATATATTTCAAACGGAAGGTTCCGTCCGGATGACGGAATCGTTCAAGGGCCTCTTTCTTCAATTTCGTTTTGGAACGGACCATTAAAACAATGGGATCCGCGGCGACTAAGGCGTCCAGTTTCTCGGCCTCCGGAACCTTTGAAAGATCCTGCACCTCTTTTAATATTAATTGGGTGGTATCGATCTTATCCGCCGCAATGACATCCTTGCCGGTGAATGGGACTCTTGTCTCGGCACGCGAAATACTTCCCACGGGAACGAGTCCTTCGGAAGGCTCGGGTGTGGGTTCAACAAAATCTTCGTCTTGATCATCATCGCCTCCGTGATGTACAACCACAACAAAAAGGGCATCGGGAAAATCCTTATACAAATAAACTTGCCCCGGATTTTCGGTTAAAGGCAGAGTGGCCAAATCCGGCAGGGTCTTAAGGAGCGGGCCACGAATGGCAAAAGAGCCAAGCTCCCAACCCAGCAAGGAATCATCCAGAGAGGATTCCCGGCCTCCCATTTTGGCGGATTTTCTGTAGGCGTAATGATAGGCAACGTTGACGTCAGAGCCAAAATTCTCGGGCTTCTTCAATTCCCGGTGAAAGGCGTCTTCATGATTGCGGCTTGGTTTAAATAAATTCTTAAAAATATTGCTCCGTTGATTCAGGATGACAATATGCTCCGCATTCATTTGCCTGGCCGCCTCTTTTAAATCTTCCACATAAGCAGCGACTTCTGCCTCGAATTGATCCTGGTTTAACGGCTTCGGCGGCAACCGGCCGGGCGCTAGTATTTTCAAAAGATCGGGGTAAAATTGAATGACGGGTTTGCCGCGATTTTGATTAATGGCTCTTACATATTGAAGAAAGGCTTTATTCGTGCCGCGGTGAGCCATGGCTCCTAACCAGGAACCTTCCGGATCCGTCCAATTCTCACCCATAACTCTTTGAAGTTCCGAATCGTCTCCGCTTATAAGGTAGCGATTGACCGCATTTTTTTCTTCTTCGAAGGTGAGGTGAAATTGACGAGTCAGGATCTGACCCTGCCATCCATAACCCAACCCGGGCATAACCAAGAGGGTATGATCCGGAATAGTATTTTGAAGCCAGCTCAAGAAATGCACGGCGTCTTGATGATAACTCTCGATGACTACGACTTTTTTCTTCAGTAAATCCTCCAGGACGGTTTCCGGCGCCTCGTGGCTTTTTATGAAATGCGACCGGAGCGAAATACTTTCCGGTTTCAGCGTCGTTTCGTCCTTTCCTTTGGACGACTGACCATAGATGACACTCCATGCGAACCATTGTGCGAGCGAGTGGCGAATGGATTTGAGGTCGAGTTTTTCAATTTCTTTGGTTCTTCCGAGGAGGATATAATTTTCAATTTCTTGCCAGACGTTTTCCGGAAACCACACCTGAAGGGCTTGTTTGTCGGAATCATTCAAAACGTTAATTTCCCCCGCCAAATGGGTAACGGTTTCTTGCCTGAGAGCTCTGTCCCATTCTGCGCTTCCCGGCTCAAAGCTGAAAATCGGCTCACGGATTCCAATTTCGCTAATGTAATATTCATAGGCAAGAAGCGTGGACAGAAAGTGCTCGATGGAACCGGCGTCAACTTTTTCCATCTTGGGAATCGAGAAAATGGGGTTCTTGGTAAGGGCTTGATAGGAATGCTGGGTTAACATTTCACTGGCCCTTGAGACGTTGGGAGCCAGAGCACCCAAAATGGCTTCTTCTGCCAAAATCGTCAGGAGTTCTTCGCTTTCATCCAAGGTAAAAAAGTCCAACGATAAATGGATCCGGCCCTGATCATCGCGGAAACTTAAAACTTTCCCGATCGAAGAAATTCCTGGGATTTTTTCGTCTTCTTTTTCTCTAAGATTGTTCTGGTGAAGAAGAGACAAGCCTATCTTTTCAAAAACTTCTTCCTGAGATGAAACGGGGCTCCACTTATGCAGAACTAGCGTCAAGGGCCCTTCATGCCACGGGGCAATCGCTTTGGAAATCGTGCGGAAACGTTCTTGGATTTTGGGAGTGCGTTCCTGCAGGAACTTTTTCGCTGCCTCCGGCATATCCTCTCTTATCTGAATTCCTGATTGATTCAGGGTCATCAGAGGTCCCGAAATTTTCTTCTGAACCCTCTCCCGCAGAGATGAACTCATGTTGTAAATCGAGGTGATGACTGCTCCGTGAATAATTGCTTCACGATCCTGTTCAAAAACGACTCCAAAAGATTCTTCGGGATATTTCGAGTCCTGGCCGATTTGGCTCCTCGCCTCAGAGCGGCTGATGTGCTGGAAAATATCATTGAGTGCGCTGACAATTTCTTGGGGGTCGTTCGGCACCGAAAAAATAAGCGGCTCTTGGTAAATGGCATCCGGGACTTCCGCTTCAATGGTAAATAGAATTTCCTCACCTTCAAAAAGTTCGACCTTTATCGAGTAATCGGGAAGATCGTCGAATCCCAAATTTTGAAAAGCGGTTTGAAGGTGAGTCACCATCTCATCGGGTTCATTCGGCATCCAATAGGCCGTATAAACCCATTTGTCACCGTCATAAAATTCGATGCTTCCGCTGTCTTGCTTTGAAATTCTGGCTTTCACTTCCGACCGGGCTTCGGACCGGGGCCCGCCGGCGAGCGGTTTTTTGGGTACTAAACGCGGACTGATACGAGCTTCCGGAAGTTCATAGGCCAGAGCGGCTTCTACCCGGGGCATACCCTCTCGGATCCATTGCTCCACTTTCTCTTCACCCCATTTTTTCATCCAATCTTTCATGTTACGGCTTTGGGTTTCTTTAACCTTTTGGCGCCCAATGATTCGCTCTACCTCCAAGGCACTGATCTGGCGATTTGAATCCAGTTTGGATTCAAGGATGCTTAATATTTCAGCTTTATTTTTTTGAAGAGATCTTTTGATTCCGTGCGGACCCGTCATGTTTGGACTTCCTGCGATGAGAGGTTTAGCGAACACTCCTTCTCGGGGGAAAAGTCGAAAAAGGATCCATTTTTCTAATACGGTCAAATTGCTTACGCTGTAAAATCCTCTTTTCCTTAATGCATTGGCGCTTTCAATATATTTGATCCGAACTTTTGCATCCTCAATCATGGGGTCCAATAATGGGAATTCGGGATCGCTGGCCATCTTCAAAAGTTTATAGGTCTCCATATAGATCGAGCCGAGGTCGGGCCGGCTGAATCTCAAGGCCGCATTTGCTTTCTTTGCCAGTTCGATCCGAAAATCCTTTTTGGCAGCTACGACTTTTGTGGCTTTTGGATCTTCTGTAACTTCGGACACGGTCCCGGTCTTAAATGAACGGATGTCTTCACCATTCGCCAGATAAAGCTGGCTGAGTCCCGAATCCACCGAAGGCGCAGAAAATTCCCGGGGATATTGGGAATCGTCGTCATTGAAAAAATTGACCGTGATCTGGGAGTCGGTACTTTTGAAATTGCCGCCCTGAAAAATACCGATTCCGCGGGTGGGATGCCAGAGATAGACGCCTTTCCGAAGCACTGTCTTCCGAGTCACTCTCGTACGATCTGTCCTGACCTCGGCACGAGCTATAGAGTTTGACGGATAAGGAAAGACGCGACGGGTTAAAGCGAGAATCCCCGCTTCGGGATCACGTAAAGTCAGCGTGACGTCTTTTTCTTTCACTTTGGTTAAGAGACCGCCCCGCGAAGCTTTCTCCAAAACATCTTCGGCTTTTTGTTTTAACTCGGCATCCGAAACCGGGCTGGAACTACTAACCACCATTCCATAAAGGAAAAAGAGTTCGTCTTGAATGAAGGCCTCGAGCTGGCTCCAGATGACATTGCGCACAAATTTTTCTTCGCTGGAAACTTGAAGTTGCGTCCGCTCCATAATTTTATAGTCGGGAAAGGGAAGTTTCTTTCCATCCAATTGTGCCGGTGATTGGATCCCCTTTAGATGAAGGACCAATTGTTCCATTTGATTCATGAAAAACTCGGGATAAAAACCTTTTTTAAAACGCTCCTTCAACGTTTCGATGTTGAAACGATCGGAGAAAGCCTGCCCGTTACTTTGGGTGACACGCAGAAGATCCTGATTGGCCTGGAGGATGATTCGTTTTGCTTCTTTTTCGTCCGAGACTCCTTTTAAGAGTTCATCGAGAATCCGGCGCTGAAGGCGGTCAATGTGGAGCCAACGCTCACCGTGAAATTCCAAAATGCCGTCCATTTCGGCGAACCGGTCTTTAGCGCTCAGATTGTCGACCTTCTCGAAAGCTCCAAAGTCTCCGACATAGATCAACTGTCCGTTTGCTTCAATCAAACGAAGGTTTTCCGAATGCATGTCGCGGAAACGTGCGAAGTTTCCCCGGTAACCGCGCGCGTGCAACCGAATGGCCGTAACCGTTGCATCCACAAAAATCCGGTCCAAAAGCTCGCGCGGTTCCAGATGATTTCGGCGGGCGATTTTTCGAAGATAACTCGTCATGGGCCTTCGACCTTTGGTGCCTGCCCTCGCCCCGCCATAAATATTTTGCAACCGTTTGCCATCCTGATATTCAAAGGCGGCGATGGCTAAAGGATATTTTTTATAATTTAATTCTTTGCCGTACATAGGAACCGGCCCGCCAAACAGGGAATAGTAAAAGAAAGGTTTGACGATATGGGATTCTTTGCCGTAGGCATCCCGCATCTCTTTAGCCACTTTAAAATTGTTGGGACCGACTTCATCCCGATCGGAATTTTCTCCCGGAATTTTTAATTCCAGAGCGAAAAATTCTCCTGATTCTTCTTTCACGTAAACGATATGCCTTCGGAAAGATTCGCTGACGGGGGCAATGCGCAACTCCCCTAACCGGATAAAGGTTTGGGTTCTTTCGGCCTCCGCAAGACTGGTTTTCGGTTTGGAATTAATCTCATCGTAACGGTACATCTTCCTTAAAAGTGATAAGACCGTGAGGAACCTGACTGTTTTGTGTTCGTCTTTTAAAATTCCCGCGAGCGTGGGCATTTTTTGAGAAAGCTGGGTTTCTGCCTCTTGATAATATTGAATGTCTTTCTGCCAGAAAGTTCCTTGAGTCCCTGAAAGATTGGCTCCTTCAACAAACCGGCGAATACTCTCTTCAAAGAGCGATTTGTTGGTCTCGGAAACTGAAACGAGCGACCTGAGAGCGTCCGTAATCACCAGACTGTCTCGTTCAGACACAATTCCATTGAAACGGCGCACGAGTTGATCGATGGCCTTTGCGTAATCAATATCCACATCAGAAACCGCACTGATAGCTTGCAGGAGTCTGGCTTGGACGATCAAATCAGGTTTTGCTTTCGCGGTTTCTTCCAAATAAGCTTCCTTCAAAATTCGCCCTAAGGCAGCTTCGGTTTTCGGGGAAATATCTCGAATGTCCATGAGTTCCATCGAGGCCCAAAAACTGAGAGGCTCCACATTAAGTTCCTGGACAAGAATCCGAATCCTTTTGTCGTAATGAATGTCTTTTCTGAGTCCCACAATTTTGTTTGAAAAGAACGTGAGAATGGAAGCGTAAGACAAGTCCACGGGGTCGGCATTTCGCTCAATTTCACCCTGCAATTCATCCAGAATAAATTGGGCATTCCGGTTGGACCTTGCAAGATTCAAGATTTCTCCGGCAGTCCGTAAAAGCGCGCGGATTTCTTTATATCTTGCGCTATCCCACTGACGGCTGCGTAGATCCGTGAACCGTTTCACAAATTCATCAGGGGCTAATCCCACCATGGTGGCGTGATATTCGTGGGTTAAAAGCGGAAAACCCATCTTCCAATAGTGAGTGAGAAGATCGAATGGGCGTTTATGTTTCTTCCAGGCTTCCGTAAGAATGGTTTCCACCATTTCGAGAGTTTGCGCATCACGCTCTGTCCGGCCGCTCTGTTTAAAATTGCTAAGGAGTTTTCGAATATTTTCTTTTTCTTTGTCCGTCAACTCCTTTCGCGCTCTTGCCTCCGATCTTGAGCGCGGGTCCTTTTCTCCCTTGCTCTTTTGTTTCCTTCCAAAAGGATCGGTCGTTTGAGTCTTGATGGCTCCCACCAGCTTTGCCAAATCCTTAAGCGTGGAGCGGGCCTCCCCCACCGAACGGTGATAGATCCCTTCTTTCGGAAAAGCATCCCACGCTTCGCTCACGAACCCCTGGACTTTATCCGGTTGATGGTCAAGGGCAAGCTCGGCCTGCCGGAGATATTCCAGAATTTGATTGAGACCGTTTTCGGGGCCGAGCGTGGAATTTTCGATCGCTCTGACCGCGGCATCAATGCCTGCCTGAATTTTTTTCTTGTCCGTTCTTACTTCAGCCCTCGAAGTTGAATCATCGATTTTTTCACTTGAAGGAGGGGCGGAGGTTTCTTTGCTTTGTTCCCTCTTTCCCCATTTCTCCAGAGTCCGGAGGAGCCGTAAGCGCACGGAGCGTTGGACCATGGTCGGATAAAGATAAACCACGAAACTCATGCCGAAAGATATAAGGGGAGGCCACCGCCAGGAAAGGCCCAAATCCCAGGAAAGCGGACTCATAATAAGGAAGCTCAGGGGAAACAACACAAAAAATGAGTACACAGCGCTTATTTCATTCTGTTTGATGTCTTCAAGACGACTGAGGAGACCTTTCATTCTTGATCCCTCAATTTTCGATTCTAGAAAAATACTCCAAAAGGGTCGGTTGGCAAAACAGCAGGGCGCCGGATTTTGGATGAACCAGCGCACACCAAGCCAGTTGTAGAAATCGCCCTTACGTTCAAAGGCACGCGGTTTTAAATAAAAATCATTAAACCGCTCTAACCACGATTTCTTTGACTCGGTTCTTGCTTCCGATCGGGGCTTGATCCACCCAAACTCTTCTTCAGTCGTTTTTTCTCCGTTTATTTTGAGGTGATGAAATTGGGACCAGACGATAGACTTTAACGCCGTAACTCCGGAGTCACGGAAATCGGAAAAGAAACGCTCAAAACCTTCCGCTCCTTTATAAGGAAGCATGGCCTTAGAATTTCTGAGGTGCCTCTTAAGAAGCCGGTAACCTTTATAAAAACTCTCAAGTTCCATCCGGGCCGCGTACCACTTCAAGGCTCGATTCCTCTCACCTGTTGCAATATGAAATACTTTAAACAAACTAATCGGTGAGATCGAACCTCCGAAATCAATCACCAACCCGCTTTTCGGGTTTTTGTAAGCCAAGACAAGATCCGCCGCAAGCTCATAGGAGCCGTGGGTCATTTGGGAATAATTTGAAAAATCATTCAACATCCGCAAATCCCGCTTCCCGCCGCGGAACCGGTCATTCACCAGATACTTTCCATCCTTCGCAACCAAGGGAAGGCCTTCTACCAGATGGCGGATAATCTCGGAAAAACCCGGCGGCAAATAATTTCGAGAAATTGCGAGGCGTTCCTCTACCGTCAAAAATTGTTCTTGGCGGAGTTCAGCGCGACTGACCGAAAAATTAATTCGGTCATCGATGGAAAAGCCCATTCTCCGAAGCCAATCATTAGCCGTACGAATGTCTTGAGGCCGGTCAAGCGCGTGACCCGTAATAACAGGGTCTTCCTCCTCATTCACTTTGAAAAATATTCGAAAGATCCCGTCTTCCAATTGAAATAATCGATAAAACTCACTGGGGTTACCACGCAGTGTGGCATCGCCCATAAAAGGAGCTAGCGTTTTCCCATTCTTTTTGACAACAGCTTCCAACTTGATTTTTAGAGTTCCCGGAATTGTTTTGCCTTCAAATTCTATATTACCCCAGCTTGTTAAAACGACATTCGCCTCAAGTTCATACCGGTCACCTTGACTCTGCCTTTCCTTGCGGATCGTCACCCGTAGATCTCGCTCTCCGCGTTCATCAGTCTCAAAAGGCGATACCTGTTTCAATTCAAGGGATTCTGAGACGTAGCCACCGGAAGGCTGGAATTCAAGTTTCAAGGTCTTGGGCCCTGTAACTTCATAGCTTTTCAATCCGGCCACTTCACCACCTGACGGGCGCCATTTTTCCAATGCCTTGATGAAGTCGTCAAAATCGAAGGGGAAGTTATAATCCAACGGATAGTCGGAAGGCGGCGCCCATTCAAAACCCCGCACCTCGGCGCGGTTGAGGGGATTAGGATATGATTTTTCAACAATTATTTTATTATTTTTAATATTGACAGCGCCGGGGGGAGACGTTATCTTAGCTGACATGTTGAAACCATATCCCCGAGACAAATTATCAGGCTCTCTGTTTCGATTCGCTGAAATTCTATTTGGAGCTTCACTGATTACTTTTTGGCTTTCTCCCCTGCCTGTGGTCGCTAAACTTGCCGCTGGGTTAGGCATCGTGCTACTATTGATTTTGTCCGTTTGGCTTTGCCCATCAAAGCCACCGGAGGGAGGCAGAGATGATTGAATTTGCCTGGATTGTAATTCTTGGAATCCTCGGGATGTTAGGGATCTTTTACCTAATCGACCGGCGGAAGAAGCATATCCATTAAACCAAACTTCGGCGGCACGGCGCACCTCGGCCCTCGAATGGGACTCTTTTTCGATCTCAAGAATAAATTGGTCGAGGGAGGCGATCCAGCCCTGAAGTTGTTGTAAATTTTCAAGCAAAGTATATTCGGAGGAATTTAAGGTTCGTCCCGCATAAAACCGGACCATCGCACTCGGCCAGGTCGAACCGTTAAGCAAATCCACAAATTTCTGCTTTCTCGCATTCAAATAAGGTTGTTGAGAATGAGGGTAAACACCGTCCATATAGAGATTGACGATTCTGTCGTGCTCTTTATGAAGTTCCTCAAATAACTGGAGATCCGCATCCCTAACCGGATTCCCCTCTTTGGGCCTGGCTTCCCATTCTTTTCTCCATGTCTTGTACTTAGTGACCCACTCTCCGTAAAACTTATCTTCAAGGGTGCGGATCTTTGAATATTCCCTCATGACTTCCCGGATTTTTTTGGGGTGTTCAAAAAAAGATTCGACGAGCCAATCGGCGGCGGCCACAATGCCTAACATGGTTAAAAAAGGAAGGAGGAGCCCCACGGCAAGGACGTTAAGGAACGAGTCAAACGTCATGAGGTAATAAACCACCGAGGCGCCGGCATAGAAAAGGCCCATCCGGAAGAAAAGGTCTCGGTGATTAAAGGGTTCCGACGGACTGCCCAAAGCGCTTCTTTCTTCTTCGGTCAGGTCTTTGAGGGAGTAAGCGTTCGCCACAGCTTCACGCTCTTCTTGCATTCGACGCTGCTCTTGGAAGAGCGCTTGCATGAAATCCCCCATTGAAACTTTTTCTTCGGTGGCCCTCGCTTCCGATCGGCCGTCAGACTTCCATTCATTTGTCCAAACTTTACCGTCATAGACCGCCTGAAGAATGTAGCCCCATTGAATCGACTCAGGAGATTTTTTGGAATTATGAGCGTAGACGATAATGGCGGGGCGATGATTAATGTCTCCAATCCGGAAAAGAACGTTGTCATAATCCTGATTTAAAATTTCAGGCCTTAAGACTTCGACATGCCTTAAAGCGGATTGTGCCATCGCGTAGGCGCGCTCGCTCATTTCCCGAAGGTTCGTCTGGTAATAAGGATTGGCCGGATCGGCGTCAGGAAGGCGGTGTGTTTGGGCCCATTCGGAGGATTGAGAAGTCTGCGCGGAAATTTCCGCATCCATTAACTGGTGGAGCATGATTTGTATATTTCCTGGAGCCGCTTGAACGAGGAGGTCTTTCCACTTTTCTTGCATTAAAAAGGGCAACGGCGCACTCAATACCTCGTAGGGAACATTGCCGGGCGAATGTCCCCTGCCGTAATAAATATTGAGGACGGGAATTGCCGCCCATTGTTCTACTAAATCCCGTAATCCCACGGTGTTATGATCAAAAGAATGTAAAGAAACGTGAGCGGGTGAATTTTTCAGAGGGTCCGTATTTCTTAGCGACACCTCATAATGTGATGCGAGTTCCGACGCCGGTAACAAACGGCCAAGGAAGATCTGGATGTCTCTTCCTTCACTTTCATATTCTTCGCGCTCCGAAAAAACCCGGGGGATGGAAAGAGAATAAAGAATTCCTTCGTCCACCAGTTGGCGCTCCCAATTAACTATTTCCCAAGGGTCTCCGATTCCCCATGCCCGCCTGAAAAGACGCGTCATTTTATTGGCGGCGCTGTACATCCCCGGTTGGGATAAGATTCTCAGCCAATACCCCGGCGGCAGATCCACCATGACTTTTGCGATCACAGAAACAACACCGGCATGAGAAGAGCGGAAAAGAGTCAGGGCTAAATCGACAGAACGTTTAAGCTTGGGGTTTTGCCAGTCTTCTTCAAATTGGGCAACGAAGGCTTCCAATTTTTTGGGTTCGATCCCCAACCTCAAAAGGGTGACGACAAATTGTGTCCACCGCTCGTATTCCGGCCCCCCGGGAACGACAAAAGAAGGAACGTAAAACTCCGGGTTGCGTTCGCCCGGGCGCACCTCAGACCGGACACCGCGGAGCAGTTTTTCTGCTTCCGACCAGTTGCCCAGCGGCATCAAATGGACGCCGGTGATTCCCGGAACGTCTGTAGCGAAATTGAGGAATTCGAGATTCCAGTCACGGCTAAAACTTTCAAGACGGCCTTCTTTTTTAGCCGTTCTCCACGCTTTGATCATTTCCTTGGCTTCAGGATTTTTATTGGGAGCAATGCCCATCATCCGGAACCAGAAAATAAGATCGCTCAAGGACGAGAGAACGGGAATGCTGATTTTAAATTGAGATTTTTGACTCCATGGCTGGCGGCTTACTTCCGCCATTTGCGTAAGGAAGCGTTCCCTTAAAAATGGCGGTTGGGTCAAAATGACGACGGCGCCAGCTTCGATTTTCTCACGGAGTTTTTCAAGTTCCTCGGGAGACTGGGCATTCGGATTCCAGGAAGCCCAAAACTGAGTGCTGTGGGGAATTAATTCGTGATCCTTCAGCCACGCGGCCTGACGAAGCATTCCGGAGGGAGAGGACGGAAGATTGGGTGCTATTAAAAGAAGTCGGCTTAAAAGGGTGTCCCCTTCCACAAAAAATAAGGTTTGCGCTCCGTCTTCATTCGCGGCCTCCAAAATTCGGGATTGAATCTCTTGGGGGTCGCGTCTTTCGGCTGCAATCGTGGCAAAAAATACGGGGGGAGCTTTATTTCTCGTGGGCTGGGCGAAATCGTCTGTATGGAAAACTTCCCGAAGCGCCAGCTTGTAAAGATTATCTTGAGGTTTGGGTAATTCGGCCGGTCTATTCTGCAACGTCACGGCGTCAATCTGTCCGTCTCGAAGGAGATGGGTGTAAAGTTGAAGCGCATTTTCATAATCAGCTTCTGGGTCGAGAGCCGCCGTGACGGTGAATTTTCTACGGCTTACCTTTTTAGCCAATTGATTCGCTTTCTTTTTCCAAAAGACTTCTTGCCAGAAGGCCTCGGCCCGCAGGTCCTTCGGCTGAAAATTGAAACCGTATTTCTTAAAAAGTTGGTGCAGATAATGCGCAATGATGGGACTTAAAATGGCCTTTTCTCCCCGGGATAATTTAGTGAGTGTTTCTATATCGTATTGGGCCAAATCGGGCATCGTGGTAATTTCTTCAATTAAGTGCCGCCTTTTTTCAGAAATCGTCATTTCCCGTTTCTCGTCTTTGAATAAAAGGAACGGCAAACTCATAATGAAAAGTGCAATCGCGCCACCGATTTCAAATGCAGTCCAATACAAAACTTCGAGCAAGGGGATGTCCGGCCGGCTTTTGCTTAGAATGAAACCGGTTCCCAAAAACAAAAGTCCGGAGACGGTAATTAAAGCAAAGGGAACGGTGAGGCCTAAGGCGATTCGGAAGGTCCATTTCAGCCACGTGGGTTCGGCCTCTTCTGTCTCCTGAATTTTCAGCACATCCTGATCGGCAAGTTTCGGCCAATTGGTACTTTCCCGGACTTCCGAACGCTGCGCGCTTTCCAGTTCCCCCATCACACGGGTTAAATTTTCCAACATTTGATTTACATTTTGGACCAACCGCTCTTTTCTTTTATAAATTCCATCGTATTTTTCCATTTCCCTGGGTAATTCTAAACGCAACTCTTCGGGCGTCATCGTGTTAATACGGGTCTTCATGGCTGCAAAAAATCTTCTCTCTTCTATCGTGAGGGCGTGATCCTGACCGATCGCTTCCCAGATTGCTTTTGCCATCCGGTCCAATCTTTCAAAATGCTCGGTCGTCCCTTCCTGACCAAGGCGCCCGGCAATATTCTTCCGCTGGCTCTGCAAACGGTCACGAACTTTAAGCCAATCTCCGTATAGATTGCCGGCCCGCACAAAAAGTCCGTCACTGAGGCGGTCGAAATCCTTCCTTTTTTCCAATAAAGGTTTTAAGAGTTCGTGATGCCGTTCTTCCGACCGATTCGGAGAAATTTTTTCATGAGATGTCGCAACCAGCGAGAAGGAACCGTTACCTTCTTGGAATTGAATGGAGTGGTCGGAATTTTCAAGGAGCTCCTGCATTCTTTTTATCGAAGCACGCGCGGAGGATTTCAGAATCGGAACGATGACCTTTTCGCCCGGCTTAAACTTTGTAATCAACTCAAATGCGATCACAAGCTCACGTAATTTTTGGGCAAAAACCAAACCGAGCTGGGTTTCGATTTCGGGCATGAGTTTTTCAAATTTCTTTTGGCCTTCTTTTCCGTAAGCGGGATAGTTTTCATTCAGAAAAGTAACAATTTTTCCGAACGTATCGACCTGCCCTTCGCTGAGCGGGCCGATTTTATAATCCTTTTCGGGTTCCACGGATTCCGGCCAAAGGATGAGGGGTTTGTGGGTCCAGACCGCGCCCGTGTAATCGTTTTCATCGTCCCAGAGCCTGTGATTGCGGTAAAGAAGCAGGATGTGATAATCGCTCGTATTGTGCTGCGGTTGCTGAAGGTCCTGCTGCAAAATATAAGCGGCCAAATTTTTCACATGTTGCGAGGAGAGTTTCAGCGCATTTTCTAAAATATGTCTTTTCAATTCCACTTCTTCGGGCGAATGAGTCGTTGCCAGATAAATTCCTTCCAGAAAAATCTCTTGGTAAGCCGCGGACCAATGATTGTTATGGTCGTGGTCTTCTTCGTTAGGTTTAAACAGTTCATTTCCAACACGCTGGAGTTCTTTTTCGAGCAGTTCCAGAGCCTGCCGGCCTCCCCTGACAGAAAGCGCCAATACCCAGGCCCAGTAATCTTCATAAAAACTATCGGGACGAATGCGAAGTCCGGCAGGTTCTCTGACATCTACAAATTGGAGGTAGGCGTTCATCACGAGGTTAAAAAAGTCCGGAGAGGTGCCCTCTTTATAATGAGGAAGCATCAGATTCGCTTGAAGATTAGAATAAGCAAACCGGATCGCTTCTTCCGGCGCTTCTTTCCAACCGAGCTTCAAATAAAGGAGATTAGTTAATTCTACGCGGGATAATTGATACAGCCCTTCATAGAAGGGTCTCTCCTCTTGAGGGATTTCAGACATGCTGGCGTAAGGAAATTTCTTGAGGTCCGCTTCCGCTTCTTGGTGGAGTTCGATCACGCTTTTGCCGGGCTGTTTTAATAGAACGCGCAGTTTTTCGGCAATGGCTTCTATGGCCCGATCCACCACCGCGAGGTCCGGTTCAAAAGTTACCGCGGTGGCGCGCGCCTCCGAGCGAGGCAAGGACTGAGGATCCTGGATAAATTGCTTGAGGCTTTCGAAATTGCCTTCCTTGATTTGTGCCACGATTTCCGGGTGATCATTCAATGAAAAAGTACGGGGATTGTAGCCGCGCATGGCAATGGCGATTTTTTCCGCCTCGTTTTTTCCGTCTGCAAAAAGGACCACCGGAGATCCCGGAAAAGGAGTGAAGTTTCCCGTCATGTGCTTGTCATGTTTTCCGCGGGCATAATCTCTTGTCCGGGTTCGAATCGGCAGGTTCGAAGCGAGCTTTCTTGCGCTGTCGATAAAAATCCCCATATCCAATTGAATCCGACTGGATTCCTGAATCTGATCCCGGCCCTTCCGGTAACGGTCGGAAAGAAGAACGCTCAAGCGGGAAGATTGGAAGTCTTTGACCAAATCAAAAACGGGATCGGATTCCATGCCCTTGTCCGGATCTTCAATGAGTGCGCGGACATCCAAAATGACTACCTGATTGTTGGGCAAAGAGGTTTTTGAAGATTGGACGCGCTCGAGTTTATCGTGTAAATAGTTTTCGAGAATTTTTGGATCACTGGAGGGAGCTGCCTGTAACAACCAGACGATAAGGCGGAAACCCCCTCGCAGCGCTTCTTTCACCAACTTTTCATGATGGCTCATTGAGTACTCAGGTCTTTGTTTTAAATTTTCATAGAAAGAGCCGATATTGCCCGTTTCGGGCGCATGGTACATAAGCGATTGAATCACTTCCTCGGGCGCACCGCGCATAAGCAATTGAATGACTTCGGGTAATTTGACGAGAAGCCGGGCAGCCAGTTTTTCCCGCAGGGTGAATTCTTGCTCTGACAGTATACGCATCGCCCTGCGTCGCAAATTGTCCGAGGGGCTAAATTCACCCATCCACTCAAGCAGCCATCGCGCGTAATTGAGTAAGAACGGATTTGCTTGCGGGTCATTTTTCTTGGATTCGATGAATTCCATCAACGTTTTCAAAAAGGAATCGATATTCGAGAACGCCTGCCGGCTTGAAACCGCTTGTCGGGCCAAGGCCCACAAGGCCGCTTCCTGGACCGTTCCATCCGGATGCGTCAAAAGAATTTGAGAGAGCGCTGCTACAATCTGTTCGTCGTACCAAGGAATGCGCGCAAGAGCCTTGATGCTGCCCGTTTTCAACATGATAAAAGAACGCCGAGGATGCTGGATGCCTACCGCTTCATGGAGGAGAAGGCCCGCGAGCTCTTTCCCGTAAATATCTTTTACTTCTTTCAAATTATAATCGGCAATGAATTGTTCGATGGCTTCCACGACGTAGGTTTTGACCCATGCGGACTCTTCTTTTTCGAGAATTTTCATGAGACGTCTCAGGCTTGATTCATCAGCAAGCTCACGAATAGCGCGGGCCGCCGCTCCGCGAACCACTTCATTGGCCTGTGTGTCTTCAAGGACTTGAAAGTAGGTTTCGAGGATTTCGCCCTTGATGAGGTCACCGACATGACCGGCGACAGCGCCGATTCCCCACATGCCAGCTTTAGCAACCCATGGGTCGATGTCATTCAGCCGGGCAATCAGGAAATTCAGGATTTCTAAATCAGTTGAATGCTTAATCTTCCCTTTCTTCCTATTGACGGCACGGTCTAAAGATCCGCCAATCGCTTGGACCAGCCCTTCCCGGTTACCCACATTACGAACTGCGGAAGCCGTGTCCGGAGAAAAGAGCAGGCGGTCAAATTCTTCTATGTAAGCGCGGGCATAAATGTAAGCATCCGTTTGCGCCCGGGCCAAACCGCGCAATTCTTCCAAGTTCGCTCCGCGTCCAAGCAAAATTTTTGCGCGCTCAGCCCTACGCGCATGGCGTGGATTGGTGTCTAGATCAATAGAAGCCGGCGGTTCCAGCATTTTTTCTCTTGCCCAACCAAAAAGTTTTTTAAGAATGGCGTTGGTAATTGAGATGGGGACGGGCAAAGGAAGTAATTCTTTAACCACGGACCGGGTAGCCGTGGAGGTGACTTTATACTCTTTAAGAAAGCTGAAGAGCGTTCGGTAAAAAGGAACTTTCTGACGGATTAGAAACTCTACTTCCCATGGCATCTTATAACTTGCGATATTGCGCTGCATGCCTTGATCCGCTTTTGCTTGCCAGCGCTTCGCCTTGGCCGAAGTCCATTTGACTTTAGCGGCGGTGGAAGGATTTTGCCGTGCTTCTGAACGAGCGAAAAGCCGGAACATCTGGGGATAGCTGAGAGGCGCAACCGTCGCATGGACGTCCATCCAATGATTGACCGTCTCTTCATCCATGCCTGAGTCGGACAATTCAGCATTGGCCTGGTTCGCCAAGTCTTCAATAATTTTATAAATCCAAGACCTGAATTTTCCCTGACTTAAAAGTCCTCTAAATTCATCTTTAAGTTTATCGTCTAAAATGCCCGGGGCATACTCCAATAATTCTCTTCTGTAATGATCGAGGTAAAATTCAAACCAGTCGTCGAAGGATTTCCTAAAAAGATAACCCCTTCCGTCGGCAAATCGCGAGCGAATTTCCGTATGAAAACTCAAGAGCAATGCGACCAGCAGCAAAAAGAGGTTGGGTCTCAAATTCGGATCCTTAACACCTTGACTTAAAAGAAAATCTTCCCACTGATCCACCAACGGTGCCAACGGCTGCAGATTTTTTAACATCCGCTCGGCCAATAATTCGTGGGCCCCAAACCGGAAGTGACGTAGATGGGATTGTTCATGACGGGTAATTAAGGAAACCACCGGGTCTTGATCCGTTTCGGTCGGATAGCCATTTTTGAAACTCCGAATCCCATGATGGCTTTGACCCTCGAAGAAAAAAGCGCTGTGATGATAAACGCCGCCTGAATCCTTAATCGGGTTGACCAAGGATGCGTCCTGGTCAGAAATACCTTCCACCTCCCAATTAAATCCGTATTCCTGAAGATAGTTAAGCCGGGCATAAGAAGCGGGATCCAGCGCCGCGTGAAAGGAGGTTGGATAAAATACGATTTTGAAATTCCTCGGAACAAAACCCATAATTTCACGGATGAAATCGGCATGACGCGAACCGCCCTCGGTCCGATCCAAATTGCTAATTTCTTTTGCACCGGACGTGATGTAACGGGAACCGTTGTCCTGCGAAAGCATTTTCAAGTTTCCCGCTTTTTTTTGAATGCTTTGCATGGTGTTGGCGTCCCTCAAAAGCCTCAAAAGACCGAGTTTGAAGTAGACCCTCTGGAGACGGGAAAGGTCTTTTGCCTTGGATTCAAATAGAGTTTTGGCTTTCTGATAATAATCCCGCGGATCCCGGTCCGGATTTTGATGGAATAATTCGGCAACGGTGTTTTCTATGTCAAAAAGAAGTTGCCGGGCAATCCAGACGTGATCGAGATAAGATCCTTTTGAAAAAATCACGTCGGGCGGCTCGGTCAGCTTCAGCATGAATTCATAAGCTTTCTCCGCATAATTTTTCTTTTCGGGATCCGTATCCCCATTCGAAGGTTTCAAAAAAAGATTTTCCAGTTCAGGCACCATGCGTTCGTTCAACTCTTCCGCTAAATTCCAAGACGGAATTTTAAAACCGGACCAATTGTCAATGGCCTCCAAAACGCCAGCCCTCTTTTTCCAATCGTTGAATTGATAGTACCAACGGGGGAAATAAGGATCCAAATCAAGAATCACCTGAAGTCTCTCCTGCAGATTCGGATACCAAACATTCCCATTCTCAACAATTAATAGAGCCACCGCTTTCTTTAATTGGCCCGACAGTTGATTTTCCCCGTCCGCGAGTTTGCCCGCTTTTGACAAAGCCACTAAAGCCCGCAGAAGCACGTCTTTTTGCGGTTCCCCGCTGATGTAATTTTGAAGAAGGAATTTTTCAAACCGATTTTTTAAAGCAGGGTCCCGGCTGGAAAGAACAATCTGGGTCAGACCGACAATTCCGACCTCCCGAAGCTTGGGGTCGGATAAATGGGTCAGCTCAAAAAGCCAATTCGGATCTTCCTCTCCCCAACCGCTCATGAGAATCTTCGCGAGATCGGCCAGCTCCAGATATTGGGGACCGGGCTCGGCTAAAATAAATTCTTTGAATGCCGCGGCAAGCCATTCTTGATTTGCTGTAAAAGGTTCGCGCACTCCCAAAACGGCCATGGCATTCAACGATTTCCAAATTTCGGCGGTATGCCAGTCGATCGGACCGACTTTTTTAAGTTCAGCGATTAAAGAACGAGCAAGGTCTTCGTCATCCGAAAAATAAAAGGGTTCCTTCCGCAAAAAATAACACTGCGCCTGTTCGCACAGCCACCAAGGCATGTTTCGAGCGGTCATGCGAATCAAAAGTCTTTCCGCATTGAGACCCGGGGCATGAGAGGGGTTAAGGGCCGTTAAAACTTTCGCATATTCCACCAAGTGGCCGTCGATTGTGTCCCTGATCACCGCTTCATTTCTCTGCCAATGTTGCTTTGACCGGAGCGGGATTTTAAATTTTTCCTCTAGCTGAACTTTCTCGGGATTATCATGGAGCTCCAAAAGCTCTTCAACCCGGTTTTGGATAAAGAGCCGGGCGGTGGAATCGGTCCTGCCTATATCGACCAGGATACCGACAAATGCGGTCACATTTTTTGGGGAAAAATGGCCGCGGCTCATCATCTCCATTTCCATTTCTTTAACCAAAAACTCGATCACTTCGCGATTTTTAAAGTTGCTGAGAATATGCAAAATGGAAAGCCGCGTTACATCCTGATAGATGGCAAATTCCCGAACCTTTTTTCGATAAAGATAAATCAAGAATTTAATCATTTTATTTCGGTAGAAAGGCGAGACTTCAATTTTTTTGTAAATCGGCCCTTCGTCCAAAAATTCCTTGAGATAACCCAAAAGCAAGGCCATTTTCCGGTCACGGTAAATGGGATCGGCTTTGGCTGCTTTCGCGCGGAGCATTTCTACGTAAAATCTTTGAACAAGATAAAAGAAATCGTCGAGATTGCCCTTTTTGGCGCTTTCGTAACGGCTTAAAAGTCGATCGTAATTTTTTGCTTTTCTTTCCAATGCGATGCTAAAGGAATTCCTCGCTTCGGAACGTCCGGAAGGAGCGGACAAACTTTCGCGCGCTTCTGTAAGCCGCGCTGAAATGGTTTCAAAATGAGTCCGCAGTTCCGGAAACTTTTCATTTAAGGAATTCTCCATCAGCTCAATGAGCTCCAAATTGGTTTGATGGCTGTACCGCTTAAGACGGGACTCGAGACGGTTAAAGAGAATCGCAAGAAGCGGTTCGGCGACCAAAGAATCCCGCAAGGTTTTTCTTACGAAAATTGCCTTTTTGACTTCTGCCACCAGATTTAATAAGATTTCGTCATAAGTTTTTTCCGATTCCAGGAGTTTGAGGGATTCCGCTTCCTGCCATTCCAAGTCCGTGGCAAATCTTGGGCTAAATTCATAGAACTGGTTGCGCTTATCAAGCTTGACTAAACCCAAAAGTAGGATTCGTATAGGTTCAAAAAATTTCAACTCCGCCAGTTTTTGAGCAATCTCCTCCATCACTTCAACCACCGGCCGATTGGAATATAATTTCCTCACTTTCTCATGCTGAAAATGGGAAAGAGATGAACGTACCAGCCAAGAGCCTAACGCCACGACTCCAAAAGGAATCCAAAGATAGCCAGTGAACCCTCCCGCTCCCTTAGTCCACTGAATTAGGCTTCCTATAGATACGCCCAGAGAAACTAATGAAATGGCGTTAAGGGAAGTCTTGTCTCGGGTTTCAGAGCGGGAAGGCCGATGAAGCCGGTCTGAAGTGGCCTGAAGCCGCCCCGAAATAGTTCTAAAGTGAGCTCCGAGATCGGCCAAATCAGGAACTTCGAGCTTGCCTTCTTCCACTGAATCTTGAAGGAATGCAATTCGGTCCAGTATTCCCTGCGCCTCATCTTGTTGAAGTGGTTCGCGCCAATCCAGATAGGCTTCCAAAATCGCAGGATCCAACTTGTCTTCGGATCCTAAGAGGTGATCATCTGCAAGTGCGAGAGCGCTCAGGTACTCGACATAATCCTGAATCCATTGGCGGGCTGCTCTTCCTCCAAACCCATTAAGATCCAAGATCGATCCGGAAGGCATCCTGCTGGAAGAAAGTTCCGCTTCCCACCTCGCCTTGGAAGCTTTATCCAAATCTGAAAATAAGTTACGGAAAAGGATGATTTTTTCCCGACGAGATTTTGCGTACAAGTAACTAGAGACTCCTGCCGCCAGTGCGCCGAATAAAACCGAACTCTTCAAAATCAAAGTGACGAGATCCCTGAACGGCATCAAAATACTCATGACCAAAAGGAGCCAGGAAAGAACCCCCAAAGAAGTAATATTCTGAATAATTCGGCTTCTGCCTTGCCCAATGAGACTCTCGAGACGCTTAAAATTTTCATCTTCCTCCCATTGCATGATGTGCTGCACATTGCCTTCCGCGTCTGTCGTGGCCAACCCAAAGCGAAGTGGAATAACGCTTCCCTTTCTTTTTTGTGCACGCCCAACATCTTTGCGAGCAGCTTCCACCATATAATTGAAGAGACCAAAATCGGGCAAAAGGACGGTCTGATCGGTGGGGAAGGCCATATAAAACCCCGCCCCTTCTGTAGTCAGCCCCACATAGACAGGACTTCCTTTGGGAGCGTAAGGAGCGAGGGTGAAAAAGTTATGCTTCGTTTCTTTTCCTACGACCACGTAAATCACCGCGCTCTCCATAACGGGGCTGCGAGTGATAAAGGCCGTTCCCAGCTTAAGTCTCTGGTCCAATTCTTCCGGCACGCCCTCCAGTTTGATTTCTTCTCGGTCGGCGAAGCGCTCATAAAGTTTTAAGGCCGCCTGTGATCTTAAGTCGGCTTGCATGACCGTTTGCAAGTCGTCCGCAGGTCCGCTTGCCTGATCGATCTCCCCCAGTATGTTTAAAATGAATTGCTTGTCCTCTTCGGATTCCCTATCTTCATTTCGAACTTCAGATCTTGAAGCGATGGCTTGGAGCATGGTTCGCACATCTCCCAAGCTGCTTTTTGGCGCGAGCTCAAGTCTGCTGACGATAAAACTGAGGATTTGAGGTTCCGGGCGGCGCATATTAAATAAATGAAGAAGACCCGTGGCGGCAACTTGGCGGACAGGTTTAGTATAAGAGCTGCCGGGAGCTACCGCTCCGAGCATAAGAGTGAAAAGACCGGCGTAAGGATCGACATCGTCTTTCATGAGGTCCAAATTGTTAACGACCGCGCGCATCGCCGCGAAACGAATATCTTCATTTTTAAATTCTCCTAAAACAAAAAGTAAAGACGCGAAAAGGTAAGAAACATTGGTGGGTTTCTGGCCGCTAATCTGGTTCAGAACCGCTATCATCGCCTGAGCTGTTTCGGGATCAATTTCTCCACCCAGGCCTTTTTGATGTGTTTTTGGCTTTTCTTTGTTCCAAAAATTGATGGCGCTTCTCAAAACTTGAGTCGGATCGCCCTTTGCAGTTAATTTTTCCTTCAAACCCTTAAAAATTGATTCCTTCATCTTTTTTAACTGGGCTTTCCTATAATAAAAGTAAAGCGCCGAGAGGGATAACCCCGAAACCCCCAAAACACCCACGGTAAGGAGCGTTAACTCCATCGCCATCCGCACCTCGGAGCGGGAAAAACCTTGGCGACGAAGTTGCTTTTGTTCCAGAACGCGTTTGCGGTTTGCTTCGTGCATCAAAAACCATCCCGCGCTGCGCTTTTTTGCTTCAAACGCTTTTTGCTGCTCGTTCCGCTTCGCACGAAATTGGATGTCTTTTTCGATTCGATCGATTTGTTCTCGATAAAGCTCGGCGGTTTTCTTCGCTTGCGCGAGAATTTTTTCTCTGCCCTCCAGCAAAGTTGCCAGACGCTTTTCCAGGGCCCGGCGAATAATTTGATCGCGAATTTCTGGGTTGAGAGCAGAAAATTCACTTAAAGTGGCTTCGTCTTGGTTTAGGCTTTCAGTCCATTCCCTGGCTAAATCAGTTTTGGAGTGTTTTCTTAAAAGAGGCCTCATAAGTTCTCTAAATTCCTGGTTTAATTTCAAATGCTTGGCGATAAATTTACTGCTGTCTACGTTTGCAAGATCTTTTCTTGTTTCCTCGATATCTTCCTGAAGCGTCCGCCGAATGTTCCGCTGTGATTCTCCAATTTGATGGTTCCATTCCCGGATCGTATCTTCCGTAATGGAATCCGAAAGACGGAGGGTCACGATGGAATATTTTCCTGCTTGTTCGGTGGATTCTATACGCGTTGAACTCGAAAGCCGGGACGGCCATCCCCCTTCGCGGCGGGAGACTTCCGTATACATGGATTGTTCATGCCCCCTAAAGGGATCTCTGAAGATAAACCGATAATTCTCGATTAATTGAGAGGGCTCAAACCATCGGAATATATTTTTCATCATCACAGGATTCAAATTGGGAATGGGATTCGCCGCGACAAGGGATTGGACAAAAGGACTGATTGTTGTCGGCTCCATCTCCATCTGACTTAACCAAGAAGGCGACAAGCCTGCGGAGAGCGCGGCGGCGGTTGCCTGTTCCATAAACTCACGCCGATTTTGTTTAGGTTCATTGCGTGTCTCTGAACGGCCGGCAGGAACCAAATCCGGTTTGGCAGGGACGGGTGCCGGTTGGATGGGTGCAGGCGCGGGTGCCGGTTGCGGCCGGGCGGGCGCAGGCGCCGGAACGGTTTGCGGAATTTTTTCCGGTTCTTCGCGCGGGACCGTTTCTCGCCGATTCGCATAAAGAGGGGCGCTCCTCGCTTCACTTCTGATAGAAGGTGTGAGTTTGTAATATTGAACTGCATTTTGAAAAACCTTCGGATCCGGAAGCCGGTCCAGATAGATCCGGCCTTCATGAATGGCATTGAGCATGCTTTGCAGGTAAGAGAGCGTGAGCTCCGGATGATGGACCATATCAATGAAAGGATCGCGCGAAGGCAGTTTTTTAATTTCAGGGAAATCGCCGTGCAAAACGGCTTCCATTTTTTCCGTTGCTTGGTGCGCCAAACCTCTGATTTCCCGGACGAAATTTGCTCCCACGGTCAGTCTTTCTTCTTGGCCTGTTTCAGAATTGACCACTACTTGATCCGTAACTCCCTGATGAAGCATCATCCCTTCGATCGTCCGCAAAAGGGGCAGCAGTTTGTACCAAGATTGATCCGGGTTATCCAGAGGAACAAGCCAGGAAACAGTCGGATAAAGCGCGTCATCCAGAGAATGGGCTTGGAAAGCGGCAACTCTTTCTTCGTGAAGCTCAGGAGATCTTTGGGTGGCGTAAATGTCCGAGGGGTTTCTTAAAGTATCGTATCGCCTTAGAAGATCCACGAAATTCTTTTCAAAGTTGCGATAGAGATTCGCCAAGGCCTGCTCTTCCTCCCCCATCCAGGAAGGACTCTCTGTGGGAAAAAGGATTTTAAAGCTATCTTCGGAGCTCGCCAGCAACAAACCCAGATTTAGCAGCTGGATTTGACGAAGGAGGCGAGCGAGATTTTCCTCTGTCATTCTGGGAGACAGAGTAAAGATGTAATCGAGGCGTTTCCTTTGCGACTGGCCGGGTTGTTGGACGTTGACCCTGATCCCGCGAATGAGGAGGCCATAAGCCGCTCCCGTGTCTCGGGGAGGCGTGCGCGTGAGGGCTTCAAAATTATTGAGATCCGTACTGGCAATGAAATTAAAAAAGGCGATGAATTTTGCTCGCTCTTCTTGACTGGGAAAACTCCCCGTATCGTAGCCAATGGAGATTTGAAGCTCGTTCGTATGCCTTGGAAACACGAATTGTTGGGTAAAATCTGTGGAATCACCGATAACGCGATACCTGCCCCTTCTATCCTCTCTTGCTTGAAAAATCCACCGGCTAAGCTCTTTCGGATCCGCGGTAGGAGAAGCAATGCTCTTAAACTCATCCGTTCCGGCGCCGATTTTAGCTCCCAAAGTAACGAGTTCAGTTAAAGGAGCATTAGAAGATTTCGAGGTAAGCGCTTGGATAAACCCTAAGCGCTCTAAGAGAACTTTTTTGACCTTTGCTTGATCGGCCTTAAGATCTTCGGCAGACGGACTTACTGCAGCAACGGCGTTCAAGGCCGTCTCTCGGACCGATCGATTCGAATCTCCCAATTTTTGAAGGACGGATTTGAGTTTTTCTTCACCGGCAAGGCGGGGATTGGCGCGGACCAGATAAGAAAGAGCTATGAGAGCATTCTCTTCAATGGCACTTTCGTAATTTTCTAAATGATGGAGAATCAGCTTTGCAGTTTCAGGAGTCGCAAGATCGGGATTCGCCTGAATAAAATAAGGAATAGCTTTCAAAGCGGCGTCCAACGAATATTCGTCCGTATCCCCCAATCTTTCACGGACAAATTCAAAGTTTTCTTCGGTCGCAAGACGGGGATTGGCTTGAATGAAATAAGAAATTGTGTTGAGGGCCCTTTCCCGCACAAGCCCATTCTGATGCCTCGATTCCTCAAGAAAAAGTTTAAGGTTTTCTCCGGTAGCGAGACCGGGGTTTATTCGAACAAAATAGGAAGCGGCTATATCTAAGGCTATTCTTTGATCCGGCCGATCCTCCATTTTTTTCATTTGAAGGAGGAACTCGAAGTTCGGCTCGGTAAAGGCCTGGGGATTTACTTTAAAAAAATAAGGAAACCCGGTTTTTAGAATTGCTTCCCGCAACTCCCACGTCGGCTCGGTTAATCCTCGAAGGAGAATTTTGAGATTCGCTTTGGTGACAAAATGATGAAGGATAAATTCAGGATCAGAAGGGTGCTCGGGATTACGATAAAAAGCAACCCCTTCCACAATCTGCCAAGCATTGGACCAAACCTTCACATCCATCCGCGCTTCGGAGCGGGTCTTGGAAATTTTCTGAAGTAAGGCGTGTGATTCCACCAATTCGGAAAGTGCTTCCCGAATGTCTTCGTCTGGCAATTGAAGCAAGGGAAGGAGGGCTTTGGCGTTTGGATCTTGCAAATCGTCTTTAATTTGGTAGAGAGCCGCTCTAATTTTTTCTTGATAGGTTGAGGCGAACATCAAACCGATTAAGGAAGTAAATTCGAGCTGGGGCTCTTTTAAATATTTCCACAAGGAAGCGATTGCCACTCTCTTGAATGAGGCAGCGTAAATCCCTACGGAAAGATTTTTCACTAATTCGTCAAAATTTTTGTACTGCGAGCGGCGGTGGAAAGGTTCGCGCGTGGCTTTGAACAAGTAGGGAACGAGGGATAAGAAAAATGAAATGAGGATTTCAATGCTATGCCAAAAAATAATCAGACAAAAGGTAAGGAATTTGATGGAATCAAAAAGAAAAACCCATTGAGGCGGTCCTCTTCCACGAAGGGTTTCGAGAAGAGGTTCCAAATAACGAGCGAATCCGTCCGACGGAATCGCAGAAACATCAAGGCGTGCAATTTTTTTCTCAAAATCTTGCCAAGCATCGGTGGCTTGGATCGCTCTTGTTTCTGAACGTTGGCCCGGTGAAGGCGATAAAAATTTCCAAAAATGATTGGCTATAACAAGCGCAAACATTTCTTTCTGGCTTCTGGGGTAATGACCGACAGGATAAACCCGAAGCCTTGAGGGATCGTTAATAATTCTTTCCATCGTAGGAATATCCCGCCTCACATGGGCATCTCCTTTGCCGTAAATAATCATGACCCGGTGATCCGTCTCTTTTTTAAGCCGCTCCAACTGATCTTCGGACAGTGCGAAAGCTTTCATTCTCCGGCTTAATTCCACAGGATCCTGGGTGTCAAAGATAGCGGCCAAAAGTTTGGGAGCATAAGCAAGGTAAGCGCCGGTATTCAGGAAACGGTCCCGGATGGGCGGGCTGACGGCGACTAAAACTTTTTCCTTTTCGTTCGGAAAAATCCGCATGGCGGCATTGCCGCCGAAACTGAAACCAAAAAAACCGATATTTTCCGTCGAACCTCGAATGAAATCCGCAACCCGGACAAGGGAATCGTCCACATATTTAGGGAAATCCTCCGGATGTTCGGGAATCTTGAGCGGACCGAAATTTTCCCCGTGTCGGGGAAGGTCGATTCGAAGGACTGCCACCCCCAGCGTGACAAGCGCTTTTTCAAATTCATCGAGGAAGGGCTGCTCTTTCGTATGGGTGAGCCCATGGAGAAAAACTACGAGGGGAAATTTCCGGTCATTCAAGCGGGAAGGAGTGAAAAGATGAGCCGGGATCGGCGAGTTTTCTCCAAAAGGAATCCAAAGATGTTCTATGGAAGGGGGTTCCAGCTCCGGATATTCTTCGTGGTAATCCTGGATTCTCCCTCGGACATAAATTTCATGAAACCGATTCTGCAGTTCAGCATAGCCTTTTTCCTGGGGCGCCATCCAATTGAACGCGTGGTATAAAGCAATTTCTTCCTCTAAAAAATTTTCCCGCCCTCTTGCTTCGTTTGCAATTTTTTTCCAAATCTCTACCCACGTCGGCTCCCAACCCACTCCAATCGGAAGAAACGAGCCTTTGAAAAATTTCAGCTGGACATGCGATTGAGAGGCCAGTTCGCGAATGATACGTTTTTCCAGACTACGGTTTACCCTCGAAGCTTCCAGATATTGCGGGATTTTTGAAAAAGAAGAAAAGTAAAACCACCGTGTCGAGACGGCAATTCCTTTTAAGACTCTTTTGATGAAATAGGCCGGAATCAAAATAAGAAGAGACATAAACAATATCAAATCGGGCAAAGTGAGATCGGTGGCACCATTCGGCCCATGGACGCGTATGGAATTGATCTCTACAAAAAAGATAACAACGGTTAAGGCATTGGCAAACCAGGCACCGGTAACGAGTCCCGTGCCAATCTTGCCCAATTTATCGCGGTAAAGATATTTTTCGGCCCACCGCGTGCGTCCCAAATCCCAATAGAAGACGCCGAGTCCCATGACCGATAGGAGCGATAAAAGCCACAATTGAATCCCCCAGCTGTGTCCGCTTATATCGAAAGAAATTTTTTGAGCCGCGAATAAAGCTTCATAAGAACTAAAAAGCTCTTTAAACACATCCAACCTAAAGAAAAAAGGCGCTTCGTCATAAATTTTGAATGTCGTCCCGGAAGACAGGAGGAGTCCGATCATTTTGTGAACAAAATCAACGATGGTTACAACCACGGCTGTCTGAAAAACAGGGTGGCCCAAAAGTCTCTTCCAGGAAAATCCATTCTTTTTATACGCCACGGGTTGAGAAATGCCAACTTTGGTCGTGGTGGCCCGGGCTTCCGAGCGTGCCTCGGATTCTTCTCTTTTTTGTATGATTTGATAAAGCAGTTGCTGCTTACGTCGGTTTGAGCCATTCATCAAAATGTTTCGCCTATTGGGAATGAGTTTTTTCAAATGACGTTGGGCAATTCCATATTCCCTACGGGTTTTAGAAGAGACCCTTCGGAAAAGTCTTTCCGCCTTGTCAAAAGAAATCATCTCACCGTTACCCGTCCCCTGCCGGAAGGCTCGCACCGCCCATTTGAAATTTTTTGCGGATTCGATTTTTGTGCGCCAAACAGGAGTAAGGTCTAAATCATATTTGTATTTCGCCCGAAGTTTTTGCTCGCGCGCCATCAATTCTTGATAAGTTCCCTCAAGTTCCCGCGCGCCGGAGCGGTAAAGAAAAGCATCCTGAACATTTTTTCCGTCTCTTGTGTAAACCACAAAAAGAGTCCTTCGTTCTGCATTGAAACGGTAAACTTCCACCGGATGCCCACGGTAAAATCTGGGCAGACTATAATCATGGTCCGGAAGGATGACGCGCCCGTTTTCTACGTGGGGTTGAACCTTAAGGCCGGTCACAATTCCCGTGAATTTTGCATAAACAGAGGGTGAAATTCTGGATTTGTAAGAATCCTGAGGGACTCTCTTAAAGGTGCGCAAAACGCGGAAGGAATGAACGCGGGCCGGACGAAAGCCTTTTTTAATAGAGACCACGGCGGGTTGCAGCCGCTGAAATTCGTAAGGATCGGTAGGCGGGAGTTGGCTCCATTCCGCAGTCTGTAAAATGACGCCGTTGTCCAAAGCGGCGCTCATCCAGGTTTCGGAACCATCTTCGGGCAGGTCGGCCACCTGAAAACCTGTTAAAGGGGCACCTAAAGAGGCTCTGCCATATTGATCTGCCTTAAAACGTGTAATGGAACCGGTAAAATTTCCGATCTGGTCCATAAAACTTTCCCGCGCCGTATCCACGATATGGCCTTGAGCGTTGCGTTTTAGAATAAAATAGTAAATCTGTCCGTTGGTTTGGGCCTCGATGGGAACGCCGGCTTCAAAACGAAGCTTGGCGGTTTTGCCGGCGTCTTTGGCATAGGCCACGCGAATTCTTCTGTCCTCAAGGCTCAAATAAGCCACATTAAACTGCCGGTCCCGTGAGTTCTTTTCGATAAAGAGCGGGTAATCCGCCATCACCTCTTCAAAACCTCGCGGCAAAACCGGAGTCTTGCTGCGCATGACGAGAGTCCCCGTCCTTGTCCCGCTGTAAGAAGTGAGAAGAGGATAAAACTGATGAGGTTGTCCGCCGCCGTCGATGATTCTTACGATGCGGTCATTAGCATCCGTAATCACCTTAAACTTATTGGGTCCAATCTCGCGGTTAAAACCCTCCCGCGTGCTGACATAAAAGACCTGTCCCGGAAAAAGCGGATGCTCAAAGGTATAATGTTCATCGACTTTGAAAGCGGTGGTGCGGGTGTTGAGAAAATTGCCGTCTGAAGTCTCCACATAACTGAACAAAAAAGTGCCTCGTGAAACTTTATTTTCGTAAACACGAAAAACCCGAATCCGCTTATCCGTCCTGGCTTGAGCCGCTTGGATGACAAGAGTTTTTCCTACATAGCGTTCGGGAAGGGTGGGTAAAAAGACGGTTTTCCCGTCCACCGGAAAAGCAAATTTCCCATTGCGGTAAATTTTTTCGGTGTAAAGAAACCGGAGGGTCCCGGGGACGGGCGCTTCGGACTGAATGCTGGCGAGATAAGTTCCTAAACCGTACAGCTGGGCAATGTTGAGCAGCTGGGTTAAAATTTTTTCCATTTCGGCCAAATAAGTTGAGGCCTTGGCGCGATGAGACGCTTTAATATCGGACCCGCTTTTAATTTCTCGGTCGATTCTTTTTAGCCGGCGTAACGTTTTGATGAGATCGGCCCTTAAGGAAGAAAATAATTCCGGGTTTCGCAGACTTTCTTGCCGCAATGAAGGACGATACCGCCGAAAAAATTGAAGGCGTTCAATTAGTGAGTTCTGATATCCCGGAGTAATCCGATCTTTTGGATCTCCGATCAAAAAAGAATAAATGTATTCGTCCACTCTCATTTTTGTTTTGGGTAAAATTTTTCCCTCCAAGTTAGGATTGTCTTCCAGTTCTTGCGCGGTGGGTTTAAAAGAAGGAAAATTCTCGTATTCTCGATTGGAGACCTCTGACAGAATGACGCGAATGACAGCCAATTCTTCCTGAAGTTGCGCTACAGTCCTTTCAATTTCCTGTCCCCGTTGGGTGGGGCTCGTGTCCCTCGCTTCGGATCGGTGGAGATAGGGATGGGTTCGGATTATTTCTGGAAGCGGACCCAAAGAATAAAGATGACTTACAATTTGACGGTTACGATCTTCATCTTGAGAAATTATTTCCGGGTCTTTCAAGTAATCGACAACGTATCTAACCAGAGGAGAGGTGGGATCCCTCAGAGATGAATTGAGCGTCTCCAGTTCCCTGGCCAATTGAAGCTGACGGGTCCGATTTTTACCTTTTTCTCGTATGACTATGAGGCTGTAACGGGAGAGCGTGGTGAATTTATCAAAGTGTCCTTTTCTGTGTTCCAAAGCCGCGGCGAGAGTTAAGAGCCGGTTGAGAAGCACGGTGTTTGGAGAAGAAACTCTCGTTTCGGAGCGGTGAGTAGAAGGAAATTTGAGCTGCTGCCAATAAAATTTCCATTGTCTCAAATCCGGAATCAAAAAATCGGCGCCGGCTTCGGTCAATGCGGCCGCCAGATGATCATCGCTCCCCCGCGTGATTCCCACCGCTGTAAATTTTTCCTGTCCATTTCCACGCAAGAAAGGTCCTCCTGGCAGCTGACTCGCTAGCATGTCCGATTTTCCATCTCCAAAAATGACGACTTCATTTTTCAAAAGATTGTGCTTCGCCCTCACCTTTTCGAGCATGTCCGCTTTTCCACGGGGAAATTGTTCGCCTGAGACTGACGAACCATAAATCCCGGAAAAATAATGACGCAGGCGCTTTTGCTTCATGATCAACTCGGGAACCGTATCCAGGGTCCCGGTCCCGATGTAAATCGGTATTTGGGCCCGACGCAAGGCTGCTAAAAAACCACGCACTCCGGGTAAGAGACGAGGAGGATGGTTTTGGATTTCCCGCATTAAAACAGCCTCGTAAAGTTTCAAAAACGACTGGAGGAGGGACCTTTTTGATTTTTTTTCAACTCCGTAACGCTGTGCGAGATCGTCATAAACCCTATAAAGGGTTTCGTTGGAAAAACTCTTCCCCCATGCCCTTTCGATCATAGTTTCAATTTGAGCGATGGCAAGCGTGCCCATCGTGTCATGAAGAAATTTCTTGCCGGGTTCAAGATTTGTCTCACTCGGTTCATCAGAGCGGGCATCTGTGATCCAATAATAGAATTTTCCAAAGACAAGTTCCTGTGTGGAAAGAGTGTCGACGAGGGTGCCGTCAAAATCAAAAAGAACCGCTTTTGGCTGGGGTTCTGCTTTTGGGTTGACCACGATAAAGTCGCGTACCTCAGACCGGGCCGAAGACAAATCCCGGACATAGGAAGTGGATCCCCAAGAAGGAAACGCTTTTTCTGCAGAAACGGATTTGGGTCGGGCTTCGTCAAAGACTTGGTGAACAATTTTTTCTTCCACTGCAAGATTGCGGCCGGCGCTTGCGCGCGCACTCGAAGACTGGGCCATTTCGATAATTTCCATTTGAGAGAGATCAAGCATCGACTGGCGGTAAATATCCGAATTTGTCTCCTCCCCCATTTGCGGCCGAATCACGGCAAAACCAAATCCTTTTTCTTTAAAAATTTCGGCGAGACCCGCCGTGTGAAAACCGCCGGTAACGAGAATGGCTTTCTTTTGTTTACGTGTTTTCATCTCACGCATCAACGTTTCGAAAAAGACCGATTCACGGCGCTCCATCAGAGAATAAAAACGCAAAGCGGGAGTTGAATTTTTCGAGCGCCATTTCTTAAGATCGGTTTTGATTTTGACCCAATCCTCTCTCGTTAACTGAAGTGAAAGGAGCTTTTTTGAGAGGATTAGTTGTTCGTAATCTTGAAAAAGTTTGGATTCCGGGGCGGTTTTTATCTGGGAGTCTTTGAGCTTCTGCCAGAGCCTGTCAAACTCTCCGGACAAAAGGGCGCCGTCCAACTCCGAACGAAGAATGGAAGAAGTCATCCAGCGGGTGAAAAAAGGGTAATCCTCGAAACGAAAACCCTGCGAGAAAGCCTTTTGAAGAAAGTGTTCGAAATAACGCCGCGGTTCCTGAGTCTCCTCGCCCGGTAGCTTTCCGAACCGTGCCCCGATTTTCAGTTTTTCGGCCTGCAACTTTTCCGAATCCGGATTCTTCTCAAGCTCCCGTAATTTTCTGAGACGGACAAACTGCGGCCACTCGAGCTGCGAAAAAGGACTTCCGAGATCGAGCTTTAAATCTGTTTTGGCCCGGTCCGCTAGAAAATTAGCATATGCCAGAAGAGAGAGTTGACCTTCTTGAAATTTTTCCCAATTTTTGAGAAGAGAAAACAAATCTTTCGAAATTTCTCGCGAAGCTTTTTGATCGAGCTCTCTTTCTTTTTTCCCAACGGCCTCAACTGCCTCAGAATTTTGCAGAACTTTTTTAAAGTTTTTGTATGCAACCCGATAAAGAGGAGCGCTTTCAATGCCCACCCCTTCCATCGGCGTGTCGAGTAAAAATAAATCCGTTCCCGTGTAGAGTCCTTTTTCCAACAAGAGGTCGGCCATGCGATGATTGGAAGCGGAGTCGGGAAAAAAATTGAGGATTTCGGGACGGAGGGCCTCGCTCGCACCTTCGGAAAAAAGAAGGCGAATACCGGCAGATTTGTGAAGAAACTTAAGAATCTCCCCGATCTTTTTCTGAGTTGCTAGGTCGCCGTGCGCAGACTGGATGTGAAGGATAAAAGGCGACTGATTTCCTGTTTCCGGAACATAGGAACTTTCAATTTTTCCTAATTCTGCGGGTAAGTTAAGCTTGAAATTTGCGGCAGGAATATGTTCGCCGGAGGCGTGAAAAACTTGAGAAAATCCATTTGGCAGAAGGTTTGTAAAAGTGAAAAAGAATGTGACAAAAGCTGCCGTAATTCGCTCTTTAAAAGAGATTTGCATTGGTTTTGGATGTTGAAGAACTGCAAGAAGTTGGACAAATTTACCCTATAAAAAAGGAGAAATCAAACCACTTGGGAAGGGCAGTTAGCGATCGGTTGCTATTGGAGGGAAATGTTAGAAATAATTAGGACTTTTTTACTCGGTTTCTTCGTACTGTTGCTTTAATTTTGCCACTATGGCCGGATCAGCTAGGGTGGTGGTATCCCCCAGCGCTTTTCCTTCCGCAATATCCCGTAAAAGGCGTCGCATGATCTTCCCCGAACGCGTCTTGGGAAGATCGGCAGAAAAGATGATGTCATCGGGCCGGGCAATCGGGCCAATTTTTTTTACGACATGTTCCTTGAGCTTCGTCTGAAGCTCCTCGCTTGCCGGAGTCCCTTCCTTTAATGTCACGAAAGCGGCGAGGGCCTGCCCTTTGATTTCATGGGTTTTGCCGACAACAGCGGCCTCCGCCACAGCCGGATGATCGACCAAAGCGCTCTCCACTTCCATCGTACCGATCCGATGCCCGGCGACATTCAACACATCATCAACGCGGCCGAGAAACCAGAAATAGCCTTCTTCGTCCCGCTTGGCACCGTCCCCGGTGAAATAGGCCTTCCCGTTCCACTTCGACCAATACTGTTTTTCATAACGCTCGGGATCATTAAAAATTCCGCGAAGCATCGCTGGCCAAGGGCGCGTGAGGGCACCGTAACCTCCACCCACCGGAATTTTTTCTCCCGCTTCATTTAAAACTTCCGCCGAGACGCCGGGAAAAGGTTTCGTGGCAGAACCGGGTTTCAAGGTGGTCACTCCGGGAAGCGGCGTGATCATGATCATTCCGGTTTCCGTTTGCCACCACGTATCGACGATCGGGCAACGTCCTCCTCCGATATTTTCGTGATACCAGATCCAGGCTTCGGGATTGATCGGCTCCCCTACGGTTCCAAGAAGCCGCAGCGAGGAGAGATCGGCCCGCTTCGGCCATTGTGTCCCCCATTTCATGAAAGCGCGAATGGCGGTGGGGGCCGTATAAAAAATCGTAGCGCGGTATTTTTCGATCATTTTCCAAAACCGGTCTTTTTCTGGAAAGTCCGGCGCCCCTTCATACATCACGATTGTCGCGCCATTGGCGAGCGGACCATAGACCAGATAACTGTGACCGGTGACCCAGCCGATATCCGCCGTGCACCAATAAATGTCATTTTCCTTTAAATCAAAAACCCATTTCGTGGTGGCATAAACTCCCGTGAGATAACCGCCTGTCGTGTGCACGATGCCTTTGGGTTTGCCGGTAGTTCCGGAAGTGTAAAGAATGAAAAGCATATCTTCACTGTCCATGGGTTCCGGTTGGCATGTGGCACTCGCTTTTTCCATGAGTTCATGCCACCAAAAATCCCGGCCGGTTTTAAATTCGATCGGGTATTCGTCGCGCTTCACGACAATGACTTTTTGTATGGAGGGAGTATCTTTCAGGGCTTCATGGGCAGCGGCTTTGAGGGCAATCGGATTTCCGCGGCGCCATCCCATATTTGCCGTGACAAGAATTTTTGCTTGAGCGTCATTAATGCGGTCGCGCAGCGCCTCAGCGCTAAAACCTCCAAAGACAACAGAGTGAACGGCGCCGATACGGGCGCAGGCAAGAAGCGCTACCGCGAGTTCGGGAATCATCGGCATGTAAAGCGCCACCCGGTCTCCTTTTCGCGCCCCGAGATTTTTTAAAACATTCGCGAATTTATTAACCTCATGCGAGAGTTCTTCATAAGTGAAAGACCGCGTATCGCCCGGCTCTCCTTCCCAAAGAATCGCCGTCTTTTTTTTGCGCGGACCTTTTAAGTGGCGATCGATGCAATTGACGCTCGCATTGATTTTCCCGCCGACAAACCATTTTGCGTAAGGAGATTTCCATTCAAGCACTTTATTCCAGGGTTTTGACCACTCGAGTTCTTTGGCCCACTCGGCCCAATATTTTTCGGGATCACTGGCGGCCCTTGTATAAATAGATTCGTCGCGGACTAAAGCGTTCTTGCGGAAGTTTTCCGGAGGCGGGAATTTTCGGTCCTCTTGGAGGAGGGCCTCGATCGTTTTTTCCGTGTTCAATTTATTCTTTGTCGACGTATTTCCAGGAAGAATAAAGATAATATTTTTTGATCTCGCGCGGAAAATCTTTGAGCTGGAAGAGGAAAGAACCGATCGCCCCCTGCGGCAGAACAGCCGGCTCGGGCGCGGTGCTGGTATTAAAGACTGGGGTTTCTTTTTCATCGAAAATCACGAGGTTTACGGAAACTTCCTGGATGGTCTGCCCAATATTGTTGATGACAATACCGCGCAGCTCGGCCCCCTCGGCCGGATCAAAACGGGAGCTTCCCCCTTTGACAATCACACGATGCGGGAGTTTTTGGAAGGATTCGATCTCTGGAAACTGCTCGATTCCCATCGTCAGGATAAATTTTTTGTTAGAGGTTAATGAGGAAAACGGGCCTCGAGGGCCTGCTGAAGAAGTTCTTTATTGTAATCGTCGGTGCTGAGCTCTTTACGCATCAAGAGCACTTGGATGAAAGCTTGAACCGCTTGAGGATCAAATTGTTTGCCGGCACAACTGATGAGTTCATTGACGGCCTCCGAAATGGACAGCGTTTTCTTGTATCTGCCTCCAGCTTGCCGCATTGTATCATAAGAGTCAACTATCGAAATGATCCGCGCACCGAGTGGAATTTCGTTTCCCGCGAGCCGGCAAGGGTAGCCTTCTCCGTTGAACCATTCGTGATGATGAAGGATGAGAAGCGCCTCATCATGAAGAAATTTGATGGGCTTCACAATCCGGTAACCCAGGTAAGGATGTTGCTTCATAGCTTCATATTCCGCCAGGCTGTAACGGCCTTCCTTTAAAAGAATATTATCCGAAATGCAAATTTTTCCCACATCATGAAGAAGTCCCGCGTGTTCCACAATCTCGGCCTCATCGAGCGAAAGACCCATTGTCTCGGCCACTTGTTTTGAAAGTCGCGCGACCGAGCCTCCGTGTCCCGCGGTTAAATGATCTTTCGATTCGAGGGCCTGAATCAATGCCTTGGAGGATTCGACCGTTCCCCGGCGTGCGCGGTCCGCAATTTCGGCAATCTTTTTTTGGAATTCCAAGATTCGGTCTTCGCTAATTTTAATATGAGGAAGGCTTTCTCCGATGCTCGGCTCCAGATCGCGGTAAAGTGAAATCTGGTTTCTCCCCGCTGCCTTGGCGTGAAAGAGCGCCTGGTCCGAAAATTTGAGAAGGTCGCTGCGGTGTTGGGCTGCATCTTCCGGGAAACAGGAGATTCCGATACTGACGGTCAGCATAATTTTATGGGTGTCGGGAAGAAAGGTGTGTTCTGCAAAAGTGCTCCGAAGCCGCTCGGCCAACTCCACGGCTCCTTGGTAATCAATATGAGGAAGAAGGATTGAAAATTCCTCTCCTCCGAAACGGCCGATCAGGTCGCTCATCCGGCAACTGTCGATGATCAGATCCGCTGCTTCCTTTAAGAGTTCGTCCCCTACCTTGTGTCCTAAGCTTTCATTAATAGAACGGAAATAATCCAGATCCAACAAAAGACAGGAAAGGGGATGACCGTAGCGGATGGCGCGGGTGAATTCGGCAACCAGACGTTCCTGAAAATAGCGGTGATTGTAAAGGTCCGTCAATTCATCACGGATGGAGAGTTTGCGGAATTTTTCGTTGATCTCGGAAAGTTTCTGGCTCTCCCGCATGATTTGATCGCCCAACCCGCGACGCGGCGTAAGTTCATGAGTCCGGTAAATATTCCATAAGCGCCGGGTCAGGTTTTGAAACCCATCTTCGCTTTTAACGAGATAGTCCGTCGCGCCCGCTTTCAGGATCCGTCGGATTTTTCCTTCCCGTCCCGGCTGTACGAGAAGGATCACGACGGATGCCAATTTCCGGTCGTGAATTTCCCGCAGGATTTGAATTACGTTTTCTGCGCCTTCCATGCCGTCATCGGCAAGAATCAGGTGATAATTGTCGCTGCGGAGTTTGGCGAGAGCGTCAGGAATCGTTCGGCTGATATCGAGGCGGGTGTGTGCGTGAGAGTCTTTTTTAAATTCGTCTTTAATTCGAGGGAGGTTTTTTTCGTCTGAACCTATTAACAGGACGGCGAACGGTTCTCGCGAGTTGACCATAACTTAACCTTGTTGTTTCCAGCTATTTAAGTCTACCCGACGATCTTAGAATTTACAAATCGGTCCCGACTTCCCAAATCCCCTTCTTTTGACCAGAGCGCTACGTCCTTGGCGTGATAGGTTAGAATCGTCTGGACGCCCGCACGCCGGATTGAGGTTAGAATCTCAAGCACGACCTTCTTTTCATCCACCCATCCGGCCTGGACGGCGGCTTTTACCATCGCATATTCCCCGCTCACATTGAAGGCGGCCAGGGGGAATTGGAATCTTTCTTTGGCTTCACGGATCACATCGAGATACGCAAGCGCCGGCTTCACCATGACGATATCCGCACCTTCTTCAATATCCATTTGAATCTCGCGTAATGCTTCTTCGCGGTTTGCGGGATCCATTTGATAACTTTTCCGGTCGCCGAAAGACGGCGCTGAGTGAGCGGCCTCGCGGAAAGGCCCGTAAAAAGCGGAGGCGTATTTCGCGGCATAACTTAAAATCGGAACGGCTTCCATCCGGTTCTGATCAAGCGCCTGGCGAATCGCCGCGACCCGTCCATCCATCATATCGCTTGGCGCAATGACATCGGAGCCCGCCTCGACATGAGAGAGTGCGATTTTTTCGAGAACTCGCAGCGAGGCTTCATTATCGATCTCTCCATCCTGGGTCAGGACACCGCAATGGCCGTGACTGGTATAGGCGCAAAGACAGACATCCGTAATGACAAGAAGTTCGGGGAAATTTTTTTTGATGAGCCGGAGGCTTTCGGGAATAATTCCTTTGGGATCGTAGGCGCCGGATCCCCGCTCATCTTTCTCGAAAGGAAGACCGAAGAGCAGGATGTTTGAAATTCTAAAATTTTGCAGCTCTTCTAACTCACCCAGAAGCGAATCGGGGCTCCACCGGAATTGTCCCGGCATTGTCTCAATCGGCTCTCTTACGTTTTGTCCTTCTTTTACGAAATAAGGCATCACCAGCTGAGAAAGGCTAAGCTCGGTTTCTTGGATGAGCTTTCTCAATCCTTCGGTTCGGCGCATCCGCCTCGCGCGATATTTGGGATATTTCATACTTTTTTCTTTTTTCCCCCGTTACAAATCGTTTTCACGAGTCCTTCGATCGTGTGAATTTTTGCTTCTTTAGCCGGCCGGAAACCGTATTCCCGCAACGTTTGGCTCGTCACCGGTCCGATCGTGGCAAAACGGGTGCGGATTTTTTTTCGAAGCCTCGCCGGAATCGGTTCAAAGAAATTTTTGACGGTCGAAGAACTGGTGAAGGTGACGTAATCTATTTTCTCATGCTTGAGCCAATGGAGGAGGGATTTTTTCTTCCCCGCCTTGGGCCGCGTTTGGTAGCTTTTTAGCTCCATGACTTGGGCACCTGCCTTTTCCAGGGCTTCTTTAAGATCGGGAGGGGCGATATCGGCCCGTGCTAACAGAAACTTCTTCCCCCCAACCTCTCCTTTTTTCTTCAGGCTTTCGAAAAGAGCCGCGCTCGTAAATTCCGAGGGGACCAAATCGGGATGCAGACCTCGCGCTTCCAATGCTTCCGCAGTTTTTTCTCCGATAGCCGCAATCCGGTTTTTTGAAAAAATCCTGGAATCTTTCCCAAGATGAGTCATCCGCTCAAAAAAGAATTGAACGCCGTTGATGCTCGTAAAAACAATCCAGTCGTAATCAGAAATCCGGTTAATTTCCTGATCGATCCGAGAAGGTTCGGAAGGGGCAAAAATTTCGATCGTCGGAAATTCCAGAACGCGCGCGCCGTTTTCTTCCAGAGTTTTGACGAGTTCACTGGCCTGGGCCCGCGCTCGAGTAACGAGAATGGTTTTTCCGCGCAGCGGTTTTTTCTGGAACCAATCCAAGCGGGAATGAAACCCCACCACCTTTCCTATAATCGTAAGCGCGGGAGATTTAATTCGGGCCTTTCGGCATTTCGCGAGAATATCTTTTAAAGTACCCGTCACGACCCGTTGATGAGGAAGCGTCCCCCATTCGATCACGGCCACGGGAGTGATTTTTGGCTTTCCGGCTTCACGAAGGTCTTTGATAATTTTCGGAAGATTTTTTACTCCCATAAAAGAAACGAGCGTTCCGCCGTTTTGGGCCAGTTTTTTCCAATCCACTGCCGAAGAATCTTTGGTGGGATCCTCGTGACCGGTTACAAACGTAACGTGGGAAGTAAAACGCCGGTCGGTCAGCGGGATCCCCGCATAAGCCGGGACGCCCGTTCCCGCGCTCACTCCCGGGATAACTTCAAAATCAATCCGATGCCGGACCAGAAAATCCGCCTCTTCCCCTCCCCGGCCAAAAATAAAAGGATCTCCGCCTTTTAACCGTACCACTTGTTTTCCTTTTTTGGCGAGTCTCAGCAGGATTTGATTGATCTTTTCCTGTTTGAGATACTGAGTGCCGCCTTTTTTCCCGACAAAGATCTTTTCTGCCTGGGGCGCAAGTTCCAGTAATTTAGGATTCACAAGCCAGTCATAAACGACCGCTTGCGAGCGCGCGAGAGCTTCGGCCCCTTTTAAGGTAAGGAGTCCCGCATCCCCCGGCCCCGCACCTACCAATATCACTTTTCCTTTTTTCTGTTTCTTCATGATTTTTCCGGACCGCGGCGCATTTCGCGAAGGATCCGGTCTCCGCCTTGGGCTAAAATTGCCTCGGCAAGGCGCAAGCCGATGGCCTCCGCATTTTCCGGCGCCACTTCAACCTTGGCCTGTGCATGGTGGTTTCCATCCAGAGAAAATAAAATAGCGGCTGTTTTCAATTTTCTTCCACCGGCGTCAATGTGGGTGCTGACTCCGCAAGGGAGCTGGCATCCGCCTTCAAGGCGCCTCAAAAACGCGCGCTCGCACACGACGCAGAAAGCGCTTTCCGGATGATTGAGCGGATTTAAGACCTCTTCGGTTTCCGAATCGCCCGAGCGGCATTCCACGGCAATCGCCCCCTGGCAGGGAGCGGGATAAAATTTTTCTTCCGAAAAAACTTCCGTCACCGAATTGGTCATCCCGAGACGCTTGACGCCCGCATAGGCCAACACAATGGCATCCACCGTTCCTTCTTCCAATTTTTTGATTCGCGTATCCACATTTCCCCTGATCTCTTCCACCAAAAGTTCCGGATTAAGCCGCAGGAGCTGAAGACGGCGCCGAATCGCGCTCGTTCCGATGCGCGCCCCGAGCGGAAGTTCGCTCAATTTTTTCCCGTCACGGGAAATCAGGCAATCCCGTGCGTCTTCCCTCTCCAAAATGGCGCCGATCGTGAGCCCCGCCGGGATATTCACGCCCATATCTTTCGCGCTGTGCACGGCGAGATCGATTTCTTTTCGTTCTAACGCATCCTCAATTTCTTGCGTATAAACGCGCTTTGTCAAAAAAGGATGCGGACTCGAGCGACGGATCATATCGCCGGAAGTTTTGATCCGGACCAGCGAAAATTTAAGGAGCGGGAAATTCCGCTCGAGCTTCGCCTTAACGAGCTCGGCCTGATAAATCGCGAGCCTACTCCCGCGCGTTCCGATCAGAAATTCTGATTTCATCCGAATCGAGCCGAAAGAGTGCGTGAATGGCCTCGAGGGTCCGGCGCACGGTTCCAAGACGCGAAGATTCTTTCAGGGTTTTAAGCGGTGCATGAAGAAATTTGGAACGCAGCCGGCGGCTGAATTCCATCAGGCGTTCCTTTTCATCGCCTGAAAGCGAACCCAACCGTTTGATTTCCTCTTCGACGAGTTCGTCGAGATAGACTTGAAGCCGTTGGATGGTCGGGCCCGCTTCGAGATTTTCCGTCCAGGCCTGAAATTCTTCTACCGCTCCTTCAATCAGAGACTCGGCATCCCGAACTTCCTTACGGCGCAGCCTCAAATTGGACTGGGCCACTTCCTGCAAGTCATCAATATTATAAAGGTAGACGTCGTCCAAAGAATTGATTTCAGCCTCAATATTGCGCGGTACGGCGATGTCGATCAGAAAAAGCGGCCGGTGACGGCGTTTCTGCATGGCGCGCTCCATCGCGTCGCGTTTCACAATGGGGTGCGGCGCCGTGGTTGAGGCAATGAGAATATCGATCTCGGTTAGGAAATTTTCCCAATCTTCATGAGAGACCCACCGTGCTCCGAAAGATTCGGCAAGCGATCGGCCACGCTCTTCAGAGCGGCTCATCACATAAAGCGCTTCGGCGCCGGCTTGGCGAAGATTCTGCAACGTAAGCTCACTCATATCCCCCGTTCCCAAAACCATGACCTTTTCACCGGCGAGCCTGCCGAAAATTTTTTCTGCGAGTTCGACCGCTACCGAGGGAATACTCACCGCGCCTTCATTGATCTTGGTTTTCGTGCGGGTGAGCTTTCCCACTTGAAGCGCGCGCTGGGCCCAACGGTAAAGAAAAGAATCCACCGTCCCCGCGTCGTTGGCGGCCCGAAAGGCTTCGCGGAGCTGGCCCAAAATTTCGTTTTCACCGACCACCATCGAATCAAGACCTGAGGCAACGCGGAAAAGGTGTTCGATGGCTTCCCGTCCTTCCAGGCGGTAGGCAAAACATTCAAAACTGGACCGCTCGATCCCGTGGAAGGCCGTGAGAAAATTTCCGATGGTCTCGGAAGACAGCTCGCCTTTTTCCAGGGAAAAATAAAGCTCCACACGATTGCAGGTGGAAAGGATAAGCGTTTCTACCGAAGGCCATTCGCGGCGGATCCATTCGTAGGCCTCGGGGAGACGACGTTCCCGAAAATGAAGTTTTTCCCTTACCTCAACCGGACAATTCTTATGATTAATTCCGTAAACCAAAAAAGTAATCATGGAAAAAGTTGATGGTGCCCCTTTCCGAATAAATTCACGCCAAAGAAATTCAGAAAAACAAATGCGAAGGCCAGAAGGCTGATGACGACCACCCGTTTCCCCCGGGAAGCCGCACCGTAATGCACGTAAACCAGAACCAGATAAAAAAATGCGGTGAGGAGGGTCCCCAGGGTCTTGGGTTCCCAAAGCCAATAGGTTCCGAAGGCCGACTTGGCCCACAGCATTCCGATCCCTACGGCGAGGAGAAGAAGGAAAACGCCCCACGCCATCGGCTGATAAATCAATCCTTCGAGGGCTTCCAGCGAAGGCAGGCGGTGATAAAACGTGCCGCCGCGCTTTCGTTTGAGTTCGTGATGCTGGATCAAATATAAAACTCCGGCGACAAAAGAGAGCGTGAAGCTGGCATAGGCAAAAAAGGCGGTGCCGAGATGAAGAATGAAATAAGGATTAAGGGGTGTGGGAAGCGAAGTCTGGCCCGCGTTGAAACGAAGGAGTCCCGCTCCGAGCAAGAACGACAAAAGGGGTGAAAGAATCAGCCCGAAAGATTCGCTTTGGATTTTCGCCAGGAGCACCAGATAAACAAAAGCAAGGGCCCAGGAAAAAAAAGCCATCACTGCGCCAAAATTTGAGACAGGTATTCGAAGTTCCTGGTTTCCCGCGTCGGAAAAAAAGAAAAAAGTGTGTACTAAAAATCCTACGCGGACCAAGACAAGGGCCCAGCGGTTAATCCGTTCTCCGCCGGTCATGAACGCCACCAAGTGCAAAACAAAGGAAAAAAGATACAGAGCGCACGCAATCGTGAGGACAAAGGTGGGAAGGGTTTGATTCATCTTTTCTTTCTTCGCCACTTTTCACGCAGCGCTCCGATTTTTTCTAACAAGCGTCCGGTAGATAAAGGAATGGCCCGTTCCAATTCTTGGCGAAGCCTTTTGGCGAACAAAGGACTGGTTCCGCCCGTAGAAACGGCGATCTGAAGAGGGCCTCTTTCCAGGACTGCGGGGACCGTGAAATCACAAAGTTCCGGGTCATCCACTACATTCACCCAGATTTTTTTCCGGCGGCATTCCCGCGCGATGCGCTCATTAAACGGACGGTCGGAAGTGGCTGCGATCACAAGCCTTGCTCTGTTCAATTTAATTTTTCCGTTTGAAACTTTAAGAATTAGATTCCGGCGATTTTTTTTCCCCAAATTTTTGACGAACTTCGAAAATTCCTTGCTGACGCAAGTCACCCGGGCACCCCGGCGAAGAAGCGCCTCGATTTTCCGGGCCGCTACTTCTCCCCCTCCCACAACCAGACAATCCTTTCCTTCCAGATTTAAAAAAAGCGGGTAACTTTTCATTCAAAACTCTCTTTCAGGGAAGGAAAAGATCCGGAGCGGACATCGGCGATATATCGCGAGAAGGCCTTGCGCGCTTCTTTTTCAAATTCGGCGTAGCGGCGTACAAATCGCGGATGAACGGAACCTTCAAACCCCAGAAGATCATGAAGCACGAGTACCTGGCCGTCGGTCTTGGGTCCTGCGCCGATTCCGATCGTGGGGCAGGAAATTTTTTTGGTGATTTTCTCGGCGAGGCGATGAGGAACACATTCGAGAACGAGGGAAAAAATTCCCGCCTCTTCCAGAAGCTGGGCATCTTCCGAAATTTTCTGCGCCTGTTGGGGTTCTCGGCCTTGGACTTTATAACCGCCCAATTGAGTTGCGCTCTGAGGGGTCATTCCGAGATGTCCCATCACGGGAATGCCGGAACGGACGAGGGCTTTCACGATTGTTGCGACGGATTCGCCGCCTTCCAATTTCACGGCGTCGGCACCGCCTTCTTGGATGAAGCGTCGGGCATTGCGGGAAGCGCGTTCCACCGAATCATAAGAACCAAAAGGCATGTCGCTGACAACGAGGGGGCGTTTGGCGGCGCGTGAAACGGCTTTTGTATGATGGATCATCTCGCGCATCGTGACGGGAAGCGTTGATTCGTAGCCCAATAAAACCATCCCGAGTGAATCCCCCACCAGAATGATGTCGATCCCGGTTTCATCGAGCATTTTGGCAAAAGGAAAATCATAGGCTGTCAGGACCGCGATTTTTTCTTTGCCTTTTTTCTCGCGGATGGATTTAATGCTCGTTCGCATTGCAAAACTTTACCTGGCGGAAGGTACGGACTTTGCGAGCCCCGAGGCTTCCAAAATTTCCGGAATGAGGTCTCCCCAACCGATGGGCATGATGTGAAACCCTTGCGCCATGGGTTTCAAGGCCTTGATGAGACGGGCTGCGATCTCCACCGCTTTTTTTCTTTTGTCACTCGCCGCGTCGATTTCTTTGATGAGGGATTCCGGAACGCGGATCCCCGGAATGTGATCGTTCATGAATTGTGCCATCTTGGCGGATTTCAAAACAATCACGCCGATGAGAAAAGGTCGTTTCACATCCCCAATTTTTGAGAGGAACTTTTCATAAAGAGGCGGATCGAAGACGGCCTGAGTTTGAAAAAATTCGCAGCCGAGTTCGATTTTCTTCATGGTTTTCTGCCGCTCGATCTCAAGATCATCCACGACCGGGTTGGCTGCCCCGCCGACGAAAAGATCTTTCGGTGCGCCTTCCAATTCTTTGCCGGCCAGATCCTTTCCTTCCTTCAAAGTTTTCGCAGCCTGAAAAAGTCCCATCGTGTCGAGATCGTAAACAGGTTTCGCATCCGGATGATCTCCCACTTTAGGCGGATCGCCGCCGAGAAGAAGGACGTTGCGGATTCCCAAAACGTAGGCAGAAAGAAGATCGGACTGAACCGCCAGCCGGTTGCGGCTTGCGCCCGTGAGTTGAAAGACGGGTTCGATGCCCTCATCAATCAAAAGACGAGAAAGCGCAATAGAACCCAGTTTCATGACACCGCCTTGAAGATCCGTGACATTCATGGCATCGACCGCTCCCATGGCGCGGGCTTCCGCCAAAGTTTTGGTGACATCGACTCCTTTGGGTGGACCGAGTTCGGTGGTGACGACAAATTTTCCCTGTTTTAACTTTTCTCTTAGACTCACGAAAGTCCTTTCTGCCATTTGTAGGCAATGATTAAATTTTTCATTAACATCGTTACAGTCAAGGGGCCTACCCCGCCGGGAACGGGAGTAATAAAGCTGGCCCGTTTTTTTGCTTCTTCAAACTCGACATCGCCGGCCAGTTTTCCCTTCACCTCCGTCGTGCCGACATCAATCACCACACTACCTTCTTTAATCCAGGAACCGCGGATCAAATTCGGTTTTCCGGCGCAGGCCACTACCAAATCTGATTCGGAAATTGATTTCTTCAAAATTTCTTCTGAAGTGCCGGTATTGCAAACGGTCGTCGTGACACGCTTTTCCCCGAGAAGCAGTTGAACGGGACGGCCTACGATCGGGCTTTGCCCCACAATCGTGGCGCGTTTTCCGCGAAAATCGATTCCCGTAGAATCGATGAGGGCCATGACCGCAAGGGCAGTCGAAGGAACCAACCGTGTCTTTCTTAAAACGATGAGTCCCAGATTTACCGGGTGAATTCCTTCCACATCCTTTTGATAATTGAATACGCGAAAGACTTGGGTGCCATCAAAACCTTCGGGAAGCGGAAAGGTGAGAAAAATTCCGTGAGAGCGCGAGTCGCTTATCTTCCGGATTTGATCCATCAATTGACTGGGCAGCTTCAGATCCCGCGGCGGAACCTCCTGAAAACCGATCCCGAGCTGCGAAGCAAGTTTTCGCTGCTCTTCCACATACCAGCGCGAAGCGGGATTTTCACCCACGCTTATCGCGGTAAGCGTCGGAATTTCGAGTCCTTTTTTTCCAAAGCCCTCGATTTCCTTTCGGATCTCCTCTTGGATTTTTTGGGCTAACGGTTTTCCCTGGAGCAGCCTGGCTTCTGTCATGTTAATTTCCTGAAGCACAAAATTGTTTTTTTAATTCCGCCAAGGCCTGTTCGGCCTGATTCTTCTTTTCCGGATTGCGGAGGTAGACCACATTAATCCGCGCCGTTTCGTAGGCACCAAAAAAAGCGGCGCTCAGAAATCGCAAGCTAAGCCGCAGATCATTTTGAATCGATCCTTTCACCAAACCTTCTAGAGACTCAGCGGTTTTTTTTGCCATAGAAATTAAAAAAGCGAGATCGGCCTGCAGACGAAATGAATTTTCGAGGGCCTCTTCCACAACCTGTGCCTTTTTGACCGGATCAGAAATTTTTTTTGCTTGCTGATAACTCTTGATTACAGTCGAGTAAACCTGGGGGTCAAGATCCACGACTTGCAGGGCATCTTTTCTTGCCTTCCGCAGAAGTTGAATCGTCTTTTCAAGAATGGTTTTAGACTCAGGCGTTGCTTTGTTGAGCCCAATTCCCGCTACCATTTCCGCCAACCCCATTCCCAGGCACGCCACATAAGCACTTGCGCTCCCGCCACCCGGAATCGGCTTTTTTGCCGAAAGCTCCGCCAAATAACGAGATAAAGAGAGAGAGGTATACTTCTTCACGGGTCTCCTAGATTGAATTCGGGGGCTCGGTTTGGAAGATAAAAGTATAGGATCAGTGCCTTGTGAATTCAAGCGTAAATATGCTATAAGCTTGGTGTTATGCAAGTTAGCGCTATCATTCCCACTTACAATCGAGCGGCCATTCTTCCCCGTGCTCTTGAATCTGTCTTTGCGCAAGCTGGGGTTAGCTTTGAGGTCATCGTGGTGGATGACGGATCCACCGATGATACGGCCGATAAACTTAAAAATGCGGAGATTCAATATTTTTATCAACCCAACCGCGGCCCGGCGGCTGCACGAAACCTAGGAATTTCCAAAGCCAAAGGGAAATTCATCGCCTTTCTTGATTCCGATGATGAATGGCTCCCCGGGAAGCTTGCGGCCCAGCTGCAATACTTCACTGACCATCCCGATTCTTTGATTTGCCAGACCGAGGAAATTTGGATCCGAAACGGCAAGCGGGTTAATCCGATGAAAAAACACAAAAAAGAAGAGGGGTGGATTTTTGAGCGTTCGCTCGAACTTTGTCTTGTAAGCCCTTCGGCTGTCATGATGCGCCGGGAATTTTTCGATCGCGTGGGGCTCTTTGATGAAATGCTTCCGGCATGTGAGGATTACGATCTTTGGCTGAGGGCAAGCGCCCGCTTCCCCATCGGTCTCATCGAAAAACCTTTCGTTGTTCGATACGGCGGGCATGCGGATCAAAGGTCGCGTGAATTTCCCGCCATGGACCGGTTTCGGATTCAATCGATACGCAAAATTTTGGAATCGGGCCTTTTAAATCCGGAACAAAAAAAAGCAGCGGCTCGCACGCTTGCGAAAAAATCTGAAATCGTGCGTTTGGGTGCTTTAAAACGCGGAAAAATCAAAGAAGCGGAATTTTATGGCCAAGCTGTTTCGTCCTGAAAAAATTTATCTGGAGAAGGGAGCGGAAAATTATGCCTTCGCTCGCGCTCTCCTCTCAAGAAATCCGGGAATTCCTTCGGAGATAATCGAGGACAAAAAAATCATCGTGGAAAAAATCCAGCGCGAGGCCGATCCCATTGGAGCCGGAAAACGTTTTCTTCTCCTCACGGTGGATCGGGGCCGGGCCTTCAAACCTTTTCCCAATCCCGAGGGTGCCGTCTCCTGCCATTTTTATTCCCTTCATCTGATGGAGGGCTGCGACCTTGAATGTTCTTACTGCATCTTGCAGGCCTATCTGACGAACCCCCTTCTTACGGTTCATGTGAATATTGAAGAAATTTTGAATTCCGTGGCTTCTTTTTTAAAAGAAAACCCTAATCAAAATTTCAGGATCGGAACGGGCCAGCTGGCGGATTCCCTTTCCTTGGATCATTTGACGGCTCAGACGGAGTGGCTTGTTCCTTTTTTCGCCGAACAACCAAACGCCGTTTTGGAATTAAAAACTAAAAGCACGAATGTGGCTCGCCTTGAGAAACTGGGCCCCCGCGGCCGAACGGTTGTTTCTTGGTCTATGAATACGAAACGAATCCAGACTGAGGAAGAACACAAGTGCTCCTCTATTGAGGAGCGGATTGAAGCCGCTGTGCGATGCGCAAACTGGGGCTACCGGATCGGCTTTCATTTTGATCCGATTATTGATTATGAAGGCTGCCTTGAAGAATATGAAGAAGTAATCGAAAAAATTTTTTCGAAGGTCCCGGCGGATCAAATCGCATGGATGAGTCTGGGGTCGCTACGCTTCATGCCGGAATTAAAATCCGTGATGGAAAAGCGTTTCCCGAAATCGCCGCTTCCGACAGCTGAATGGGTCCGCGGACGTGATTCCAAGTTGCGATATTTCAAGCCGCGGCGCATCAAGCTCTATCGGTACATAACCGAACGGCTCCGCGCGCTCGCCCCCAAAGTGCCGGTCTATCTTTGCATGGAAACGGGTGAAGTGTGGCGGGAAGTTTTTGGTGAAGCGTACGATCCCGAAGCTATTCGCGGAGCGCTCGATCAGGCCGTGCTTACTGTTTCGCGATAGGCGCGATATCTTTTTTAATTTTTTCGTCCAGCGTCAGTCTGCCCTCTTCCGATTCTTCAACATCATCGTCCCACTCATCCCACCCATCTTCATCTTCCTTGTCACTGTGTGCGACTTGGATCTGTTCCTCCTTTTGACTCATCGGAGCAGACAGGGAAGACCTCTTAGCCGCTTCGTTCGTGAGCGCATAACTCGCCGAGACGAAAAAACTCAAATGGAACAGGAAAAGAATCAAAAAAAACTTTATCATCTACCCACCGCAGCTTCTTGTTGCTTCATTTTGGCGATGTATTTCTCAGGATTCTTTTTGAATTTTTCTTCACACATCGGGCAGCAAAGCCCGTAGCGTTTCCCTTGATAGATCACGAAATGTTTGCCGGAAACTTCGTCTCCGCTCACGGGACAAAATTTATTACCTACCTCCACGATCTTTTCTCCTCCTTTGACAACCGTGGGTGTTTCGGCAAAGCTTGGCGTCACAGGTCCGAGAAAGATAACGCCTGAAAATCCCGACACAAAAACTATCTTCTTCCATAGATTCATTGTGAGACCTCCTTAATTCCTTTCATTTCAAAATTCCATTTCCAAATCGCGTAAACTGCCGGATAAACTAAAAGCTCGAGAATAAAAGAAGTCAAAAGCCCGCCGACCATCGGAGCGGCAATCCGTTTCATCATATCAGCGCCGGCACCCGATGACCACATGATCGGAAGAAGGCCCATAAAAGCTGCGGTCACGGTCATCATCTTCGGTCGTACACGTTTCACAGCGCCGTGAACAATGGCTTCTTCCAAATCTTTTTGGGTTTTCATCCGGTCCTTTTCAACGGCTTCTTTGTAAGCCAAGTCGAGGAAGAGCAGCATAAAAACACCCGTCTCGGCATCCAATCCCATCAAAGCGATCATCCCCACCCAAACTGCGATTGAAATATTGTAGCCCAGTATCCAAAGAAGCCAAACGGCGCCGACTAGAGAAAAAGGAACGGCTAATAAAATGATACCGGTTTTCACGGCGGATTTTGTATTCATATAAAGAAGAAAACAAATAATAAATAAAGTGAGGGGGATTACCATTTTTAGCCGGTTTTTTACCCGCAACATATTTTCATATTGGCCACTCCAGACGAGCATGTAACCCGTGGGAAGTTTTAATTTCTGTGAGACAGCTTGCTTCGCCTCTTGAATGTAACTCCCGATATCCCGTCCCGTCATGTCGACATAGACATATCCGGCGAGAAGTCCGTTTTCATCACGGATCATAGCGGGTCCGGACAAAAGCTGGATTTCAGCCAGAGTCCCCAAAGGAACCGAACGACCACTGGGGGTGGGCACCAAAACCCGCTTTAATTTTTCAAGATCATCACGGAATTCCCGCGCATAACGAACGCTCACCGTATAACGCTCCCGGCCTTCCACCGTGGTGGTCACGGACTCCCCGCCGATCGCAGCGCGAAGAACTGTCTGCGTCTCCTCTACCGAAAGACCATAACGCGCCAACCGATCCCGGCGGAGATCAAAATCCAAAAAATAGCCTCCGCTCACCCGTTCGGCGAAGACACTGCGCGAGCCTTTGATTTTTTTCAAAATGGTTTCAAGCTCCGTACCGATTCTTTCGATTTGTTTGAGATCGGATCCCAAAACTTTAATGCCGATCGGTGTGCGAACACCGGTGGTCAGCATATCGATCCGGTTTTTAATCGGCATGGTCCAGGCATTGTTGGTGCCGGGAATTTTAAGGGCCTGGTCCATTTCATTGATGAGCTCTTCATAAGGGATCCGCCGCCCATTTTTGATCCGCCATTCTTTTTCGGGCTTGAGCCAAACGATCGTCTCCATCATGGATAAGGGCGCGGGATCGGTGGAACTTTCAATGCGTCCCGCCTTTCCGAAAACTTTCTCCACTTCCGGGAAACTCTTTAAAATTTTGTCCTGTTTTTGAAGGAGCTTTTGGGCTTCGGTGACAGAAATTCCCGGCAAGGTGGTCGGCATATAAAGAAGGCTTCCCTCTTTAAGAGGCGGCATGAACTCCGATCCCAACCGGAAATAAACCGGGATCGTGGTTAGAACAAGAGCCAAGGCCGCGAGAATCGTTGCCTTCCGGTGTTTTAGAATAAAACGGCAAACCGGTTCATAAACCCTGAAAAGGACTTTACTAATGGGGTGCTTATCTTCCGGGTAATAAGTTCCAACGCAGAGACTGGTAGCCAATTTGGAAATCCAGGCCGGACCTTTTAATCGGATCGGTTCCATACGCGTAAAAAGCATTCGCATCGCCGGGTCGAGGGTAATGGCCAGAATCGCCGCAATGGCCATGGCAAGATTCTTGGACCAGGCGAGCGGCTTGAAGAGACGACCTTCCTGATCAACGAGAGTAAAAATTGGCATGAACGCAACGGCGATGACGAGGAGAGAAAAGAAAACGGACGGGCCGACTTCTTTCAAGGCGGCAAGCCGGATCGCGTGGTAATCTCCTTTTCTTCCCCCTTCATTCCACTGTTCAAGCCGCTTATAGGCATTTTCCACTTCCACAATAGCCCCATCCACCAGGACTCCGATTGAAATTGCAATGCCCGAAAGGGACATAATGTTCGATGTAAGCTTCATCGCGTGAAGCACAATAAAAGAAAGAAGCACAGCGACGGGAATCGTGACAATTGGAATGACAGCCGAGGGAAAATGCCAAAGGAAAATCAAGATCACGAGACTTACAATCAGCATTTCTTCAAAAAGCTGGTGCTTCAGTGTGTCGATAGCGCGAAGGATCAGGTCCGAGCGATCATAAACGGTTTCGATTTTTACGCCCTCGGGAAGAGAAGGCGCGATCTCCTTTAATTTTTCTTTAACGCGATTGATCACATTAAGCGCATTTTCTCCGTAGCGCATAATGACGGTCCCGCCCACGACATCGCCTTCGCCGTTTAAGTCTGCAAGCCCGCGCCGGAGCTCGGGGCCTAACGCCACGTTTGCCACGTGTTTTAAAAGTACCGGGCGGTTTAAGGAGTCCAAGCCCACGACAATATCTTCCAGGTCTTTGATGGATTTTGCGAATCCCCTGCCGCGGACCATGTACTCGGCACCAGAGAGTTCCAAAATTCCGCCGCCCGTTTCTTCATTTCCTTTTCGCACGGCTTCAATCACCGTGGTGAGCGGAATATTGAAAGCAACAAGACGGTTCGGATCGACCGAGACTTGATATTGTTTGACAAAACCGCCGATCGGTGCGACTTCGGCCACGCCCGGAATGCTTTGAAGGTAATAGCGCAGATACCAATCCTGAAAAGAGCGGAGTTCTTGGAGGTTGTGCTTTCCGGCTTTATCCACGAGGGCATATTGAAAAACCCATCCGACCCCGCTCGCATCGGGGCCGAGCTCGGTCTGGACACCTTCCGGCAGGCGCGGAATGATTTTATTCAAGTACTCCAAGGTGCGGCTTCTCGCCCAATAAATATCCGTCCCGTCCTTAAAAATGACATAAACATAAGAGAAGCCGAAATCCGAAAATCCACGGACCGCTTTGACACGCGGGGCTCCGAGTAAAGCGCTCACAATCGGATAAGTCACTTGGCTTTCTACAAGGTCCGGGCTCCGGTCCCAGCGCGAATAAATGATGACCTGGGTGTCGGAGAGATCCGGGATCGCATCCAAAGGAATATTTTTAACCGACCAGACGGCGGCAACGAGAGCGGCCGCGACAAGAATTAAAACCAGGAATTTGTTGCGCGCCGAAAAATCGATAATTTTCTCGATCGGACCTTCACGAGTCATGGGAATTCGTCTCGCTTTCTTTACTCATGCCCTCGAATACCGCTTGAAGTCGGCTTTCCGAATCGATCAAAAAATTTGCGCCGAGCGCCACGGTTTCTCCCGGCTTCACGCCGCTTTTAACTTCATAAAAATTTTCAGCCTTCACACCCAACTTCACTTCGCGGGGTTCAAAAACTCCGTCTCCTTTCGCAATAAAAACAATGGCCCGCTCGCCGGTTTGGATCACCGCTTCTTCCGGAAGTGCGAGGGCTTCTCCCAAATCTGCTTCAATTTCTATGTCCACAGAAGTTTGGGGGTAGAGGTCTTTTGCTGGATTCTTCACTTGGACCTTGACCCGAAAGGTTCGAGTTCTCTGGTCATAATCGTAAACAGGGAGGATGGCGCGCACCTTTCCCATTAATTCGCGATCGCCAAAAGTCGGAATTCGGACCTTGACCAAATTCCCTTTCTTCACAAAAGGTAAGTCGTACTCATAAAGGGCCCCGTAGATGTTGAGATTTTCATTTCGTATCGGTCGCAACCGCCCTGAATCCTGCATAAAGGAAGGATTTAAAAGATTGTCCGACCCGACGTATCCGCCCGTGCGAATTTTCTTGGTGAGTTTTCGTTTTTCCACAGTTCCCATTTTCACGCCCATGAGCTGTTGTTTTTCCTCCGGAATCCGGATGGTGGCGTGGCTTGGAATTTGGCTGGCTTGTCCCTGTTCCCCCTCATAAACCGGAATGTAATCCATTCCCATCGAATCCTTTTTAGGAACGGGAGAGGTGTCGGGTTGTCCCATGGGGTTACGATAGTAAAGGATCTTCCGATCCTTTGCGGTTTCGGCAGACTCCGCCCTAAAACCGGGAACGCTTAAAACACTCAAACCTAAAACTAAGATAAGAAATATTTTTTTCATTGAATGCTCCTTTCCAAAAAAACACACCCTGCGTACGGACTAAATCTGGAAAAGAGAAATTCTAGAGACGAAGCGTTTGGAGGCTGAGGTAAAGCGGAGAGGAAATCGGCGGAGGTCCGGAGTCAGACGAATGACCCAGCGCCGTTTCCGGAGTTGTTCTTTCCGATAAAGCAGGCAGAACAAAAATAAAAGAAAGGACTCGGGTTAAAGAAATCGATGTGAGAGAACGAAGAAAATCGCCACGCTCTCTTTCCTTCAATTGAAGAGGAGCGCAACAACCGCAATCCTTACTTGAAATGGAAGAAGTCTGAGAAGTCGCGGCGTGGGCCTGGGGGCAACACTGACAAAGAAGTGCAAGCCAGGGACCTATTAAAACAATAACCAACAAAAGCGAAAGCGGTTTTTTCATCGCTTTAAACCTTAACACGACTTGAGTTACATTTCAAGCAGGCGATAAAAAACCCCTCCATAATAGGCGTGGGAAGGACTCGAATCGCCTCACGCACCGACGGATGAAAGGCTTTATCTTCCCATTGGGTGAGGCCAGGCATGTGATTCGGAAAAGGCGGTTTGATTTTCTGGATTTCAACACTCGCGCCAAATTTCTTAAGCGCCCAATCGAGCATACCTTCATTTTCTTCCGGCGCAAAGGTGCAGGTTGAATAAACTAAAATCCCGCCCACTTTGAGTGCCGCAAGCGCTGAGAAAATAAGCCCCCTTTGCTTTCGGACCATCTCCTTAATCTTGGCAGGTTTCCAGTAACGATAAGATGCCGGCTCGCGGATTTGAAATCGGCCTTCAGCGCTGCACGGGGCATCCAGAAGAATCCGGTCAAAACCCTCCGGCTCTTCGCGGCCGAATGACTCGCCGTATTTCATCGTGAGTTTTACATTTCGGGCGCCTTGACCATCGACATTCGCTTTCAATTTAAAAAAACGGATGCGGTTATTGTCATTCGCAACAATCTCGCCTTCTCCCTTCATAAGACACGCCATCTGCGTCGTCTTACTGCCGGGCGCGGCCGTAAGGTCCAACACCCTCTCCCCCGGTTGCGGGTTCAAAATAAGCGGAGGGATCATGCTGGAAAGGCCTTGCACATAGATCTCACCTTTTTTGTAAGCTTCGGTTTCCTGTAATTCCCGAAGCCTGCCTCCCTGCAAAATAAAGGCCTCGGGATACCAGAAAACTTTTTCCAAACGGAAACCTTGATGTTCTAGTTTTTCCTGAAGGACGACAGGAGAAGTTTTAAGAGAATTGACCCGAAAAGTCGTGGGCGTTTGTTCGGTAAAGGTGTTGGCGACCGTGTCCCATTTTTGAGACGGAATGATTCGCTTGAGTCTTTCCAGGAAAAGTTCGGGCAGTTTCTGGACTTCGCTTCTCATCCCGACTAATATACTTGGGAGCTTCCATGATTCAACCGGTATTAATTATCCAAGGCGGCGCGGGCCGAAAATTCACCGATCGCCGAAGGCCTGCTTTGCTTCATAAAAAAATTTCCCACATCCTAAAACTCGCCTATAAAAAACTGACCGAAACCAATGCGCTTAAAGCGGTCACTTACGCCGTCCGGCTTCTGGAAGATGATCCTGAGTTTAATGCCGGGACGGGCTCCCAACTTCAGGCGGACGGTCACGCGCGCCTCTCGGCATCTCTCATGGATGGAAAATCCGAGCGTTTTGCCGGCGTCATCAATCTGGAGCGAATCAAAAATCCCATTTTTGTAGCGCGGGCGCTTCTTTCCGAAACTGATCGGGTGCTGGCCGGTGAAGGCGCTTTCCGGTTTGCAAAAAAATTAGGATTAAAGCCGCAAGATACCCGCACCTCCGGCGCAATCCGGCGCTGGAAAAAATGGCAAAGTGCGGGTTTTGACACGGTCGGTGCTTGCGCGCTCGACCGTTACGGTCATCTCGCCAGTGCGACTTCCAGCGGCGGACGGGGATTTGAGCAACGGGGTCGAGTGAGCGACAGCGGGATGCCAGTCGCCAATTATGCCCATGAAAAATGCGCCGTTTCGGCAACGGGGATCGGTGAAGAAATCATCGAAGAAGGTCTCGCGATTAAAATCGCAACGCGTGTTTTGGATGGGATGAAGCTTGGGCAGGCTTTTCGCCAAACTTTCTCAGAAATTGGGGCAAAAGGAAAACAAATGGGTGCCGTAGGACTCGATTCAAAAGGAAATGTGGCTTACGCTTCTACAACGGAAGTGCTTATTTTTGGCTGGCAAAAAGGAAAACGCATCTTTGTCTCACCCTAAAACCGCCCGCAGCTGAGTGATATCCTTCGAAATTGCTTTTGTCACCTCGACCGTCGCCCGAATCAAATAAATCATATAAAAAATCATCGCGATCGTAAGGATGATCTTCCAACCTTTGCCGAATTTCGGGCTCTTGTAAACCAGCGGCAGACCGAAAGGACCCAAGACAAAAAATAAAAGCAAAATCACGACCCACGGCCGGTAATACCACTTTTCCTCGTCAGGCATAAAGGGCCAATTCTTTTTGTGCGCCGGGCCGTTCAAAGGGCGGACGAGAGAGGGGTGGTTCTTCCTGATTGAGGCCTAATTTTTTGCAGTGGAGATAAAAGAGTTTTACGATATTTTCCCAGTAAGGACCCTGGCCGCGGTGCGCCAAACCCGGTTGGGGTTTGGCACTCCGCAGTACCCGCGGCGGTCGGCCGCGGGTGCCGCGGTGGCGTTCGCCAAATTCCGAATTGGTAAGCTTTCCCTCACGCACTTCGCGAATCCGGTTCAAGATCTTTTCCGCCTGAAGAGGAAAACTTTTCTGAATCCGGGAAATAAAAACCGGCTTCACGTTGGCCGAGAGACGCAGGAGGGAAGGAGAAGCGCTTTTTGCCCCGCATTCTTTGGCGCGTTTCAAAATCTGCGGGATATCGGAATCGCTCAAGCCGGGAATGATCGGCGCCACCAAAATTCCCACATCGATCCCCGCTTCGGCCAAAAGCCGGACCGCTTCAAAGCGCTTACTAATGGAAGCAGCGTTTGGTTCCACCAAGCGCGCTGTCTTTTCATTAAAAAAAGGGATGCTCACGCAAACCGAGAGATGAGTCCTCACGTGGAGTTTTTCTAAAACATCCAAATCGCGTGTGATCAGAAAGGACTTCGTAATCAGACTCGCCGGATTGCCAAACTCGAGACAGACTTCAAGACACCGGCGCGTCAATTGATAACAAGCTTCGAGCGGCTGGTAACAATCCGTGTCGCCGGAAAACATGATCACTTCCCCTTTCCATGAAGGTTTCAGGAAAGCCTCGCGCAAAAGTTCCGGCGCTCTTTTTTTGACTAAAATTTTTGTTTCAAAATCGCTTCCCGCGCCGAAACCGAGATATTCGTGCGAAGGCCGGGCGTAACAATAGGCGCAGGCGTGAAAACAACCCCGGTAAGGGTTAACGCTCCACCGAAATCCGAGGTCCGGAGAATCATTTCGCGCCAGAATCGTCCGCGTCGAGTCTTTAAAAATCTCGAGTTTCGCTTGCGGATCTACCCCCTCAAAATATTCCACAAAATGAGACTCAAAAGGACTGGGCGGATTCTCGACCTTTTTCATTTTTGCGGAGCGCCGGCAAGGATCGTCAGGATCGAGCGCGCCAGCTCCTGACACGAACCGTAAGCTTTGAGGTATTCCTTCAGTTTTCGGTTTGCCTGAAGAAGCTGGTCCGATTCCAGATGTGTTCTGAAAATCATGTCGCGGACCTGCACCGGATTCGGCAAGATCGCCTCTTCTTCGAGATCGGTGAGAGCCTGTTTGGGATCAAGATTGGGCATGGGAAACCTCCATAGCATTATTCTATTCCACGAACGCGGGGTTTTTTAAGAAAAAATCTTTATTTCTTTGGAAAGACGCGAAATGGAGAGCTGGCCGGGAGCCTCGGGACGGCCTAAAGAGCCGTAAGTTAAAAGCGATCCAAAAAGGGGCGCTAACACACGCGTCGGTTGGCCGAGGCGTCCCATGCTGATCGTAATTAAATGCTGGTCACGGTTGCGCTCCGTGAAAAGAAGAAGGCGCGCCACATCGTCCGGATTTTTCGGCGTTGCGACAATCTTCACAAAATTCGCCCGTTTCTTTTTGGCCTTTCGGAGAAGATTCGTTAGGACAGGGTCCGGCGGGGTTTGGCGGAAATTATGATAAGAAAGAATGACCTGCTTTCCTTTTCGGCGGGCCAAAGGAACCAAAACTTTCGTGAGGTGCGCTGAAGCAAGTTCCAAATCCACGGCATCGACCCACGGAAGGAGGGTTTTGAAAAGCTCGATCCGTTTGCTATCAGGAATAAAACGTCCGCCACCTTCTTTTTTGCTCCGAATCGTAGCGATCAAAGGAAAACCCATCTTGCGATAAGAACGGATTTTTTGAAAAAGGGGCTTGCTTGAAATTTGAGGGAAGCGGTCGATCCTGAGTTCCAGAATTCGGGCGCCTAGACGTTTGGCTTTTTGAATTTGGGCCCGGGTTTCGCGGCCGTTTAGCGTGAACGCAATCGCCGGCCTGTCCAGCCGGAGCCTGCCGATCTTAATCAGGAACACCCCATAGAATTACCGCAATTGAGGCATTTGTAGCAAGAGCCTGAACGCACCGTCACATGCCCGCAGTGATCGCAGAAAGGCGCATCCCCCATCATGTTTGAAAGATGCCCATCTAAGGGATCGGTATGAACGAGAAATTCGGATCCGCTGTCGGGATTGACACGAACGATCTTCACTTGAGGCGAATCTTGGTGCTTTGCGCCTTTCCCGTTCCCTTTTCCGTTGCCTTCGCGCTTATCACCGTTGGCCCCTTTTATCTTGGGCGAAACTTCGTCGTTGGATTTTGCTTTTTCGGTCTCGGCAGCGGCCTGTTCGGGCGGGACCTGGATGAAATCGGTGCGGCCGAGATATTCCATGCCGAGGACACGGAAAATATAATCCACGATGGACGTGGCGTATTTCACATTCGGGTGATCCACGGTGCCCTGGGGCTCAAAACGGGTGAAGGTGAAAACGTTCACATACTCGTCAAGCGGCACACCATATTGCAACCCCAGTGAAACAGCGATCGCAAAGCAGCTCATCATTGAGCGGTAAGCGGCGCCTTCTTTGTGAACATCGATAAAAATCTCTCCCAAGCCGCCGTCTTTATATTCTCCCGTCCGAAGATAAACTTTTTGTCCGCCCACGCGCGCTTCCTGGGTAAAACCCTGCCGCTTTTTGGGGAGCCGGCGCCGGTGGAGCACCAGTTTTGCCTCTTCTTTCTTTTCAGAAGCATCACCGGAGGTGCTATTGAGAGGCTGGGAGGCTTTGGAACCGTCCCGGTAAAGGGCAACGGCTTTCAGTCCCAAACGCCAGGATTCGATGTAGAGCCGCTCGATCTCTTCCACGGTGGCTTCATGGGGAAGGTTGATGGTTTTTGAAATCGCCCCGGAGATAAAGGGTTGCGCTGCCGCCATCATCCGCACATGCGACATAGGCTCGAGAAAACGTTTCCCGTGGCGGCCGCATTTATTGGCGCAATCAAAGACGGAAAGATGTTCCGGTTTGAGATAGGGAGCGCCTTCAATCGTCATCATCCCGCAGATGATGTTATTCGCCTCTTCGATTTCCGCCTGAGAAAATCCCAGGGTCTTGAGGAGATTAAAATTGGGATCGCTATATTGTTCTGTCTTGAGACCGAGTCGCTGTAATGTCTCTTCACCCAAAGTCCATTTCGTAAAAGCGTAGGGCAAATCAAAAACGGTCGGCAGAACCGCTTCCGCGCGGCGCAGGTCTTCGGGAAGAAGTCCTTTTTCGCGCAGGGTAATTTCATTGATCCAGGGCGCCCCTTTAAAAGACGCGGTACCTTGGATGTATTCAATGATGTCGTGAATTTCTCCTTCGCTGTAGCCCAACTTCTTCAGGGCCTGTGGCACCGATTGATTCACGATCTTAAAATAACCGCCGCCCGCCAGCTTCTTAAATTTAACGAGCGAAAAATCAGGTTCAATTCCCGTCGTGTCGCAATCCATGAGAAGTCCGATGGTCCCGGTGGGAGCAATCACCGAAGCTTGGGCGTTACGGTAGCCGGCGTGTTCGCCAAATTTCACAGCCTCATCCCAATCGGCGTGGGCCGCTTCCAAAAGATCGGGAGGACAATGTTCTTTACTGATCCGGTAAGCCGCGTTGCGGTGTTTGCTCATCACATGAAGCATGGGAGCGCGATTTTTCTGAAAACCCGGGAAAGGACCTTTGCTAGCCGCAATCTCGGCGGAAGTGCGGTAAGCGCGTCCGGTCAGAATGGCCGTTACGGCTCCTCCGATGGCCAGAGCTTCCGGGCTGTCATAAGGAATGCCGTTGACCATATAAAGCGTTCCGAGGTTGGCATAGCCCAGACCGAGCGGACGATAATCGTGACTGTTTTGTCCGATAACTTGGGTTGGATAAGAAGCGAGGTCCACGATGATTTCCATTGCCGTGATAAAAATCTTCACGGTGTGCCGGAAACCTTCAATGTCAAACTTGCCTTCTTCATCGGCAAACTTCATCACATTAATAGAAGCAAGGTTGCAGGCGGAATCGTTCAGGAACATATATTCACTGCAAGGATTCGAGGCGTAGATCCGGTCGGTGTTGGAGGAGGTATGCCAATCATTGATGGTCGTATCGAACTGGACGCCGGGATCGGCACAAACCCATGCGGCTTCTGCGATCTTGTGCATCATCTCCCGCGCCTTGTAGACCTTGTGGACTTCCCCATTCGTGCAGAAGCGGGTCACCCATTCGCGGTCTTCCAAGACCGCTTTCATAAATTCGTCATTGATACGCACTGAATTGTTGGAATTCTGCCCGGAAACAGTCTTATAGGCTTCTCCGTTAAAGTCGGCGGGGTATCCGGCAGCGATAAGGCCCCGGGCCTTTTTTTCTTCACGAACCTTCCATTCAATAAAGTCTGCAATTTCAGGGTGATCCATATCCAGGCATACCATTTTGGCGGCCCGCCGGGTCGTGCCTCCGGATTTGGTGGCGCCGGCCCCTTTGTCGAGAACCTCCAAAAAGGACATGAGTCCTGAAGATGTACCTCCACCTGATAGTTTTTCGTGACGGCTGCGGATTTTTGAAAAATTCGTTCCGGTGCCGGAGCCGAATTTAAAAAGACGGGCTTCGTTTTTCACCAATTCGAAGATGGACATCAAATCATCGTCAACTGATTGGATGAAGCAGGCAGAACACTGAGGGTGAGAGTAGGAATCGGTGGTTTCTTTGATTTCACCTGTCTCGGGATCCCAATACCAATTTCCTCCCGAACCCTTCACTCCATATTCATGAGAGAGACCGCAATTAAACCAAACCGGGGAATTGAAGGCGCATTTTTGAGTAATCAGCATATGGGAGAGTTCGGCTTCAAAAGTCTCGGCATCTTCTTGGCTGTGGAAGTAAGCGCCCAGTTTTTCCCCCACGGTGCGGATCGTATGAGCGATCCGGTGCACGACCTGTTTTGCGCTGATCTCGTGTCCCGTCCCAGGAACTCCGGCCTTTCTAAAGTATTTTGAAACAATAATATCAGTAGCTAATTGAGACCATTCCTTGGGGACTTCCACATTTTCCATTTTGAAAACCGTGCTTCCGTCCGGGTTGCCAATCACCGAAGTCCGTTTCTCGTATTCGATTTCATCAAGAGGATTCACACCGGCGTGAGTGAAGACGCGGGAGAAGGACAATCCGGCGCCAAAATGGATATCTCGAATGTCTTCTGAGGAAGAAACGGGCTTCTGGGTTTTTACGCTCATGGGATTCTCCTTTGGGGGTGGCAAACTGCTTTTACCTTACCAGATCTTGGGGTTATTTTCAATATCTCTACCATATCTTGTGCCTGCAGAGTATGAATCGTCCTGCTTGGTTTTTTGCTTTAATCTTTTTTGAAGGGTCTTTTTCTCAAATTAAAGGTTAAAAAAGAGAAAAAAATAAGGATAATTTCGGTTTTCTGAAATTATCCTGTTTAATTGCAGATAAAAACACCACAGGGTTGAGATAAGTTTCTCTTTTCCCCTTAATTTTTCTGTTTTGAGCGACCCGTCAATCAAAGAACATCATTCAATTGCTGATGTGATAGGCATTTTACCGCCGCAAAAAAGAATGTCAAACAAAATTCCTAGATTATTTTCCGATGCAAAATTCTTGAAAGAGGACGTCCAGAAGATCTTCGGAATAAACTTCTCCGATCAATTCGCGCAAGGCATCAATCGCTTTCTTTAAATCGATGAGAATAAGCTCGGAAGGGATTTCTTTTTCCATTCCTTCCCGGACAAGCTCGAGTGACTCCAAAGATTCTTCCAGCGCATTCTTGTGACGCAACCTTGTTAAGGTGGGGCTCTCCTGATTGACGCGGCGGCCTTTTATTTTTTCTTCGATACTTTTTTCCAATCGATCAATGCCTTTTTCTGTCCTGCAGGAAATAAGACAAGGCTCTTGTGAACTGAGCGAATCGATTTTTAATTTTTGGGGAAGATCTGTCTTGTTGATGACGACGAGATAATCCTTGTCACGAATTTCTTCGAGAATTTCTTCGTCTTCCGAGGTCCATTCCGAGGACCCATCCAAAAGAAATAGAAAGAGGTCCCCTTCTTTGAGATAGTGGCGGGTTTTGTCCATCGCCATTTGATCAAGGGGATCCTTGGGATTCGCTGTAAGCCCTGCCGTATCAACCAATTGGAGGCCAATTCCGCCGATTTCGATCTCCTCTTCCAGGGCGTCGCGGGTGGTACCGGGAATGGGAGACACAAGGGCTCGATCCCTCTCGAGTAGGGCGTTTAAAAGAGAGGATTTCCCCACATTGGGACGCCCGACAATCACCGTAAGGATTCCTTCGCGCAGACACGCTCCCCTTTTGAAGCTGGCAATGAGGGCGCTGATGTCTCCGGTGATTTTTTTCATTTGCCGGATATTTTCCTTGCGCGAATCCACCTCAAGGCGCTCATCGGGGAAATCCAGACCGGCTTCCAAATGAGAATAAATTTTGAGAAGCGCGTCTTTTAAGTGGTGAATTTTCCGCGAAAGACTTCCCTGAAGTTGACGCACGGCGACTTCCAAAGAGGCTTCGCTCTTTGCGCGGATCAAATCGAGGACTGCTTCCACTTGGGTCAGATCCAGCTTTCCATTGAGAAAGGCCCGACGCGTGAATTCCCCGGGCTCAGCCGCGCAGGCACCGTGAGAGAAAAATAATTCCAGAATTCTTTGGGTGACGCGCATCCCGCCGTGACAACTGATTTCAATGACATCTTCACCGGTATAGGAGTGCGGCGAGCGAAAAATGCTTACAAGGACTTCGTCAATGATTTCTCCTTTTTCATCTAATAGGTGGCCGTGATGAATCGTATGCGACGCTGCGTCGGCTAAATTTTCTTTCTTGGAAGGGTGAAAAAACCGGGAAACAAGCGAAAAGGTTTCTTTTCCGCTTACGCGAATTACGGCAATCCCCCCTTCGCCCGGCGGAGTGGAAAGCGCCGCGATCGTATCTTCCGAGTTTAATTTCGACATTCGGGGCGGATCTCTCCTATTAAGTAAAAGGACCCCGTAGCCACGATAAGATCCCCGGGAAACGCCAGTTTTTGGGCTAGTTCCAGGGCTTCTTTTGAGGAGGCTGTGGGGAGGAGTGTTTTGAAATGTGGCCGGGCTTCGGAAAGAAGGGCTGAGACTTCTTTGGCACGTGAGTTATCGCTTTGAGTGAGAATACACACATCGAAAACCTTAGAGAGAAAAGGAAACATGCGCTCGGAACGCTTATCGCGGGAAGTGCCGAAAATGAGAATCTTCCGCCTCGCCCCAAAAATCCGGTTCAAATTGCGGGAAAGGACTTCAACGGACTTGGGGTTGTGCGCCCCATCTAAGAGAATGGAAGGCTTGCCTGAGAAAACTTCCATTCGGCCCGGCCAATGATTGGAGGAAATCCCGCGCCTCATGGCATCTTCGGTGATAGGAAAATGGTGGCTTTCCCGAAGAATCGCGGCGGCCCGAAAAGCCATGGCTGCATTCAATTTTTGAAAGTCCCCTAAAAGACGGGTCTTCATTCCTTTAAGATAAAGGGGCGGCTCAAGCCGGCAGCGGCGCTTGCGTGCGACTTTTTGAATTTCTCTTGTCACTTCGCGCTCCTGGGGCGCCACCACCACCTTGCAGCCGGGCCGTAAGATGGCGACTTTCTCACGCGTAATTTCCGCGAGCGTATTTCCCAAAAAGGCCTCGTGGTCATAATGAATCGGAGTGAGCATCATCAGTTTCGCCGGAAGGACGTGCGTTGCATCCAGCCTTCCTCCCATTCCGACCTCAAAAATGGCCGCCTGCGCTTTTTTTTCTTTAAATAAAAGCGAGGCAAGAAGAGTTAGGATTTCAAAATAAGTAAAAGCCTTTGAGTGCGCCTTTCGAAGCTTTCTTTGGATTTTGAGGAGACCCTTGGAAAAATCCCGCTCCGAGACCGGCTTTCCTCCGATCCAAATCCGCTCGCGCGGCCCCTCCAAATGCGGTGAATGATAAAAGCCCACGCGCAGCCCGCTTTGGCGAAGGATTTCAGAGAGGAAATAACCGGTGGATCCTTTTCCCTTGGTTCCGGCAATGACCACCGTGAAAATTCCCTTCTCGGGATGGCCGAAAATTTTGAGGAGCTCGCGCATCCGTTTGAGATTCCAGATTCTCGAATGCGGCTTGGGGACCTGCTCCAGATTCAGGAAGGAATTTAAAAAAGAAAGGGCCTTCAATGCCGAAAATGCCTCATCCCCGTAAAGACCATGGCGATCCCCGCCTGATTGCAGGCGTCAATCACATCGCCGTCGCGGATCGAACCGCCCGGCTGGATCACGGCGCGGATACCGGCGCGCTGGGCCACTTCAATGGAATCGGGCATCGGAAAAAAGGCATCGCTTGCAAGGACAGCGCCTTCCGCCCGGAATCCGGCCTTTCGGCAGGCGATTTCCACCGAATCCACGCGCGACATCTGTCCGGCTCCGATACCGACCGTCTGATGATTTTTGGAAATCACAATCGCATTCGATCGGACCGCCTTCACGCATTTCCACGCAAAAAGAAGTTCCCGCAGATCATTTTTTCCGACTTTGACGCGCGTAACACAACAAAAACTTTTTAGCAGCTTCTTCTCCTGCGAACGCAACGAACGATCCCGGTCCTGCAGAAGGACGCCGAATTTGGTAAAGCGGACATCCCACGGACCGCCTTCCGAAAGGGGGCCGATTTCCACCGGACGGACATTCTTTCTTGCTTTGAGGAATCGAAGAGCCTCGGGACGAAAACTCGGGGCGACGATCAACTCAATAAATCGCAGAAGTTCGTAAAGTTTTTTTGCAGCCGCCAGATCCAGAGGACGATTGACCCCGATAATTCCTCCGAAGGCCGACATGGGGTCGGATTCAACCGCCTTTTGAAGCGCCTGGGACAGATTTTTTCCCTCGGCAACGCCGCAAGGATTTGTGTGTTTGATCACACAGGCGGCCACGGCGCCGAATTCGCGCAAGGTATCCACCGTCGCTTCCAAATCAAGAAGGTTATTGAAAGAAATTTCTTTACCGCCCAAGACATGAAAATCAAAACGGGGCCGTCCGAGGCGCCGGTAAAGTGCTCCCCGCTGATGCGGATTCTCACCGTAACGCAGATCCAGGGCCTTTTCATAAACCACATCAAGCCGTGTCGGGAGAGAGGTGTCTTCGCGCTCATCTTCTTCGCGGCGCAGGTAGCGTGCGATCAAATGGTCATAAAGGGACGTTCTCTCAAAAACTTTTTGAGCAAGGCGGGAGCGTAATTCCAGAGAAACTTTCCCTGTCTTTACGAATTCCCCAAGGACCCTCTCATAATCTTTCGGATCCGTCACCACGACGACCGATTCATAATTTTTAGCGGCGGCCCGCAACAGGGTGGGGCCTCCGATATCGATATTCTCGATGGCGGTTTTAAGGCTGACACTTTTTTCGGAGGTTACTTTTTCAAAAGGATAGAGATTGACCACCACGAGATCGATAGGAAGAATTCCGTGTCGGGCCGCTTCGCGGCGATCCGATTTTCGGTCCCGCCGGAAGAGGATTCCCCCGTAAACGTTAGGATGAAGGGTTTTGACTCTGCCTTCGAGAATTTCAGGGAAACCGGTGAGTTCAGAAACAGAACGGGCCGGGACCCGGGCCTGTTTTAGGGCCTTCAAGGTTCCTCCCGTGGAAAAGATTTCTACCTTTTTTTTATGGAGGGTGCGCGCGAAAGGGATTAAGCCGGTCTTATCAGAAACGCTGATCAAGGCCCATTTAATTTTTTGCATTTCGAATTTCCTTCCGAACCTGGCGGCGAAAAATCGCCTGAAGTTTGCGAGTGATTGGGCCGGGACGTGTGAAACCAATCTCGCGAGCGTCCACTTCCCGGATCGGAAGAATTTCCCAGGAGGTGTTCGTGAGAAAGGCCTCTTGCGCATTGAAGAGTTCGTGGCGCGTAATCGGCCGCTCTTCAACGGGAATTTTTCCCAGGCGCGCACATTCTATCACAAAGCGGCGGGTCACTCCATTGAGGAGGCCGTTCGGAGGGGGGGTGAGAAGGTGTCCTGACGCTACGATAAAAAGATTGCCGATCCGCGCCTCGGTCAAATAGCCTCCAGAATTAAGGAAAAGGAGTTCGTAATTGCCAGCCGGCGCCGGATCCAGCGTTCCGAGGACCTGGTTGAGGCAGGCCGTACTCTTCGCTTCCGGAAAAGCGGCCTGAGAAAGATTCCTCGGCACCGGACTTGTTCTGAGGGCAACCCCCTTTTCGTAAATTTTAGGCGGATGCGTTTTCTCCGTGACAATGATAAAAAGTTTTTCGCCGAGGAGCGTGATCCGGATAAAAGCTTCCTTTTTGCCAGAATCAGCGAGCGATTTTTTGAGTGTTTTTAAAAGCTCTTGGCGATTTTCCGGAATTTTTAATCCCACCGTCTTGGCCGATTCGTAGAAACGGTCCAAATGGTCTTCGGCGCGAAAAAAAACGCCGCCATATGTGCGCAGGCTTTCATAAATTCCCGTGGTTTCATCGGAAAGTAAAGTCGCCCTTACCGATTCTTGTTTCACGAGAAAGAGGCCTCCACCAAAGCCTCAGCTAATGCTTCCCCTTTGGCGAGGGTTTCCTCATATTCCCGCTCAGGATCGGAGTCGGCCACAATTCCCGCGCCCACCTGGAAATAACCTTTCTTTCCCAAGAGGACGAGTGTGCGGATGGCGATATTCATCATCAAATTTCCGTCAAAGCCCACATAGCCGAGCGAGCCCGTGTAAATCCCCCGCCGGACGGGTTCGAGTTCATCAATAATTTGCATCGAGCGGATTTTAGGGCACCCGGTGATCGTGCCGCCGGGAAACATCGCCCGGATCAAATCCCACGCGTCTTCTGCGGGACGAAGCCGGCTAGTGATTTCTGAGACGATATGCTGGACGCGTGCATAGGGCTCCAACCTCATGAAATCTTTTACGCGCACGCTTCGCCATTCGGAAACACGGCCCAAGTCATTTCTTTCTAAATCGACCAACATTAAATGTTCGGCCCGCTCCTTTTCATTCGATAAAAGTTCCCGGGCAAGTTTTTGGCTTTCCCGTTGATTCCGGCCGCGCGGCCGGGTCCCCGCAATAGGACAGGTCACGCAAAGCCTCCCCTTTTTAGAAACCAAAAGTTCCGGCGAGGAACTCGCAATGAAAAGATCGTTCCAACGGAACGCGGCCGAAAAAGGAGAGGGGTTCGTTTCTCTCAGCCGACCATAGAGGCGTAGCGGCGAACCGTCAAAATCAAAAGAAAACCGCTGCGACAAATTGGCCTGATAAATATCCCCCGCCTCGATGTAGCGTTTGGTTTTTTTCACCATGGTTTCGAAATTCGATTTGGAAATCTCGGGCCGGAAACGAAGGAATCGGAAATGGCCGTTGGAGGATTTTGAATCCACCTTTAAAACTTCTTTCATCTCTTGTAATTTTTTTTGAGCCCGCGCGTACGCTTCCCGGAAAGAGACGCCTTTTTTCGGAATCAACCAGGAGATTAAAATATACTGGTCTTCCTTATGATCAAATGCCATCAAGTCGTGAAAGAAAAGAAACCCCAGATCGGGAGTCGCGGGGCCTTTTTTGGGACGGAAGGAAATCGGCTCAAATTCGTTCGCCAGTTCGTAGCCCAGATAACCGATGCCTCCTCCGGTAAAAAAATCGGGCGCCCAGCCGGACGGAATTTTGATGTCCTTGAAAATCTTTCTTAACTCGGCCGTTAAGTTGGGGTTTTCAATCACCTGATTTCTCTCCCCTTCCAGGATGAATTTTTTATCCTGATAACTTGCCCTCAAATAAGGCTGCCAACCAAGGTAGGAATAACGCTGGGCCGGTGGGGCGAAGCGAAGGCTGTCGAAGAAAAAACTATAAGGGCTTTTCGGAAAAACCCGCTGATAAAGTTCCCAGGGCAGAAGCGAGGATTTTTTCTTAGCGGTGAGGGGCGCCGCCTGTCCTGATTGATAAAGAGAAGATAATTTTTTGAGAGAAAACACGCTTTAGACTTTTTTGCTTTCGATCGATTTGAGGTACTTCAGAAAATCGCTGTCGGTCGTCAAAATAAGCCGGCTTGATTTCAATCCCTCGCGGTAAGTTTCGAGGGTATTCAAAAAGGTGTAAAATTCGGGGTCTTTGGAATAAGCCTGCGCGTAAATCTGTGTAGCTTCGGCATCGGCCTTCCCCTTGAGTTCTTGCGCCTTACGGTAGGCTTCCGAATAAATCCTTTTGAGCTCCCGCTCCTTCTGTCCTTCAATTTCCATGCGGATGGCCTGACCTTCGGATCGAAGCTTCTCGGCCGCGCGCTTTCGCTCGGAGATCATCCGCTCAAAGACGCGCCGCTGGACCGACTCGATGTAATTGATCCGTTTGATCCGCACGTCCACGAGTTCAATTCCGTAATCGGAAACGATTTTCCGTGCTCGTTCCAGGATCTCGCGCGTAATAGCATTGCGGCCCACTTCGATTTTCTCGAAAGTTTCTTCCGCGCTGATGTCCTCTTCCTTCACTTCGACTTCCAAAATACGGTTGCTGTTGCGCACCACCTCCGCCGCTTCGTAGCGCGTGATGTAATCGCGCGTCATGCCGTCAATGATGTCATCCAGACGGGATTGGGCATTGGCCTCATGGCGCATCGTTTGGAGAAATTTCAAAGGCTCGGCGATTCTCCAGCGCGCCGTCACGTCCACCCAAATAAATTTTTTATCTTTCGTGGGAATTTCTGACGGATAACCGTCCCACTCCAGAATGCGCTTGTCCAAATAATTAACCTGTTGGATGAAGGGTGTTTTCCAATAAAGTCCCGCCTTCTGAATCACATTGCCCATCGGCTCGCCGAACTGGGTGATGACCGCCTGTTGGCTTTCGGTAACGGTGTAAGCGCTATTCAAAGCGAGAAAACCGGTGGCCGCCGTTAAAATAATCAAAAAGGGGATAACGCTTTGTCTCATGGCGTACGCTCTTTTTTTTCTGAAAGATTTAAAAGAGGCAGAATCCCTTTTTGGGATTCATCAATGAAGATCTTTTCTTTCAACTGAGGAAGGACTTCTTTTAAAGTTTCCAGATAAAGCCGTCGGCGCGTCACTTCCGGGGCCAAACGATAAGATTCCCAAACCGGAAGGAATCTTTCCGCGTCTCCCTTCGCCCGATTCACACGGTCGAGGGCATAACCTTCCGCCTGGCGGATCGTCTTTTCCGCTTCTCCCTTAGCCTTCGGAACGGAGCGGTTATAATCCTCCCAAGCCTGGTTGATGGATTTTTCTTTTTCCTGACGCGCCTCATTGACTTCATTAAAGGAAGGTTTCACTTCATCCGGGGGGTTCACATCCTGCAGCACCACATTGAGGATCTCAATCCCGACTTGATAACTATCGAGAACTTCCTGCAGTTCTTTTTCCACCCGTTTGCGGATTTCTTCTCTTCCGGAAGTTAAAACTTCATTCAAAGTGTGATCGCCCACCACAACGCGCATGACGGCTTCGCTCATGTTGCGGATGGTTTCCTGAATATTGCGAATGCGAAAAGCAAATTGGACCGGATCCTTCACCCGGTACTGAACAATCCACTCCACGATCGCCGTATTGAGATCGCCGGTCAGCATCAGCGATTCATCCAAAAAAGGATTGCCTTCATTCGCCCAGACCCCTTTTTGCTGGGGTCGGGAGGTCCCGGTGGAACGGGTAAAAAGTTCCATCTGATATTCACGGCCATTATAGAGAGTACGCACTCCCGCCTGAACGGTGCGAAATCCAAACTCTTCTTTAAAAACGTGCTTCACTTTCACCTTTTGCACGGTTTCGATTCCAAAAGGAAATTTCATGCGAAGGCCCGGCGGGGTCGTGCGGACATATCGGCCAAAGCGCTGGACCACTCCCATTTCGTCCGGATCAATTTGATAAAAGGAAGTTCCGAAAAAGGCCAGAAGAAGGACGAGAGCCGTGAAGGGGAAAACAAACGGCCGAAGATCGGGCCAACGGTTCAGCGGGTTGCCGGAAGGAAAATTCATTTCCATAAATTCAACGCCTCATGACTTGTGATGATAAAAGAAAAGTCCGCTCGCGAGCTTGGGGTAAAAGTAGGTGGTCTTTTGAGGCATTCGCTCGCCTTCTTCTGCCAATTTGAGGACATCTGCCACCTCAGGCGAGCGCATCAGAAAAGCCGCTTCGGCTTTGCCTTGGCGTACCGCAGAAGCCGCTTCTTCCCAAGAACGAGTATATTCTATCAAACCCTGACGGGCTTCTCCAGAAGTCCCCCACAGCCGGTCAAATACAAAATAACTCAGGAGATTGGCTTCATTTTCATACCACAGGTCGGGCTTTCCCGCGGGAAGGAGCGATCGGACGGCTTTTGGATCTTTTAGCCGTAAGAGAAAATTCCCTTCTGCGCCGAAAAACCCTCCAAAAACTTTTTCACTTCGCGGGCGCTTTTCCAAGCGTTCAAAAAGTTTGGTTTCCTCAGCAGGAACAAAATCAAAATATTGTTTGGCTCGATCCAAAAATTCTTTTTTGGAAGACGGGGCGAACGATTTAACGATCCGGTGAGTGGGAAGCATCAAAAGGCCTTCATCTGAAAATTCCACAAGGGCGATCATGACAAAATCGAAAGGAGAATCGGGAGGAGCCTGGGGAAACTTTTCCCGCATTTGCCGGCGGTATTCTACGGCCGTCTCAAACCGGTGGTGACCGTCGGCAATTAAAATATTTCCGCGCGACAGAGTCTCGTGGATCTTCTGCTGCTCTTCCCTGTTCTGAATGGCCCATCCCCGATGGATGGAGCCTTGGGTATCGCTTGCTTCAAAAAGCGGGGGTTTTTTTTCATAAGACGCGAAAAGGCCTGCCAGAGAATTTTTGGAATTTTCATAAAGGCCGAAGATCGGTGAGAGGTTCGTCTTAGTTTTTTCGAGAAGGAGAAGCCGGTCCTTTTTTGGAGCGGAAAAGGTGTGCTCATGCGCAAGAACCGCTTCCGGGTGCGCTAAATTTAAAAGACCGACCAAAGCCCTGCGTTTTAGGAGCTGACCGCTCCAAAGATGATGAAAGGTTTGCTCGTAAAGATAAAAAACAGGAGAAGGATCTTGGGTGAGAGCTCCTTTTTGAGTCCATTCCTGCCAGCGCTTCGCCGCCTGTTCGTGAAAGTCCGTTTCCTTACCCAAAATCAGACGGACCACATTGAAAGGAGATTGTTGATAAAGAGTTTCCCGCTCTTGGGGGGAGATCACGTCATAAGGAGGAGCGATGACCTGATCAAGGGCAACGTGTTTAGCGTCATAACGCCACGCACGGAAAGGCCGGAAATCAAGTTCTGCCGTTTTCATACCTACTTATTTTTACTGCAATTCCCATCCAGGTTGGATAAAATTATTTCCCTATGGATCACGTTTCGGCAAAAAGGGTCCATCATATGGCCCGCTATTTCGGAATCCTGGCGCTCGTGTGCCTCTTTGGATACTCCTTCTTGGGGTTGGCCTATCCCATGCTGCTTTTCCTGGGACCATCGCTTTTTTTGACCTATCTTCTGCGCACGCAAGTCAATTTTCTTTTCGGGTGGATCCCCAATATTCCCCTTTTCAACCAGCTGCTCTTTTTTTATCCGTTGACCATCATCTATTTTGGTCTGGTGGGGTTTCAATTGAAAAATATCATTAATGAAAGAGGAAAAATCCGAATCGTGATTCTCATCATCTTTGTGGGCTTTTTGGTTTACATTCATTCTACTGCCTTCAAAGAAATTGCTCTTTATTGGGAGGGAAGTTCGAGGCCCGTTCCCGTGGTCCGCTAGATTTATTTAACCTGTGCTCCGCTCGGGATTTCGCGATCCGGCACCAAAACCGCCATCGCCCCCTCATGGGAAGCCGCTAAAATCATTCCTTCGGAAGTCACCCCCCGAATGACGGCTGGTTCCAAATTGGCCACCACCACGACCTTTTTACCGACCAGTTCGGACTCTTGATAATGAGCACGAATCCCGGCAACAACGGTTCGCTCCTCGGTGCCCACACGAATTCGCAGCACTAAAAGTTTGTCGGCTTGGGGATGGATTGTGACAGATAAAATTTCGGCGGTTTTGAACTCTAATTTTCGAAAGTCTTCAATCGTAGCCATGCTTCCCTCCTTATTAAAATGAGATTTGCATTCTACCATAACTCTCTTCTGAATGAGAAGTTACGCCAACTCGAACAGTGCCTTGATTTTGAGGCAAGGAGTGATATAATCGCTGCGTCCTTCTGGAGGAATCAATCAAGCTATGGGAAAAATCCGAATCGCCATTGCCGGGGTAGGTAACTGCACGGCTTCTCTCATTCAAGGCATCGAGTATTATCACCAGAACGGCACCGCCAGCAAGGACGAGCCGATGGGCCTCATGAATTATGACCTCGGCGGTTATTTTCCCGAAGATATCGAAGTGGTGGCGGCTTTCGATATTGATAAGCGAAAAGTCGGCTACCGTTTCGATGAGGCGCTCAAGGCCAAGCCCAATTGCGTCATGGAGCTTTGGAATCACATGCCCAAAAGCAAGGTGATTGTCCAAATGGGCCCTGTTCTGGACGGCTATTCAGAACACATGAAAGAATACCCTGCGGATCGCACCTTTCTCCCCTCCGAGCGAAAACCCGCCAACGTTGAAAAAGTCCTGCGCGACACAGGCGCTGAAATCCTCTTAAATTATCTTCCGGTGGGCTCACAACAGGCTACCGAATTTTATGCCGAGGCTTGTCTGAAAACGGGCGTCAGTTTCATCAACTGCATGCCGGTATTTATTGTCTCAGATCCCAAATGGGCCAAGCGTTTTGAAGAGAAAAGAATTCCCGTGATCGGTGATGACATCAAAGCCCAAATCGGCGCCACGATCACCCACCGAACGCTCGCCAAGCTTTTTATGGACCGGGGTGTGAAGATCGATCGCACTTATCAGCTCAACACCGGCGGCAACACCGATTTCCTCAATATGTTGAACCGCGACCGCCTGAAGTCCAAAAAAATTTCCAAGACCATGGCGGTCCAAAGCCAGCTCGATACCCCCCTTGAAGAAGAAAATATCCATATTGGTCCTTCGGATTATGTGCCCTGGCAAAATGACCAGAAGATTTGCTATCTCCGGATTGAAGGGCGCGGGTTTGCAGGTTTTCCTGTAACGGTTGAATTACGGCTTTCTGTGGAAGATTCTCCCAATAGTGCGGGCTGTGGAATCGATGCCATCCGTTGCTGCAGGCTGGCCAGAGACCGAAAAATCGGGGGTCCCCTGATTTCTATCTCCGCCTACACCATGAAGCATCCGCCTAAACAGATTCCGGATACCGAAGCCAAAGATCTCGTCAAAAAATTCATCCAAGGCACTTGTCCCCGCTAAAAATATTTTTCTCTAAAGTCTAATGCTACGACGGCTGGTCTACCCCCAGGTTGAACCTCTTCTCAATAAAGCTGCCCGGTTTCTAGCCGAAAGAAAATTCACACCCAATCAACTTACCCTTGCAGGAATGGGTTTAAATTTTTTCGCCGGGTGGATTTATAGCGGCGGTCTCTTTCCCCTCGCCGGAATTATTCTTCTCATAGGGGCGCTGGGAGATCTTTTGGACGGCCCGCTTGCGCGGCTCACGGGAAAGACGAGCCGGTTCGGAGCCTTTCTTGATTCCACGGTCGATCGCTATTCCGATTTTTTTCTTTTTGGGGGGTTAGCTTACTTTTTTGCGGTCGAACAATCATTAGGAAAATTGATTATGGTTTTAGGGATTCTGCTTGGAAGTTTTATCACCAGTTACGCAAAAGCACGCGCTGAGAGTCTCATTCCTTCGGTTTCGGTAGGTTTTTTGGAACGGCCGGAACGGCTGATTCTCTTGGTGATCGGTTCTCTCGTCCCGCCGCTAATGCCGTGGATGTTGGGGATTCTTTTGGTGGGAACCCATGCCACGGGCCTGCAGAGGATTTTCTTCGTTCAGAAAGAATTAGGGAAAAACGCTTAGGGAATCAAGACCGCGCAGGCAATCACGGTCGTCCACTTATCGTGGGTGTTGCCGCGAGCGCATTGGGTGATGGCCGTCGTTTTAACAATCTCGTTTGAGATCTTCCAGAGTTCTTTTTTCTTGTCGTAGCTGGAATCCGGATCGAACTTCACGCCCAAAATCGTAGCGAGCATGCTGGCTGCGAGATCTTCCGCATAATCCCCCATCCGTTTTTCATTCCAGCCGTAGCCGTGATGCTCGGAGAGATAACCGTATTGCTCGGGCTTTTTCGGAATCGCCATGCCCACCGAGGATCCAATGAAACGGTTGGGTTCGTTCGTCGCATTTTCGGCAATGACGACGTGAAGGATCTGGCCGGGAGTCAGGTATTTGAGGCCGGCTTCCCGCGAAATCAATTTGCAATAAGGTGGGTAAATGCTTGAGACGCGAACGATATTAAAAGGGGCAATCCCCGCGTCGCGCAGCGAGAGCTCAAAGCTTGAAAGTTTTTCTTTGTGAACACCGACTCCCTTCGTCAAAAAAATCTTCTTGGGTAGAAACACTCTTTTCTCCTATAGGTTGCGGGCCGGCTGTTGAGACCGTTCCCGGTATTGTTGACATCGCGGGCAAAAAGAACTGCTCCGGCCCGAAAGTTTGATTTTACGGATGGGGGTGGTGCAAGTCTGGCAATTTTTTCCGCCCCGGCCGTAGACACGGTGAAGTTCCTGAAACCGTCCCCGCGTTCGGTCCAAATGAAGGTAATCATCTACTGAAGAGCCGCCGTATCGGGTGGCTTCCTCTAAAACTTCGCAGATCGCTTCGTGTAAGCGAAAAAGTCGGCGCCTCGGAAGCTCGTGGGCACGCCTTAAAGGGTGAATCCCCGCCCGATGGAGAGATTCATCCGCATAAATATTCCCCAAGCCCGAAACGACTTTTTGATTGAGGAGGAGGTTTTTAATCCGCGCACGGCTTAATTTGAAAAGGGAGGCAAAGGCTTCCTGGCTGCATTCCTTGGGTTCCCGACCGAGCCGGCGCACTCCGGCGGGCCACTCGCTCTCTGCCGAAGGGCTCAAGGCAATGCGGCCGAAGCGGCGGACATCCCGGTAAAAAAGCCGTTTTCGGGAACCGGCAAAAGAAAGGATGAAATGAACGTGGGGGTCCAATTGCGCGGGGAGATCTTCAAACAAAAGTTGGCCCGTCATTCCCAAATGAAACCAAAGGAAACAATCTGAGAGTTGAATGCGGATGTATTTTCCAATTCGTCTGACTTGAATAATTTCTTTCCCGGAAATCCCGGCTTGTAATTCCTGACACGGAGAATCCAGAATCGAATCGTTTCGTACTTGGGCGCGATCGATTTCCAAACCGGTCAGGACCCGTTTTAATTCCAAAACCAAATTTTCAACTTCAGGAAGTTCGGGCATCTTCTTTTATAACGTCGCTCTCCTTATTTGTCAATTGAGAGGTTCGCGTTCGAGGAAACCGCCGCGGAGAGTGTGATAGAACTGGATGTGTTTCTCGCCTCGCCGCCAACAATAATAAATAAATTTTCCTTCCCGGCGGGCCAAAAAATCGATCAATCCGCGCTCGGGATGGCGCAGAAGGCAACCTAGTTCACGGATTTTTTTGATCTCTTTTTCGAGTCTCAAGAGGGTTTGTTCCAACTCCTGAAGTCTTTCTGTGGGCGGGTCGATGGAATCCAAAAGTTCTTCAAAAAAGAGCGCTTCTTGAAGCCTACGGAAAGCTTCCTGTTTTTCCTCCAAAGATCCAAGGAGGCTTTCTAGCTGGGGAAGGAGGGCGTTGGCTTCGTCCAAATCAAAAACTTTATTGCGTGAGTTCATTTTTATTCTCCTAAAATCCTTTTTGGATTTTCGAAGTAAACTTTTTTTCGTCCCGAAACACTCAAGAGAAGATCCAGCTTGAGCCGTTCCACGGCCGGGTGGGAATAAGGAAGGTCCGAGCCGAAGACCACGCGCCCCGCTCCCAGGGCCTTCAGGATCATCCCCGTTCGGGCATAGGAAAGTGTCGAGGTCTCGACCCAAACGTTGGAATGGCGCCGAGCTACCGCGATGGCTTCGGGGTAGGCATCTTTACCGCCGTGGGCCAAAACAAAAGGAATTTTTTTACAGCGCTTGAAGATTCTTTCCCACTCCAAGGGACGGCAGTTTCTTTCATGCGAAGTGTGCAAAATGACGGGAAGTTTTTTCTTTTCAATTTCCGCGATCAAATCTTCGGCCTGAGCCGGTGAGAAATTTTCAGAGCGCGGGTGGAGTTTCACGCCGCGCAAGCCCGCTCGCTCGCAACGCCAAAGTTCTTTGATCGCTTTGAAACCGGCTTTTGGATTTAATCGCATGAATCCGATAAGGCGTCTTTCACCTGAAACTGTTTTTAAGACCCGGTCATTGGTCTTTTCGTAGGTGGGGCCGGGGTTGGCCTCATCGATCCCGAAAAGAACCGCCTGATTGATTTCGTATTTTTTCATGGCCTGCCGAATCTCGATAAGAGTCAGGCTTGCCCCGTCACGACGCGAGCGGCCCAAGTGAAGATGCAGGTCAATGCAAAACTTCCCTTGGGGCATAGTTTTTTTGCTAACGGTCCGGTTCAATTTCGCCCGCGAGAGTCGGGATTAGGCCTCCGCCGCGTGCTACGTTGATCACACTTTCGTCACTGAGCCGGGAAAAATTCCCCGCTAATTTCGGTCCGAAAACCAAACAGTTCAAATTAATCTTTTTATAGGCAAAATCAAGTTTGCGGTTAATCACGATGGGAACGGTAATAATGGGGATATTAACGTATTCTTGGACTACGTATTCCCCTTTCACGGCCCGGTCAATCGCGGCATTCCAATCTTCATCTTTGGTTTCCCGGCCGATCCAAACTCCTTTTCCCCCGTAGCCCAAGGTAGGTTTCAGGATAAGGGTTTCCTTTTCATCCTTCAGAAAATCCACAAGATAGATTTTTTTTCCGCCGTAAAATTTATCGGCGTCGATCATCCGGCGCGTCCAGGGCAGGTGTTCGCGCTTGATGCGGTTCTCTTCGTCGGTGAAAAAATGGTCATATTCCGGGTTGGTCAGAATCGAGAGAAGTGATTTGGTGCTCCCGAGACGGGAACGAAGCGGATTGACCACGCAAACGGCCTTGTCCTGATAGGCGCGAATAAAATCCTGCACTTCATCCAGGTGCTCGAGGAGCTCATCAAAGATCACGCGCCGGTAGATGAGATTGATCCGGAAATTTTTATGATAAAGTTTGCCACCTTTGTAACTGAGATCCCGCGGATCGGCGATGGTTGTCTTGTACCCTTTCGCTTCAAAAAGCGCTTTGAAGGATTCAAATTCCGGCTGGGTTCTCACCGTACGCCAATCGACAATCGCAATGTTGGGCGTCTCATAGCCGCCAAATTCCTCCCAGACTTCCAAGAGGGTGGAAAGAACTCGCTCCCGGCGCAAATCGCGTTTAAGGGTGTACTCAGAAAAAAAGTTTTGAAGGAGTTTCTCTTCAAAAAGGATTTCTTCCAGAACGTCCGCGTAACCGGCGCCGGCCGGAGAGTCGCAGTTGAGCTCAATCATTTTCACGGCCTCCCCTTCCATAAAAGCATCAAAACGGGAGAAAATGACGTTGCGCGGATAACCCGGATCGATATCGACCAAGGCTTTTGCCTCGGGGCTCAATTGAAAATAATGCCGCAGCTCCGGTGCATCAAAATAAAGTCGGGTCGCCGTGTTCACGATTTCCATGAGTGCGCTGTTGACGCGTTTTAAAATTTTCTCCTGCCGTGGGCTTAAGATGTGGGGCTTATAGAAAGTGGGGATGGTAAAACGGCCGAATTTGAGGAGCGATTTATCGAGCCGCTCCTGAAAACCGGTAATGGCCTCCACCGCTTCCCGCTCATGGGTCTGGAGATAATGATCGTAAAGATAATCCAGATTGCGGCCGGCGGATCCTTCAGCCAACGTGGACGTGGTACGGTCCGGCAAGATTGGTTTCTCCTCCTAAAAGGTTGAGCCCCACTGCACGAACTAAAAATCCTTCCTTGGACGGGGCATCGTGATGATTCGTCCAACGGACTTCGGAAGCATAAACACCTCCCAGAGAATGATCATAAAAAGACTGGATTCGGCTCCAAGTTTGGCCGCCGTCTCTGCTTTCCTCAAAGCGGATTTCTTCCAAATAAGGATCGATGAAAGTAAGGGTGCATGCGAGTGGGATCGATTTTTGTTTTAATTTAATTTCTAACTTCATCTCGGGGCTTGCAAGCTCATGGTCTATTTTAAACGAACTCAGCCGATTCTGCATCGAAATTTCTTTCCCGTGAAACTCTTCGGGATAATTGGAGCCAAAGAGAAGATTGTCGATCAATAAGCGCTCTGTAAGCGGCTGGTCGCTTTCAAAAAAAATGGCGACTTGTGAGGCGCGCCCCCAATGATGAATCTTGGAGAAGCTAGAGAGCGGGATCGTCACCTTTTGCCAGCCTTCCGGATCCGGTTTCCCCAGAAAACCTGCCGCCGGGACCCGGTTGTTAGCGTCCGTGCCCGCATTGAATTTGGAATCGCCATTCGTGTCCTCCCAAAACTCTACATAAAATTTGGCGCTCTCTTTTGTTTTCTCCCCCGCCTTCAGCCAAAATGAAAAATAACTCATATCCGTCAGGGGAACTGTTAAGGGAATATTAAAAAAGACGAACGACCCCGATTGACGCACCTCAAAATTTAAAACCAGGGAGGCCCCGGTTTTTCCATAAGCCTCTTCCCTTTTTACCACCGATCCCAAGCTCGTCTCTTTATCGAAGTCACTAATCAAAATAACCTGATTGACCTGAAGAAGGGCGCGGGCCGGGACGGGAAAAATCAGAAATGAAATTGCGACAAAAAGAACGAAATTATTTTTGAAATTCAATCTGATCAAGATAAAGAACTCCTTCTTTATAAGTGGCCAAGACATCGTCGAAAACGATGACCAGTTCCGAAAGGCGGCTCCAATCCGTAATTGAGCCATTCTTTTTAAATGGAATCCGGACTTCCGTCCAATGCTTATCCACGTACCCTACGAGATAAACCGCGCGCTTGCCTGTATCGGTTTTAAGTTCCACTTTAAAACGGCGCGTAAATTTTCCGTTGGAATCCCCGCGAATCCAAAAACTGAGCCACTCATAGGGATTCGCATCAAACTCGCCCAGCTTTATCCAAATCCCGTTAAAAGCCGGCTTGGAAGATTGGACATCGTAATCGATCCGCAAACAATAACCATCACGCGGATTTTTATAATCATCCGGTTCTGCTGTTTCACGGGCCCGTTGCTGGGAATCGGCGGGATTGAAATTCCACACCCCCCATTCCTTTCCCAAATTATTGGGTTTCGCACCGGAATTAAAATCTGCGATCACCAGCCGATCCGAGGATTCGGCAGGGACATTTAAAGAAATTGTTAGAAGATTAAAAGCTGCCATTATCATAATTCTAAATAATTTTCTTCTCACGAAGAACCTTTTCTACTGCATCTCCGATTTGGGCCGGAGAATCCGCCATAAAAACACCGGCGCGCTTTAAGCGATCGATTTTATCTTGCGCCCGTTCCGCACTTCCTCCGATAATGGCGCCCGCATGCCCCATCCGTTTTCCCGGCGGCGCCGTCCGGCCGGCCACAAAACCGATTACGGGTTTGGAAATTTTTTTCTCGATTATCTCGGCCGCTTCTTCCTCCGCCGATCCGCCAATTTCGCCAATGAGCAGAATGGCTTTAGTTTCAGGGTCTTTCTCAAAGAGCCGAAGCCCATCGACAAAAGTGGTGCCGACAATGGTATCGCCGCCAATTCCAATACAAGTGGATTGACCGATCCCGCGGGAGCTCATCTGCCAAACCGCTTCATAAGTTAAGGTACCGCTTCTTGAAAGAACCCCCACCGGCCCGCGCTTATGAATGTAGCCCGGCATGATGCCGATCTTGCACTCGCCCGGGGTAATGATTCCGGGGCAATTGGGGCCGATCAAAACTGTTTTGCTGCCCTGAAATTCTTCTTTAATCCGCGCCATATCCAGCGCCGGAATGCCTTCGGTGATACAAACCACCAGTTGAAGACCCGCCTGAAAAGCCTCTCGAATGGCCTCGGTTGCATATTTTGCGGGGACATAAATCACCGAAGCATTCGCGCCGGTCTCCCCGACTGCGTCACTGACATGGTTAAAAACGGGCACGCCTTCGCACTGCTGACCCCCTTTTCCCGGAGTCACTCCGCCCACAATTTTTGTTCCGTATTCCAGCATTTGCTTGGCATGAAAGGAACCGTGGGAGCCCGTAATCCCCTGAACGATCACTTTAGTTTTTTTGTCAACGAGAATGGACACTGGAAACCACCTTTTGGGCTGCTTCTTGCAGACTTTCCGCCGAAATAATTTTAAGGCCGGATCTTTTTAGGATTTCTTTTCCCTCTTTAACCTGAGTTCCTTCGAGGCGAACGACCAGCGGAACTTTCAAATCAATTTCTTTCATTGCGGCGAGGATGCCTTGGGCAATCACATCGCAGCGCATGATGCCGCCGAAAATATTCACAAGGATCGCGCGCACCTTGGGATCGGTCAGGATCAATTTAAAAGCGGCCGCGACTTTTTCCTGCGCCGCACCCCCGCCCACATCCAGAAAATTTGCCGGCTCGCCGCCCGCCAGTTTGATCAAATCCATCGTTGCCATCGCGAGTCCCGCACCATTCACCATGCAACCGATATTTCCCTCTAAGCCCACGTAACTTAAACCAAATTTTTTGGCTTCGGTCTCCCGCGGATCTTCCTGACGTGCATCGTGAAGACGGGCAAGTTCCGGATGACGCTCGAGGCCATTGTCATCGAGCCGGACCTTGGCATCCAGGGCGATCCATTCGCCGGAATCGAGTTGAGCGAGAGGATTGACTTCTACCAGACTTGCATCGGTTTCGAGAAAAACTTTGGCCAAGTTGATAAGAATTTGGTAAAGGGATTGAATATCTTTTGCCGAAAGAGAACTTCCGTCAAAGACCATTTTCGCTTCGGATTCGGAAAGGCCCGAGCGGGCGGAAAAATGTTTTCTCCGGATTTTTTCGGGAGAGGTTTTGGCTACTTCCTCAATTTCCATCCCGCCGGCTTCTGAAAAGATAAGACAGGGCTGAGCCTTTGAACGATCGAGGGCAATCGCAGCGTAAAATTCTCTCGAGATAGGCGATTTGATTTCGATTAAAATCTGATCGACGGGCTGCCCCGAAGGGCCGGTCTGAATGGTTTTAAGCGTCTTGCCTAATAAGGCCTGGGCCGCCGCGCGGACTTCTGCGATCCCCCGGACAATTTTTACACCGCCCGCTTTCCCCCGTCCCCCGGCGTGGATCTGGGCTTTGACCGCAAAACTCCCGTCGCCAAGCGCTCGGGCCGCTTTTTCCGCCTCTTCCGGACTTCGGGCCACTTGGCCCTTCGACACGGGAATTTGATACTGGCGGAAGAGGTCCTTTGCTTGATACTCGTGGAGATTCATGCGCGCGCCTTAAGACTTGCGCTGATCCATTGAAACGTAGGATTGATGAGTGGGTCCTATATACTCGGCTTCGGGGCGAATCAAACGGTTGTCCTCAAGTTGCTCCAACACATGAGCGCTCCATCCCGCGACACGACTCATGGCAAAAATCGTCGTGAAAAAATCCACAGGAATCCCGATGATATAAAGAACGAGTGAAGAATAAAAATCGACATTGGGCGGGATCGGTTTTTCTTTTTGAACTGCCTTTTCGATTTCTTCGGCAACCCGGAACCATTTTTGATTTTCCGTCCCGCGGCAGAGCTTCTCAACGATTTCTTTAAACTGCGGAGCCCGCGGATCTTCGGTTTTATAAATGCGGTGGCCGAAACCCATCACTTTTTTCTTTTGCTGAAAAAGTGATTTCACGTAGTCGGCGGCTTTTTCGGGAGATCCCACATTCAAAAACATTTCCATCGCCCGCTGATTGGCCGATCCGTGAAGGTCGCCTTTGAGCGTCCCCACCGCACTGGTGACGGCGGAATAAATATCGGACTGGGTTGCGATGGTGACCCGCGCCGCGAAGGTGGAAGCATTGAGACCGTGATCAGCCAACATAATCAGGTATTGATCGAGGGCTTTGATATGCTCCTGTGAAGAAGGCTTGCCGTGAAGCATGAGGAGAAAATTTTCCGCCAGCGAGTTAACCTTTTTAGGATGAACGATTTTTTGCTTGAGGCGGACACGGTGGAAGGCCGCAACGATGGTGGGCATCACAGCCACAAGCCGTTTGGCCTTCTGCAAATTCGCCTCTCTCGAAAGGGCTTCGGCGTGGGGATCAAAAAGCCCCAAGGCCGAGACCATCGTCCGAAGCATAGCCATCGGATGGGACGAGCAGGGAAACTCGTTGAGAAAATTTAAAATTTCATCCGGTAATGTTCGAAGGTTTGCGAGTTCTTTCGAGAATGCTTCCAATTCAGAACGAGTAGGCAGTTTGCGGAAAAAAAGCAGGAAGACGACTTCCTCAAAAGTGGAGCGGGCAATCAGCTCCTGGATGGGAATCCCGAGATAATAAAGCTCGCCCTTTTCGCCGTCGACCAGACTGAGCCCCGTTTTGGCGGCAACAATCCCTTCGAGGCCTTTGGAGAAATTATTTTTTGATTCCATTAAGGAAGCCATTATATGCTTCTCAATGGTAGGATTCAAACCGTCCTGCGAGATGTTCCCCGGCATATTTCACGTAGCGTTTCGCCCATTCCACGAGCCCGTGAATTTCTTTTTGGGTTAATTTGCGGATAAATTTTGCCGGCCGGCCGAAATAAAGCGAACCCGGTTTGAGGCGCATCCCATGCGGGACGAGACTCCCCGCTCCGAGAAGAGTCCCCGGACCAACCACTGCCTTATCCAAAACAATCGATCCCATGCCGATCAGGGACCCTCTTTTTACGGTGCAGGCATGAAGGATCGCCGTGTGTCCTACCACCACGTAATCCCCGATGAGGCAAGGCCGGTTTGATTCCACATGAAGGACTGAAAGGTCCTGGATATTCGAGTAGCGGCCCACAACGATCCGATTAATATCACCGCGTAAGACAGCGCCGGGCCAAACGCTGGAACCGTCTTTAAGGGTCACTCGGCCTTCTACCACAGCCGTCCGGGCGATATAGACTTTTTTCCCGACCTTGGGCCGATAAGGAAGGGTCACTTGAGAAGCTTCAAAAGATTGAAGGTGATTTCTTTGTTGGTCTCCGCGATGGAGTCCACCAGAGGAATCTCTTTCGGGCAGATGGCCAGGCAGTTTTGCGCGTTACCGCAGTCTTCGATCCCGCCTTCTGCGGTCAGCGCTTTCAAGCGCTCTAACTTGTTTTCTTTTCCGATCGGATGCCGGTTAAAGAGTCTTGCTTGGCTAATGATGGCGGCGCCTACAAAATTATTTTTTTCGTTCACTTGCGGACAAACCTCCAGACAGGAGCCGCAGGTAAAACAGCGGGAGAGTGCATAATTAATCTGCTGATCCTTGGGAAGAATTTTTGGGCCCGGCCCCCTGTCTTGCGTGTCCTTCAATTGGATCCAAGCCTTCACGCGTTTCAGATTTTGGAACATGGATGCTCGGTCCACAATGAGGTCACGCACGAGCGGAAATTTGGTCATGGGCTCAATCGTGATCGGCTGCTTGAGATGATCGACCAAGGTCGAACAAGCCTGACGGGAGCGTCCGTTAATCACCATTGTGCAAATCCCGCAAACTTCTTCGAGGCAACTGGATTCCCAAACCACCGGCATGCTTGTCCGTCCGTCAAAAGTTTTGGGATTCTTCCGAATATCCTGCAAGCAGGTAATGATATTAAGGTAAGGCCTGTAAGGGACGTGATATTCTTCCCAATGCGGTTTGGTCTGCCGCGATTCCTGCCGTTTAATTCGGATAACAATTTTTTCCGGCATCTAAATCAATACTTCCTTTCTTTCGGCTGGACGAGTGAAGTATCAACGGCTTCATAGGACAAATCCGGACCCGAGGGCGTCCATTTGGCAATTGTTGTTTTGAGCCAATTCGCGTCATCACGATTCGGAAAATCGGGCTTATAGTGAGACCCGCGGCTCTCGTTGCGGCGAAGGGCCCCTAAGGTGATAATGCGCGCAAGCTCAATCATATTCCGCAATTGGCGCGTAAAAATAAACGCCTGATTGGCCCAGCGGGTGGAATCGCTCACATTCACGTGTTTCATCCGCTCTTTTAATTCCAAAAGTTTCTCATCCGTTTTCTTCAGACGATCATTGTAGCGAATCACCGTGACATTGTCCGTCATGACGCGGCCCATTTCTTCCCACAGAACGTAAGGATTTTCTTTGCCATGGGCGCGGAGAATGGCCTCCATCCGGTCCTCTTCCAGTTTACGTTGCTGCTCAAGACTTCGTGAACTCACGGGAGTCGAATGTTCCGAAAGACTCGCAAGATATTCTTCACTTCGGACGGCCGCTATTTCCCCTCCGTAGAGACAAGAAAGGAGCGAATTGGCCCCCAAGCGGTTCGCCCCGTGATATTGATATTCACATTCGCCCGCTGCAAGAAGGCCCGGAATATTCGTCATCTGGCGCGCATCAATATAAATTCCTCCCATGGAGTAGTGAACAGCCGGAAAAACCCGCATTGGGACTTTGCTCGGATCTTCACCTACAAATTTTTCGTAAATTTCCAAAATTCCTTCCAGTTTTTCTTCGAGCACCTTGCGATCCACATGAGTGATATCCAAATAAACTTCGTCTTTGCCTTCAATCCCGAGTTTCATTTCGTGGCAAACTTTGAAAACCGCCCGCGACGCAATATCCCGCGGAACGAGATTGCCGTATTTTGGATACCACTCCTCGAGAAAATACCAGCGCTTCCCCTCTTTATAAGTCCAAAGTCTGCCTCCTTCGCCGCGCACGGCTTCGGAAATGAGGCGGTGTTTGTCTTCGCCGGGAATGGCGGTGGGATGCACTTGAATGAATTCGCCGTTGGCGTACCAAACACCTTGTTGGAAAAGAGAGCCCGCAGCGGAGCCCGTACAAATCATGGAGTTGGTACTACGGCCATAAATGAGCCCCGGACCGCCCGTGGCCATGATAACGGCATCGCCACGAAAGGCGCGGATTTCAAGATTTCTCAAATCAATCGCCACAATTCCCCGCGCCACCTTGGAATCATCGATGACGGCTGAAAGAAATTCCCAACCTTCATAGCGAGTCACGAGGCCGTCCGCTTCAAGCCGCCGGACCTGTTCATCCAATGCATAAAGCATCTGTTGGCCGGTGGTCGATCCCGCAAAAGCGGTGCGATGAAATTTTGTTCCGCCGAAACGGCGAAATGCTAGATCTCCTTCCGGGGTTCGGTTGAAAGCAACGCCCATCCGGTCCAAAAGATAAATATAGGAAGGCGCTTTTTCGCACATCCCCATTACCATCGTCTGGTTGGCGAGATAATCGCCGCCGTGAACGGTTTCTTCAAAATGGATTCGGGGACTGTCCCCTTCTCCCTTGGTGTTGACGGAGGCGTTGATGCCCCCCTGCGCGCAGGCCGAGTGCGAGCGCTTGCAGGCCACTACCGAAATAAGGTCCACGGGAATCCCCCGCTCGCCTAATTTGATCGTGGCGAAAAGTCCGGCCAGACCACCGCCCACCACAATCACTTTTCGTTTGGAGTTGGAATTCATTTCAGAAGGTGTAAGAGGGAGCTCATTCCGACGACAAAAAGTGTGAGACCCGCTACTGCTGACCAGGCGCCGGCGATTTTTTGGGAGCGCTGGCTTACCGTAAATCCCCAACTCACCAAAAATCCCCAAATGCCGTTTGCGAAATGAAACATGACCGCCCCAAGACCCAGGGCATAAAACCAAAACATGGCGGGTGAAGCCATGAGCGTCTGCATCCGCTCATAGCTAACTTCGGTTCCGTAAAGAGCGTTCACAATCCGCGTGTGGTAGACGTGATATCCGATGTAAACGAAAGCCATGAGCCCCGTCCAACGCTGCAGGGTATAAAGAAAATTTTTAGGATAAGGGTACCACCCAAGGTTAGATTTTCCGCTGAGCGAGACGTAGATTCCATAAATTGCGTGATAAAGAATCGGAAGGCCGATGAAGAAAATTTCCATAAAGGTCACGAAAGGAAGGTTTCGCAAAAATGCGATCTGACGATTATAGGCTTCGGCGCCGAAGAGAATAAACGCGTTGGTGAACATATGTTCCAAGAGAAAAAATCCGATCGGCATGATTCCCGAAAGCGAATGAAGTCTCCTCAGCCAAAAATGAATCGACGGGCGCAGTTCGGTGTCTTTCATTTTAATTTTTGAGGAGTTGACGGAGAACAAAAGGAAGAATGCCGCCGTGTTGATAATAGGAAAGCTCGACGGGGGTATCGATTCTTGAAGTCACATTAAAATTTTTTTCCCCGGATTTTCCTTTTACAATCACTGTCAATTTTTTCCCGGGTTTTAAGTCCTTCGCGCTTTCTTCGATGGAATAGATTTCTTCCCCCGAGAGTCCGAGGGATTCGCGGCTTTTGCCTTTTTCGAATTCCAAAGGAAGGATGCCCATCCCGATCAGGTTCGAACGGTGGATCCGTTCAAAACTTTCCGCAATCACGGCCCTCACCCCGAGCAGCGCGGGACCTTTGGCCGCCCAGTCGCGCGAAGAGCCGGCGCCGTATTCTTTACCGGCAAGGATCATTAGAGAAATTCCTTCTTTTTGATATTTCATGGCGGCATCAAAAATCGACATTTTTTCCCCATCGGGCAAATGACGCGTCCAGCCGCCTTCTGTCCCGGGAGCGAGTAAATTTTTCAAACGAATATTAGCAAAAGTGCCGCGCATCATGACTTCGTGATTGCCGCGCCGCGCCCCATAAGAATTAAAATTCTTAGGGTCGACTCCCTTTCCGATAAGGTATTTTCCCGCCGGACTGTCTTTAGCAATGGACCCGGCCGGTGAAATATGATCCGTCGTCACCGAATCTCCCACCATGACAAGGATGCGCGCTCCTTCAATCGTTTTCAGAAGCGGCGGCTCTAGGGTTAGATTATCAAAATAAGGAGGATTTTTCACATACGTTGAGTTCGGATCCCAGGCAAAGTTATCCCCCATCGGCACTTTCATGGAACGCCAATTTTCATCTCCGGTAAAAACGTGGGCATATTGCTCTTGGAACATCCGCGCGCTGACCGAGCGCATGGCCCCCGCAATTTCTTTTTGGCTCGGCCAAATATCTCGCAGAAAAACCGGCCGGCCCGATTGGTCGGTACCCAGAGGTTCTTTTTGAAGATCGATATCCATGGTTCCGGCAATGGCATAGGCCACCACAAGCGGCGGTGAGGCAAGATAATTTGCACGAACGAGCGGGTTGATTCTTCCTTCGAAATTCCGGTTCCCCGAAAGCACGGCCACAGCAACCAAGTCCTGTTCTTTCACTGCCTGAGCAATTGCTTCGGGCAAAGGGCCGGAATTTCCGATACAAGTCGTGCAACCGAACCCCACCAGATGAAAACGCAGCTTCTCAAGTGCATCGAGAAGTTTTGCCTCCCGCAGATATTCCATCACCACTTTGGATCCCGGCGCTAGGCTTGTCTTAACCCAGGGTTTGACGGTAAGACCGCGCTCTACAGCTTTTTTTGCCAAGATTCCCGCACCCATCATGACTTGGGGGTTGGAAGTGTTGGTGCAACTTGTGATCGCAGAAATCACTACCGAACCATGATGCAGTTCGTAAGTTTCTTTTTCCGTCTTAACCGCAACGGCCGTCGCAAGACCCGCAAGCGTTTCACCGTGCATCAATTCTTCTTCAGGCGGTTTCGCGCTCCCGCCTTCATTCAACCAACCATTGACTCGCTTGGGGTCCAACCCGGGAAGCTTATCCTTCATCATTGCAAAAAGCGCTTCCCGGAAAGAGCGTTTCGCATCGCTCAAGGAAACACGGTCCTGCGGGCGCTTCGGACCGGCCAATGAAGGCTCTACGGTTCCCAAATCCAATTCCAACGTATCCGAGAACTGAGGGTCCGGAGCTTTGGAGGTGCGAAAAAGTTTCTGTTCTTTACAATAGATCTCGACCCGCTCTACCACCTCTTTCGAACGTCCGGTAAGACGCAAATATTTCAGCGTCTCTTCATCGACGGGGAAAAAACCGACGGTCGCGCCGTATTCCGGAGACATGTTTGCGATGGTGGCCCGGTCCGGCAATGAAAGGGAATCAAGACCCGATCCGTAAAATTCTACGAATTTTTCGACGACGCCTTTTTTGCGCAGCATTTCGGTAACGGTCAAAACAAGATCGGTCGCGGTCGCTCCTTCGCGAAGCGATCCGTGAAGTTTGAAACCCACCACTTCCGGGATCATCATTGAAATCGGTTGGCCGAGCATTGCCGCTTCCGCTTCAATCCCTCCGACTCCCCAACCCAAAACTCCCAGTCCATTAATCATGGTCGTATGAGAATCGGTTCCGACGAGTGTGTCGGGATAGGCATAACTTTTTCCGCCTTCGGTCTTGGCAAAAATCACTTGGGCGAGATATTCCAGATTCACTTGATGGACGATCCCGGTGTCGGGCGGAACCACCCGGAAATTACTGAAGGTGGATTGGCCCCAGCGCAAAAATTGATAGCGCTCGATATTACGTTCAAATTCGTATTTCGCATTTTCTTTAAAGGCGCCCGCAAACCCAAAAAAATCCACGATGATGGAATGATCAATGACAAGATCAGCCGGTTGGAGCGGATTGATTTTTTTGGGGTCTCCGCCAAGACGTTTCATAGCATCCCGCATCGCGGCCAAATCCACCACGGTCGGCACGCCGGTAAAATCCTGCAAGACCACCCGGGCCGGTGTGAAGGAAATTTCTTTTTCGGATTTTTTTGAGGGGCTCCAGCGGGCCAGTGCTTCGATGTCTTCTTTTTTTACGCTGCGGCCGTCTTCATGACGCAATAAATTTTCCAGAAGAATCCGAATCGAAAAAGGCAGGCGGTCTAATTGAGCAAGGCCGGCCCGCTCAAGCGCATCCAGGCGAACGATCTGATAAGTTTGATTGCCGACTTTGAGGGAAGAAAAGGCCTGGGAGGCACTCACAGGCTAAGCTTAGAGACGTTTTCGCGGACGTGCTCGGCGGAAGTCTGGAGGGCTTTTTTCTCGGCGGGGGTGAGCGAAATTTCGATGATTTCTTTCACCCCTGAGCGATCGAATCGGGCCGGAAGTCCGCAGTAAATATCTTTAATGCCGTATTGACCGGTCGCGTAAACACACGAGGGAATCACTTCCCCCTTCTCTTTAAGAATATTTTCCACCATCCGAGTGACGCAAGAGCTCGGCGCATAAAAAGCGCTGCCTGTTTTTAAATACTTCACAATCTCCGCGCCGCCGTCGCGGGTCCTCTGATTGATGGCTTCGATTTTTTCAGGCTTCAGGAGCTGGGTGATCGGCTTGCCTTTGACTTTCGTGTGGGCAGGAACCGGGACCATTTCATCGCCGTGTCCTCCCAAGACCATGGCCTCTACTTCGCTTGGCTTACATTTGAGCTCTTCGGAAATAAAATAAGCGTAGCGCGCCGAATCAAGGGCTCCCGCCATTCCGAAAACCCGTTTCGTTTCAAATCCGGATTTTTTCCAGGTGAGATAGACCATCACATCGAGGGGGTTCGTCACAACCAAAATCAAAGCCTTGGGAGAATGTTTCGCAACTTCGGTAACAATGCCGCTAATAATGCCGGCATTTTGCTGAAGGAGATCATCGCGGCTCATCCCGGGCTTGCGGGCAAGACCTGCGGTGATAACGATCACGTCGGAGTTTTTGGTTTCCGCGTAATCATTCGTGCCGGAAATTTTGCATTCGAATCCTTCGACGGGAGCGGATTCCATCATATCAAGAGCCTTACCTTGCGGCATACCATCGACCACGTCCGTTAAAATAACGTCGGCCAGATTTTTTTCGACAATGCGTTGTGCGGTGGTCGCACCGACAAATCCCGCTCCGACAACCGTTACCCGCGCCCGTGCCATCGTCAGACCTTCGCTCCCTTTTTTAATTTTCCGATGATGGCATCGCCCATCTCACGCGTCCCGACAGCCGTCGGATCGTTTTTATCCGCCTTTAAGTCATAAGTGACGGCCTTACCTTCCCGGATAACTTGAGCCACCGCATTCTCAAGTTGATCGGCGGCCTTTTCTTCGCCCAAGTGTCGAAGCATTAGAACTCCCGAAAGTATGAGCGCAGTCGGGTTTACCTTATTAAGCCCTTTATATTTCGGCGCCGAGCCGTGAACCGCCTCAAAAAGAGCGTATTTTTCGCCGAGATTTGCGCCGGGTGCGAGGCCAAGACCTCCCACCAAACCCGCACAAAGATCTGAAATAATGTCTCCGTATAAATTGGGAAGGACAAGAACATCAAATTGTTCCGGATTCTGGACCAGTTGCATTGAAAGGTTGTCAACGATCCGGTCCTCAAAAGTAATCCCGGAATATTTTTTTGCCACTTCGTGCGCCACTTCCAAAAATAACCCATCAGAAAATTTCATGATGTTGGCTTTGTGGACCGCGGTCACTTTTTTACGGTTGTATTTTTGAGCATATTCAAAAGCAAACCGGACAATGCGCTCGGTTCCAAAAACAGAAATCGGCTTGATGCTGATTCCGGAATCCTCGCGGATTTTTCTTTTGGAAAGGGTCTCGATTTCACGGATGAGCTCTTTGGCTTCGCGTGTCCCTTTTTGAAATTCAATGCCGGCGTAAAGGTCTTCGGTATTTTCTCGGACAATGACAAGATTAATTTTTTGATAGCGTGAGCGTACGCCTTCATAAGATTTGCACGGGCGAAGACAGGCGTAGAGATCGAGCTCTCTTCGGAGCGCCACATTGACGGAACGGAACCCTGTTCCAATCGGGGTCGTAATGGGGGCTTTGATGGCGGCATCACTTTTCCGGATTGATTCAAGAACACGTTCGGGAAGGGGCGTTCCTTCTTTTTCCATCACATCGATTCCGGCCGACTGGACATCCCAAGTGATGGAAACACCCGTCGCCTCAATCACCTTTCGGGTGACGTCAGCGATTTCCGGTCCAATCCCGTCTCCGGGTATTAAAGTAACGCGGTAGGGCATGGGTAGGTTTGTGTTATAATTTCCGGTTTATGCTAACAAAAAAGAGGGATTCCTTCAACTGACAATGACACCCGACCGCGAGAAAGTCCGTGCCACCCTTTTGAGCTCACTTGAAAAAGCGGGGGCTATCTTAAAGGAGACGATTTCAGAAAGAAGGGTGGTTGCCCATAAAGAGGAGCTGAGTCTTGTCACGGAAACCGACCGGCGATCCGAAGAAGCCATTGTTCAAAATATCCTGATGCATTTTCCGGATCATGCCATCCTCACCGAAGAATCTCCGGCGCGCGGCAAGTCCCCTTACCGGTGGATCATCGACCCGCTCGACGGAACCACCAATTTTGCCCACACTTATCCGGTTGCCTGCGTCTCGATTGCTTTCGAAGATCACGGAAAAATCACCTTCGGCGGAGTTTTTGACCCTTTTCGAGGGGAACTTTTCTTTGCAGAACGGGGGCGGGGTGCCACGCTCAATGACGTGCCGATGGTCGTCTCCTCCAATCCCACACTGAGCGAATCCCTTCTTTGCACCGGCTTTCCTTATGACCGCCGGCAAAACACGGATCAATACATAGCTGTTTTTAAAGAATTCATGATGTACGTACACGGCGTCCGGCGTTCGGGCGCGGCAGCGCTCGATCTTTCTCATGTGGCGGCGGGACGTCTCGACGGTTTCTGGGAAAATAAACTTCGCGTTTGGGATGTTGCGGCGGCTTCGCTTTTGGTGGAAGAAGCGGGTGGAAAGTTAAGTGACTTTTCCGGAAAGCCGTTAATGATATCGAACCCCGAAACCGATTGGGTTCTGCAACTGGTGGCTTCGAACGGATTTATTCACGAGGAAATGATCAAGGTCCTGAAACCTTTTCGCGCCATGGGGCTATGAGCCCGAAGAAAAAGAAACCTTCCCTTCCCAAAGTACGCCGGGTTTGGAAAATCAAGCCTGCAACTCAAGTCAAACCTTCCGGGAAAATTTATAGACGCAGCGATGAGAAGAAAAAACCGAGCTGGGCCAGTAATGTGGACTGGTTCGGCGACCGGCCCCTTCCCCCTTCTTAACCCTCTATATTCATCCAGGGACCGACATCCCCATACTTCACTTCTTTGGGATGTTTCCTGGCGTATTCTTCCTCAAACTTCCTAAAAGCCGTTACGCCCTCAAAATCTTCAATTCTCAAGCAGGAATCCGCCGCTGACTCGAGGCGGTAAAGAGTGAAAATCGTGGGGTCGTAATGGAAGGCTTTTTTAAAATCGGCGCAAGCACCCCGATAATATTTGAGGCGTGCTTCGGAAGAGATCTTTGTATGTATCCTAAGGGCATAACCCTTGGAAAATGCATTTTCTGCTTTCAGCATGTAAATTTTTGCAAGCCAGTGGGGGTTCGTGCAACCGATCAAGACGAAAGTCAAAAGAAGAAGGGCGGTTAATTTTTTCATGAAAATCGGCGGGGCGGGTTAATTAATACTCTTCTTCGAGAGGACGATGGTCGGAATCCCAAAAAGAATCTTCTTCGTCGGAAGTACCCACCTTCGTATGCCGCATTACTTTTTCGGTAAAAAAGTTTTTGGCATAAAGCGCCCGAGGCAAGAAGACCATCCCTGCCAAGCCAAAAATAAGGAAAGCGACAATGGGTTTTCTCATGGAAGAAAGGGCGGATTATACCAATAAATGGCGGAAAAGGAAGTCTAGACAAAACCATTTTCTCGGACGAGAAAAGCGTAGGGATGCTCAACATAAGCAGATTGAGCCACTTCCAGCAAGTTATTGTGGTTGGCACCCGGGATGACATAAAGTTCCTTTGGGGCAGGCGCCGTCTCATACAGTCGCTCTCCCATAGCAACGGGACAAATCTCATCTTCGCTTCCGTGGAGAATGAAAACCGGCGCCCGGGCGTTGGCAATGGTCTTTTCATTGTGCATCGGGAAATCTTTTAAGATCATTTCCGGCACCCAGCTATAGTGAATACGCGCCAGCTCCAAAAGATTGGTAAAGGGGGCTTCAAGCACAAGCCCTGCAAGTTTTTTTTCCTGCGCCACGTGGACCGCCGGATAAGAACCGAGGGATTCCCCATAAAGAACGATTCGCTCGGAAGGAATTTTCTTTTCGTTTTCCAGCCACCGGAGGGCGGCGTGCGCATCTTCCAAAAGATTGTTCCCTTTTTCAATCTTTCCGGCACTTTTCCCGTAGCCGCGGTAATCAAATAAAAGAACGGACGCCCCCTGCTGGCGCCAAAGCTTGGCCTGCGCCAACCGGCCTGAAATATTGCCGGCATTACCGTGAAAATGAAGAAGCGTCATCGGGGCCCCCTCAGCCGCAAAGAACCAGCCGGCAAGCCTTACTCCGTCCGAAGTTGTAATAAAAACCTCTTCCCCGGCAAGACCAAAATCTTGCGGGGAGGCGCAATAATTTTTTTCGGGAAAAAAGAGAAAGGAGGTGATCATGAAGATTGATTATAATACCACAAACTCAAATGACCATCCGATTGGATCCTTTCCAAGAACAGGCGATTGAATGGATTGAGAAAGAACATTCCGTTCTTGTCTCCGCCCCCACCGGCGCGGGCAAGACTTTAATTGCGGAATACGCCATCGAAAAAGCGCTTTCCCGGAATGAAGACGTCATTTACACCGCCCCCATCAAAGCGCTTAGCAATCAAAAATACCGCGACTTCCGCGCCCGCTACGGCGAGCGGGTAGGGATCCTCACCGGCGATGTCGCGATCAATACCGAAGCTCCGATCTTAATCATGACGACGGAAATTTACCGCAATTCTCTTTTTGAAAATTTGGACCGGATTCGCAAGGTAGGCTGGGTTATCTTCGATGAAATTCATTACTTGGATGATCCGGAGCGTGGCACGGTTTGGGAAGAGGCCCTTCTTTTCACGCCAGTTGAAATCCGCATCCTCGCCCTGAGCGCCACCGTGCCGAATGTACAGGAACTTGCCGAGTGGATCCGTTCCATTCACGAACGTCCCATTGCCGTAGTGGAAGAAACCCACCGCCCCGTGCCTTTGGAATTTTTATTCCAATGCCAAGGAAAAATTTTAGAGAACATGAACCAGCTGAAACGCGAAGGCTATTTCAACCGCGAAGACTGGCGACTCAGCCGCCAGGAGAGGCGCCGCGGCTTTCGTCCCCTTCGTGCGAAACCGAACCGGATTGATTCGCTCCTTCATCACCTCGTCGAAAAAAAGAGGATCCCCTGTATTTATTTTGTCTTTGGGCGAAGGCGGGCTGAATTTCTAGCCTGGGAATCTGTTTCTTTTGATCTTCTGAGTGAAAAAGAGCGAAACGAAATCGTCGGACTCTATGAAGGCCTGCTGGCCCGTTATGACTTAACCCAGGAAAAATCAGCCCTCGATCTGAGGCCCCTCATCGAACAAGGCATCGCCTTTCATCACGCCGGGATGCTTCCTACTTTAAAGGAAGTCGTGGAACAACTTTTCACGAGCCGGCTTATTAAATTGATTTTTACCACCGAAACCTTCGCGCTTGGAATCAATATGCCGGCGCGGAGCGTCGTTTTTGACGGCTTGGAAAAATTTTACGGTACGGGCTTCCGCAACCTCACCACACGGGATTTTTATCAAATGGCGGGCCGCGCGGGACGGCGCGGGATGGACGAACGGGGGTTTGTCTATTTAAGGGTTCATCCTCAGGATATTCCTTATCCCGAAGTCGAACGCATTCTTCACGGCAGAACCGAACCGATCCGCAGCCAATTCAACGCCGCTTACGCCACGCTTCTCAATCTCTACCGAGAATTCGGCCGGGGCCTCACCCAAATTTATCCCCGCTCTTTTCATTATTTTCAATCTTCCAAAAAACGGCGCGGGGAAGGGTTTGATCTCCTGGAAAGAAAATTGACGCTTTTACAGGAATTGGGCCACCTCAACGAAAAAGGACTCACGCTTAAAGGAGAATTTGCCGCTTCGCTTTTCGGCTACGAACTCCTCCTTTCCGAAATGCAGACGCAGGGGCTTTTGGAAGAACTGGATGAGATCAAGTTGTCGGTTCTCCTTTCGGGACTGGTTTTTGAGCCGCGCAAAGGGGATCGCCTGCCGAATTTGAGCCGCGCCAACGAAAAGATTTTGAAGGCGGCGGAACACTATGCGGGGGCCCTTCACCGCCGCGAATCGAAATTCCGGATCTTTCCTTTGACGAAACCCCCTCATTTTCATCTGGCCCAGGCGGTCGAAGCGTGGACAGGCGGCCTCAGTTTTGACAAAGTCTTGAAGCTCACGACAACGGATGAAGGAGAGCTGGTGCGTTATTTTCGGATGGTGATTCAATTATTGAGAGAATTGGCTCACGCCCCGCGCGCCTCGGATAAATTACGCGCGACGGCCCAGCGGGCCCGCAATCTGATTAACCGGGACATCGTCGATGCAGAAAAACAGTTACGCGTTTGAAAAAATCGCCCACCGGGGAGCATCGGCCGAAGCGCCGGAAAATACACTTCCTGCTATTCAGCTCGCCGTGGAAAAATACAAAGTCGATTGGGTGGAGATTGATCTGTGGCTATCCAAAGAAGGAGTGCCCGTCGTCATTCATGATGAAACACTCGACCGCACAACGGACGGCAAAGGGCGTGTAGGCCACTATACGCTGCAAGAACTCAAAAAATACGACGCGGGCTTTTGGTTTGATCCGAACGGGCGGAAAACTTTCCTTCATCGGGGAAAAAGCGTACGAATTCCCACCCTTGAAGAAGTGCTGACCCAATTTCCGGATACGGCGTTTTATTTAGACGTGAAAGAAAAAGACATAAAATGCGCAGAAAAAATTTTTTGTGTGACCCAAAAAATTCCGCGGAAAGGCAATCTCATCGTCAGTTCTTTTGAGGGCCGCGTGGCGCGGGCGCTCAGACGACACGCACCTTCTTCTATCGAAAGTTTTTTTGCTTTAGATGAAATACGCTGGACCTACTTTCTTTTTCGCCTCGGCATCAAAAAATTCTCTCCCCCGGCTCGCTACGCCTCACTCCCCCTTACCGATCACGGTTTTCACTTGGATGACCCTCGCTGGATCTCTTTTCTCCATTGCCACAACGTAAAGATTTTTTATTGGACGGTGGATGAAATGGAAAAAATGAAAGAATTGATTCAAAGAAAAGCGGAGGGGATCGTCTCCAATTTCCCCGATCGGCTAAATCAACTCTTCCGGAATTGATCCCACAAGCGCTGAAACCGGGCCTCGTAAACCATTTCGTAAACTGAGAGTTTGTCGGGGAAAAGCTCCGCCACCCGTTCGCGCAATTTGGCCTTCGCAATTTCAATGTCCACTTCCGGGCAGGAATCATCCAGGATCATCTGGCAGATGCGGCTTCCGGCTTGCTGGATTTCAAACGCCCGCTCTTTTTCCTCGACACTTTCCAGATAGCGCTCAAAATCCTGAATGGTTTCGATGAGGGAGAGATTTAATTTCTTGCCGCACTCGCAGCGGATGTTGCGGTCAAATTGAAAAAGGGCAACGTCATATTCGTGTCCGCAATGAGGACAGCGAATCGCCATTCGCTATTCGATACTCCGGTCCCAAAGCGTTTCCTCTTCTCCCAATTTATGAGAAAGCCAGCGCGAGAGGACAAAGAGGGCATCGCTTAAACGGTTGAGATAGCGGATCACTTCGGGCCGGACTTCTTCTTTTCGGGAAAGGCGGACGGCCACCCGCTCGGCCCGTCGGCAGACCGTGCGGGCCAAATGCAAAAAAGAGGCGATCTCTCCCCCGCCCGGTAGAATAAATTCAGGCAGAGGTTTCAAGTCTTCCTGCCACTCATCCATCCACGTTTCCAATTCTAAGATTTGTTTCTCCTGAATGAAAGGCTGGTTCGGATAAGTTTTTCCGGGGGCAGTGGCCAGGTCGGCTCCGACCACAAAAAGAATATTTTGGATTTTATAAAAACAAGGGTCGATCTTTTGAATCAGCGGGCGATCCGGAATTTTTTTAAAAAGACTTCTGGCGATTCCAATGATGGAATTGAGCTCATCCACCGTCCCGTAGGCCTCGATCCGGTCTGAGTCCTTGGAGACCCGGCCGCCGCCGGCCAGCCCCGTTTCTCCCTTATCCCCGGTCTTGGTATAGATCCGCGTAAGTCTCATGGGCAATAGATTAGCACTAATCTTTAGCGCCGTCACGTAGACGCCAGCGGTTGTGCATCCAAAGCCAATGCGTGGGGTTTTTTCGGATTTCGGCTTCAATCCGATCATTAAACCTTTGGGTGTTAATTCGAATATCGCGCTCTGCATCCCCGCTATTTTCAATCGGCACAGGACCTTCCACATCCATCACATAACGAAGATCGGAGGTTCTTTTAAGAAACACATGAAATGTGGGAGCGTCGAAGCGCAGCGCACAAAGAGCGGGAAGGCTTGTTGTAAGCGCCGGGTGTCCAAAAAAATTCGTTTCTACACCTCCCTCGCTCACGCGCTGATCGACCAAGACGCAAACAATTCCTTTTTCTTTGAGGCATTTAAAAGTTCCCCGGACCGCTCCCATCTTATCGATGCTCTCAAGACCGGTAAGCCCCCGAAGCCGCAAGGTGAAATCATAAAGATAAGGATTTTTGATAGGACGAGCGAGGGCGTAAATGGGCCGGCCCGAAGGCTTGGCGATGAGGAGCCCGCCGATCAGGGCCATGATCTCCCAGTTTCCGGCATGCGAAACCAGAAGCACCGCTCCTTTATTTTCCTTCAGCGCCGTATGAATCCGGCTGACATTGTTAATGGAAAGATAACGTTCGGGATTTTTTGCAATTTTCGGCATCCGCAGCCACTCCACTCCGAATTCGGCCAAATAGGCAAAAGCTTCGCGGGCAAGCGCCTGAATTTCGGCTTCCGATTTGCTGGAACCGTAAACTTGACGAAGATTTTTAAGAGCGGTTCGGCTCGAACGGCCGAGGATTAAAAAAAGGAAACTACCTAAGGAGTGAGCTAAAAGAAGAGCGAGAGAAAAGGGAAGAAGATTGAGGAATCCACCCAGGACACGAACAAGCAGGTATTCAAAAAAATAAAGGACTTTTTTGAAATTCACTCATCCGCGTCCTGGGTAGAATTCTACCGACGCTTAATAGCGGCGAAAAGATTTCTTTCCTGAGGAAAAATCTCTATCGCGGCCGCCACGTCCTCCACCCGAACCGCCTTCGCGGCGTTCGCCTTCTGGACGGGCCCAATCCACGGTGAGATTTCTCTCTTGGAAGGGTTTGCCGTTCAAAGCTTCGCGGGCTTTGGTGGCGGAATCCTCAGCAGCCATCTCAACGAACGCAAAACCACGGGAACGGCCCGAATAACGGTCCGTCACGAGGCTGACGTCCTGCACTTCTCCAAAAGTGGAAAAGAGCGTCCGGACATCGTCTGCGGTCGCTTGAAAGCTTAAGTTTCCGACATACAATTTCTTAGCCATAACAATTACCTCCTTAATGAACAGAAAAGCCGCCTCAGCTTGTCTCGTCGCTGAAGCGGCTTAGTGTTATTAAGGACCGAGCGCGAACGGACTAACCTATGCGGTCTAGTTACCGAACTGAACGAGAAAACCTATCACCTTTGCTCCGCCTTGTCAATGAAATATCGCGCTTAATTAGTCCGTAAGTTCAAATCTGATAGGGATTTGGATACAACTCGCAACGGCCTTTCCTTGTTCAACGGCAGGATGAAAATGCCAGGATTGGACCGCTTTGGTTGCTGTCTCATCCAAGAGAAGATAACCGGTGGAATGCATGATTTGCCAGCGGCCTACCTGTCCCGTAGGGAGAATTTCCACGGCAATCACAAAGGCCCCTTCCCAACCTTCTTGGACTGCCCACCGAGGATAGCGAATCGGCGTCGGCTCTTCTTTCAAAAAAGGGAGAACGAAATCGGTGGAGTAGGTGCCGGTACTGAAAATTGCACCTGGTTTGGCTTGGCTCCATTTTCCCGGCGTTACGGAAAACTCGAGCGGGAAATTTACATTTTGCTTGCCTTTAGGAGGAGAGGGGAGCGAAAGCTGGGCAGGGACTTCCTCTCTTGCCAGACCCGATATACCGGGAAAGAGAAGCGTGAGCAAAAAAATAAAAGAAGAAATTTTTTTCATGATTTAAAACCTCGCTTTGGTACCGACAAAAAATTTTGCGGTAGGGTTATCGAAACCGAGAACCTCTTGATAATGGTCATCCGTTAAATTTTCGCCGCGGAAATAAATTTGGACCCACTTATTTAAATCGAAAGTAAGGAGCGCGTCAAGTCTCGTGTAGCCCGGATTTCTTTCACGGGCAGGTCGGCCGAATACCCCGCTCTGATCTTCACGCATCCCTATGAGGACCCAGTCCAGATTGAGTCTAAATTTCCAAAAGCCGTAACTCAGTCCTATGCGGCCCGAATGCCACGGCCGGCGGATGAGACGGTTGCCACTCCCTACATCAACGGCATCAATATAGTTATAGTTGGTGTGGAATTCAAGCTGCTCAAGCGGGTTGATTTTGAACTCCAATTCTACACCCTGCGTCCTTGCCTTGGCCACGTTTCGGGCTATGAGCGGGACGCCTGAGAAAACAATCAAATTTTCAATGGAGTTATGGAAGTAATCTGCGCCAAAACTTGCTTTCTTACCCCAAAAAAACTGCTCAAACCCTGCGTCCCACCCCCAGCTGCTCTCCGCCAAGAGATTGGGATTGCCGAAATTCGGGAAAAAAAGTTCGTTGACGGTGGGCGCCCGAAACCCGCGGCCCAGACTCGCCTTCAATTTGGTTTGGGTTTTCTCGATCCAGTAACCGGAAGAAACCAAGGGGCTCGCTTCCGTCCCGAAAAAATCGTTACGGTCGATCCGCACGCCCGCCACAATCGTCCAATTCTCCCAGAGTGTTAATTCGTTTTGGAAAAACCAGCCGTGATTTCGAATGATCCGGTCGAAGGTCTTATTATTGGTTCGCGTGTGTTCGAATTCATAACCCATCGTGAAAACGTCAAAGTCCCCCAGGAAAAAATGATGCTGCCATTCGAAGTTGTGACGGTCCGTATCCAGTTTGAAACGGCTTGGAGTCTGCGTCGTTCCCTCATTGGGCGGATCGACCGATAAGAGCATGTCGTGAAAGAAGGAATATTTAAACGACTGCTCCCACCAGTCGGTCAGTGAAAAAGTGTAAACGGAGTTGAGAATTTGTTCACGCGAGCGCTGCCAGCGGTTCGGATCCTGCGCAAAGGCGCCATCTTCAATTTCCGACAAGGCGTTATAAAAATGAAAGACGACATCGAGATTGGATTTGTCCGTGACATCAATCTTGGCATGGCCCGTAGCCCGGGTGTCTTGGAAGCCGTCATTTTGTCCCGGTCCTTGAGTATCGAGGCGGGAACCCGAACCGGAATAGGAAAAATTTTTCCATTTTCCTTCTATCACTCCCGCTTCATAAAAGGTTTCGTTGGTCCCATATTCAAAACGTCCTTCCGCCCCGAAAGGTTTTTTGCCGGCTTTTGTCACGATGTTGATGACGCCCGCCATTGCGTCGGAACCATAAAGCGTGCTCTGCGGGCCCCGGAGGACTTCGATTCTTTCAATGTTCTCCACCGAAACGATATTTTCCGTGGTGAGATCAGCCAGCTCTGCCGTCCCGGTGCTGGGGCTATTAATTTCAACGCCGTCTACCATGAGGAGCCCTTGGGTAGCATTCATTCCGCGGATAAAAATACCGACGGTACGGCCTAAAGTCCCCGATTGGGTGACGGTCACACCGGGAATGGCCCGCAGAAGATCGGTGACAAAGACCGCGCCCGATTTTTCGATGTCTTCACGCGTAAGGACGGTCACAAAACGGGTGGTTTTCTCGACCGGAATTTCCCGCCGTGTGGCGGTCACGATGGCACGAACCGGCGGTGCTTCTTTGCGGTTTTTTAATTCGGGGTTATTTTCTGATTTGTCGACGGCAGGAAAAGCCGCCGGGGAAATCAAAAAAATGGAAACGGCGAAAAGGAGACAAGTTTTGAGTGGTTGCATTTTCTTCCCTCTCTCGGAGAAGCGAATCCGTCCGACGGACTCGGGTGGTTTAAAACAGGTAGGTCTTCTGACTGGCAAGTAATTCTTCTGGCAGGCCTTCCCGTTTCCTTCTGAAACAGTGGCCTTGCTTTTATCTTGCCGACAGCGGCGGGACCGTGGAGTTTATCTCACTTCCCTATTAAACCCTTTCGGGTACCTGTTCAGTGATAATCGAATTCTGAAAGAGCGAGTGGATTATATCCGGTCTAGGATACGGCTTCAACTGTTACTGTGCGGGAACGGCTTTTAAAAAAAGGGCTGATAACGGAAAGATAAATAGCGTAGACGAGAACTTTAAGGATAGAAGGGTCGGCATCATAACCGAAAAGAGATTTCGGAAAGGATCCGACTCCCGCCCGTTCGCTCAAAAAGGAGTTCGTATTCCAAGCGGTACGGGTGAGGGGAAGAAAACCGAGCCTTTGGAATTCATGGATGGCATAAGCCACCAAACCTGCCGCAATAAAAGGAATGATGACTAAAGTTAAATATTTTCCGCGGGAAATTGGAGAGAATGAAGCCGCGTGAGAGCGGTCAGGATGATTTTCATCATGAGACCCGCTTCAAGGACTTCCCGAAAAACGACCAATAGTGTGGCGGTAAATGCGCCCATCTATCGGTACCTCACACCCACATTCTCACTTGAAGAAAAAGGCGATCTTTACTAATCGGAGGGGTGGCCTTGTGAAAACAAGAGGCATCCTCCACAAAGCCAAAGCCGGGCTTTCCGTAAATGGGAAGAATATTCTTTCGGCCATATTGTTTTTCGATTTCCTCATCCGAACAATTGGCAGAGGAAAATAGATATTTCCATTTTTTTCTCCGATGGCTCCCCCGCACCAGCACATGAGGGCCGCTCTGGGAATCAGCCTCTGTAAGATAAAAATTGAAATAAATAAAAAATAACCCTGCGACATCGTAATGAAATAAAATCGTTTGTTTCCTGTTCAATCTATCTTCATCATCAGCCTTAACGGCATAACTCCAAAAAAGTTGGGTACTCACTTTGCGGGGGTTTCGCCCCAAAAATCTCGAAGCGACCTCGAGCACCAGGGGGTCTTCTTGAATTTCTGCGATGGCCGGACACCTCAAAGCAGGGTTTACGTATTGTCCGCGAATAAAAACTCCGCTCAAACGTTTTTGGAGGTCGTTTTTTTCGGAGTAAAAATATCCGTGCCTTGTCTTTCTGAGCGTCGAAAGGCATTTTTCGTTTTTAGCGTGAGCAAGAATTCGTCCCAAATGGCTTTGTGGGAGATTAAAATCAGGGAAAAAAGAGTCTTTCTCAAGACCGTTTAGAATTTCTTCCGGTTGAATTCCGGAAAAAATGGACCGGCCATAATCATAATGTTTTTGAGGACCGATCAGACGGCCATAAAGTCTTGTCAAAGAACGAATTGTTCTAAATCTTCCCAACGAATAAGAGAATGCGTGCTCGAAACCTCTTTCCTTCCAGCGCTTGATCACTCCCTGCAACAATCCTTTTTTTCGCATCGAGCGATTTGTTTTTTGGGGCGGGGTTGTCAAAGAGGACATTTTCTTACTTCGCTCCTCGTCCCAGGAGAGCCGCCGGAATGGTCTTCAGCATAATCTTGAGATCGAGGGCCAAGGACCATTCATCAATGTACCGCAGGTCAAGTTTCACCCATTGATTAAAATCCTTGATCCGATTACGACCGCTCACTTGCCAAAAGCCGGTAATGCCGGGCCTCATACTGAGTCGGCGAATCTGCCAGGGTTCATAACGGGCCACTTCGTGGGGAAGCGGAGGCCGGGGTCCGACCAAGCTCATTTCCCCTTTCAGTACATTGTAAAATTGAGGTAATTCATCGATGCTGGTTTTTCGTAACCAGCGGCCGACAGAAGTCAGTCGCGGGTCATCCGTGGCCTTGAAAACAGGCCCCGCGAGTTCGTTCAGATGACTCATCCCCGCAAGTCTGGCTTCCGCATCCATCACCATCGAACGGAATTTATAGAGCGTAAAACGTCGCCCATTTACCCCGCATCGAATCTGCCGGAAGAAAATCGGGCCGGGAGAAGTGAGTTTGATGAGAAGTATAATGGCGGGGAAAAGAAGAATGGTAAGAAGAAGGCCGATACAAGCGATCACCACATCGCCGATTCGTTTAGCGGCAAGCCGCCATTGATCGGCAGGAGTGGTTTCGAAGGTGATCACCGGCATTCCGTCAAAATCGGACGGGTGGGCTTTGGCAAAATTCATGTTAAAAAGATCAGCGGCCACCGACGCCCGCACTCCGATGCTTTCACAATAAAGAATCGACTGCTCGATTCGTCCCATCCAACTCCGCGGTACGACAAAGACCACGTCATCGATCACCTGCTGCTGTAAAAGTCGGGGAAGCTCCTCTAAAGTCCCGATGACTTTGATACCGGAGACTTCCTGACCGACCATTTCCGGCTGATCTAGGAGACCCACCAAGTGGAGGCCCCAATTCTTATGCTCCCGCACGGCCTTGATAAATTTTCGCGCACGGGGGCCGGTCCCCACAATTAAAAGTTTTTTATGAAAATATTCCTGTCGCGACATGAGGTGCCAGCACTCGATGAGCATGGCACGTTCCAAAGAAACAAAGCTGAAACTGAGGAAGAAAAAGAGCACCATAAAACTACGGCTTACGTAATGAAGTTTAAAAAGAAAGACGATTGAACCGAAGAAAAGCAAACCCAAGAGATGAGTTTTCAGAATAATCCACGTAATTTGTCGAAAAGATTTCACGCGTATCTCGCGATAAGCGCCCATGAAATGAAGCATTCCGAGCCAAAGCGGGAGAATGACAAAAAGAAGCCAAATGTAACTATCAAGGCTTCTCAAGGCACCCAAGATGGGATGACCGACGACCGAATCGAGATGAGAGAAAAAGTGAAATTCTTGCCGTAAAGAATAAGTGCACAGGAAGGCTAAAATAACGGCGATCCCGTCGATGGCCAACACAAGTTGTCTTAGAAAAATCTGCGTTTGTTTAATCACGAGATTGATTCCAATGAAATTTCATAAACTGAGCTTTGTCCGATCGGAATTTCGAGTTCGCCATTTTTTATTTGTGTTTTAATTTCGCTCGTTTGCTTACCGGAGGCGTCCAATGCAAAAACTTTGGCCCCCTTCCGGCCTTCCAGAGAAAAAGACACAAGTCCTGTCACCGGTTCCATTAGAAGGGGTGTTGTACCGCTTGAGCGGAGGAGCGTTCTTGAGGAATTATACACTGTTCCGGTATTTTCGGCTCGGGAGACGGCGGCAAGCAAAAGATGGCTCGATTCATTAATTGGTCGATTGTCCAAGGCGGTCACACTCAGACAGGCGAAAGGATTGGTGACCTTGAAAGTACTAGAGGCTAAATGAAAGGCGGAATTTCCTATTTGGCCAATCAACGCTTCCATTCGAGGCGTTTGGATTTGGACAAAACCCCTTTCGGCATCCCATGTTAACTCCCCCGTATCGCTCACCCAAGGACTTTGCCCCCTTTTTTCTTTTTCCGCCTCCTCTTGCTTAAGACTCCGTTCGATTCGATGAACCAAAGCGAGGGATGGAGGAATTAAAACATCTGAAGAAATGGGATAGACCTCGCTTTTCTGTGCTCGCGCAACATCTCGACGATGAAAAAGTCGGGAGGCGACAGGAAATTGCAGAAAAATTTCCGGTTTTGTACTGACATCAAAATTTCCTTTAATTTGAACGGAGTTAAAGTCCCCGTCATAATTAAATAAAATCAATCCGTCCCAATCCTGAAAATTCGCATAAGCGGCCATCAGAAGCGGTCCGACCGACCGGTACTCATTGGGCCAAGCAATATTCCATTCGCTCACTACAAAAGGTTTGCCTTGCACTCGCAGACGACTGAGCTTCGCCAAAAGATTGTGACGCTGAAGCGCCTCAATCGGAGAATTATTATTAAATTTCGCAAGATCCCCAAAGCCTCCTTTCGGATGATCCCAGTAGGCGTGACGATCAATAAAATCAAGACTAGCATTGGTTGCAAGATCTCCGTCATCAAGCGCCAGATTACTTCCGGCAATGGGAATTTTAAGGCCAAGATCGTGGAGAAAATTGGAAAGTTCCTGGAAATAACGAAGCTGAATGTGAGACAAGAATTCTTCTTCATCTTGATCTTGATATTGATATTTCTTCCGGAGCTTTTCTAATTCATCAAGATAAATCTCAGGAAGAGTCCGGATTTTTTTAGGCAGCATGAACATCGAGCTCTCATTGATAAGGTCGACTAAAGCGATGGCGGGTTCGTCAACGTAACGAAGTCCCGTATAAGCATTTCGGTGGGTTAAAAGATCGTGAGCATACTTTTTTTGAAGTTTGATAAGGTTGGGGTTAAACTCGGCTGCGATTTTTGCGCCTTTTCCAAGACGCCCAGAGGCCGACACATTATCCTTACCCTTAAAAAGACGGCTTACCAGCAGATCCATATAAACATAGATCCCCCGCTTCTTCAGCTGGGCCACAAAATAATCGAGCCGGTCCAAACTTTCGGCGGAAAGATGTTGGGTATCTTTGAAGCGAGGATCAAAAATATTTGGGTTGGCCCAAGGGGTATCCAAGTGATGAATTCGAACGATATTAAATCCATGCTGCGCAAGGCGCTCGGCCATAAGTTCCGCCTCTTTGTGGAAAGGGAGCGCTTGAGGTGCTTCAATATTCACTCCGAAGAAGCGGATTTTTGTGCCGTCTACAAATTGAAAATGGCCCTCCTTCACACCCAAGAAACCATGCTTTCCGGCAGGTGCGTCAAGAAGGGCGCTCGCATCCAAGAGACCTTTTAAAGAGCCTTCTGCAGCGCTAAAGGGCCTCCAACTTGAGGTGTCCGTCCGAGACTCAACAAGGCGCTCTACCTTCTCTCCTGCGCCGTCCGCCTCGAGCCGGATATCGTCAAGTAAAGCAGTTCCTTTCGCCTTCACCATCACGATTTTGAAAGTTAACCGACGAGCCCCCGCGGGCAGAAAGACTTCTTCACTAATTTTTTTCCAATCAAAACTGCCGTTCCACGGGCCCAGGATTTGATCTTTCCCCAACCCTTCACCTTTTTCATTTGACCATTGAAGCTGGATTTCGATTCCGCCTTTATTTCTTTTTGTGAGGAGGTCCAGTTTGAGATTCATCGAAAAATTCAGGCTTTTTCCTTTTTGAATTTCTTCCAGAGCGATTTCTTGACTGCTTGCTGTCTCCTCCAAATTTTCTTGATGGATCTGCAATGCGGCCCGGCTTTCTAAACCCGGTGAAATCACCCGATGACCCGACCCAAACTTCCAATCGGACAAAGTGTTAATATATTCGAAACCTCCGTCGACAATAAGATCTTGCCGATCTTGATCCGCGGGAAACCCCATCAAAACTTCGACGGCGTCAAAAAAGACTTTTCCTTTGGCACCGTTAAGTTTGAGTGAAAGTCCCGCTTGAGCGGCTTCCCGCGGGATCCTTACGGTTCCGGTCCAGGGTTTCCAATCAAAAGTACCAAACCAAGCGCCCAATTTTTTCGAATTTCCAATCGGTGAGCCAATTTTATCCCGAAAAGCAATTCGTACCTCCGCCACGCCGTCGGTGCCTTCGCTTACCTGATCAATCTTCTCTCCCTTAACCAGCAAAGAGACGTTCATCACCTCAGGCAAAGGTTTAGAAAGAGGGATAAGTCGCATGGCTTCGCAGTCGGGTTTGGTCGAAGTTCCTTTCAAGAGAAAACTTTTTCCGATGATTCCCGGTTCGTTCAACTTCACATTTCCTCTAATTTCCCATCCTTCAATGCCGCCGATTGCGAGCGAACTTGACGTTGGAGAGTTCGCGCCAAAGATCAAAAGGAACGCGGAAATTCGGAAAAGAGAAGACAACTTCATTGAATGTATCCCAGAGAACGAAGTTGATCGAGAAGCTCCGCATCGGCCGATGACTTGGAAACCGCTTGAGGGGTGCGGCCTTTGCCGGTTTCATAGGTGGGGATGATTCGAGCAGGCTTGGCCCTTAGAAGATTCGGATCAATTGCCTCCCGAAGAATTCGTCCCTGCATGTCATTTCCTACCGGCAAATTCATTAAATAAAGAAGCGTCGGGGTGATGTCCAAAACGCTGGCCGCGCGGATACGGTAACCGCTTTTGATGCCGGGCCCACCCATTACAAGAATGCCATTTGCCCGGTGATTTCCTGTCAAGGGAGTACGCCACATTATTTTTGAAATAGGCAAGGAGGGATCTTGAAGGGTTTCCTCTTCTTTTAAATGAACGTTCACCCGCGCGATAAGGTGTAAATCTTCTTCGCGCGTCTTTTTGATTTCAACCTTTGTGGTTAAAGGCTTGTCCGCAACGGTATTGAGTGTTTTGAGACGCCCCACCACGGATTCGAGCAACTGTTCCCCTTCAGCGCTCTGCTGCTGACCGAAGGGTCCTTCCGGTCGCCGATTGACAAAAATCTCGCGCTCTTCATACCAAGGACGTTTGGTGGCGTCATAGAGTTTGGTTTCTCGCCAATTGATTTTTTTCCCGTCCGACTCATAACGGAGCAATCCCCACGCCTCAAACAAAGGATTTAAATTGAAATAAAATCGGCCCGGCCTTTTGATCCCGCCGCCGTGATCGGAAACAACCACCACCGCCGTTTCGGGTCCCACCCGTTCGAGAATTTTTCCCAACACCGCATCCAACGCTTCGTAAGCCTCTTCGATCTTGCGGCCTTTTTCTTTAATTTCCTCATCACTTGTGGAGCCATAAAGCCATCGACCCAAAAGAGATTTCTTACGGGCGGCGTAATATCGCCAGAAAAAGTGATGACGATGATCGATGTCGCGCAGGTATAAGAAATAATAATCCGGTTGGTCTCGTTCCAAGAGGTAAAGCCCCACTTGAGCCGTCATCGCTTCATTTTGCGGGATACCGCTCGATCCAAGACGTTGGACGAGTTGATCGATCTCAGTTGTGCGTTCTTTCGGAAATACCCGGTCGGGCAGATCCGAAAGCATCAATCGACTCGAGACCATGGTTCCGTTCAGGGCCTCAGCCGGCCATCCGCCGTACCAATTGATTACGTCCACTCGTAAACCTGCTTCGGTTGCAACATCCCAAATCGCCTTCACTTTCCGGGACGCCAAAGAGACAGGGGTGACCTCATGAGTGGCTTTATTTCTTATAACAAAATCATGGATGCCGTGTTCTTTCTCTCGTTTGCCGGTGGCAATACTTGCCCAGAGAATGGGAGATTTCCAGGGCAGAGTCGTTCGAATATCCCCCCAGCTTCCGCGCTCCATTAATTTCTCGAGATGGGGCAATTTTCCCTCCCGAATCATGGGTAGGGCTACATCCCAGGTGGCTCCATCCCCTCCTAAAAGCACCACGTGTTTAATGTGAGGTGGGATATTGTTTCCTGCGGCTGGAGACGCTAAAGAAAAACCAAAATCTTTGACGAAAAGGCCCAGCAAAATTAAAGCGATAACCGCCTTATCCAAGCGGTAACGTGACAATCCCCCGAGAATTAAAAGAAGGAAGCTCCCAACCAAAACTCCGAATACGAATGACGCCATGATCATTCCCAATCCTTCAGCCGATATCATTCGGTTATCCGAATGGATCAATACCGTCCGGCACCACAAAATTCCAAATAGAGTCGAAAAAACACCGGTCGTACAAGAGAAGGAGATCGTAAAATTCCCTTTTCGGGGAAGAAAAATTCCGATCCCTAAGCCAATGGCAGCGCCCAGAATACTCAAGATCAGAATTTCTCCGCCTGCAGTTCCCAGCTCACGCATAATCTGGGGTGGAAAAATCCTCATAAGTCCTTGATAGCTCATTTCCAAAAGTAGAATTTGAAAATTTCTCAGAGCAGAAAAAATCCCATATCGCGGCATAAGTCCCAATCCCAATCCGACGATAGCCCCGGAAAAAATACTTCCGATGAGCGACTTCAGTTTATTTATCAATTAAGCCTCCAAGATTTTCGCATTTTCGCTTCATGCTTTTTGATCCAACGTGCTAACTCAAAATTATGGGCAAAGCGAGGAGCCAAATTAAGCTGGCCTTTGTCATAATATTGCATGAGATCCCACCACAATCCTCTCAAGCGGTTGAAAATCATCCGACTCGGCAAAAGAGATCG